>Ga0247717_1000170_pt1 | contig 20533 bp, 15 predicted proteins | sample 24E_NmetaG_FD_189047 | JGI IMG/M metagenome (GOLD analysis project Ga0247717, IMG submission 189047) | Soil microbial communities from hillslope of Landscape Evolution Observatory, University of Arizona, Oracle, AZ, United States - 2-4-E_N | ecosystem: Engineered > Artificial ecosystem >... | reverse complement strand
CCCCCGAACCCCTCCCCCCGACGAAAGGAGCTCCGATGGCGAGAGTCAAGCGCGCCGTGCACAGCCGCAAGCACCGCCGCGCCGTGCTCGAGCAGGCCCAGGGCTACTACGGCAACAAGAGCCGCAGCTTCCGAGCCGCCAACGAGCAGGTCAACCACTCCCTCCAGTACGCCTTCCGCGACCGTCGGGCCCGCAAGGGGGAGTTCCGCAAGCTGTGGATCCAGCGCATCAACGCCGCCACCCGCCAGCACGGTGTCAGCTACAGCCGGTTCATCGCCGGCCTCCGCCTGGCCGAGATCGAGGTCGACCGGAAGGTCCTGGCCGACCTGGCGGTGAGCGACCCCGCCGCCTTCGGCGGCCTGGTGAAGCTGGCGGTGGCGGCCGCCGACGGCTCCGGGCCGGCGGCGCCGGGCGACGGGGAGATCGACCAGCCCTGACCACGGGGCTCGCCTATCGCCACCAGAAGGTCCAGCGGCTCCGGCGGCTGGCCGGGCGCACGAGCGCGCGCTCGGCGGAGCGGGCGTTCGTGGTCGAGGGGGCCAAGGTGCTGGGCGAGGCCCTCGACGCCGGCGTCCGCGTGGAGGCGGTCTACGCCGCCCCCGGGGCGCCGGTCGGCCTGCTGGGGCGGGCGGCGGCAGCCGGTGCCCGGGTCCTCGACCTGGCGCCCGGGGTGATCGAGCGGGTGGCGGGGACGGTGACGCCGCAGCCGCTCCTCGCCGTCGTCCATTACGTGGACGTCCCCCTCGACCGGCTCCGGGGCGCCGATCTGGTCGTCGTGTGCGTCGACGTGCGCGATCCGGGCAACCTGGGCACCGTCCTGCGCAGTGCCGAGGGGGCGGGGGCGGGGGGAGTAATCTGCTGTCACGGGTCCGTCGATGTGTACAACCCCAAGGCCGTGCGCGCGTCGGCAGGATCGCTGTTCCACGTTCCGGTCGTCGCGGGAGGTGAACCCGCCGAGGTGCTCGGGCGCCTGGCGGAGTGGGGGCTGCGCCGGCTCGGGGCGGCGGCCCACGGCGGGCTGGACTACGCGGCGGAGGACCTCACCGCTCCCACCGCGCTGGTCCTCGGGAACGAGGCGGCGGGGCTGCCGTCGGGCATGGCGGGGCGCGGCCTCCTCGACGCCGAGGTCACCATCCCGATGAGCGGCCGTACGGAGTCGCTCAACGTCGGCATGGCGGCGGCCGTCCTGTGCTTCGAGGCGGCTCGCCAACGGCGGGGCGGCGGCCGCTGACATGTCGGCCTACGACGTCCTTCCCGATGCCGTCGTGTGCCTCGACGGCGACCGGCGCATCGTCGAGGCCAACGCCATGGCGAGCGCGCTCACCGGGTTCGCGGTGGGCGAGCTGGTGGGCAGGAGCTGCGACGTCCTGTCGCCGCGGGCCAAGGACGGGACCCCGCTGCTGGACGGCGCCTGGCACGCCTCCGCCCGGCTGCGCTCCGTGCGGCTGGTCCCCGAGCACGAGATCACCATCGACCGGGCCGACGGCGAGCACGTGCGGGTCTTCGCCGCCGGGCGCTACCAGCGGGCGGCGGACGGGGCCGTCGCCGGCCTGGTCGTCTCCATGCGGCCGGCCGACCTCCGCCGCCACCAGCACGCCACCGGCATCGAGATCGTGTCCACCGTGAGCCACGAGCTGCGCTCGCCCCTCACGTCGGTCAAGGGCTACACCAGCCTCCTGCTCAACCGCTGGGACCGCCTCCGGGACGACCAGAAGCGGATGATGCTCGAGCAGGTGAACCACGACGCCGACCGGGTCACCCGCCTCATCACCGAGCTGCTGGACATCAGTCGGCTGGAGTCCGGGCGCCTGGTGCTGCGACGCCAGATGGTCGACCTCCCCGAGCTGAGCCGCAACGTGGTCGAGAAGGTGAAGATGGAGTACCCCGAGCTCGACTGCGCCATCGACTTCCCGCCGACGTTCCCGTCGATCTACGCCGACCCCGACAAGGTGGTGCAGGTCCTCACCAACCTGGTCGAGAACGCCTGCAAGTACGCCTCGCCCATCGGCATGTCGGTCGAGGGCAGCGTGGGGGACTCGGAGGTGGCCATGTCGGTGCGCGACCAGGGCGAGGGCTTTCCCGAGCGGGACCTGGCGAGGGTGTTCACCAAGTTCTTCCGTCGTGCCGAGACCAAACCCAACGGCACCGGCCTCGGGCTGTGGATCAGCCGTGGCCTGGTGGAGGCGCACGGGGGCCGGCTGGACGTGACGTCGGTCCCCGGGAAGGGCTCGACGTTCCGTTTCACCCTGCCCCTGTACGCCTTCGAGGAGCTGCATCCGCAGTGAGGTTCGACTCGCAACCGGAGGTTGCTCGTCGAGTCGATCGTGCTCCGGCCGGCCGGCGGAGCCGTCCGCCCTCCGCCCTGACCTCTCTGCCTCCAGCCGGGGAGGTCGCCTGCGGCGACGCCAGCGGCCGGCGGCGGGAGAACGCAGTGAGCTTCGACTCGCAACCGGAGGTTGCTCGTCGAGTCGATCGTGCTCCGGCCGGCCGGCGGAGCCGTCCGCCCTCCGCCCTGACCTCTCTGCCGCCAGCCGGGGAGGTCGCCTGCGGCGACGCCAGCGGCCGGCGGCGGGAGAACGCAGTGAGGTTCGACTCGCAACCGGAGGTTGCTCGTCGAGTCGATCGTGCTCCGGCCGGCCGGCGGAGCCGTCCGTGACCGCCGACGAGTTGGCCGCGGTCGAGAAGCTGGCGGCCGAGCGGCTCGAGGGGGCCGCCTCGCTGGACGCGTTGCGGGCGGTGGAGGCGGAGGTGCTGGGGAAACGGTCGCCGCTGGCCGCCCTCAACGCCAAGCTGGGCGCCCTGTCCCCCGACGAGCGCCGGGAGGCGGGACGGCTGGTCAACGAGGCGCGGCGCCGGCTCTCGGAGCTGGCCGCCGGACGGGCCGCCGTGCTCGATGCCGACGAGCGGGCCGCCCGGCTCCACGCCGACCGGCTGGACCTCACCGAGGTCCTCCCCGGGCCGGCGCGGGGGCACCTCAACCTGGTCACCCAGACGCGCGACGAGCTCGAGGACGTGTTCGTCGGGATGGGCTACTCGGTGGCCGAGGGCCCCGAGGTGGAGACCGACTGGCACAGCTTCGGCGCCCTCAACTTCCCCAAGGGCCATCCCGCCCGCAGCGGCTTCGACACGCTGTACCTCGACTGGGGCGAGCCGGAGTCGACCCTCCTGCGCCCCCACACCTCGCCCGTGCAGATCCGGGTGATGGAGTCGCAGCCCCCGCCCGTCTACTCGATCATGCCCGGCAAGGTGTACCGCAAGGACACGCCGGATGCCCGCCACACGGCCTCGTTCAACCAGATCGAGGGGCTGGTCGTCGACCGCGGCACCACCTTCGGCGACCTGGCCGGCACCATCGAGGTGTTCACCAACGCCTACTTCGGTGCCGGCATCCACTCGCGCCTGCGGCCCGCCTACTTCCCGTTCACCGAGCCGTCGGCCGAGTACGAGATCACGTGCGCCATCTGTGCGGGTGCCGGCTGTCGGACGTGCTCGGGCACCGGGTGGATCGAGCTCGGCGGGTGTGGGATGGTCCACCCCAACGTGCTCGCCGCCTGCGGGCTGGACGCCGAGGAGTGGTCGGGCTTCGCCTTCGGGTTCGGCATCGACCGCTGCGCCCAGATGCGCCACGGGATCTCCGACATGCGCGTCCTGCTGGACAACGACATCCGCTTCATCTCCCAGTTCTGAGGCTCGACAGACCCGATGCGCGTCCCCCTCTCCTGGCTGCGGGCCTTCGCGCCGTTCAACCTCGACGCGGTCGAGCTGGGGCGGGTCATGGACGACCTGGGGATGGTCGTCGAGGGCATCGAGCACATCGGCCAGGGCATCGAGGACGTCGTGGTCGCCCGCGTCCTGGAGGTGCGCCCCCACCCCGGGGCCGACCGGGTCCGGCTGGCCGAGGTGGACGCCGGGAAGGGGCCGCTCCAGGTCGTCTGCGGCGCTCCCAACGTGGCCGCCGGCCAGCTGGTGGCGTTCGCCCCCGTGGGCGCCGTGCTGCCGGGCGACTTCGCCATCGGGCGACGCCAGGTCCGGGGGCAGTGGTCGGAGGGAATGATCTGCTCCGAGCGCGAGCTGAGCCTGGGCGACGACGGCGCCGGCATCCTGGTGCTCGACGGCGAGGCCGAGCTCGGGTCGCCCCTGGCGGCGGCCCTCGGGATCGAGCCGGACGTCGTCTACGACCTCGCCATCGAGGGCAACCGGCCCGACGCCAACTCCATCGCCGGGGTGGCGCGGGACGCGGCGGCCCGCCTGCGCCTGCCGTTCGCGGTCCCCGGGGCGCCGGTCGCCGAAGGCACGGCGGTGGCGGCCGAGCTCGCCAGCGTGGCGGTCGAGTGCCCCGACCTGTGCCCCCGCTTCACCGGTCGCGTCATCACCGGCGTCGTGGTCGGCCCGTCGCCCCCGCTGGTGGCCCGCCGCCTCACGCTGGCCGGCATGCGGCCCATCTCCAACGTGGTCGACGCCTCCAACTACGTGATGCTCGAGCTGGGCCAGCCGACCCACCCCTACGACCTCGACCTCCTCCCCGGGTACGGCCTCCTCGTCCGGCGGGCCGCCGAAGGGGAGGTGGTGGTGACCCTCGACGGGGTGGAGCGCCGGGTGGGCGACGGCGACGACTGCCTCATCTGCGACGCCACGGGGACGCCCGTCGGCATCGGCGGGATCATGGGCGGCGCCTCGTCGGAGATCTCGCCCTCCACCAGCCGGGTGCTCCTCGAGGCGGCGTACTTCGACCCCATGGCGATCGCCCGCACGTCGAAGCGGCTCAACCTGCGCACCGAGGCGTCGGCCCGCTTCGAGCGGGGCTGCGACCCGCTCGGCATCCCCCGGGCCGTCGACCGGTTCTGCGAGCTTCTGGGCGTCGGCGAGGTGGCGGCCGGCCTGCTGGACGTCGACAACCTGCCGGAGCCGCCGCCGCCCATCCGGCTGCGCACCGCACGGGTCAACGCCCTGCTGGGGACCGACCTGTCCGACGCCGACGTACCGGCCCTGCTGGAGCCGCTCGGCTTCCGGGTCAGCCCGGCCGGCGACGGCCTGTCCGACGTCGCCCCGCCCTCCTTCCGCCCCGACGCCACCTCCGAGGTCGACCTGGTGGAGGAGGTCGCCCGCCACCACGGCTACGGCAACATCCCGCGCACCGTGCCCGACAGCCCGTACGTGGGCGCCCTCACGCCGTACCAGAAGCAGCGCCGCCACCTGCGGGAGGTGCTGGTGGGCGCGGGCGTGAGCGAGGCGTCGTCGTCGCCGCTGCTCGGACCGGGTGACAACGAGCGGGCCGGTCACCAGGGCGAGGTGATCGTGGCCGTCGACCCACTGGCCCGCGAGGAGTCGGTGCTGCGGGCCTCGCTCCTGCCCGGCCTGCTCAAGGCGGTGGCCTTCAACGCGTCCCACCGCAACCCCGACGTGGCGCTGTTCGAGGTCGGCCACGTGTTCACCGTCCCGGCGGGCGAGCGCGGGCCGCTGCCCGACGAGGCGGAGCGGCTGGGCGTCGCCCTGGCCGGTGCCGGGGGGGGAGCGGAGGCGGCCAAGCGGGTGCTGGACGTCGTGATCGCCGCGCTGCGGCTGGCCGGCGTGCGCCTGGTGGCCGGCGCCGCGCCCGGGCTGCACCCCACCCGGACGGCGGGCGTCCTGGCCGGCGACCGCCCGCTGGGCTGGGTCGGGGAGGTCGAGCCGTCGGTGGTGGCGGCCTTCGGCATCGAGGGGCGGGTGGGCTGGATCGACCTCGACCTGGACGCCGCCCTGCCCAAGGAGCGGACGTACCCCCAGGCCGTCCCGGTGAGCAAGCAGCCCTCGAGCGACGTGGACCTGGCATTCGTCGTCGACGATGCCGTTCCCGCCGCCGGCGTCGAGGCCACGGTCCGGGAGGCGGCGGGCCCGCTGCTGGTCGACCTGCGCCTGTTCGACGTGTACCGGTCCGACCGCCTGGGCGGCGGCCGGCGCAGCCTGGCATACCGGCTCCGCCTCCAGGCGCCCGACCGCACGCTCACCGACCGCGACGTGGCCGAGGTGCGGGGCCGCTGCATCGACGCGGTAACCGCCGCCCACGGCGGCGAGCTGCGGGCGTAACGCCGCGCCGCGCCGCTGGCGGCGCCGCGCCCCCACCAACCCGCCTTGTGCATGACCATGCGCCAGACTGTATGATCACGCGATGGCTACGGTCGGCATCTTCGGCGCCTCCGGCTACACCGGCGCGGAGCTGCTGCGCCTGCTGGCCGGCCACCCCGAGCTGACGGTCGCCCTGGCGACGGGCGACAGCACGGCGGGCACGGCCGTGGGCGACCTCTATCCCAGCCTGGGGGCCGCCTACTCGGGCCTCGTGCTGGCCGACCCCGACCCGGCGGCGGCCGAGGGGCTCGACCTGGTCTTCCTGGCCCTCCCCCACGGGGCGTCGCAGGCGCTGGTGCCCGACCTGCGCAAGCGGGTCGGCAAGGTCGTCGACCTGGCGGCCGACTTCCGTCTCCGGGACCCCGGCCTGTACCCGACCTGGTACGGCGGCCCCCACACGGCGCCCGAGCTGCTAGCCGAGTTCTCCTTCGGCATCCCCGAGCTGTTCCGTGACGACCTGGCGGGAGCCGACCTGGTGGCGGCCGCCGGCTGCTACGTCACCGCCGCCGCTTTGGCCGTGGCCCCGCTGGTGCGGGCCGGTGCCATCGAGACCGAAGGGGTGATCGTCGACGCCGCCAGCGGCGTGTCGGGCGCCGGGCGGGTGCCCAAGGCCTCCAGCCACTTCGCCACCGTGGACGAGGACTTCGTCGCCTACGGCCTGCTGGACCACCGGCACACGCCCGAGATCGAGCAGGCGACGGGCGCCAGCGTGCTCTTCACGCCCCACCTCGCCCCCATGACCCGGGGCATCCTGGCCACCTGCTACGCCCGGCCGGCGTCCGGCGCCGACCCCCTCGCCGTCCTGGCCGAGTTCTACGCCGACGAGCCCTTCGTGACCGTCGGCCCCGCCTCGCCGTCCACCAAGGCCACGGCCGGGTCCAACCGGGCCCTGATCACCGCCCGGCGCGATCCCCGCACGGGCTGGGTCGTCGTCCTGTGCGCCCTCGACAACCTGGTCAAGGGAGCGTCGGGCCAGGCGATCCAGTGCGCCAACCTCGCCCTCGGCCTGCCCGAGACCGCCGGCCTGCCCGTCGTGGGCCTCTACCCGTGACCGACCCGGCCGTTCACTTCGCGATCGCGCGCCACCCCCTGGCGCGCCATAGCGCATCGAAGGGATCGAGGTGACCGTCACCGCGCCGGGCGGGTTCGTCGCCAACGGCGTGGCGTGCGGGATCAAGGGCGGGGGGCGCCCCGACCTGGCGCTCGTCGCCACGGACGACGGCCGGGCGGTGCCCGCCGCCGCCGTCTTCACCTCCAACCAGGCCGCCGCCGCGCCGGTGCAGGTGAGCCGCCGCCATCTCGTCGCCACCGCCGGCCGGGCCGCCGCCGTGGTCCTCAACAGCGGGAACGCCAACGCCGCCACCGGGGCCGCCGGCCTCCACGTGAGCGAGCGCACGTGCGACCTCGTCGCCGCGTCCCTCGGGTGCCGTCGGGAGGAGGTGCTGGTCTGCTCGACGGGGCTCATCGGCATCCCGCTGCCCGTCGATCCCATCGGCGCGGGCGTGGGGGACCTGGTCGCCGGCCTGGACGCGGAGGGGGGCACCCGGGCCGCCGACGCCATCCTCACCACCGACACCCGGCGCAAGGAGGTCGTCGTCCGGGGCGACGGCTGGGCGATCGCGGGGATGGCGAAGGGCGCCGCCATGCTCGCTCCCGACATGGCCACCATGCTGGCCGTGCTGACCACCGACGCCGAGGTGGAACCGGGCCCGCTGCAGGCGGCCCTGGCCGCCGCCACCGCCGCCTCGTTCAACCGGATGACGGTGGACGGGGCGACGTCGACCAACGACGCCGTGATCCTGCTGGCCAGCGGTCGGGCCGGACCGCCGGCCCGCGAGCCGTTCGCCGCCGCCCTCACCGACGCCTGCGCCAGCCTCGCCCTGCAGATGGCGGCCGACGCCGAGGGCGCCACCAAGCTGGTCCGGGTCCGTGTGCGGGGTGCCCACACCGACGCCCAGGCGGTCGCCGCCGCCCGCAAGGTCGCCGAGAGCCAGCTGGTGAAGTGCTCGCTGTACGGCCGCGACCCGTACTGGGGCCGGGTGGTGAGCGAGCTGGGGTCGGCTGGCGTCGAGTTCGACGTCGACTTCGTCTCCATCGCCTACGGCGGCGTGGTCGTCTGCCGCGACGGCGTGGCCTGCGGGCACGACGCCCGGGCCCTGGCCGCCCACATGGCGGGCCGGGAGATCGACCTCGACGCCGACCTCGGCCTGGGCGAGGGTACGGCGGAGATCGTCACCGCCGACCTGACCCACGCCTACGTCGACGAGAACATGACCACGTCGTGACCGCCCAGGAGAAGGCAGCCGTCCTGGCCGAGGCGCTCCCGTACATCCGGCGGTTCTGGGGCAAGGTCGTGGTCGTCAAGTACGGCGGCAACGCCATCGGCGACGACGAGGCGCTGGCGAGCTTCGCCTCCGACGTGGCCCTCATGCACTCCGTGGGCATGCGCACGGTCGTCGTGCACGGCGGCGGGCCCCAGATCGGCCACCTGATGAACCGGCTGGGAATGGTGCCCGAGTTCCGCGAGGGGCTGCGGGTCACGGACGCCGACACGCTGGACATCGCCCGCATGGTCCTGGTGGGCAAGGTGAACCGCGACGTGGTGTCGGCCGTCAACGTCCACGGCCCGCTGGCCGTCGGGCTGTCGGGCGAGGACGCCGGGCTCATCACCGCCACCGCCCGCTCACCGGAGCTGGGGTTCGTGGGCGACGTGGCCGCCGTGAACCCGTCCATCGTCGAGCGGCTGCTGGCCGAGGACCTCGTCCCCGTCATCGCCACCATCGGGAGCAGCACCGACGGCCAGGCCTACAACATCAACGCCGACACGGCGGCGGGCGCCATCGCCGAGGCCCTCCGGGCCGAGAAGCTCGTCTACCTCACCAACGTGGAGGGGCTGAGGGAGGACCCGACCGACCCGTCCACCCTCCTCAGCTCGGTGTCGACCGCCGAGCTGGAGGCCATGATCGCCGACGGGTCGGTGGTCGCCGGGATGATCCCCAAGATCCGCTCGTGCATCGGGGCCGTGAAGGGCGGCGTCGGCCACGCCCACATCCTCGACGGCCGCCTGCCCCACGCCCTCCTCCTCGAGGTCTTCACCCACGAGGGCGTCGGCACCATGGTCAGCCCGTGATGCCCGCCCGCGTTCTCTGGACGCCCGGCACCGGTATGCGGCGATATCCGTCCACAGAACGGGCAAGGCGTGGCTGAGCCCGTCGGCGCGCCGCTGATGCCCACCTACCCGGCGCCCGCCGTGACCTTCGTGCGCGGTGAGGGCGCGGTGCTGTGGGACGACCGGGGACGGCGGTACCTCGACTTCCTGGCCGGCGTCGGGGTGACGTCGCTGGGGCACGCCAACCCGGCGGTGGCGGCGGCGGTCGCCGAACAGGCCGCCACCCTGGTCCACGTGTCGAACCTGTTCGCCACCACGGTCGGCCCCGAGGTGGCCGCCACCCTCGACCGGCTGATCGGCGGCCCGGCGGGAAAGGTCTTCTTCGCCAACTCGGGGGCGGAGGCCAACGAGTGCGCGCTGAAGCTGGCCCGCAAGTGGGGCGGCCGGGGCCGCCACGTGGTCGTGAGCGCCTACGGCTCGTTCCACGGGCGCACGCTGGCCACCCTGCACGCCACCGGGCAGCCCCAGAAGCACGAGGCCTTCCAGCCCCTGCCCGAGGGCTTCCGCCACGTGGCCTGGTCGGACCTGGCCGCCCTGGAGGCGGCGATGAGGCCCGACGTGGCCGCCGTCATCCTCGAGTGCGTGCAGGGCGAGGGCGGCGTCCGCGTCCCCGACGACGGCTACCTCCCGGGCGTCCGCCGCCTGTGCGACGAGCGGGGCGTGCTGCTCATCCTCGACGAGGTGCAGACCGGGCTGGGACGCACCGGCCGCTGGTTCGCCTTCCAGCACGCCGGCATCGAGCCCGACGTGGTCACCGTGGCCAAGGCGCTCGGCAACGGCGTCCCCATCGGCGCCTGCTGGGCCCGGGACGACGTGGCCGACGCCTTCGCGCCCGGCGACCACGCCACCACCTTCGGCGGCCAGCCCCTGGCCGCGTCCGCCGCTCGTGCCGTCCTGGCCGAGATGGAGAGGCTGGACGTGCCGTCCCTGGCGGCGGCGGCGGGTGAGCGCCTGGCCAAGGGACTGGAGTCGCTCGGCGCCGTGGCGTCGGTCCGGGGCCGTGGGCTCCTCCTGGCCGCCGAGCTGACCGCCCCGGGCACCGCCGGCGACGCCGCCGCCCGGGCGCTGGAGGCGGGCCTGGTGGTCAACGCCGTCACCGACTCGGCGCTGCGCCTCGAGCCGTCCCTCCTCGTGACCGACGACGAGATCGACGAGGCGGTCGCCGTGCTGGGCGAGGTCCTGGGATGACCCCCGGGCCCCACCACCTCCTCGACGTGGACGACCTCACCGCCGCCGGGCTCGATGCGGTCCTCGACCTGGCCGAGCAGCGCCGGCCCGCCCAGGTCCTGCGGGGCCGGGGCGTCGCCCTGCTGTTCGAGAAGCCCTCCCTGCGGACCCGCAACGCCACCGAGATGGCTGTCGTCCAGCTGGGCGGCCACCCCGTCTCCGTGCGGGCCGAGGAGGTGGACGTGGACGTCCGGGAGCCGGCCGCCGACGCCGCCCGCGTCCTCAGCCGCTACCACGCGCTCATCGGCGCCCGGGTGTTCGAGCACGCCAAGCTGTCCCGGATGGCCGAGGCCGCCACCGTCCCCGTCGTCAACCTGCTCTCCGACGACAGCCACCCGTGCCAGGCGCTGGCCGACCTCCTCACCCTCCGCCAGCACTGGGGGTCGGTCGCCGGCCGCACCATCGCCTACGTGGGCGACGGGAACAACGTGTGCCGCTCCCTGGTGCTGGCCGCCGCCCTGGCCGGCATGGAGGCGCGGGTGGCGGCGCCCGCCGGCTTCGCCCTGCCCGCCGAGGTGGCCGAGCGGGCGACCGCCCTCGGCGGCGCCGTCGTGGTCGCCAGCTCGCCCGAGGAGGCGGTCCACGGAGCCGACGCCGTCTACACCGACGTGTGGGCGTCCATGGGCCAGGAGGACGAGGCCGAGCGCCGGCGCCTGGCCTTCGCCGGCTACACGGTGGACGAGCACCTGATGGCGAAGGCGGCCGAGGGCGCCCTGTTCCTGCACTGCCTTCCCGCCCACCGGGGCGAGGAGGTCAGCGCCGGCGTCCTCGACGGCCCCGCCAGCGTGGTGTGGCAGCAGGCCGAGAACCGCATGCACGCCATGCGCGGCCTCCTGCTCTTCCTCCTGGGCGCCGGGGCGGGGGAGGCGACGTGACCACCACCAAGCGCCAGCGCCAGCACCGGGTGGCCAACCTGCTCGAGCGCCACGCCGTCACCAGCCAGACGCAGCTGGTGGAGCTGCTGGCGGCCGACGGGCTGACCGCCACCCAGGCCACCGTGTCGCGCGACCTCGAGGAGCTGGGCGCCGTCAAGGTGCGCGTCCCTGGGGGTGAGACGGTGTACGCCATCCCCGAGATGGCCAAGGACCGGCTCGCCCCCGAGGACCACCTCCGCCGGGTGCTGGGCGACTGGGTGGGGGACGTGGCGTCGTCGGCCAACATCGTCGTGCTCCGCACGCCCCCCGGATCGGCCCACGTGGTGGGCTCGGCCCTGGACCGGGCGGGGCTGGAGGAGATCGTCGGGACCGTGGCCGGTGACGACACCGTGATCGTGGTGGCCGCCGAGTACGTCGGCGGCGCCGAGGTGGCGAGGCGGCTCGCCGCCCTCGCCGGAGTGGACCAGGGGAGAGAGAGCACATGACCAAGCGGGTCGTTCTGGCGTACAGCGGCGGTCTGGACACCTCGGTGGCCGTCCGGTGGATGGGCGAGGAGATGGGGCTGGAGGTCATCGCCCTGGCGGCCGACGTCGGGCAGGGCGGCGACTTCGAGGACATCCGCAAGCGGGCGCTGGCCGCCGGTGCGGTGGAGGCCGTGGTGGTGGACTGCCGGGAGGAGTACGCCCGGGACTTCGTGGCGCCCGCCCTCAAGGCCAATGCCAAGTACGAGGGGAAGTACCCGCTGGTCTCGTCGCTGTCCCGCCCGATCATCGTCAAGCACCTGGTGGCGGCGGCACGGGAGCACGGGGCGACCGGCATCGCCCACGGGTGCACCGGCAAGGGCAACGACCAGGTGCGCTTCGAGGTCAGCACCCGGGCCCTGGCGCCCGACCTCGACATCGTGGCGCCGGTGCGGGAGTGGGGGCTCACCCGCGAGGAGTCCATCGAGTACGCGGCCCGCTTCGGCATCCCGGTCACCGTCACCAAGGCCAGCCCGTACTCCATCGACCAGAACCTGTGGGGGCGCACCATCGAGTGCGGCATCCTGGAGGATCCCTGGGAGCAGCCCCCCGAGGAGGTGTACGAGCTCACGACCCCGACGGCCACCGAGGCGACGGAGCTGACCATCGGCTTCGAGCAGGGCGTCCCCGTCAGCCTGGACGGCAGGCCGCTGCCGCTCCACGAGCTGATCGACGAGGTCACCCGGGTGGTGGGCTCGTACGGGTGGGGCCGCATCGACATGGTGGAGAACCGCCGGGTGGGCATCAAGAGCCGGGAGGTCTACGAGTGCCCGGGGTCGCTCGCCCTCCTCATGGCCCACTCCGACCTGGAGGACCTCACCCTCGAGCGCGACCTGGCCCACGAGAAGGCCCGCCTGGAGCCCCGCTACGCCGAGCTGGTCTACGACGGCCTGTGGTTCTCGCCCCTGAAGCAGGCCCTCGACGCCTTCGTCGACGAGAGCCAGCGCTTCGTCACCGGCGAGGTGCGCCTGCGCTGCGAGGTGCCCGGGCGCTGCATCGTGGCGGGCCGGCGCAGCGAGGTCGGCCTCTACGACTACGCCCTCGCCACCTACGAGGCGGCCGACCGCTTCCGCCACTCCGACGCCGAGGGCTTCGTGCGGCTGTGGGGCCTCGGCGTGCAGACGTGGGCGGCCCGCCAGGCCCGCCGCGGGGACGCCTAGATGAGGCTCTGGGACGGGCGACTCACGTCGACTCCGGCGCCGGAGATGCTCGCCTTCACGGCCAGCCTCGACTTCGACCGGCGCCTGGCCGCCGACGACGTCGCCGGCTCGCGCGCCCACGTGCGCGGGCTGGGCAAGAGCGGGATCCTCACCGGGGACGAGGTGAGCATCCTGCTGACCGCCCTCAACCGGGTGGGCGAGGAGCTGGCCGAGGGCACGTTCGTCTTCGCGCCCACCGACGAGGATGTCCACACGGCCATCGAGCGCCGGGTCACCGAGATCACCGGCGACGTCGGGGCCAAGCTCCACACCGGGCGCAGCCGCAACGACCAGGTCGCCACCGCCCTCCGCCTGTTCACCAAACGGGAGCTGGTGCGGGTGGCCGCCGCCGCGCTCCACCTCCAAGGGGTGCTCCTGGCCCGGGCCGAGGCCGCCGGCGACACCTACCTCCCGGGCTACACCCACCTCCAGCGGGCCCAGCCCGTCCTCCTCGCCCACCACCTGCTGGCCCACGGCTGGGCGCTGGCCCGCGACGTCGCCCGCCTGGAGAGCACCCTCGAGCGGCTGGACGTGTCGCCCCTGGGCGCCGGCGCGCTGGCCGGTTCGTCGCTCCCGCTCGACCCGGACTGGGTGGCCGCCGACCTCGGCTTCGCCGCCCGCTTCGAGAACTCGCTGGACGCGGTGAGCGACCGCGACTTCGTCGCCGAGGCCCTGTTCGACCTCGCCCTGCTCGGCGTCCACCTCTCCCGCATGGGCGAGGAGATCGTGCTGTGGTCGAGCGAGGAGTACGGCTTCGTCCGCCTCGACGACGCCTACGCGACGGGCAGCTCGATGCTGCCCCAGAAGAAGAACCCCGACGTGGCCGAGCTGGCCCGCGGGAAGGCGGGGCGGCTCATCGGGCACCTGACGGGGATGCTGGCCACCCTCAAGGGACTGCCCCTCGCCTACAACCGCGACCTCCAGGAGGACAAGGAGCCGCTGTTCGACGCCCTGGACCAGGTCCGGCTGGCCCTGGCCGCCATGGCCGGCCTGTACGCCACCGCCTCCTTCGACGACCGGCGCATGCAGGACGCCGCCTCCGAGGACGCCTCGTCGGCCGTCGACGTGGCCGAGTGGCTGGTCGAGCGGGGGATGCCGTTCCGCGACGCCCACCGGGTGGTGGGCGGCCTGGTCCGGTCGTGCGTGGAGCGGGGGGTGCCCCTGGCCGAGCTGGTCGAGGCCCACCCCGACCTGGGAGCCGACGCCCTGTTCCTCCTGGAGCCGGGCGCGGCCGTGGGCCGCCGCACGACGCCGGGCGGGGCCGGCCCCGGGCCGGTGGCCGACCAGCTGGGCCGGTTCCGCAAGCGGCTGCACCACGACACCGAGCGGCTCGCCCGGTGGCGCCGGCCCTGAGCCCGGCCCCCCTCCCGAGGGCGTTCTACCGCCGGGACCCGCGCGTGGTGGCACCGGAGCTGCTCAACAAGGTCCTGGTCGTCAGGGAGCGGTCGGGGCGGATCGTGGAGGTGGAGGCCTACGCCGGCGCCGAGGACCCGGGGAGCCACGCCTTCCGAGGCCCGACGCCCCGCAACGCCTCCATGTTCGGCCCGCCCGGCCTGTTGTACGTCTACCGGTCCTATGGCATCCACTGGTGCGCCAATGCCGTGTGCGGCGACGAGGGCGTCGGTGTGGCGGTCCTCCTGCGTGCGCTGGCCCCCCTCACCGGGCTCGACGGGATGCGGGCGGCCCGCCCCGGGACGGCGCGCGACCGGGACCTGTGCAGCGGCCCGGGACGGCTGTGCCAGGCCCTCGGGCTCACCGGCGCCCACGACGGGGCCGACCTGGTGACCGCCGAGGGGGGCCCGTTCCTGGCCGACGACGGCACGGCGCCGCCCGCCGCCCCCGCCAACACCACTCGCGTCGGCCTCACCCGGGGCGCCGCGCACCCGTGGCGGTGGTACGTCCCGGGCGACCCCAACGTCTCCCGGGGGCGTCCGTCGGCGCTGCCCGGGGCACGGGGAGTCAGGTGAGCGGGTTGACGTACACGGTGACGGTGGCGCCCCTGGTGGCACCGGTGCTGGCGCCGGGCGACTGCCGCCAGACCAGGCCCCGCCGCCGCGCCGGTCCGCCGGGGGTGGGCTCGCCCTGCACGACGACGTTGGCGGCCAGCCCGGCGACGCCGAGCGCCACGCCCGCCTGCTCCGCCGTCATCCCGGCCAGCTCGGGGACCAACGCGGTGACGGGGCCCGAGCTCACCTTGAGCGCCACCGTGGACGCAGCGGGCGCCAGCAGGCCGCTGTCGGGCGAGGCGCCGACCACGTAGCCGGGCGGGTAGTCCGCGCTCGGGGTGGGCTCGCGGGTGGCGAGGAAGCCGTCTCGGCCCAGGGCGTCCTCGGCCTGCTCGGCGGGGAGCCCGATCACCGGCGGCACCAGGCGCAGCACGGGCTGGGAGGCGTCGCCCTCCGGAGGGGGCGGCGCCGGGAAGTCGCCGGCGGGGACGTCGGCCAGGGCCTCGGAGGCGTACAGGCCCCAGATCTCGGCCGGCCACGACCCGCCCGTCACCAGGATGCGGGTGGCGGGCGGGACCATGGAGCGCTGCCGGTCGGGGAACCCGACCCACACGGCCGTCGCCAACTCGGGGGTGAAGCCCACGAACCAGGCGTCGCGCCACTCCTGGCCCGTCCCCGTCTTGCCCGCCACCGGCCGGCCGATCCGGGCCTTGACGCCGGTGCCGCGCTCCACCGCCTGGCGGAGCACGTCCACCACCACGTCGGCGCTGGCCCGGTCCAGCACCCGCTTCTGGGAGTGCTGGTGCTGGAACAGCACGCGCCCGTCGCTGCCCACTACCCGGGTGACGAACACGGGCGGGACGGCGAGGCCCCGGTTGGCCAGCGTCCCGTACGCCGACGCCATCTCCAGGGGGGTGACGTCGTTGGTCCCGAGCACGGCCGACGGGTAGGGCTGGAGCGGCGAGGTGATGCCCATGCGGGCGGCCGTGGCCACCGCGTCGGCCGGCCCCACGTCGAGGATGAGCTGGGCGTAGACGGTGTTGACCGAGCGGATGGTGGCGTCGATCAGCGTCATCCGACCGCCGCCCTGCCCCTCGTAGTTCGACACCGTCCACGGCTCCCGGGGCAGTGGGATGGTCATTGTGCCGGGGGCGTCGTAGAACTTGGTCACGGGCACGTGCTGCTCGAGGGCGGCGGCCAGCACGAACGGCTTGAACGCCGACCCGGCCGGGCGGCTGCCCTGGGTGGCCAGGTCGAACTTGGCCTCGGCCGCCGACCCGAAGAAGTCGCGCCCGCCGACCAGCGCCCGGACGAACCCCGTCCCCGGCTCGATCGACACCACGGCAGCGGCCGGGTCGGTCTCGGGCGACGAGAGAACCCGGGCGATGGCCGCCTCGGCGGCAGCCTGGCGGCGCCGGTCGAGCGTGGTCGTGATGCGCAGGCCGCCCTTGAACAGCAGGTCCCGGCGGGCGTCGGGGGTCGGTCCGAAGCGGGGGTCGTCGAGGATGAAGCGCTTGACCCGCTCCACGAAGTGGGGCGCCGGGTAGCGGTCGGCGGCGGGCGTGGCCGAGATCAGCGGCTCGGCGCCGGCGGCCGCCGCCTGCTCCGTCGTGGCCCACCCCAGCTCGACCATCTTCTCGAGCACGACCCGGCGGCGGGCGGCGGCCACCTCGGGCTGGAGGTACGGGTCGGTTCGGTTGGGCGCCCGGATGAGCCCGGCCAGCAGCGCCGCCTGGGCCAGGCCGAGCTGGTCGACGGCGATGCCGAAGTACTCGTTGGCGGCCGCCTGGACGCCGTAGGCACCGTTCCCGAAGTAGATCGTGTTGAGGTACAGCTCGAGGATCCGCTCCTTGGTGTAGCGGCGCTCGAGCTGGTAGGCGAGCGAGGCCTCGCGGAGCTTGCGCCGCAGCGTCCGGTCCGGGCCGACCAGCTCGTTCTTGACGTACTGCTGGGTGATCGTCGAGCCGCCCTCGACGACCTCGCCCTCGGCGGCGTTGGCGTACACGGCCCGGAGAACCGACCTGGTGTCGACGCCCTTGTGCTCCCAGAACCGCTCGTCCTCGATGGCGACCACGGCCTGGCGCAGGGCGACGGGCATCCGGGCCAGGGGGACCGTCTCCCGATTCTCCTCGCCGTGCAGGGCGGTGACCACCGACCCGTCGGCGGCCAGGATCCGGGAGGACTCGGCCAAGGGCGCCGGGACGGTCGACTTCAGGGGCGGCGTCTCCCACGAGCAGGCCCCGGCGGTCAGGACCGCCAGCAGGAGGAATGCGGACGCCCGGCGCACCGTTGCCATTGTCCCTCAGGTAGGATCGTCACCGGCGCAGGCCGGCTGGAGCACGTTGACAGCTTCGGCCGGTGTGCTACAGTGAAAAGCCGCCCAGGATGCCGCTTCGGTGCCCAGGGCGATCGCAGGACCCAGTGTCGGGGTAGTACGCCGGTTCCGGCGTGGCCCCCGACCTCAGCGGAACTCCGTACCTCCGTCATCCTCCGGGTGGCGCGTGCGCCCCGCAAGCGTGCTCCTTGAAAACGGAACAGAGGAAAGCCAAAAGCCAGTGCGGGCGACCACGCGAGTGGTCGCAACTGTCAATGCACTGACAACGGACAACACAACGTCCGTCTTTGGTGCCAGTCGGCCGACGAGCTCGGAAGCTCCGAGGCCGGCTCTCCGGATCGAAGGGGGGCTTGCTCCCCGAGGTCTCGATGGAGAGTTTGATCCTGGCTCAGGACGAACGCTGGCGGCGTGCTTAACACATGCAAGTCGAGCGGGGCCCAACCGGTGGCAACACCGGGGAAGGCCTAGCGGCGAACGGGTGAGTAACACGTGAGCAACCTGCCCCGAAGTCTGGGATAACACCGGGAAACCGGTGCTAATACCGGATGCCCTCACCGGGTCACCTGGCCTGATGAGGAAAGATTCATCGCTTCGGGAGGGGCTCGCGGCCTATCAGCTGGTTGGTGGGGTAACGGCCCACCAAGGCTTCGACGGGTAGCTGGTCTGAGAGGACGACCAGCCACACTGGGACTGAGACACGGCCCAGACTCCTACGGGAGGCAGCAGTGGGGAATCTTGCGCAATGGGCGAAAGCCTGACGCAGCAACGCCGCGTGGGGGATGAATGCCTTCGGGTTGTAAACCCCTTTCAGCAGGAACGAAATTGACGGTACCTGCAGAAGAAGCCCCGGCCAACTACGTGCCAGCAGCCGCGGTAATACGTAGGGGGCGAGCGTTGTCCGGATTTATTGGGCGTAAAGAGCTCGTAGGCGGCTTGGCAAGTCGGGTGTGAAAACTTCAGGCTCAACCTGGAGATGGCACTCGATACTGCTATGGCTAGAGTCCGGTAGGGGACCACGGAATTCCTGGTGTAGCGGTGAAATGCGCAGATATCAGGAGGAACACCGGTGGCGAAGGCGGTGGTCTGGGCCGGCACTGACGCTGAGGAGCGAAAGCGTGGGGAGCAAACAGGATTAGATACCCTGGTAGTCCACGCCGTAAACGTTGGGTACTAGGTGTGGGGCCTTATCAACGGGTTCCGTGCCGCAGCTAACGCATTAAGTACCCCGCCTGGGGAGTACGGCCGCAAGGCTAAAACTCAAAGGAATTGACGGGGGCCCGCACAAGCGGCGGAGCATGTGGCTTAATTCGAGGCAACGCGAAGAACCTTACCTGGGTTGAACTACGCAGGAAAAGCCGTAGAGATACGGTGTCCTTCGGGGCCTGTGATAGGTGGTGCATGGCTGTCGTCAGCTCGTGTCGTGAGATGTTGGGTTAAGTCCCGCAACGAGCGCAACCCTTGTCCTATGTTGCCAGCGGGTAATGCCGGGGACTCGTAGGAGACTGCCGGGGTCAACTCGGAGGAAGGTGGGGATGACGTCAAGTCATCATGCCCCTTACGTCCAGGGCTGCACACATGCTACAATGGCCGGTACAAAGGGCTGCTATTCCGCGAGGATGAGCGAATCCCAAAAAGCCGGTCTCAGTTCGGATTGGAGTCTGCAACTCGACTCCATGAAGTCGGAGTCGCTAGTAATCCCGAATCAGCAACGTCGGGGTGAATACGTTCCCGGGCCTTGTACACACCGCCCGTCACACCACGAAAATCGGCAACACCCGAAGCCGGTGGCCCAACCGCAAGGAGGGAGCCGTCGAAGGTGGGGTCGGTGATTGGGGTGAAGTCGTAACAAGGTAGCCGTACCGGAAGGTGCGGCTGGATCACCTCCTTTCTAAGGAGTTTCCGTCCTCTCCCACCGTGGAGAGGGAACTCCCAGTTGATGCACTGGCTAGTTGGCTTCCGAGCTGCACCTTCCGTTCGTAGGTCTCGTACCTCCGGAAGGCTCGGCGACGAAGCCTGGTGACCTCTGTTCCGTTTTGAGGGAGCACGCAGTAAGGAGGGCCTTTGGCCCTCCTTACCCGGCTCTCTCGGGGAATGTCGGCCCGGTGGTCGACGTTTCCCTCTCGGCGATGCCGTCCCTTCGGGGCCGGCCTCTCACCTGAGAACTGCCATGTCGACGCTTCGCGCCGGCCGCTGGCTGTTCCGACGAACGAAGCGGCTTCGCCGCCGTTCGTCGGGCTCCTTGAGAATTCCATAGCGAGCACGAGCATCTTTGTTCTCCAAGCTACAAAGAGCCAACGGTGGATGCCTTGGCGCCTGAAGCCGAAGAAGGACGTGGGTGGCTGCGATAAGCCACGGGGAGCTGCCGACCAAGCTTCGATCCGTGGATGTCCGAATGGGGAAACCCACTACCCGTCATGGGGTAGTACTCCGGTCTGAACACATAGGACCGGTAGAGGGAACCGGGGGAACTGAAACATCTCAGTACCCCGAGGAGAGGAAAACAACAGTGACTCCCTGAGTAGCGGCGAGCGAAACGGGAAGAGCCTAAACCGAGCCGGTGGTAAAGCCTGGTGGCGTTGCCGGTTCGGGGTTGTGGGAGCTGCACCGAGGGCACCAGACCTTGGATCGAGTTACAAAGCTGCTACCTAGTGGAAGCGTTCTGGAACGTCGCACCACAGCGGGTAAGAGTCCCGTACACGAAAGGTATGCAGCCTCGAGCAGATTTCCCGAGTAGCGCCGGAACCGTGAAAGTCGGCGTGAATCCGCGAGGACCACCTCGTAAGGCTAAGTACTCTCAGGCGACCGATAGCGAACTAGTACCGTGAGGGAAAGGTGAAAAGCACCCCGGGAGGGGAGTGAAATAGTACCTGAAACCGTTGGTTTACAAACAGTCAAAGCGTCGTCATGCCTTCGGGCATGGCCGCGATGGCGTGCCTTTTGAAGAATGAGCCAGCGAGTTACCGTACGTGGCAAGGTTAACCCGAGAGGGGGAGCCGGAGCGAAAGCGAGTCTGAACAGGGCGTTCAGTCGCGTGCGGTAGACCCGAAGCCGAGTGATCTTGCCATGGGCAGGCTGAAGCGGGGGTAAGACCCCGTGGAGGGCCGAACCCACCATGGTTGAAAACATGGGGGATGACCTGTGGTAAGGGGTGAAAGGCCA
>Ga0247717_1000167_pt1 | contig 20594 bp, 15 predicted proteins | sample 24E_NmetaG_FD_189047 | JGI IMG/M metagenome (GOLD analysis project Ga0247717, IMG submission 189047) | Soil microbial communities from hillslope of Landscape Evolution Observatory, University of Arizona, Oracle, AZ, United States - 2-4-E_N | ecosystem: Engineered > Artificial ecosystem >... | reverse complement strand
GCCTCGGCGGCGACGGCGTCCGACAGGCGAGCGCCGGTCTCGAGCAGCAGCGGGCCGCCGAGCTTGGCCGCCAGGACGGCGGCCGGCAACGACTCGGCGTAGGAGGCACCATCGGCGAGGACGACCTCCTCCGCGCCGCCGGTCCAGCCCCGGGCCGACACGGCGATCGCGGTCGCGACCCGGTCGACCCCGGCGAGCCTCGGGATCGGTGACGGCTCGGCGTCGGACCAGCCGGTGGGCTGGTCGAGTCGCTCGGCAGCGTCGAGCGACGCCATCGGGTTGATCACCCGTCCGACGGGATCGCGCATCTCGAAGTGGAGGTGGGGGGCGGTGTGCTCGGCGTTGCCGCTGTCGCCCAGGTAGCCGAGCAGCTGGCCGCGCTCGACGCGAGCGCCCTCGACGATCCCCGGCCCGTACACGTCGCTGCGCGCCGCGGCGTTGTCGTCGGTCCCCGGCGTGTCGTTGTTGATGTGGACATAGGAGTACGTCCACCCGTCGTCGGCGACGAGCCGGATGTAGTACCCGTAGGACGGCTCAGGCCAGGTGACGATGGCCAGCACCCCGGCGTCGGCGGCGACGAGCGGGAGCATCTTCTCGCCCATGATGTCCTGGCCCTCGTGCGTCCGGCCTGACCCGCGTGGCGCCCCGAAGGTGTCGGTGTAGGTGACCTCGCCGATGACCGGGAACACGATGTCGTGCACGACCGGCGACTCATCGGGCGCGTCCGCGGCGTCGTCGCTCGGCGCCGTATGCGCCGACGCGGCGGTGGCCGGCAGCACGGCGGCGAGCAGCGCGAGGAGCAGGGGGGAGAAGCGGCACATGCGATGAGCGGTTGGTTCCAACCGGTTCGCGGTGATGGTACCGGCGGGGTCAAGGCACGGTGGACCACGCCCGGACCATCGGTGGCCTAGCCCGTTTCGGCCATGACGCAAATGATCTGTTCTCGCCATTCACGCCAACGGCCCGGTCGTGTTCCTCTCACTCCAACGCAACACCGCACCCCACCGATGCACCACGGAGAAGGGAACCACCGATGCGCAAGCAGCTCCTCGCCCTGGCGATCGCCGGCCTCAGCGCCACCGCTCTCGTCGTCGCCCCCACCGCCCACGCGGAGCCGGCCGGTACGGACACGACCTTCGTGCTGACCGCCGCCGGCGGGCTCAGCGTCTCGGCGCCGGCCGCAGCCGAGCTCTCGGCCGGCACCGCCACCAACGCCGGCACACTCGCCGCCCAGCTCGGTGCCGTCACCGTGACCGACCTCCAGGGTTCGCTCCTCGGCACGTGGACGGCATCGGTCACCTCGACGGACTTCACCACGGGGGACGAGACGGAGGACGAGACGATCGGCAAGGCCAACGTCGCGTACTGGTCCGGCGCCCCGACGGCGTTCACTGGTGTCGCCGTGTTCACGCCGGGTCAGCTCACCGGTCTCCTCGCCGAGGACCTCTCCGCCAGCCGCACAGCCTTCGAAGCGACGGCGACCGTCGGGAACAACTCGGCAACGTGGAACCCGACGGTGGTCGTGACCGTCCCGAGCAGCGCCGTCGTCGGCACCTACTCAGGCACGATCACCCACTCGGTGGCGTAGGCCCCACACTGGTGGCCGTGCGCTGCCGGCTGCTCTCCCTTCTGATCGCCGGGATCCTCGTGGTCCCGGCGATCGGCGCGCACGCCCAGCTACCCCTCCCCACCACCACCACCACGACGACCACGACCACGACGCCCGAACCGGGAGATCCGACGACGACCACCACGACCGAGCCCGAGGATCCCACGACCACGACCACCACGACGACCACCACCACCACGACAGCGCCGCCGCCGGCGGGCACCGCGCTGTCCATCTCGGCGCCGGCGAGCAGCGCACTCTCGGGCGGCACGCCGACCGACGCCGGTTCGCTCAGTGCAGCCCTCGGCACCGTCACGGTCGTCGACCGACGAGCCGGGCTGGCCAAGAGCTGGACCGCCACCGTCACCGCCACCTCGTTCACCACCGGCGGCGGGAGCGTGACAGAAACCATCGACCGGGGCGCCGTCTCGTACTGGTCGGGTCCAGCAGTTGCGACCAGCGGCACCGGTGTGTTCACGCCCGGCCAGCTGACGGGTCTGCTGGCCCTCTCCCTCAACGTGTCTCGCACGGCCTTCTCCATGACCGGCGGGATCGGCGACTCGACCGCCAGCTGGACGCCCACGGTCATCGTGACGATCCCCGCCTCCGCCGTCGCCGGCACCTATACCGGCACGATCACTCACTCGGTGGCGTGACGCCGCCGTGTCACCGTCGGTCGATAGGTTCCCGTGATCCGTCAGAACACCGTCTCCCGCTTCCTGCTGCTCGTGGCGCTGACCACGGTTGCTCTGGTTGCTCCCGCCTCTCTCGCCCAGCAGCAGGCGCCGGAGTCAGTCGGCATCCGCCTCGTCGACGCGCCCGTTGACCGCCGTGACGATCCGCGCGCCCAGAGGTACATCGTCGATCACGTGAGCCAGGGGACCACCATCACCCGTCACGTCGAGGTGTCGAGCACGATGGGCGAGCCGGTGACCATCGCCCTCTATGTCGCCGCCGCCACGCTCGAGGGCGGCCGTTTCGCATTCGGTGAGGGACGGGCCGAGAACGACCTCACCGACTGGTCGGCGATCGACCCCTCCGAAGTCGACATCCCGCCCGGCGGCGCTGTGCAGGCAACCGTGACCATCGCTGTCCCCGCGGGCGCCGAGGACGGCGAGCGCTACGGCGTGATCTGGGCTGAGCTGCCGGGTGGGGGAGGCTCGGCCAACGTCGTCAACCGGGTCGGCGTGCGCATCTACCTCTCGGTCGGCGAGGGGAACGAGCCGGCGTCGGACTTCACGATCGACACGCTCAGGGCGCGCCGGGACGCGGACGGGGTGCCGATCGTCGAGACGGCGGTGACCAACACCGGCGGTCGGGCCATCGACCTGTCGGGTTCCCTCGTGCTCGAGAACGGACCCGGTTCCCTCTCTGCGGGACCGGTTGATGTGCAGGTGGGCACCACGCTGGCACCCGGTACCTCAGCCCCGGCGCGCGCGCTGCTCGATCCGTCGCTCCCGGATGGACCCTGGGACGCCACCGTGACGATCAGGGCGGGCCGGCTGGAGCGGACGGCGTCAGCAACGCTCACCTTCCCGGACGAGGCCGGCGAGGCGGCCGCCACGGTGGTCCCCGACTCGGACAGCGAGCGCCGGATCCTCATTCCCATCGCCGCCGCGGCCGCCCTGCTCGCCGGCATGGCGGCCGCGGTGTACGCCCTGCGACGGCGCGCCCTACGCCGCGCTCAGGAGCAACCTTCCTAGTCCCCCATCATGTTGGCGTTGGGCCGGGCCTGGGCCACAAGGTCGGGCACGATCTTGCCGAGCTCGGCCGGGTCCCAGCGGTCGTCCTGGTTGGCGACGGGGCCGCCGTGCCAGCCCTCGGCGACGCGGATCATGCCGCCGGCCACCTGGAACACCCGTCCCGTGATGTCCTTCGCCTCGGGGCTCCCGAGCCAGACGACGAGCGGCGAGATGTTCTCCGGCGCCATGCGGTCGAAGGTCTCGGGCTCGACCGGCTGCGACGACGCTCCACCGAGGTTCTCGGTCATCCGGGTGCGGGCGACGGGCGCGATGGCGTTCACCGTGACCCCGTAGCGGGCCAGCTCCATGGCGGCGATCACCGTGAAGGAGGCGATGCCGGCCTTGGCGGCGCCGTAGTTGGTCTGGCCGACGTTGCCGAAGATCCCCGACGGCGACGAGGTGTTGATGATCCGGCCGTCGTTGCTCTCCCCGGCCTTGCTGCGCTCCCGCCAGTACGCCGCCGCCCAGCGACTGGGCGCGAACGTGCCCTTCAGGTGGACCTTGATGACCGCGTCCCACTCCTCCTCGGTCATGTTCGTGAGCATGCGGTCGCGGAGGATCCCGGCATTGTTCACCAGCACGTCGAGACCGCCGAAGGTCTCCACCGCGGTGTTGATCAGGCGCTGAGCGCCCTCCCAGCTGGAGATGTCGTCGCCATTGGAGACGGCCTCGCCGCCCATGGCCTTGATCTCCTCCACGACATCCTGCGCCGGCCCCGTGCTCTGCCCGCTGCCGTCCATCTCACCCCCGAGATCGTTGACCACGACCTTGGCGCCACTCTCGGCGAAGGTGAGGGCGTGGGCCCGGCCGATCCCCCGGCCGGCGCCCGTCACGATGACCACACGTCCGTCATTGATTCCCATGGGCGGGGAAGTTAGGCGGGATCACCGCGACGCGTGACAGTCGCAGCGGTTGCCGTCTCGGGGCCTCCGGCTCCATCGTCGAGCCCATGACCGACCGCGCCGCGCTGATCGCCAGGTACAAGGAGGGGCCCGAGGCCGTGCGCCGGGCGCTCGAGGGGCTCACCGACGCCGATCTCGACCACCGACCGGCACCCGGCGAGTGGACGGCCCGCGAGATCGTCCACCACCTCGCCGACGCCGAGACCCGGTCGGCCGTCCGCCTCCGCCAGCTGCTGGCCGAGGACGCCCCGGTCATCCAGGGGTACGACGAGGCTCGCTACGCCGAGGTTCTCCACTACGACCGCCCGATCGACGCGTCCCTCGCCCTGCTCACCGCCGCCCGGACCGCCACCGGCGAGCTGCTCGACCGTCTGACCGATGCCGACCTGGCCCGCTCGGGGACGCACACCGAGTCCGGCCCCTACAGCGTCGCCACCTGGCTCGAGCTGTACGCCGCCCACTGCCACGACCACGCCGAGCAGATCCGCGCCGCGGTCGCCACCGTCTCCGAGGGCTAGTCCCGGACCGGCTCGAGCAAGCCCGCGTGATAGCGGACGCGCGGTGACCACAGGAGCCAGCTCTCGATGCCGAGCGCCTTCGCGGCCGCCACCTGATCGCGGACCTGCTCATGGCCGTAGTCGATGATGTAGTTGAAGTCCTGCAGCCAGGGCACGATCGGCACGCCGGTGCCGGCCGACTTCCGCTGGAAGTCCTCGAGCGAGCGCAGGACGATCTCGTACGGCATGCGGGGCGGGTCGGCCACGCGGTACTCGCCCTTGACCCACAGCGACGGGTACACCATCGGCGCGATGTAGTCGACGGCCTTGGCGATGAGCGGCACGCTCTGGCCGATCGCCTCCGGGCGCAGCGAGGCGATGCCGAACACCGACGCCCCCTGCAGCGCGCCCGCCTCCCGGATCCGTCCGTGGGCGTCGGACAGGAACGACGCCACGTTCGCCTCGATCGACTCGTTGGCCGCCAAGCCGGGGATGCGCATCTCCGCGACGCTGCCCTCCGGACGGCGCACGTAGTCCCAGAGGATCTCGTCGACGCCGAGATCGACCGCTTCGAGCGCGAGGTCGATGTTGTACTTGCGCACGCCGGAGTTCATGAAGTTGGTGAAGCCGCGGTCGTACGCGGGGTGGGGTTGGCCGTCGGCGCCCTGCAGCACCCAGTCGTGATCGCCGCGGGCCCACGCGCCCTCCGCCAGGATCGGATCGCGGAACGCGACCACGCGACCGATCACGTAGAGCCCGCGCTCCTTCATCTCCTCCACAGCCGAGGCGAGGTCGAAGTACCGCCGTACGGCGCCGATGTCGTGGGCGAGGCTGACCTTGGTGTCCCAGCCCACCTCGCCGCCCTCGTCCTTGATGTCGATCTCGATCGTATTGATGATCCCGCGGTCGGCGAGGTCGAGCACGGCATCGCGCAGCTCGGGCGTCGACCAGGAGATGGCGCTCATGTGCACGCCCCGCGTCACCGGGCGCCGCATGGGCACGTAGACCTCCTGGATGGTCGTCTGCCCGGCGCGATCGACCGCCGCCAAGCGGATCGGCCCCGCCGGCGCCCGCTCGTACTCGACGGTGAAGCGACCGTCGTCGTCGACCGCCACCTCGTCGCCGTTCGCGGTCAGGGTGGCGTCGGTGTCGACGACGCCCGAGATCGCCACCGGGTCGTCGATGCCGATCGGGTCCAGGACCGTCGCCGGCACCTGGATCCGCGGGGGCACGGCGTCCACGAGGAACTCCCACACGAACCGGGCCGGGGGCAGGATCGGCCGCGGGACGGTGAGGACGAGACGGTGGACGCCCGCGGTGAGCGCCTTGTCGGTTCGCCAGCGGAACCCGGTGTCGACCCGCTCGGCGATGCGCTCGAGGCTCTCGCCGTCGAGGGTCAGGGTGGCGTTCGAGAGCCGACCCGTCGGCTCGACGTCGATCGCCACCTGGAGCCCCGAGCTGGCGGCGAAGGTGATGGCGCCCTCGTGCTCGACCCCGACGATGTCGACGTCGACCCGGGTCGCCGACCAGAGCTGCCAGCCGAGGAAGACGACGATGGCGGCCACCGCGAGCCCGAGCGCCAGGTCGACCGGGGCGATGCGGCGCCGAGTGCCCCGGTAGCGGCGACCCCCGCCCCGCCGGGGACGCCGCCCGCCGTCGTACATCGAGGCCCGAGGGTCGATGAGGATCGGCGAGCGGGACGTCGGCGCCGACCAGATGCGACGACGGCGGAAGGTGGAGGTGCGGCGGTTCGCACCAGGTATGTCCCGCAGCGACGAGGCCATGAGCGAAGAGGGCGGCGAGCGTCGCCCGAAGGCGCCGCCCGCGTCTGCAGCGTACAGATGACGAACGTGTGACACCCAGTCCCTACCATCCCCGGCGTGCGACGCTCCCCCGAGGTCGAGGTGGCCCTGGCCCGGCGCCAGGCGGTCGTGGCCCTCGAGAGCACGATCTTCAGCCGTCTCGGCCTGCCCGATCCCGCCGGCCGGGAGGCGCTCGACCGCTGCGTCGCCGCCGTGCGGGCCGGTGGCGCAGTGCCGGCCCTGACCGCCGTGCTCGACGGTGTGCCCGTGGTGGGCGTCGATCCCGCCGATCTGGAGCGGATCCACGCCGCCACCGCCAAGGTCGCGGCCCGAGACCTGCCGGTCGCGGTGGCCCAACGCTGGCCGGTGGGCGTCACCACGGTGTCGGCGGCGGTGCAGCTGGCCGCGCAGGCCGGCATCCGGGTGTTCGCGACCGGCGGGATCGGGGGCGTGCACCGCGACGTCGCCCGCTCCGGCGACGTGAGCGCCGACCTCCTGGCGCTGCGCACCTTCGAGGTCGTCACCGTGTGCGCCGGCGCCAAGGGCTTCCTCGACATCCCCCGTACCCTCGAGCAGCTCGAGACCTGGGGAGTACCGGTGATCGTGCTCGGCGCCGAGGAGTTCCCGGCGTTCACGACGAGGTCGAGCGGGTGCCCTGCACCGAGGACGGTGGCGTCGGCGGTCGAGGCCGCCGCCGTCGCGCGAGCGGCCGAGACCGTCGGCTACCACGGCGGCGTGCTGGTCGCCGTGCCGGTCCCCAAAGCCGACGAGGTGCCGAGGGAGGTCCTCGACGCCGCCATCGATGGCGCCATCGCGCGGGCCGCCGCCGCCGGCATCAGCGGTCCTGCGGTCACGCCCTACGTGCTGGACGCGATCGCCGGCGAGACCGATGGGCGGTCGATCGCCGCCAACCTCGCGCTCGCCGAGCAGAACGCCGCGGTCGCGGCGGCCATCGCCGTCGAGCTCGCCGGCTAGCGCTCCGGGTCGGTCGTGCGGCGGGCGCCGTAGCCGATCACGGCGCCGACGGCGAGCATCGTGGCGAGGACGAAGGCCCACAGCGGCACGCCGGCATCCACCGGCTCGACCACCGGCCTGGTGGCCGAGGTGGCGAACACCGAGAGCGTGACGTCGTCGCGCTGGGCCTGGTGGAGGGCGAGCTCGCGCCGCACGGCTGCGAGCCGGGCCTCGGCGTCCGTCGCGCTCAGCGTCCCGAGCCCGGCCGCCGCGACCGTCGCCTCCGTCGTGGTGGTGGGCGCCGTGGTCGTCGGTGCCGACGTTGTGGTGGCTTGGGTCGTCGTGGTGGTCTCCCGGGGCGGCTCGGTGGTGGGGACGATCTCGTACCGGTCGGGATCGGGGATCCAATCGGCCGGAGGACCGTCCGGTCCGCCTCCGCCCGAGGAGGTGACCCAGAGGAGGTTGGGCTCGTAGTACTCGACGGCCACGGGCTTGACGCCGGGATCCTCGTCGAGGGGCGCCGCTGCCCACGGGTCGTCCTCCAGGCACGCTGCTCGCACGTAGTAGGGGGCCGTGGCCCCGGCGCCGGTGCCGTTGGGCGCCATGAGCGTGACCTCCCAGTCACCCTTGCTGTCGACGTGTCCGAGGACCTCGATGAGGTCGCCGCGCAGTGAGCCCGCCTGCGGGGTGATCCATGCCTCGACGTAGCGATGGACCTGCGGGGCGGACTTCGGCGGGCAGGGACTGATCGACCGGACCCAGATCGGCGTGCCCGAGGCAGCCTCGCGCGGACTCTCCAGCCGCTTGCCCGACGGCGTGACGGACTGGGCGAGCGCGGGGCCGGCGGTCCCGACGACGAGGACGGCGCCCAATGCCAGCGCCAGCAGGCGCCTCACTGTCGCACCCACGTGCCACAGCCGTCGGTGACGAAGCCGGCGTCGGAGGGGTCGATCTGCACAACCGGGTTAACGGTGCCGCTGTCGGTCGCCTTGAGCGACGCGGTGTCGCCGCTGAAGTCGCTCACCCGGGCCCACCGGCAGTCGGACCCACCTGGCGACGCCTGCCACCGCCCGGCGCCCACGTCGATGCCCACGACCCACGTCCCGTCCCCGAACGACGCAGTCAGCGAGCGGGTGATCGGGAAGATGTCGTTGACGAACGGGGCGCAGCCGCTGCTGCGGAAGTAGAAGTCGCCCTCCCGCACCGTGATGACCTCTCGATCGTTGGAGCGCCGGGTGGCGAGCACCACGCCACTCTCGTCGAGCCGCTCCCAGTGGCACAGCCCACCAGACCCTGGGGCCCGCTCGGCCCGGTAGGTGCCGGGCACGACGGGACCGTCGGGCGTGACGCGGTAGGTGCCGGAGAACACCCGCACCTGCGGGGGGTTGCTGGTCGGCAGCGGGGCCAGGTGTCCGGTGGTCACCAGCCAGTAGCCGCGGCCCGACGGGCTGCCAACCACGCCGACGGCGGGCTCGGTGAGGCCGCCGCCGCCGAGCGAGCCGAGGAACCGAGCGTCACCGAAGGTGAACAGGCCGCCGTCGGCCGCGACGAGCCAGTACCCGTTGCCGCCGGGGGCGGCGGCCATGCCGGCGATGGGCTGGTTGAGGCGCATGGCGCCGGTGGAGCCGAAGAACTGGGCGCCTCCGAAGGCGAAGATCCCGCCGTCCTCCGCCACCATCCAGTAGCCGATGCCGTTCGGCAGCGCGGCGATGCCCACGATCGGCTTGGCGAGACGCAGGTGGCCGAGGCCGCCCAGGAACGGGGCGGCGCCGAAGGTGTAGATGCTGCCGTTGGCGGTGGCCAGCCAGTACCCGTCGCCGTTGGGCGTGGCGGCGATGCCGATCACCGGGCTCGGCGGCATCGCGGGCAGCGAGCCGTGGTGCACGGCGTTGCCGAAGGAGAAGACCCGACCCTCGCGCGAGACCAGCCAGTAGCCGTCGCCCGTCTTCGTGCGGGCCATGCCCACGATCGGTTGGTTGAGCCCGGCGTTCCCCGTCGAGCCATGGAACGCCGCGTCGCCGTAGGCGAACACCGAGTGATCGGCGGCGCGGGCGGCAGGCGCCGGTCCCAACCAGAGCAGGCTCGCGACGAGCGCGAGCGCGACCAGAACACCTCGTCTCCTCACCGTCACAGTCTCCGCTATCGGCGCGCCCATCGGTCGGATCAAGCGTTCTGTGTCGATCTGCCCGTCGAAAACAACGGGCAGATCGACACAGAACGGTCAGGGGAGGCCGGTGACGGCATCGTGGAGGGCTTCGACACACCGGTCGAGGTCGTCGTCGCCGATCACGAGCGGGGGGCAGAAGGCGATGGCCGAGGTCCCGAGGAAGCGGGCGATCACGCCCCGCCGCATCATCTCGTCGCGGACCTCGACGGCGCGGTCGTCGGCCAGCACCCCGGCCCACATCCCGCGGTCACCGCGGACCGAGGCGAGCACGCCGTCGTCGACGAGGGCCCCCAGGCCCGCCCCGAGGCGCTCGCCGATCGCGACGGCGCGGGCGGCCAGCTCCTCGCGGCGGAGGATGTCGATCACGGCGAGCGCGGCAACGCACGCGGCCGGGTGGCCGCTGTAGGTGTGCCCGTGGCGGAGCACGAAGGACGGGTCCTCCTCGAGGGGCCCGGTGACCGACGGCGCCAGGATCACGCCGCCGAGCGGCTGGTAGCCGGACGTGACGCCCTTGGCGAAGGTCACGAGGTCGGGCCGGATGTCGAAGCGCTCGGCGCCCCACCACGATCCCAGCCGGCCGAAACCGGTGATGACCTCGTCGAGGATGAGGTAGGCCCCGTGATCATCGCAGAGCCGGCGCAGGCCCTCGAGGTAGCCGGGCGCCGGCGGGTACACGCCCCCGGCCCCGATCACCGGTTCCGCGATCACCGCTGCCACCCGCTCGCCGCGGTCGGCGAACAGCCGAGCGGCGTCCTCGATGTCGCCGTGGTCGACCTGCTCGACGTCGCCGACGCCGGGACCGAAGCCCTCCTTGTTGAGCGGCAGGCCTTGCACCGTCATCCCGCCGTAGGTCACGCCGTGGTAGCCGTGGTTGCGGCTCACGACCAGGGTGCGCTCCGGGTGGCCGGCCCGGACCTGGGCCATGCGGGCCAGCTTCATGGCGCTGTCGACCGCCTCGGAGCCCGACGAGGTCAGGAACACCCGCGCCCCGGCCATCGGCGCCAGCGCCGCCAGCGTCCGGCACAGCTCGTCGGCGGGCTCGTTGGTGAAGCGCTCGAAGGCGTGGAAGGCCGCGAGTGTGCCCAGCTGGCGGGCGACGGCGTCGGCGATCTCGGTACGACCGTGCCCCACGCCGCAGAACCACAGGCTGGCAAGAGCATCGACGTAGCGGTTGCCCTGGGCGTCCCACACCACCGCACCCTCGCCCCGCACGATCGAGGTGAACTCGGTCTGGCTCGGACGGGCGAACGGGTGCAGGAAGGCGGGAACGGCCACCGGTGAACGCTACGCCTCTCCCGAACGCTTGAAGCGGTGCCGTGCTCGGGCGGGTCCTCGCCTACACTCGCGGGAGCCTTTCCGGGCCAGCGTTGTCCCGGGCCTGGCGAACCCAACCCGTTCGACAGACCTGTGAGGACGACACGCATGCCCGACCTGCCGCGCCGGCAAGGCCTTTACGACCCCCGCTTCGAGCACGACGCGTGCGGCGTCGCCTTCGTGGTCGACATGAAGGGCCGCGTCAGCCACGACATCGTCGAGAAGGGCCTGCGGGCTCTGTGCAACCTCGACCACCGCGGCGCGGCCGGCGCCGAACCCACCACCGGTGACGGTGCCGGGATCCTCATCCAGGTCCCCGATCGCTTCTTCCGCTCGATCGTCGACGCCGACCTGCCGCCGCCCGGCGGCTACGCGACCGGCATGGTCTTCCTCCCCGCCGACGACTCCGCCGCCGGCGCCGCGGCGGCCGCCATGGAGAAGATCGTCGAGGACGAGGGCTTCACCGTCCTCGCGTGGCGGGACGTCCCCACCGACGACCACGACCTCGGCGCCACCGCCCGGGCCGCCCAGCCGTCGTTCCGCCAGCTCTTCGTCGCCGCCACCGGCATCTCCGGGATGGACCTCGAGCGGCGGGCCTTCGTGCTGCGCAAGCGCCTCGAGCACGAGGTGCCCGAGGTCTACCTGCCGTCGCTGTCGGGACGGACCTTCGTCTACAAGGGGATGCTCACCACCGCGCAGCTGTCGGGCTTCTTCCCCGACCTGGCCGACGAGCGGGTCGAGAGCGCGCTGGCGCTCGCCCACTCCCGGTTCTCGACCAACACGTTCCCCTCGTGGCCCCTCGCCCACCCGTACCGCTACATCGCCCACAACGGCGAGATCAACACCGTGCAGGGCAACCGCAACTGGATGCGGGCCCGCGAGGCGCTGCTCGCGAGCAGCGACCTCCCCGGCCTCGAGCGGGCCTACCCCATCTGCACCCCCGGCGCGTCGGACACCGCGTCGTTCGACGAGGTCCTCGAGCTCCTCCATCTCGGCGGTCGCTCGCTCCCCCACGCCGTGCTGATGATGATCCCCGAGCCGTGGGAGAACCACGAGACGATGCCCGCCGACAAGCGGGCGTTCTACCGCTACCACGCGTCGCTGATGGAGCCGTGGGACGGTCCGGCGTCGATCGCGTTCACCGACGGCACGGTCATCGGCGCCGTGCTCGATCGCAACGGCCTGCGGCCGTCGCGGTTCTGGGTGACCGACGACGACCTCGTCGTGATGGGCAGCGAGGTCGGTGTGCTCGACATCCCCCAGTCGAAGGTCGTGCGCAAGGGTCGCCTGCAGCCGGGGCGGATGTTCCTCGTCGACACGGAGAAGGGCCGGATCGTCGAGGACGACGAGATCAAGGCCGAGCTCGCCGCCGCCCAGCCCTACGACGACTGGCTGCACGCGGGCCTCGTCCACCTGGAGGACCTCCCGCCCCGGTTCAGCCTCACCCCACAGCACGCCACGGTCGTGAAGCACCAGCGGGTGTTCGGCTACACGAACGAGGAGCTCCGCATCCTCGTGGCCCCCATGGCCCGCACCGGGGCCGAGGGCATCGGGTCGATGGGCACCGACACCCCAGTGGCCGTGCTGTCGGAGCGGCCCCGCACCCTCTACGACTACTTCCAGCAGCTGTTCGCGCAGGTCACGAACCCGCCGCTCGACGCGATCCGCGAGGAGCTCGTCACCTCGATGGCCTCGACGATCGGGCCCGAGGGGAACCTGCTCGACCCCACGCCGGCGTCGTGCCGGCAGATCGTCCTGCCCCACTCGATCATCGACAACGACGACCTGGCCAAGCTGCTCTACATCAACGACGACCACGACATGCCGGGGTTCAAGCCGTTCGCCATCGACGGGCTGTTCCCGGTGGCCGAAGGCGGCGAGGGGCTGCGGCGCGCCCTCGACGAGGTGCGGTCCAAGGTCAGCGACGCAATCGCCGCTGGCGCCAAGCTCATCATCCTGAGCGACCGCCACTCGAACGAGGAGATGGCGCCGATCCCCGCCCTGCTCCTCACCTCGGCCGTGCACCACCACCTCATCCGCGAGAAGTCACGCACTCGGGTCGGCCTCGTCGTCGAGACCGGCGAAGCCCGCGAGGTGCACCACATGGCACTGCTGCTCGGCTACGGCGCCGGTGCCATCAACCCGTACCTCGCCTTCGAGTCGATCGACGACATGATCGCCCACGGCGTCATCCAGGGCCTCACGCCCAGGAAGGCGCATCGGAACTACATCAAGGCGTGCGAGAAGGGCGTGCTGAAGGTGATGTCCAAGATGGGCATCTCCACGGTGGCGTCCTACACCGGCGCCCAGGTGTTCGAGGCCATCGGGCTCAGCCAGGAGCTCGTCGACGAGTACTTCACGGGGACCGTGTCCCGACTGGGAGGGATCGGGCTCGACGTGATCGCTGCCGAGGTCGCCTCCCGCCACCGGTTCGCGTGGCTCGACCGGCCCGAGGAGCGGGCCCACCGCGATCTCGAGGTCGGCGGCGAGTACCAGTGGCGACGCGAGGGCGAGATCCACCTCTTCAACCCCGACACCGTGTTCCGCCTGCAGCACGCGACCCGCACCAAGCGCTACGAGATCTTCAAGGAGTACACGCAGATGGTCGACTCCCAGTCGACCAAGCTGGCCACGCTGCGCGGCCTGTTCAAGCTGCGGCCTACCCGTGAGCCGATCCCCATCGAGGAGGTCGAGCCCGCGAGCGAGATCGTCAAGCGGTTCTCGACCGGTGCCATGTCGTACGGCTCCATCTCCCAGGAGGCGCACCAGACGCTGGCGATCGCGATGAACCGGCTGGGCGCGAAGTCGAACACGGGCGAGGGCGGCGAGGACGCGGACCGGTTCGTGGCCGACGCCAACGGCGACCTCCGGCGCAGCGCCATCAAGCAGGTGGCGTCGGGCCGGTTCGGGGTCACCAGCGAGTACCTCACCAACGCCGACGACCTGCAGATCAAGATGGCGCAGGGCGCAAAGCCCGGCGAGGGGGGCCAGCTGCCGGGCAGCAAGGTCTACCCGTGGATCGCCCGGACCCGGCACTCCACGCCCGGGGTCGGCCTGATCTCCCCCCCGCCCCATCACGACATCTACTCCATCGAGGACCTGGCCCAGCTCATCCACGACCTCAAGAACGCGAACCCGCGCGCCCGCGTCCACGTGAAGCTCGTCTCCGAGGTGGGGGTCGGGACCGTCGCCGCCGGCGTCTCGAAGGCCCATGCCGACGTCGTGCTCATCAGCGGCCATGACGGAGGCACCGGCGCCGCGCCGCTGACGTCGATCAAGCATGCCGGCACGCCCTGGGAGCTCGGGCTCGCCGAGACCCAGCAGACGCTGCTCCTCAACGGTCTCCGCGATCGGATCGTCGTGCAGGTCGACGGCCAGATGAAGACCGGCCGCGACGTCGTCATCGGGGCGCTGCTCGGCGCCGAGGAGTTCGGCTTCGCCACCGCTCCGCTCGTCGTGAGCGGTTGCATCATGATGCGGGTCTGCCACCTCGACACGTGTCCGGTCGGCATCGCGACCCAGAACCCCGAGCTGCGCAAGAAGTTCGCCGGCAAGCCCGAGTTCGTCGTGACCTTCTTCGAGTACATCGCCGAGGAGGTGCGCGAGATCCTCGCCTCCCTCGGGTTCCGGACGCTCGAGGAGGCGGTCGGTCACGTGGAGGCGCTCGACATCGCCGACGCCCTCGACCACTGGAAGGCGTCGGGCCTCGACCTGACACCCATCCTGCACCAGCCCGAGAACGCCTACGGCCAGACGTTCCACCAGTCGGTGCCGCAGGACCACGGTCTCGACCTGGCCCTCGACCAGACCCTTCTCCAGCTGTGCGAGGGCGCGCTCGAGGACGCCAGCCCGGTGCATCTCGAGCTCCCGATCCGCAACGTGAACCGCACGGTGGGCACGATGCTCGGTCACGAGGTGACCAAGCGCTACGGCGGCGAGGGGCTGCCCCCGGACACGATCCGCATCGACTTCACGGGTTCCGCGGGCCAGAGCTTCGGCGCGTTCGTCCCCCGAGGCATCACCTTGCGCCTCGAGGGCGACGCCAACGACTACTTCGGCAAGGGCCTGTCGGGCGGACGCCTTGTGTTGTCGCCTCCCGCCGACCGCCATCCGCAGCTCGTTCCCGAGCAGAACATCATCGCCGGCAACGTGATCCTCTATGGCGCCACCGCCGGCGAGGTGTTCATCCGCGGCCTCGTCGGGGAGCGCTTCTGCGTGCGCAACTCGGGGGCAGTCGCGGTCGTGGAAGGCGTCGGCGACCACGCGTGCGAGTACATGACCGGCGGTCGCGTCGTGGTGCTGGGGCCGACCGGGCGGAACTTCGGCGCCGGCATGTCGGGCGGCATCGCCTACGTGTACGACCCGACCAGCTCCTTCGCCGCCAACCTCAACCGCGACATGGTCGATCTCGACCCGCTCGACGACGAGGACACCGAGCTGCTCCGCGACGTCGTGCGCCGGCACGAGCTGGAGACGGGGTCGACGGTTGCGGCCCGGATCCTGGAGCGATGGCACGACAACGTGCGCCACTTCCAGAAGGTGATGCCGGAGGACTACAAGCGCGTGCTGGGTGCGGCCCGGCGCGCCGAGGAGCAGGGGATCTCGGTGGACGAGGCAGTGATGGCGGCGGCGCATGGCTGATCCGAAGGGCTTCATGAAGCACACGCGGGCACTGCCCGGTCGCCGGCCGGTGCCGGTCCGCGTGCGGGATTGGCAGGAGGTGTACGAGCCGTTCCCCCGCGAGGACCTGGAGACCCAGGCCGCTCGGTGCATGGACTGCGGCATTCCCTTCTGCCACAACGGCTGCCCGCTCGGGAACCTCATCCCCGAGTGGAACGATCTCGTCTTCCGCGACCGCTGGCACGACGCCATCGAGCGGCTGCATGCCACCAACAACTTCCCTGAGTTCACCGGCCGGCTGTGTCCGGCGCCGTGCGAGGCGGCGTGCGTGCTGGGCATCAACGACGACGCCGTCACGATCAAGCAGGTCGAGGTGTCGATCATCGATCACGCCTTCGCCGAGGGATGGGTCAGCCCGGTTCCCCCGCAGGCCGAGACCGGCAGGAAGGTGGCCGTCGTGGGCTCGGGCCCCGCGGGGCTGGCCGCCGCCCAGCAGCTGACGAGGGCCGGCCACGCCGTGACCGTGTTCGAGCGAGCCGACCGCATCGGTGGGCTCCTTCGCTACGGCATCCCCGAGTTCAAGATGGAGAAGCGCCACCTCGATCGCCGCCTGGCGCAGATGGAGGCCGAGGGCACCGTGTTCCGCACCGGCGTGAACGTCGGCGTCGACCTGACCGGCGAGCAGCTCCGAGCCGACTTCGACGCGGTGGTCCTGGCCGGCGGTGCCACCGCGTGGCGCGACCTGCCGATCCCCGGCCGCGAGCTCGAGGGGGTCCACCAGGCGATGGAGTACCTGCCCTGGGGCAACCGGATGCAGTTCGGCGACATCGACGAGTTCCCGATCACCGCTGCCGGCAAGCGAGTGGTGATCATCGGTGGTGGCGACACCGGCGCCGACTGCCTCGGCACCGCCCACCGGCAGGGCGCGGCCGCGATCCACCAGTTCGAGATCATGCCGAGGCCGCCCGACGAGCGGGCCGACTCCACGCCGTGGCCGCTGTGGGCGTACATGTTCCGCACCTCCTCGGCCCACGAGGAGGGCGGCGAGCGGGTGTTCTCGGTCAACACCGAGTGCTTCCTCGGCGACGACGCCGGTCGGCTCCGGGCCCTGCGGGCGCACGAGGTCAAGCAGGTCGGGGGCCGGTTCGAGAAGGTCGAGGGCACCGACTTCGAGCTGCCTTGCGAGCTGGTGCTCCTGGCCATGGGCTTCGTGGGGCCCGAGAAGCACGTGCTGTTCGACCAGCTGGGGATCGAGCTGACCGAGCGCGGCAACGTGGCCCGCGACGCCGGCTGGATGACCAACGTGCCGGGTGTCTTCGTCGCCGGCGACATGGGCCGCGGCCAGTCGCTCATCGTGTGGGCGATCGCCGAGGGCCGGTCGGCGGCGGCGGCCGCCGACGCCTACCTCGTGGGCCAGACCGCCCTGCCCGCCCCGCTCGCCGCCGTCTAGGGCTGCGAAGCGGCGCACCCTGACCACGCGCCGTCACCGTCCGGACGGGTGTCCAAAATGACCCGTTCGACGCGCATGAACGACCCCCGATCGCTGGTACCTCTGGAGTGTGACGATCGTGGCGCAGCTGCTGTTCGCCGAAAGCGACGGTGAGGTCGTCGTGATCGACGCCCTCATCCTCGACGGCGATCAGCTCTCGCCGGGGACGCCCGTCACCTTGCGCCTGCTCCCACCGGAGTCCCCCCTCATCGCCAGCCTGGTCCGAGGCCGGCTCGCCGCCTGGGCCGACACCGGCGATGTGGTCGAGCTGCAGCTCCGGCGCCGGCGGCGCACCACGATGGCGGTCGTCACCGATGGGCGGTCGGCGGTGTCCCTCGACGTCACCGCTCCGCTGGTCGCGTAGCCGCTAGGCGATGCGGTCGGCGCGGTCCGGCCGAGCGACCTCGAACCACACCGACTTGCCGCCGTCGATGGGCTCGACGCCCCACGCGCTGGCCATCGTCTCGACGAGCAGCAGGCCCCGGCCCGACTCGGCGTCCTCGGTGGGAGCCGACGCTTCCAGGGACGCCGGTGCCGGGGGGACCTGGTCGACGACCTCGATGCGGAGCGCGTCGCCGAGCAGCCGCACCGCCACCTGGACGTCGGAGCGCGCATGGACCACGGCGTTGGTCACCAGCTCGCTCACCAACAGCTGCACGTCGTCGAGCAGGGCGTCGCAGTGCCAGCGGTTGAGCACCTCGTCGACGAAGCGCCGGGCCTGGCCGGCGCTCGCGGTGTCGGCTCCCAGTCCGGCCGCGACCTCGGCGACGACCCCTTCGACCAGCTCCAGAACGCCGGCAACGGCGAGGAGCTCGTCGACGAGCCGGCGGGCGGTCACGCCCTTCTCGATGAAGCCCGTCGCGCCGCTGTCACGGACCTGACCCTCGTAGTCCTCGCGGCGGAAGCTCGACAGCACCACCACCTTCGACCTCGGCGCCGCATCCCGGATCAGGGGGAGCGCCTCCAACCCTCCCATCGACGGCATGTCGAGGTCGAGCACGACGATGTCGGGCTGCAGGGCCCGCGCCAGCTCCACGCCTCGGCGGCCGTCGTCGGCCTCACCCGCGACCTCGAAGCCACCGCGCGCCTCGACGGCGGTCCGCACGAGGAACCGGAGGTCGGGGTTGTCGTCGACGAGGAGCAGGGAGATCGGGGCCACGACGCCCCGAACGCTAGGGCTGCGACTGCGCGTCGTGCGAGATGGTGGAGCACGTACGCTGCTGCCGTGACCGGCGTCCCCAACCGAGCCCTCATCGTCGACGACGACGACGACATGCGCTTTCTCCTCAAGTCCATCATCGAGCGCGCCAACGAGGGCCTCGAGGTCGCTGCTGAGGCCAGCGGAGGTGACGAAGCACTCGTGCAGTGGCGCGCGCTCCGGCCCGACGTCGTGGTCCTCGATCACCGGATGCCCGGCACCACCGGGTTGCAGCTGGCCGAGCAGATCCTCGCCGAGCACCCGACGCAGAGCATCATCCTGTTCAGCGCCTACCTGGACGACGAGCTCGTGGCCCGGGCCGATCAGCTGGGGATCCGGGCCTGCATCTCGAAGGACCGCTACGACGACATCCCCGAGGCCCTGTGGCGGTACGGGCCGGCGGCCTGACCGCTCGTCGCCTTCCGGCGATCGCGGTCGGCTCGGTCCTCGCTGCCGGGTCGGTGCTGGGGGCACTGGCGGTGGCCAGCGCGGAGGACGCCGAGCGCCGCGCGCGGCTCGACGACGCCGCCGAGGCCCTGGCGGAGCGGGTGGCCGATGTCGTCGAGCGCCACGTCGTCGAGGTGGAACGGTTGGCGGCGGTGGCACCGTCTCCTGCCAGCTTCCGGATCGACGCGCTCCGCCGGCTCGGGGCGGTCGACGAGATCACCGCCTTCGCTCTCGCCGAGCGGCGGACCGGGGCGCTGGTCGTGGTGGCCACCGTGCCCCGCGAGGCGGGGGTCCTGCGAACGGGGGCGGACCTCGCGGCCGTCGATGAGCTCGAGGTGATCGTCGAGCGGGTGGTGACCGAGGCCGATCCCTCCGCCGGAGGGCCGGTCCGCTCGGCCGACGGCGAGTACATCACGGTGGCGGCGCCCGTCGTGGCCGACGTGGCGGCCCCCGAGGCGGCACGCCGAGCGAGCGTCTCGGGCGCCGTCCTGGGCGCCGTCGACGCCCGGCGGCTGCTGGCGCCCTGGGAGGGCACGGCGCTGCTCGTCGCCCCCGACGGCCGCTCGGTCGGCGCCATCGAGACGGAGGGGCGCGCCTTCCGGCGGAGCGTGGAGATCCAGGGCCGGGCGTGGCAGCTCCTGCTCGACGCGCCCGGCCACGGCTGGCCGGGCCAGGCATGGCTCGTGCTGGGCGCCGGACTGAGCGCGGCGCTCGCCCTCGCCATCGCGTTCCACGTCCAGCTCCGGCGCCGCCACCGCGCCGAGGTCCAGGCGCGCGAACGATCGCGGCAGCTGGAGCGGATCGCCGACGCCGGCGCCCGACTCCAGCAGAGCCTCGATCTGAGTGAGCTGCTGCCCGCCTTCTGCGTCGCGCTGTCCACCGACTTCGACCTGCGGGGCGTGGCCGTCTCCCTTCTCGACGAGCACGGGGAGATCCAGGAGGCGTTCTCGACCGGTGAGCGGCTCCCCGACGACCTCGACGGCACGGCGTCCATCGAGCTCCCCCTGCGGCGGGGGTTCCGCGCCGTGGGGATCCTGAGCCTGAGTCCCGGCCGCGTCCTCGACCACGCCGAGCTCACGTCGCTCCAGGCGCTGGCCGACCTCCTCGCCGTCGCCATGAGCAACGCCCAGCTGTACGAGCGCGAGCAGCTCAACGCCGCCCGGCTGCGGGATCTCGACGCGCTCAAGAACGCGTTCCTCGGCACGGTCTCCCACGAGCTGCGCACCTCGATGACCGCCATCATGGGCTTCGGCGAGCTGCTGGCCGAGTCGTGGGACGAGCTCGACGAGAGCCGCCGCCGGGAGATGGCCGACCGCATCCGCCGGAGCGCCGGCTCGCTCCGCCACCTCGTCGACGACCTGCTGGACTTCGCTCGGCTCGAACAGGAGCGCCTGCGGGTGTCGCCGCGCGCCGTCGATCTCGCCCGCATCGTCCGCCAGACCGTCGACACCCTCAGCCCGCTGCTCGGCCGGCACGAGATCGCGCTGTCCATCGCCGACAGCGTGCCGGCCCACGCCGACCCCGTCGCTGTCGAGCGCATCCTCGCGAACCTCGTGTCGAACGCCGCCAAGTACTCCCCGGAGGGCACCGTCGTGACCATCAGCGTCCAGCCGGTCGGTGACCGGGCCCGTCTCGTCGTCGCCGATCAGGGACCGGGAATCCCCGCCGAGGAGCGTCGTCGCATCTTCGCTCGCTTCTACCGGCTGGAGACACCGGCCGTCGTGCGGACCCGGGGCGCCGGCATCGGTCTCGCGGTGCTGCGCGACTTCGCCGACCGCTCCGGGGCAACGGTGGACGTGGACGAGGCCGAGGGCGGCGGCGCCCGCTTCACGGTCGACTTCCCCACGAGCGCG
>Ga0247717_1000165_pt1 | contig 20676 bp, 18 predicted proteins | sample 24E_NmetaG_FD_189047 | JGI IMG/M metagenome (GOLD analysis project Ga0247717, IMG submission 189047) | Soil microbial communities from hillslope of Landscape Evolution Observatory, University of Arizona, Oracle, AZ, United States - 2-4-E_N | ecosystem: Engineered > Artificial ecosystem >... | reverse complement strand
CCCGGGAAGGGACCGGGCCACCTCACCGGGGGGCGCGCCCCGACGGCGTATCACCGGCGGCCCTCCGCCCGGCACGTGCCCGGGATGTCTCCTGCGACGTCGGTCCTGGAGTTCATTTTCCCGCCGCTCCCCCGATCGGTCTCCCCGCCAACTGTAGCCGTGGGACCACTCCGGAAGAACCTCGAACCGAAGTGATTGCCGAACCACCTTCGGGGGCGGCGCCCTCCGGCCCTCAGGCCTTGCGTTGGCGGCCGCCAGCGCGTATAGGTTAACGAGCCGTAGTTGCGGCGGTATGCCGATCCGGCACGCCGCGAGGAAGGGCGGGTGGGACCGTGCCAAATGCGAAGGTGCTCGTCGTGGACGACGAGAGCTCGGTTCGCCAAGCCCTCGAGCTGGCCTTCCGCAGCGAGGGCTACGAGGTCCGCACGGAGGCGGACGGCACCGCCCTGGCCGACGTCACCAGGTCGTTCAGACCGGACGTGGCGATCGTCGACGTGCGGCTCCCCGTCGGGCCCGACGGGTACACGATGGCCCGCATGCTGCGGGAGGACGACCTGCCCGTCATGGTCCTCACGGCGGCAGACAGCCTGGAGAACCGGCTGGCCGCCTTCGAGGCGGGCGCCGACGACCACCTGGGGAAGCCGTTCTCGACGGCGGAGCTCATCGCCCGCACCCACGCCCTGCTCCGGCGCTCCGGCCGGCTGGGCCCCAAGGTCGTCGAGATCGGCGACGTCGAGGTCGACGACTCGAACCGATCGGTCACCCGCGGCGGCGAGGACCTCGAGCTCACCCGCACCGAGTACGACCTGCTGATGCTCCTGGCCCGCCATGCCGGGCAGATCCTGTCCAAGCAGCAGATCCTCATGCAGCTGTGGGGCTTCGACGCCTGCGACCCCAACGTCATCGAGGTCCACGTGTGCGCGCTGCGCCGCAAGCTCGAGGCCCAGGGGTCGCGGATCATCCACACCGTCCGCAGCGTCGGCTACATGCTGCGAGTCTGACGACGCCCTGCGGTCCCCGAGCCCACCGCGCGTCGGTGGCCGGTGACGCAGCGCGGCGAACCGACGTCGGCGCGGCGGCGAACCGGTTCTCCTGCGGGGGCAACCGCGCTACCTTCCACATGATGGCTGGCGCGCGCGCCTTCTCCCGGACCTAGTCCGGACGCACGCTCGTGCGGACGCCGTCCCTCGGTCGACGCCTCGTCCTGGCCGGGGTGACGGTGGTCGCCGTCCTCGCCGTGGCGCTCGACGTCCTGCTGTTCGTGGCGTTGCGCTCGAACCTCTACGCCGGCCTGGAGGACGAGCTCGACCTGGCGGAGCGGATCGTGGCGTCCGAGGTGTCGCGCCCCGCCGTCACCGACCTCACCGAACGCCTGGACGAGCGCGGCGTGCGGGCGACCGTCCACGACTCCGGCGGACGCCTCCTCGACACCGTCGGGGACCCGGTGGGAGCGGGCGAGGCCGTCCTCCGCAGGATGGTGGCGCTCCCCGACGGCACGACGGTCGACCTCGTGGTCTCGCGCCAGAGCGCCGACGGGACGTTGCGCGGCCTGCTGGCCCTGGAGGCGGTCGTCACACCGTTGGTCGTGGCGCTGGCATTCGTGCTCCTGCGACTCATCTCCGAGTACGCGCTCGAGCCGCTCGACCGCATCACGGAGGCGGCCCGCCGCACGGCCGGAGGAACCCGGGGCGAGCGGCTGCGGCCCGAGCCGGCCGACACCCGCCTCGGGCAGATGGCGTCCGCCTACGACTCCATGCTGGACGCCCTCGAGCAGGCCGTGGACGACGCCGAGGCGGCCAAGGCGGAGAGCGACCGGCTGCTCGAGCGCAACCGGAGGATCCTGGCCACGGCGCGGGAGGCCTTCGTGGCGGTGGACGAGGAGGACCGGATCTTCGACTGGAACGACCAGGCCCAGCGGATGTTCGGGTGGGCCCCGGAGGAGGTGATGGGCCGGCCGTTCGCGGGCACGGTCACGCCGGCCGGGCCGGACACGGGGGCGCAGCCCCTGGCCGGCTTCGCCGACGAGGGCGCCGACGCCACCGGCCGGGTGACGTCGCTGGTCGTCCGTCACCGCGACGGCCGCCGGTTCCCGGCCCGGATGATCGCGTGGACGACGGGCCATCGGGGCACGACGACCACGAGCGCGTTCTTGTGGGACGCCACCGGCGAGGCGAGCGCCCAGGAGGCCACGGCGCGGCTGGCGGCGCTCGTCGAGTCGGCCGACGAGGCCATGCTGAGCACCACGCCCGACGGGACCATCCTCACGTGGAACGCCGGCGCCGAGGCGATGTACGGCTACCCGGCGGAGGAGGCCGTCGGCCGCCACGTCGACCTCATCGTCCCGCCCGAGCTTCGCCCTGCGCTCCACCGGTCGCTCGACGCCGTCCGCCGCGGCGAGCCGGTCCAACGGGGTGTGACCACCCGGCGGTGCAGGAACGGCGAGCTCATCGACGTCGCCGTCACCATGTCGCCCGTCCGGGACCCCGACGGCAGCGTGGCGGCGGTCTCGTCCATCGACCGGGACATCACCGAGGAGCGGTGGGTGGCACGCCAGCTCGACGACACCCTGGCGGCGCTCGAGCAGGCGGCCCGCGAGGCGCGGGCGTCGGAGGCCACCACCCGGCGCTTCCTCGACGACGCCGCCCACCAGCTCCGGGCCCCCATCACCAACATCCAGGCGTCGGCCGAGGTGCTCGCCCGTTCGGGCGACAAGCTCGCCGAGGACGACCGGGAGGCGATGCTGGGCGCCGTGGTCCGCGAGACGGCGCGGGCGGGCCGGCTGGTCGCCGGCCTCCTCCGCATCGCGCGCCTCGACCAGGGGCTCGCCCTCTCGAAGGCGCCGTGCGACCTCGTCGCCCTCTGCGAGGTGCTGGCCGACAACCTCCGCAACCGGGCCCCCACCCTGAAGATCACGGTCGCAGCCGACGGCGACGAGCCGGTCGGCCGCCCGGCAGTGGACGCCCATGCCGTGTCGGAGATCGTCTCCAACCTCGCCGACAACGCCCGGCGCCACGCCGTCTCCGCCGTGGACCTGCGGCTGCGCCGCTCGGACGGGTGGGTCGAGATCGAGGTGGCGGACGACGGTCCCGGGGTCCCGCCCGCAGAGTCGTCGGCGATCTTCGAGAGGTTCGTCAGCCTCGACGGGAGGGGCGGCTCGGGCCTCGGGCTGGCGATCGCCCGCGAGCTCGCTCTCGCCCACGGCGGCGACCTGGCCTACGACCACGGCGCCTTCCTCGTCCGCCTGCCGGCGCCCAGGGGGACGAACGGTCCCGATGATCTTCAGGGAACCTTCAGGTCCGGCTGATAACCATTTCGGGAAGCAGGTGCAAGGCTGTTCGCACGAGCGTGGCAAGGACGGTCGGGGGAGCTCCGGCTCGGCTCGGCGGCGGGGAACGACGTTCCCCGAGAAGCGAAGACCCAGAGGGCTCCCCCGTCAGGGGACCCAACCGAACCGAAAGGCAGGACTACCACGATGATGGAATCACTGAAGAACCGGCGCCGGGCGGCCGGCGAGGGGGGCTTCACCCTCATCGAGCTCCTCGTCGTCATCGTCATCCTCGGCATCCTCGCCGGTGTCGTCGTCTTCGCCGTGAGCGGCATCAACGACAAGGGCGAGGACGCGGCGTGCCAGACGGACACCCGGACCCTCCGCACCGCCATGGAGGCGAACTACGCGCAGCACAACAACTACGTCGTCACCCCGGCCAACTGGGACGGGACCGGCACCGCCACGCGGACCCCGGTCCCGGAGTCGGCGCTCGTGAGCGCCGGGTTCCTCTCCACCGAGTCCACGCTGCACGACGTCTTCGTGTTCGACCGCGACGGCAGCGCGGACATCGGTGCCGGCGTCGAGATCCGGGTGGCGGCCGGCGGGGTACCGCAGTGCGGACCCACGGAGGGCGGAGTCGCCGGCCAGGGTGGCAACCTGTAGCCGCACCCGCGGCGAGCACGTCATCAGGGCCCGGCTCCGGCCGGGCCCTGACCCGCGTCGCGGCACGAGTGCCCGGAGCCCCCGGTGGACGGGCTCCCCGCAGCGGCGGCCGGGCTACCGAGTTCCCCGCAGGGCGTCGTTGACGGCGTCGGCGAGGAGGTTCAGCCCGAGCGTGACGAGGGCGATGGCGGCGCCGGGGAACACCGCCATCCACCACGCCAGGCGCAGGAACTGCTGAGCGTTGCTGGCGAGGAAGCCGAGGCTGACCCGGTCGGGGTCGCCCAGGCCGAGGAAGGCGAGCCCCGCCTCGATGAGGATCACCCGCGACGCGAACAGGGCGATGACCACCACCACGGGCTGGAGCAGGTTCGGGACGACGTGGCGAACCAGGATGCGGGCCGACGAGGCGCCGACCGAGCGTGCCGACTCCACGAACGTCTGGTTCCGCAGGCGGATCGCCTCCGCCCGCACGATGCGGGCGAGGAACGGCCAGGAGGTGAGGCCGAGGAGGAGGATGATCTTCTCCAGGCCCCGCCCCCAGAACGAGATCACCAGCAGGGCCAGGAAGAAGCGGGGGACGAGCTGGAACGCCTCGGTCACCCGCATCATCACGTCGTCCACCAGGCCGCCCCGGTAGCCGCACAGCGATCCCACGACGATGCCGATGGCCGAGGAGATGGCGACCACCCACAGCACGACGATCATCGACGTCCGCGTCCCGTGCACGACGGCGGTGAACAGGTCCCGGCCCAGGTTGTCCGTCCCCATTAGGTGGTCCCAGGAGGGGGGCGAGAGCGACGGGCCGGCCGAGGTGTCGAAGGGGTCCCCGGGGGCGATCCTGTCGGCGAACTGGGCGGTGCCGGCCGCCACGGAGACGAGCGCCAGCCCGACCAGGCCGAGCGGGCGTGACAGCACGCGGCGGACGGTGGCGCCCCGCCGGCTCGGCGGGCGGCCGGACGGCCGGACCGAGCGGGCGTCCTCAGCGGTGGCGGATTCGAGGGTCGACCCAGGCATAGACAAGATCGGTGACGAGGTTGGTGATGAGCACGCTGGTCGCGACCATGAGCACCAGGCCCAGGGTCATCGGGCGGTCGCCCGAGTTGGCGGCGTCGACGAGCAGCCCGCCGACGCCGGGCCACGAGAACACGGTCTCGATGATCACGGCGCCCGAGAACAGGAAGCCCACCCGGGCCCCGACCACCGTGATCAGCGGCAGCGAGGCGTTGCGCAGGGCGTGACGGGACAGGACGACGTCGGCCGCCAGTCCCTTGGCCTCGGCCGTGCGCGTGTACGGCGCCGCCATCTCGTTGACGAGACCGGTCCGTGTGAGCCGCGCCACCAGCGTGACCTCCGACAGGGCGAGCACCACGGCCGGCAGGGCGAGGTGGCGCCCGACGTCGACCACGTGCTCGAAGCCGCGGTAGTCGACCCGGCTGTCGGTCATGCCCACGAAGGGAACACCCCATCGCAGGCCGATGAGGAGGATGGCGAGCTGGGCGAGGAAGAAGGAGGGCACGGCGTTGACCAGCAGCGAGGACGTCGTGACGGTGGTGTCGAGGACGCCCGACGGGCGGCGGGCGGCGATCAGGCCGAGGAGGAGGCCCCAGACCAGCGACATCACCAGCGCCGTCCCCGCCAGGAGCACCGTGGCCGGCAGGCGTTCCCCGATGATCGCGGTCACCGGCCGGCCGTAGACGTAGCTGTCGCCGAGGTCGCCGCGCAGGAGCCGCCCGGCGTAGGTGAGGAGCTGCGACCACATGGGCCGGTCGAGGCCCCACTGCTCACGGATCGCCGCCCGCATCTCCTCGTCGGCGTACTCACCGGCGAACGTCCCGACCGGGTCACCGGGGGCGACGTGGACGAGTGTGAAGGTGATCACCAGGATCGCGGCCAGGGCGGGAACGAGCTGGGCGACGCGCCGGGCGACGTACGACCACGCCATCGTCGTCAGGTGGTCTCAGGCGCGGCCAAGCCCTGCCCCCGTCACAGCTCGAGGACGACGGTGCCCCTGGGGTCCGTGGTCGACCGGCGCTGCGTCTCCGCCCCGTTCACCACGACCGCGACCGAGAGCTGGCCGGCGTCCCCGACCTTGGAGACGACGGCGTTGCCCCGGTCGCCGGCCGAGAACGGGAGCTCCCGGGCACCGCAGTCCGCCTCGCTCCGCGGCTCGGCCGACGGGTCCTCGCCCGGGTCGAGGAGCGCCGTCCAGCACACGGCCGCCTCGGCGTCGATCCGCAGGACCACGTCGCGAGGTGGACCGGGGTCGTCGTCCTGGATGACGAGGTAGAGCGCCGTGGCGCCGGCGGCGAGCACGACCGCGACCAGCAGGAATCGCTTCACAGCCGCCTCCTCCGCGGAGTGGGACGCCGGCCGGGCCGGGGACGCGGGTCCGCAACGGCCGGCATGCTACGCATCACCGACCGTTGTCGCGAACGCGACGGCGCCGCCCCTCCGGACGGCGCCGTCGTTCGCGGTTGCGGCCTCAGTTCGTGCAGTAGGCCGACTCGAAGTAGAGGCCGGTGTTGTTGTGGTTGAACCCCTGGCAGGTGGCCCGGTAGGCCCGGGTGCCGGCCGACTCGAGCATCTGCACCATCGGGATCTTCTGGGCGGTCTCCAGCGCCCCCGGCGTCACGCCCGCGCTCGGCGTGCCGAGCCCCAGCGCCAGGCGCTGGATGGCGAGGAACTTGAGCTGGTAGGTCGACGTGTCGGGCGCCTTGCTGGCGTCCAGCCACAGCTGGTCCATCATCGTGCTCTTGTAGCCCGAGGCGTTGGTGAAGGCGTTGGTCTGGATCAGCTGGTCGGTGTGGTACTGGCGCCGCACGCCGAACTGCGGCTCGTCGTTGTTGCAGTACGAGATCTGGGCCATGTCGAACGTGCGGGCGTGGAAGATCCTCGGGGCGACGAACGAGGCGTTGTTGCCGTGCACCGGCGTCACGTCGATCCCGACGGTCTTGAGCTGGGCCTTCACCTCCTGGGCGAAGGCCTCGTTGCCCGTCGACGCCAGGTACTCGAGCGCCAGCTTGGTGCCGTCCGGGACCGCCAGCTGCGGGTCCGCATGGGCCTCGTTGGGGTGGTTCAGCGCCCGGCGGAAGCCGTCCGGGTCGGTGGTGTCGGACCACCCGGCGGCGTCGAGCAGGGCCCCGGCCGCCGCCCGGTCGAACGTGGGGAGCGGCTGGGGGCCCTGGTACGCCCCGTTGGGCTGGAAGATGCTGTGGACGGGGGCGTCGGCCACCCGGCCGGCGCCGAAGGCGACGTCGCGGTGGAACTTGTCGCGGTCCAGGGCCTTGAAGATCGCCTCCCGGACGCGGCTGTCGCCGACGATCTGGTGAGGCGAGGCGTTCTCGTTGGAGTTCGGCTTGTTCTGGCCGTAGTACGGGCTCGTCGGGTCGCTCGTGGGGACCGGCGCCCCCGTCAGCCCGGCGCCGGGCTGACGCTTCGTCGTGTTGAACGCGATAGTCGTGATGCAGTTGCCGCCGCCGCTCCCCCTCGGGGTCGAGGTCAGGAGGAACCGGGAGTCCGACGCCATGGACGGGCGGTCGGCGTTCGAGATGCCCGCCACGTCCACTGCGCCGCTCCGCAGCGAGTCCGCGGCGTTGCCGGTGACGACCTTCTTGATCACCTTGTCGAGGTACGGGAGGCGGATGCCGTTCTCGGACCGGAAGTAGTCGGGGAAGCGGACCGTGGTGATGCCGGAGCCGTCCAGCGACTGGAACTTGAACGGGCCGGTGCCCACCGGGTTGGTGTTGGCCGCGCACGCCGTCCCGTTGAACAGCGTCCCTGCGTCCCAGCACGGCTCGTAGACGGACCTCGGGATGATGGGCGCCTCCGTCACGTTCAGGGTGTAGCGGAGCGGGGCGAACACCTGGCGGAGGTTGAACTTCACGGTGCCCCCGTTCCCCGCCGTCGGCGGGAGGGTCTGGATGGCCTCCGGTGGGACGACCGTGCTGAGCTGTGAACCGGTCACGCCGAGGGTGGGGTTGATGGCCCGCGTCCGGCCGTGGGCCGCCAGGATGGCCTTTGCGAAGCTGAACTCCACGTCGGCGGGCGTGAGCGTGTCACCGTTGTGGAACTTCACGCCCTCCCGTAGGACGAAGGTCGCCACGGTGGTCGAGGCATCGCACGTGACGCCGGCGCAGTTCGGGTTCGAGGCGGCCGGGACGGTGTCGAACGAGAAGGTCTGGGCCAGGTCGCCCCCGATGCTCCCGTCCTTCTCGTAGCGGAGCAGCCCGTTGAACATGTCCTCGGAGTTGGAGTGGGTCCCGCCCTCGCTGGTCACCGCCGGGTTGAGCGTGGCCGCGGGCGCCGTAGCGCCGTTGTTGATCACCAGCGTCCCGCCGACGGCGATGGCGCCCGAGGCGCCGCAGCCCGCCTTGGTGGCGTCGCAGGTGATGGTGAAGGACTGCTTGTCGGGCGCCAGGACGAGGTCGCTCAGCTCCGGCGCCGACGCCAGGAACCCGGCCTGCACGAGCTCCTCCGCGGTCCCGTAGCGCCCGAACTTCGCGTAGTACGCCTCCTGCGCGGTCCGCAGCGTCCGGGCATCCGTGGCGTACGCCGCGTTCTCGCCCTTGTTCTTGACGCCGCCCACCGAGAACACGACGACGCCGGCGAGGATGCCGAGGATGACGATGACGACGAGGAGCTCGATGAGGGTGAACCCGCCCTGGGCGCCCCTTCTCCTCGCGACCCTCTCACTCATGGCTGCAATCACCTGAACCCCCCTTTGGAACGTCGTGGGCACACCCGCCGTCTCGGGCGCGGGCCCGACCGCGCGGCCGGCGTTTCCAGGAGTATGGCGGTCGCTCCTGAAGTTCTCCTGAAGATCCCGGGACGAGCTCCTACGGCCCGTTTCACCCCCCGAGGGACGACTCGCCTCCGCGCCAGCGGCGCTCGTGGGCGGCCGACATGGGGTCGGCCAGGCCGGCCAGGCCGTCCGACAGGAGGTTCATGCCCAGCACCGTCACGGCGATGGCACCGCCCGGGAACACCGACATCCACCACGCCGTGGCCAGGTAGGGCTGGGCGTTGTTCACCAGCGCGCCCCAGCTGGCGACGTTGGCGTCGGCCAGCCCGAGGAACGCCAGCCCCGCCTCGAGGAGGACGACGCGCGAACCGACGAGGGCGAGCACCACGGCGGCGCCGGGCACGATGTTGGGGACGACGTGGCGGACAAGGACGCGCAGGTCACCGGCGCCGGCAGCCCGAGCCGCCTCGACGAACGCCCGCTCCCGCAGCGAGAGCGTCTCGGCCCGCACGACCCGGGCGAGGAAGGGCCACGACGTGAGCCCGAGCAGCACGGTCACCGGGGTGCCCGGCCCGAACCACCCGACCACCAGCACGGCCAGGAAGAACCGGGGGACGGTCTGCACGGTCTCGATGACCCGCAGCACGACGTCGTCCACCACGCCGCCGCGCAGGGCCGAGAGCGCCCCGACGACGACGCCGATGACGGCGGCGATGACGACCACGCCGGCCACCACGCCGAGCGACGTGTGGGCGCCCCGGACCACGCCGGTGAACAGGTCGCGGCCCAACTGGTCGGTGCCCATCACGTGGTCGACGGACGGCGGCGAGAGCCGGTCGGCCGCCGAGGTGGCGAAGACGTACCCCGGCGCCAGGCGCTCGTTCAGCAGCGCCACCGTCACGACCAGGCCGGTGAGGAGCGCGCCGGCGAGGAGGGCCGGGTAATGGGCGGCGTTGCGCAACGAACGGCGCCGGACCCGGGAGCGGCGCGGCGGCGGCGCCGTCACCGTCACCTCAGCGGTGGCGGATGCGGGGGTCGACCCACGCATACACCAGGTCGGTCACCAGGTTCGTCACCACCACGGCCAGGGCGACCAGGAGCACCATCCCCAGGATCACCGGGTGGTCGCCGGCCTGGCCCGCCTCGACGAGGAGGCGGCCCACCCCCGGCCAGTTGAAGACGGTCTCGACCAGCACGGCGCCCGACACCAGGAACCCGACCCGGCTGCCCACGACGGTCACCACCGGGAGCAGGGCGTTGGGCAGGGCGTGGCGGCGGACCACCTCGCGGTCGGACGCGCCCTTGGCCAGTGCCGTGCGCACGTACTCCCGGCCCCGCTCGCCGAGCAGGCCCGCCCGGGTGACCCGGAACAGCAGCGCCACCTCGGAGACGGCCAGCACCAACGCCGGCAGGACGAGGTGGCGGGCGGTGTCGACCACCGCGGCCGTCCCCGTGTACCCGGCCCGGGCGTCGTTCAGCCCGGTGGCCGGCAGCCAGCCGAGGCGGAGGGCGACGAGGAGGACCGCCAGCTGGGCGAGCCAGAAGCCCGGGAGCGAGTAGCTGAGCACGGCGGCCACGTTGACGGTCCCCGCCGCCGCTCCCCGGGCCCGGCGTCCCGCCCACACGCCGAGGGCGAGGCCGGCCGCCGTCGACAGCGCCAGCGCCGAGCCGGTCAACAGCAGCGTGGCCGGCAACCGGTCGGCGATGACCGTGCGCACCGGCCGGCGCTGGGTGAACGACGTCCCGAGGTCGCCGGTGAGCAGGTTGGCGGCGTAGGTCGCGTACTGCGACGGGAGGGGGCGGTCCAGGCCCAGGTAGGTGCGGGCGGCGTCGATCTGGGCCTGGTCGGCGCCCTCCCCGGCGAAGTCGAGGGCGGGGTCGCCGGGCGCGGCGTGGACGAGGACGAAGGTGAGGGTGACGATGCCGAGCACCGTCGGCACCACCTGGAGGAGGCGTCGAACGACGAACCGGCGGGTCACCGGTCCCGAGCCTCCCACCGCCGGGCCGGCGCCCGCCGGTCGGCGGGCGCCGCTCCGCTCCCTACCCCTACCCGGCGCAGCTCGCCGACTCGGCGAACAGGCCCGTCCACACCCGGAAGCCCGTGCAGGTGGCCCTGAAGCCGCGCACGTTGGGCGTCTCGATCATCCAGGCGTACGGGAGGTCGTTCACCACCCGCTGCTGGAAGTCGCGGTAGAGGGCCGCCCGGGCCGTCGTGTCCAGGGTCTGGACCGCCTGGTCGAAGTCGGCGTCGACGGCCGGGTTCCGGTAGCCGGCCGCGTTGTTGGGCGTGCCCGTCGTGCTGATCTGGTCGCTGTGGTACTGGCGGCGCACCCCGACGTGGGGGTCGTAGCCGTTGGCGTAGTTGATGATGTACAGGTCGAAGTCGCGGTTGGTGAACACCTGGGTGTTGGCGTTCGTCGTGTTGACCGTGATGGGCATGTCGATGCCGACGGCCGCCAGGTTCGCCTTGATCACGGCCAGCCGGTCGGTGAAGATGCCGGACCCCTGGAGGAAGCGGATCGTCAGCGGGGTGCCGTCCGCCAGCGTCGGGTGGCCCAGTGCCGTGCGCACGTTCGGGGTGCTGCCAACCGTCACCCGTGGGCCGTTCCACCCGGCGCCGTCGAGCAGCGAGTTCGCCGTGGACACGCTGAAGGCGGGCAGCGGGATGTCGGTGGCGGCACCGAAGACCTGGCTGGAGATGGGCGACCTCGACACGTTGCCGATGCCGTTGCGCCCGATGTTCAGGTAGTCGTCGCGGTTGATGGCGTGGAAGATGGCCCGGCGGACGTTCACGTTGCCGAGGACGGGGTGGTCGGGCGCGGTGCCGTTCGCCACGCTGGCCACCGTGCTGCCGCTGGCCTTGAGGTTGAAGATGACCTGGTCCACCGAGTTCGGCCCCCCGCCCAGCGACTGCGTCGCCGCGATGCCGAACGCCGGGTTGGCGTCGAGGGCGGCGACGTTGGGGTTCGGCACGTCCCAGACGAAGTCGACGTCGCCGTTCACCAGGGCGTTGTAGCGGGCGGCGTCGGCTGTGAACGGGCGCATGAGGATGGCGTCGAGGTACGGAAGGCCGGACTTCCAGTACTTCGGGTTGCGGACGACCTTGCCGTCGCCGGCCGACGGGCTGTTGATGCTGTCGAACTTGAACGGGCCCGTCCCGACCTTGACGGCGTCGGCCTGCGCCTGGCTCGGGCAGCCGTTGGTGCCCACCGGGAAGGCGCCGCTGACCGAGTTGGCGGGGTTCATGGCCGCCTCGGTGACGTTGAGCTGCTTGAGGAAGGGGATGTACGGGGAGTTGAAGTTGAACACGACGGTCCCGCCGTTGCTCCCGGCGCCGTTGGTGGCGACGATGTTGTCGGCCCGGCAGTTGGCCGAGTCGTAGCCGAGGGTGGCGGCCATGCCCCGGGTCCGGGCGTGCAGCCGGAGCAGCACCTTCTCGAACGTCCACTTCACGTCCTCGGCGTTGAAGAAGTGCGGCGACGCCGTCGTGCTGTCGTGCCACTCCACGTTCTGGCGGAGGGTGAGGGTGTAGGTGGCGCCGCCGTTGGTGATCCCGCCGTTGCCGACCGTGGGCACCACGGCGGCCAGCTCGGGCGAGGGGTTCCCGGCCTCGTCCAGCTCGATCAGGCCGTTGTACATCGTCTCCCACCAGGCGTGGGTGCCGCCGCCGGTGGAGGAGGCGACGTTGGTCGTGGCGTTGCTGGCGAAGGTCTCGCCCACGACCAGCGTGCCGCCCCGGGCGACCGTCCCCGCCGTCCCGCACCCGCCGGGGACCGGAGAGCCGTTCTCGCCGCAGGTGATGGTGTACGCCGAGTTCGGCTTCCCGCTCGGGCCGGTGCCCAACACGATGGTGTTGCCCTTCTCGGTGCGGTTGCCGGTGAACGTGCCCCCGGCCAGGAAGCCCTCGTCGGCCAGGGTCTGCACGTCGGCGTACTCCCCGAACTTCGCGAAGTACGCCTCCTGGGCGGTGCGCAGCGTGCGGGCGTCGGTCTGGAAGGCCGCCGACTCGCCCTTGTCCGTCACGCCGCTCACCGAGAACACGACCACGCCGGCGAGGATGCCGAGGATCACGATCACGACGAGGAGCTCGATGAGGGTGAAGCCCCCCTGCCCGGTGCCCCTGCGCAGCCGGCCCATCCGATCGATCATCGAAGCCCCCTCGGTTCCCGGGCCGCGACGGCCCCGCAGCCGACTGTCGCAGGGATTCCTGAAGGCAGGCTGAAGATGTTGCCGGTGCCTCAGCCGGTCACGCCGTTCACCACGAACACCACGACGCCGGCGAGGACGCCGAGGAGGATGGCGACGGCCAGCCACTCGACGGCCGTGGAGCTGGTCTTGGCGCCACGGTCACGGGACGGCGCCGGCCGGTGCGTCATCGTTCGTCCTCTCTCGCCGAAAACGCCATGCTCCGGGTGGTCCCGACGAGCCTGGCAGACCGACCTGAAGAACGGCTGAAGATCGGACGGCGCACGACGTCTGCGAACTACTCAGCCGGTGGGCGCCTCGCAGCCGGCAGCGGGCTCCATGCCGTTGACGAGCACCCGCCCCGTGGACTTCCCGCCGGCCGATTCGAGGGTGACGGAGTAGCCGGGCGACGACGGCGCCTGCGCGAGCAACCCGGCGGTGACCAGCTCGTCGACGCTTGCCGGGTGACTCCCCCTCGACGCCTCGTACGCCGCCACGGCGGTCGCCAACGTCCGGGCGTCGACCAGGCAGGCGTTCGACGCCTGGTCGGCGACACCCGTCCGCAGGGCCTGGCCCGACTGCGCCACCGCGTCGAGGTCGGCCCTGGCCGCCGGCACGACCTCCGCCGCCAGTCCCGACGGCCTGGCCGCCGGCTCACCGTCCGAGCCGCCGAGGGCGGTGAAGGCGACGGCCGCCATCGCCCCGAGGACGGCGAGCACCACGAGCAGCCCCACCAGTCCGGGCTCGCGCTCGCCTCTCCCATGGGGCCCCACGTCGCGAAACGTAACGCGACTACCGCGCCGGGGGAAGCCCGTACACTCACCGCGTCCGGGCGCTCGGAGCGCCGGGCGGACCACCGGGGGAAGCCCATGACCGCGCCAGAGCCGTTGCTCGCCGTGCGGGACCTGCGCGTGCGGTTCCCGGCCGAGCGGGGGGTCGTGAAGGCGGCGGACGGCGTCTCGTTCCAGGTGGGCGAGGGCGAGGTGGTCGCCGTCGTGGGCGAGTCGGGCTCGGGCAAGACCGTGACGGCGCTGTCGATCCTGCGGCTGCTTCCCCGCTCCGCACGCGTGACCGGCGAGGTGACCTTCCGTGGCACCAGCCTGCTCGACCTCCCCGACGACAGGATCCGCTCCCTGCGAGGCTCGAAGATCGCCATGGTGTTCCAGGACGCGCTCGCCGCCCTGAACCCGCTGCACCGGGTGGGCCACCAGGTCGAGGAGGCCATCCGGCTCCACCACCGGGACGTGTCGCACAAGGAGGCGCGCGCCCGGGTGGTCGAGCTCCTCGGGTCGGTGGGCATCCCGAACCCGGGCGACCGCTACTCGGAGTACCCGCACCAGTTCTCCGGCGGCATGCGCCAGCGGGCGATGATCGCCATGGCCATCGCCAACGACCCCGACCTGCTGATCGCCGACGAGCCGACCACCGCTCTCGACGTGACGACCCAGGCCCAGGTCCTCGAGGTGCTGGCCGAGGCCCGGGAGCGCACCCGCTCCGCCATGGTCCTCATCAGCCACGACCTGGGCGTGGTCGCCGGCGTGGCCGACCGGGTGGTGGTGATGTACGCCGGCCGGGTCGTCGAGACGGGCACCGTCCGCCAGGTCTTCCACAATCCCGAGCACCCGTACACCGCCGGGCTGCTGGGGTCGCTGCCCCGGCTCGACCAGAGGGGAGGCCGCCACCTCACCCGCATCCCGGGGCAGCCGCCGTCCCTCGTCGACGTGCCGCCGGGGTGCCCGTTCCACCCCCGCTGCCCGGTGGCCCGGGTGCCCGAGCCGTGCGCCTCCGACCGTCCCGAGCTGCGCTCCACGTCGGCGCCCGAGCACCTGGCGGCCTGTCACTTCGCGGGCGCCACCGCCGCCACCGTGGCGGCCGAGCACGGGAGGTCGTGATGGCCACCGCCGAACCGGTGCCGGGCGACGGGCCGGCGCCGCCGCTCCTCGAGCTGAACGACGTGGTCAAGCACTTCCCGGCCGGCCGAGGGCTGTTCGCCCGGGCCGGCCGCCAGGTCCACGCCGTCTGCGGCGTGGACCTCACCGTGGCCCAGGGCGAGACGCTCGGACTGGTCGGCGAGTCGGGGTGCGGCAAGTCGACGACGGCCCGGCTCGCCCTCGGCCTGCTCGACCCGACGTCGGGCACGGTGCGGGTGGCGGGGCGGAACCTGGCCGAGCTGGGCCGGGGCGAGCTGCGCCACCTGCGGCGGCGGATGCAGATGGTCTTCCAGGACCCGTACGCCTCGCTCGACCCGCGGATGCGGGTCGGCGCCAGCGTGGCCGAGCCGATGCGGATCCACCGCCTGTACGGGCCGGACGGCCGGGGGCGGGTGGCCGAGCTCCTCCGCCTCGTCGAGCTCGACGCCAACGACGCCGACCGCTACCCGCACGAGTTCTCGGGCGGCCAGCGCCAGCGCATCGGGATCGCCCGCGCCCTCTCCCTCGACCCCGACCTGCTCGTGCTCGACGAACCGGTCTCCTCGCTGGACGTCTCCATCCAGGCCGGGATCATCAACCTCCTGGCCGACCTCCAGGAGCGCCTCGGCGTCGCCTATCTGTTCGTGGCCCACGACCTCTCGGTGATCCGCCACATCTCGCACCGCGTGGCCGTCATGTACCTCGGTCGCATAGTGGAGATCGGCAGCCGCGACGAGGTCTTCGACAAGCCCGCCCATCCGTACACCCAGGCGCTCCTCTCGGCCGTCCCGGTCCCCGACCCCGACCTGGAACGGCAACGGAACCGCATCACGCTGACGGGCGACGTCCCGAGCCCGCTCGACCCGCCGTCGGGCTGCCGGTTCCGGACCCGGTGCTGGAAGGCGGCCGACATCTGTGCCGAGGAGACCCCCGACCTCGTCGACCGCGGCCAGGGGCACCCGGTCGCCTGCCACTTCGCCGAGGTGACCACCACCATGGCGTGACCGAAGCGCAACCTGTGGCGGGAACGACCCGGATCCGGGTCGTTTCCTCTACAGGTTGGGGGCCGCGTGCCGTATCGGCAGCCACCGCGTCAGGCGGTCCCCTCCCACCACAGGGTGACGGCCCGCCGCACCGGCCGATCGGCGGCCGCCTTCTCGAGAAGGGCCTCGACCTCCGCGTCGCGCTCGGGCCCCACGCACAGCCGCTCGCGCACCCGCGCCACGGTCCCGGCCCGGTCGGGGCCGAACGGGTCCCACTCCCGCTCGAACGCCTCGGACGCCACGTCCAGCCCCATCTCCTCCAGCACGGCGACGGCGTCGGCCGCCGTGGGCGTGGTGGGCCGCTCGAGACCGTGCAGCGCCAGCCACAGGGGATTGAGGTTCGCCGTGGGGTGGTCCTCGGAGATCTCGACCACGACCCGCCGGCGGGCGTGGTCGGTGAGGGCGGCGGCGAAGGGCACGAGGTCGCCCACGTTGTAGAGGACGTGGTGGGACACGACCACGTCGGCCGCCTCGACCGTGGCGGCCACGGCCGGCCACGTGCCGCCTACCTCGCGGTGGGCGACCCCGATCCGGTCGGCGGCAGCTGCGAAGACGTCGAGCATGCCCTCGGCGTCGTCGACGGCGACGACCAGGCCCGCCGGTGGGACCAGCGGCAGCGAGGCGGCACCCCCGCCCACGCCGACGTCCAGCACCGTGCCTCCATCGGGGAGCGCCTCCAGCGCCCGGCGCCGCGAAGGGCGGTCGCCCGCCTCCGACAGCGCGTGCGCCGCGTGGCGGGCGAAGGTGGCCGGGTCGAACCGCCAGGGCGGCGCCGGGGCGGCGGCCTGGATCTCCTCGGGGATCGCCCAGCGGGCCAGGGCCTCCCGCCAACGCTCGGCGGCCGGACCGCTCATCCCCTCCCGCCCGGGGTCAGCGACCGGCGGTGGGGACGGAGGCGAGCGGCACCGGGCGCTTCACCTCGTCGGCGTGCATGGTCCACAGCACCGCCTCGTCGTAGGCGACCTCGCCCCGGGCGACGAGGTCGGACAGGGCGGCCTCGAGCGTGTACATCCCGCCCCGCTGGCCGGTGGCCACCAGGTTGCGGATCTGGCGCGTCTTGCCCTCGCGGATGAGGTTCTTGATGGCGGGCGACGCCACCAGCACCTCGAAGGCCGCCACCCGCCCGCCGCCGACGCGGGGGACCAGCGCCTGGTTGAGGATGCCGACGAGCGTGTGGGTCAGCTGGAGCCGCACCTGGGGCTGCTGGGAGGCCGGGAAGACGTCCACGATGCGGTCGAGGGTCTGCGCCGTGTCGTTGGTGTGCAGCGTGGCCAGGACGAGGTGCCCGGTCTCGGCGATGGTGAGGGCGGCCGCGATGCTCTCGGGGTCGCGCATCTCGCCCACCAGCACGACGTCGGGGTCCTCGCGCAGGGCGGCCCGCAGGGCGTCGGCGAACGAGTCGGTGTCCGTCCCCACCTCCCGCTGGTTCACCGCCGACCGCTTGTGCGGGTGCACGTACTCCACCGGGTCCTCGATGGTGATGATGTGCACCGCCCGGTGGTTGTTGATGTGGTCGATCATGGCGGCGAGGGTGGTCGACTTCCCCGACCCGGTCGGGCCGGTGACCAGCACCAGGCCCTTGGGGAGACGGGTCCACTCCTCGATGGCGGGCGGCAGCCCGAGCTCGGCCATCGTCGGGATGGCGTACGGGATGATCCGCAGCGCCAGGGCCGCCGTCCCCTTCTGGTAGAAGGCGTTGCCCCGCACCCGGGCCTTGTTGGCCCAGCTGAACGCGAAGTCCACCTGACGGGTGCGGCGGAACTGCTCGGTGAAGTCGCGGCCGAGGACGGTGGCGACGACGCGGTCGAGGTCGTTGGCCTCGAGGACCTTGGCGTTGGCGACCCGGCGCAGGGCCCCGTCCACCCGCATCAGGGGAGGCGACCCGGCCGTGAAGAGCAGGTCGGTGCCGCCGAGGTCCCAGACGGTCGTCAGCAGGGAGTCGATGTGCGCTCCGGAGGGGGCCACCCGCCGAGTGTAAGGGACGGGTCGCCCCGGCCCGGGGGCCGGACACGATCTTCAGCAACCCTTCAGGATGACGTCGTGACGAACGGGCGTTCGCTCGGCGGGCGGAAGGGGTATGGAGCGCGCATGACCGACCTCCCCGACTCCGCCCAGAAGGACCCCGACGACTGGGTGACCGGCGACGAGCCGGCCACCGGCCCCCAGCTGTCGTACCTCTCGACGCTCGCCCACGAGGCCGGCGAGGACGTCGACACCGACAACCTCTCCAAGGCCGACGCGTCGCGGAGGATCGACGAGCTCCAGGAGCGCACGGGCCGATCCGGCGGTTCCTGACCACCGCCGACGGCGGTACAACCGGCCCCTCCCTGGGTAGGGCTTGAGCCATGACCGACCCCCGCCTCGAGGACCACCTCGTCGGGCTGGAGCTCCAATTGGTCGAGCTGGTCGAACAGCGTGAGCGCGCCGAGGTGCAGCGCCGTCCACGCGACGCCGCTCGCATCCAGGCCGACATCGACGCGCTCCAGGAGGAGATGGCCCGTACCGCGGAGACCGTCGCCAAGCCCGACGCCTACGCCCCCGAGTTCCACTACGTCGAAGAAGCCGGCGCGGCCTGACCGTCGCCCCCCGCTGGGCGGGTCAGCCCCGCGCCCGCCGCCACAGCGGCCGCGGGTCCAGGGCGCGGGCGAACCGGGCGGCGACCGGTGCCGATCGGCCCAGCGTCCCGGTGACCACGGCGGCCGATTCCACCGCCTCGGCGGCGTCCGTCGCGGCGGCGGCCGCTCTCCCGTAGCTCGCCGTCGCGGCCCGCCGGGCGAGGACGAGGACGGGCGCCGCGGCTTGCGGCGGAAGGCGGACGTCGGCGGCTGCCCGGGCGGCGTGGACCAGCAGCGTCTCGGACGGCCGGCGGCCCAGGCCCGCCTCCTCGAGCGCCTCGGCCGCCTCCTCCCACGCCACCATCACCCTGTCGTGCGGCGATGTCGCCCGCCGCCGGCGGGCCGCCCGGCGGCGCCACTTCACCAGCGGGACGGCGCCCGCGGCCAGCGCGCCGACGGCCAGCGTGGCGGCCACGACGGGACCGGCGCCCGCTCCGTCGGCGCCGGCCGGCTCGGGCGTGGACGAAGGCGGTGGTGGCGGAACCGCCGTGGTCGGCGACGGCCCCGGCTGCGGGCCGGGGGCGGGTGCCGCCGGCGCGGTGGCGGCGGTGGCCGGAACGCCTCCGGAGCCCGCCGGCACGGTCGGCGCGGCCGCCGTCGGCGGCAGCCCGAGTGACGACGCCTGGGCGGCCGGGACCCCGGTGTACGCCTCGGCCGTCGGGTTGCCCCGGCCCGGCGTGGGCTCGAACGCCACCCAGCCGGCGCCCTCCAGGTGCACCTCGGGCCAGGCGTGGGCGTGCAGCCCGCGCACCCGGTAACGCCCGTCGTTGCCGAGGTCGCCCGGGGTGAAGCCCACGGCCACGCGCGTCGGCAGGCCGGCGGCGCGGGCGAGGACGGCGAAGGCGCCGGCGAACTGCTCGCAGTACCCGCGCCGGGTCTCGAACAGGAACCGCTCGAGGGCGCCGGCACCCGAGCCGGGCGGCACCGACAGGTCGTAGGTGAAGCGCTGCCGGAACCACGACTGGAGGTTCAGGGCGGCGGCCAGGGGCTCGGGCCCGTCCGGCCCGGCGGCCCGGGACGCCTCGGCCCGCACCGACGGGGCGAGGTCGTCGGGGAGGGCGAGGTAGCGCCGCAGGGCCGCCGGCGGGGTGCGGCCGTGAGGCGGCACCGCCCGCAGCGACTGGACGGTGAGGTGGGGGACCTGCGACACCACCCGGTAGCGCTGCCCGGGCCGGCTCTCCGACGAGGACCGGAGGGTCGAGGAGTCGCCCGCCACCACCAGGTCGGCGCCTTCGACCTGGTGGACCCGGTAGGCGGCGGGCAGCCACTCCGACCGCAGGGCCTCGATCCGGACGTCGTGCACCACGCCGTCGGCGGGGACGAACGCGGTGAGCGCCCCGGCTCCGCGCTCGGCCTCCTCGTCGCTCTGCGTCCACGTGCGCCCGTCGAACTGGTCGAGCGACGTGAGCCGCCAGTAGGCGGGCACCCGGCTGTCGACGGTGAACATCACCTCGTCCGACCGCTGGGCCAGGGTGGGCCGGAGGTCGACGAAGGCCTGGAGGCGGGCGGGCCCGTTCCCGGGACGGCGGGCCACCGACGTGAGCAGCGGGTCGCTGCCGTAGCCTGGGACGGCGGGCCCGACGAGGAGCCCGGCGGCCAGGGCCACCGCCGCCACGAGGGCGGCCGCCGGGCCGGCGTCGGCGAGGCGGGCCGAGAGCCGAGGAGCGTCGGGACCGGGCGCGGCTGCTCCCGCGATCCGGTCGACCAGCAGGAACACGCCGACCGCCACCAGCCAGAGGTGCACGGGCGGGCCGGACGGGGCCCGCAGCCCGCCGAGCAGCACCAGGGTGAGCGAGGGCAGGAGGGCGAACAGGGGGCGGCGGAGGCGGAACGCCGTCTGGTCGGCCAGCACGGCGCAGACGGCGGCGAAGCCCACGGCCAGCGCCATGCGGCCCTCCCGGAGGGCCACCGCCTCGTCGTTGCCCGGAGGCAGCCCCGTCCCGAAGGCCTCCAGCGCCTCCCGGAGGGCGGACGCCGCGGTCTGCCAGGTCCCCGCCAGCGGGACGCCGAGGGTGGTCGTGCCCGGGAACACGGTCCAGGCGGTGACGACGGCGGCGGCGGCGAAGCCGGCGCCGAGGCCGAGGCTGCCGAGCCGGCGCCGGCACCCCCAGGCGGCCGCGTGCACGACGGCGGCGGCGGCGAGCACCGGGAGGAGCGACGGCTCGTCCCCCACGAACCCTCGCACCCCCGGCGCGGCGGCCAGGGTGACGAGCGCGAGGGCGGCCACCGCCCGCCCCTCCCACCCGACGAC
>Ga0247717_1000162_pt1 | contig 20764 bp, 25 predicted proteins | sample 24E_NmetaG_FD_189047 | JGI IMG/M metagenome (GOLD analysis project Ga0247717, IMG submission 189047) | Soil microbial communities from hillslope of Landscape Evolution Observatory, University of Arizona, Oracle, AZ, United States - 2-4-E_N | ecosystem: Engineered > Artificial ecosystem >... | reverse complement strand
GGCCGTGCCCCGTGGCCGCGGCCGCTCGGCGCCACGGGGCACGGCCAGCGCCCGCCGCAAGGCCTGGCTGCAGGTGTCGATGGAGCAGAACATGGGCTGTGCCGTGGGCGCCTGCCTGGGCTGCGTGGTCATGGGCGCCGACGGTCCGCAGCGCGTGTGCCGGGAAGGCCCGGTCTTCGCCGCCGACGAGATCGACTGGGAGGGCTGGTCGTGAGCGAGGCGTCGGCCGCGACCGCGACTGCGGTCGACCTGTCCGTCGACCTCGGCCGCGGGCTGGTCATCGACAACCCGATCATGGTCGCCTCGGGCACCTTTGGCTACGGCGTCGAGTACGGCGATGTCGTCGACGTGCAGCGCCTGGGCGCGATCTGCTGCAAGGGCACGACCCTTCGGCCGCGCGTGGGCAATCCGCCGCCGCGCGTGACCGAGACGCCGGCCGGCATGCTCAACTCGATCGGCCTCCAGAACCCGGGCGTGAAAGGCGTGCTCGAGAAGTACGCGCCGCGCTGGGCTGGCTGGAAGGTGCCGGTCATCGTCAACGTCGCGGGCGAGTCGGTCGAGGACTACGTCGAGGTCGCGCGGCGGCTCGACGGCCAGCCCGGGATCGCCGGCATCGAGCTCAACATCTCGTGCCCGAACGTCGGCAAGGGCGGCCTGCAGTTTGCGCTTGATGCTGAGGGCGCCGGTGCCGTCACGGCTGCCGTCCGCGCCGCGACGGAGCTGCCGCTGATGGTCAAGCTCTCGCCCGCGGCGCCCGACGTGCGCGCCATCGCGCGCGCGATCGAGGATGCCGGCGCAGACGCGCTGTCGGCGGTCAACACCCTGTCAGGGATGGCCATCGACCGAGCGCGCGAGAAGCCGTTGCTGGGCAATACCTATGGCGGGCTGTCCGGGCCGGCGCTCAAGCCAGTCGCTCTGCGCGTCGTCTACGAGGTGGCGCAGGCGGTCAAGCTGCCGATCGTCGCCATCGGCGGGATCGGCGCGCTCGACGACGTGCTCGACTTCCTGATGGCCGGAGCCGTGGCCGTCCAGGTAGGCACGGCCGTCTTCGCCGACCCAGTCCTGCCGGTGCGGCTGGTCGACGAGCTTGCGGCGTACTGCGCCCGACACGGCCTGGCGTCGCATCGCCAGCTGATCGGCCGGGCACTGCCCGAGAGGCGCGACCGGCCCTCCACCAAGGGCGTCGAGTACCGACCGTGAGCAGCATGTCCCCGGACGCCGCCCGCGTCGAGCAACTGTTCGCCGGGGCCGGCGCTTACCGTGAGGGCCACTTCAAGCTCAAGAGCGGCCGCCACGCCGATCGCTACATCGAGAAGTTCCAGGTGATGCAGTGGCCGGCGGCCGTGACCGAGCTGTGCTCGATGATCGCCCGCCGCGCGCGCGCCTCAGGCGGCCAACCGATCGATGTCGTCGTGGGGCCCACGACCGGCGGCGTGATCCTGGCCTACGAGGTCGCGCGACAGCTTGGCGTACGCGGCATATTCGCCGAGCAGGTCCGCGCCGAGGACGGCACGACCAGGCGCGAGTTCCGGCGTGGCTTCCGGATCGAGCCCGGCGAGCGCGTGCTGCTCGTCGACGACGTGGTCACCACCGGTGCGTCGCTGGTCGAGATGCTGCCGCCGGTGGAGGCCGCGGACGGCGAGCTGGCGCTGGCGGTCGTGCTGGTCGACCGGTCGGGCGCGCTCCTTGAGGTCGAGTCGCCGCTGAGCGGCCGGCACTACCCGGTCGAGGCGCTGTGGACGCTGTCGCTGCCAACTTACGAGCCCGGCGCGGAGGCTTGCCCGGCCTGCGCCGCCGGAACACCCCTTGAGGCGCCCGGCTCGAGCGGCACCGCCTAGGGGGCGATGCCCTCCATCGCCGAGCGGATCTCATCCGCCGAGGCTACGCCCTCCAGCTTCGTCCTGACGATGCCGTCAGCGTCGACGGCAAAGATCATCGGCTCGGTCAGCAGCCCCCACTCGACCACCGCTGGCACCAGAACCAGCTGGCCCTCGCGCAGCACCGGCTGGAGATGGCCGTCCACCTGCTCGAGCTCGTACGGCTCGACGTGGATCACCGCCACGTCGTGGAATGCGGGCGCGACCTCCTTGACGATGTCGAGCGCCGGCCCGCAGGTCGCGGTACGGCAGAAGGCGGGCGTGGCGAAGACGAGCAGGAACGGCTGGTCCTGCTGCAGCGCCTGATCCACGGAAAGGCGGTAGAAGGCGGCGTTTGGGTCGTCGTCGGTCGAGATCAGCGCGATCTGCTCGGCGGACTCGCCGGTCGGCGTCTGCGAAGACCGGGCCTCGCTGCCGACGAGCGGCGTCGAGCCCTCCTGCCGGACGCTGAAGACCATCCGGCCGGTACGCACCCGGCCATCCGCCTCGGTGGCCTCGGCCTCGATCCCCCACGTGCCCGCGCGGTCGAAGTCGACCTGTGCGCGGTAGAGGCCGGGCAGCTGCGGGATCGTCGGCAGGTACGTCGCCTCGACCGTCTGCGCCGGCGTGGCCGGGTCCACCTCGAGCGCGTAGAAGTTCAGGGTCACCGCCCGGTCGGGTGCAGCCAGCGGGTTGTTATCTGCATCGACGAGGTTGAGCAGGAAGCGGTTGCTGCCCACGACCAGCTCAGATGTGACCGGGATGGGCAGCAGCTCCCCGCCATCGGCGAGCGGGGGCCAGCCGGGATGGCCGCCCGGCCCGATCGTCGGCACGGGCGACTCCGTCGGCGCGGGCACGGCCTGCCCGCAAGCGATGGCCAGGAACAAAGGCGTCAGGACGAGGCCACGGACGAGCATCGAGCGCATCGCTTCTCACCTTAGCGCCAATCGCTTACCTTCTGGTTCAGCAGGGTCAGCTGGGTCGGTGGCTACAATCGATTCCAGCCCGATGAGCCGCTTCACCCGTCTTGCCCTGCTTGCCGTGACGACGACCTACGTGCTGGTCGTCATCGGCGCCATCGTGCGCGGCACGGGCTCGGGCATGGGCTGCCCGGACTGGCCCACCTGCTACGGCGCCTGGGTCCCGCCGCTGGGCGATACCGCGGCCTGGATCGAGTGGCTGCACCGGAGCGTGGCCGCGATCGTTGGCTTGCTCGTCGTCGCCGTGGCGCTCTACGCCCTGTTGCGAATACGCCACTCGAAGGCGATCGTTGGCGCGTCGGTCGGCGCGGTCGCGTTGACCGGCTTCCAGGCGTGGCTGGGCAAGATCACGGTCGAGACGAATAACGCCGGCGAGTGGGTCACGGCCCACCTGGCGGCGGCGATGGTGCTGCTCGCGCTGCTGGCATTCATCACGGTCCGCGCCCATTACGAGGAGCGGCGGCTGCCGACCGGTGGCGGCAGCCAGCGACTGACGGTGCTGCTCGCCTTCACCGCCGCCTCGGTCTACGCGCTGATGCTCTTCGGCGCTCACGTCACGGCCACCGGCGCTGGGCTCATATTCCGCGACTGGCCGCTCTTCAATGGTCAGCTGCTGCCCGGCTGGTCAGGCGACCCGACCTTTGCCGGCATGGAGATGAGCCACTTCCTGCACCGCTTCGTGGCGGCCGTGGTTGGGCTGATCGTCGTGGTCGCAGCATGGGCTACGTGGCGCGCAGCTCGCCGTGGCGCGCCCGGTGGGCAGGCGCTGCTGGCACTGGTCGGCGGTGCCGCAGCGATCTACGGCATGCAGGTCATCGTCGGTGCCGCCCAGATCTGGACGCAGCTCGCGCCGTGGGCCGTGGCACTGCACCTCGCCCTTGGGGCAGCGATCTGGGGGCTCCTGGCATCGGCGGTATTCGTCGGCTGGCACGAGGCACGCGCCGCCGCCTCGGAGACTGGGCCGGCCGCGCGCCAGAGCGAGGAGCCCGCGCCACCGTCGAGCCTGCGCGATCGTGTCGGAGCGTACGTGGCACTGACCAAGCCGCGGATCATCGAGCTGCTGCTCGTCACGACGTTGCCGGCGATGGTTCTCGCCGCGCGCGGCATCCCGCCGCTCGACCTCGTCTTCTGGGTGCTCGTGGGCGGGACGCTGGCAGCCGGCGCGGCGAACGCCATCAACTGCTATTTCGACCGCGACATCGATGAGCTGATGAGCCGCACGCGCCGGCGTCCGCTGCCGGCGCACTCGGTCCAGCCAGAGAGCGCGCTCGTCTTCGGCCTTGGCCTGGCGGTCGTCGCCTTTGGGCTGATGGTCGCCTTCACAAACCTCGTGGCCGCCTTCCTGACGCTCGTCGCGATGGCTTTCTACGTCATCGTCTACACGCTGCTGCTGAAGCGCTCGACCCCGCAGAACATCGTGCTCGGCGGTGCCGCCGGCGCGCTGCCGCCGGTGATCGGCTGGGCGGCGGTGACGGGCGACATCACCGTGCCTGCCTTGCTGCTCTTCGCCATCGTCTTCTACTGGACGCCGCCCCACTTCTGGGCGCTTTCGCTGCGCCTGCGGCGCGACTACGAGGCGGCTGCGGTGCCAATGCTGCCGGTCGTGCGCGGCGTCGAGGAGACGACCCGCCAGATCGCGCTTTACAGCGTGATGATGGTCGCGCTGACGCTGGTCTTCTTTGCCGCCGCGCAGATGGGCCTGGTCTTCCTGGCCGGCGCGGTGCTGCTCGGCGGCCTGTTCCTGATCCAGGCCTTCGCCATGTGGCGTGAGGGCACTGACCGCCGCGCCGTGCGGCTGTACCGCTACTCGATCACATACCTAGCCGCGCTCTTCGGCCTCGTCGTGCTGGACGTCTTCGTCTACCTGCCGCTGTAGGCCGCGGCCTATGGCACCCGGCGGGCGGCCTGCTCGCGCTCCCGGTCGAGGCGGGCGTCGACCCGGCGGCCCTCAACCTCCTCGGCGCGCATCCAGACCCACACCGCCAGCACGAGGGCGATCAGGAACGCCAGGTCACCACCGGCCCACATGATCCCGCCGGCCAGCTGCTGATCAGCCAGTGGCGACGGCCCCCAATCACGCACCACCGTCTCGTAATGCGGGTACAGGACGTGAGGAGCGGACAGGATGGCCAGGCCGAGGAACGAGCTCTGCGGCATGCCCAGGAACAGGTAGCCGATGCGCAGCGCGTGCGGCATCCGCCAGGGCGAGGGATCGGCGCCGACCGCCGGCCACCAGAAGAGCAGCGCAGTGCCCAGGTACAGGGCGTGCTCGGCCAGGTGGGCGAGCTCGCTGTCGAGCGCCGCGTCGTAGAGCGAGCTGAAGTGCGTGGCCCACATGACCCCGGCGAAGAGGATCCAGGTCACGACCGGGAACGAGATGATGCGCAGCGGCCACGAATGGAGCACAGGCAGCACGACGCGCTGCCGGACACGCGGCGACGAGACGCGCAGCAGCAGCGTTATCGGTGCGGCCAGCGCCAGCAGCGGCGCGGCGACCATCGCCATCAGCAGGTGCTGGACCATGTGCACCGAGAAGAAGGTGGTGTCATACGTCCCGATCGGCGACTGGAGGGCCACGTAGAGCACCGCCAGGCCGCCATACCAGCACCACGTCCGCCAGCGCGGATGGGGATTGGCCGGGTGATCGCGCGCCACGCGCCGCTCAGCCATCCGGAACAGCACCGCCGCCACGACCAGGGGCAGCACCTCGTACCAGTCGAACCGCCACTGCAGCAGCGCGCCGGCGAGCGATCCGGGATCAGGCACGTAGCCATGGGCCAGAGCGACGGCGGGCAGGCTCAGCGCGATGATCGCAGAGGCGAGCGAGCCGATCGCCAGCCTGACGAGCCAGGCGGGCCGAGCAGCAGACGAGGGGCGATCGGCGATGGGCGGCTGCACACCGTATTATGTGGACGCCCCAGCATCGGCCCTGCGAGTTGACCAGCAGAGGGACCTTCTTGCCCGAAGTCGGCCCGATCTCTCCGCCGGACAAGGTATCGAGAGCATCACGGACGATCCGAGCCCTGGCCTTCCTCGGCCTGCTCGCGGCCGTCGTCTTCGTCATTGGCGGCTGCGCGGCCGCGCCTGACGGCCAGGGCGCCTGGCCCGGCTTCTTCGCCCCGCCCGCGACGAGCGCCGAGGGCAAGGCCATCGACTCGCTCTACTTCTACGTCTTCCTGATCGCCGTCGGCGTCTTCCTGCTCGTCGAGGGCCTGTTGCTGTGGATCGTGCTGCGCTACCGGCGACGGCCGGCAGACGGCGGGCTGCCCACCCAGACGCACGGCCACAACGGCCTCGAGATCCTGTGGACGCTCATCCCGGCGGCGATCGTGACCGCCCTGTTCGTGGCCACGATCGACACGCTTGCCTTCGTCGAGGAGCTCGATCCCGAGCCGCAGGGCGTGGTCGTCGACGTGGTCGGCTTCCAGTGGCAGTGGACGTTCCGGTACGAGGACGAGGGGCTGTCATTCACCGGCGCCGGCACACAGGGGCCGGTGATGGCCATCCCGGTCAACGAGCGGGTACGCATCCGGCTGCACGCGCAGGACGTGATCCACTCCTTCTACGTGCCGATGTTCCGCTACAAGCAGGATGTCGTTCCGGGCCGCGTGAACCAGTTCGACATCGTGGTCGAGGAGCCCGGCGTCTACTCCGGCCAATGCGCCGAGTTCTGCGGCCTGCTCCACGCTGACATGCACTTCACGGTCGAGGCGATGAGCCGGGCCGACTACGAGGCATGGGTGGTCGAGCAACGGGCGGCGCAGCCCACCCCCGGGCCAACTCCGCCACCGGATGCCGCGACCGTCCAGGTGACTTCGCTCAGCGTCGTCGACGGCTTCGAGCCGACGGAGCTGTCCGTGCCCGCTGACACTCCATGGGTCGTCGAGCTGATCAACGCGGATCCGGCCGTGCCGCACGACTTCGCGATTCGTGGCGGCAACCCTGACGGCTCCGACTGGGACGGCGACCCCGATGCCCAGGGCGGCGAGACGGTGACCTACCAGCCGCCACCGCTGGCGGCCGGCACGTACGAGTTCTATTGCAGCCTGCACCCGAACATGGTCGGCACGCTGAGCGTGGGAGAGTAGCGCGCAGATGGCAACGACCACCCTCACGCCGCGGGCAGGCACGTACCAGCGCTCGCGGCTCTACGAGTGGCTGACCACGACCGACCACAAGAAGATCGGCGTGATGTACATGGCCTCGGCCTTCCTGTTCTTCCTGGTCGGCGGCGTCTATGCGCTGCTCATCCGGGCAGAGCTGGCGGTGCCCGGCGTCCAGTTCCTGGAGTTCGAGACCTACAACCAGATCTTCACCCTGCACGGGACGGTGATGATCTTCTTCTTCGTCATGCCGATGTGGACCGGCCTGGCCAACTACATCGTGCCGCTGCAGGTGGGCGCGGCGGACATGGCCTTCCCGCGCATCAACGCGCTGTCGTACTGGATGATCCCGGTCGCCGCGCTGATGCTGTTCTCGGGCTACCTGATGGGTGGCGCCGCCAACGCCGGCTGGACGGGCTACGCGCCCCTGTCGGCGCGCGAGGGCATTGGCATCGACCTGTGGATCGGCTCGCTGGTGCTGCTCGGCACGAGCTCGATTCTCGGCGCGATCAACTTCATCGCCACGATCTTCAAGATGCGCGCACCAGGGCTGACGCTGATGCGCATGCCGCTCTTCGTCTGGAACACGCTCGTGACCAGCGTGCTGCTGCTGTTCGCCGTGCCGGTGCTGACCGCCGGCTTCGTGATGCTGTTCATCGACCGCAACTATGGCGGCGGCTTCTTCGACCCGGCGCTAGGGGGCAACCCGGTGCTGTGGCAGCACATCTTCTGGTTCTTCGGCCACCCCGAGGTGTACATCCTGATCCTGCCCGCGTTCGGCGTGGTCAGCGAGATCCTGCCGGTGTTCAGCCGCAAGCCGCTGTTCGGCTACAAGGCGTTCGTCTTCGCCACGGCCTCTATCGGGGCGCTCGGCTTCTCTGTCTGGGCGCACCACATGTTTGCCACGGGCGCGGTCTACCTGCCGTTCTTCAGCTTCTTCACGTTCCTGATCGCGGTGCCCACCGGGATCAAGTTCTTCAACTGGCTAGCCACGATGTGGGGCGGCCAGATCCGCCTGACGACGCCGATGCTCTACGCCATCGGCTTCATCGCGCTGTTCCTGATCGGCGGCCTCGACGGAGCGTTCCTGGCGGTGGTGCCCTTTGACTTCCACGTCCACGACACGTACTGGGTCGTCTCGCACATCCACTACGTGCTCGTCGCCGGCGCCGTCTTCGGCATCTTCGCCGCGCTGTACTACTGGTTTCCCAAGATCACCGGCCGGATGCTCAATGAGCGGCTGGGCAAGATCCAATGGGTGCTGCTGTTCGTGGGCACCAACGTCGCGTTCTTCCCGCAGCACCTGCTCGGGCTGGACGGCATGATCCGGCGGGTCATCGACTACGCGGAGAACCCGGGCTGGATGGAGCTCAACTTCCTGTCGACCATTGGCGCGTTCATGATCGGCATCAGCATGCTGCCGTTCATGTGGAACGTGTTCATCACCATGCGCGGCCCGCGCACGGCCGAGGACGACCCGTGGGATGCCAACACGCTCGAGTGGGCGACGTCGAGCCCGCCGCCGCCGTACAACTTCGACGCCCTGCCGCCGATCCGCTCCGAGCGGCCGCTCTTCGACCTCAAGCACGGTGCGGTGGAGCCGCACGCGGTAGCCGTTCCCGCTGCCGCCGGCGAGACGCACGGCGAGACCCGCGCCGACGCGCCCGAAGAGGTACTCGGCGAGCCCATCGAGGGCCACCGCGACGAGGCCGGCGAGGTCCGGTCCGAGGCCGCGCCGCAGGTCTCCGAGGCAGCGCCTGATGCCGTGCCGCGCGAGGAGCGGCCGGAGGCCGAGGACGCACCGCCGCCGCCGGAGGAGCGCAGGTGAGCGCCGGCAGCGAGGTCGTGCGCGTGCCGCACGTCGAGACCAGCCCGATGGAGGCCACCCACGCCACGAACGGCCATCCCGGCCACGCCGAGCAGGGCATGAACACCGCCCTGCTGGGCATGCTGCTCTTCATTGGCAGCGAGGTGATGTTCTTCGCCGGCCTGTTCGCGGCCTACTTCAACGCCCGTGCCGCGGCGCCGCAGTGGCCGCCAGCCGGGATGGAGCACATCATCCAGCCCAACACGCTGGTCATTGGCGCGACGATCATCCTGGTGCTCAGCTCGTTCACCATGCAGTGGGGCGTGTGGCGTATCCGCAAGGGCGACCGGCGCGGCCTCAACCGCGCAGTCGGGGTGACCCTGCTGCTGGGCGTGATCTTCCTCGGCATGCAGGCCTACGACTACTACGAGCTCGTCACCCACGAGAGCTTCGGCATCAACAGCGGCATCTACGGCACGCTGTTCTACACGCTCACAGGCTTCCACGGCGCGCACGTCTTCGGCGGCGTGGTTGGCCTGGCGGTCATCTTCGGCCGCGGCGTGGCCGGCCAGTTCTCGGCGCGCCACCACATCGCCGTCGAGGCAGTAAGCGCGTACTGGCACTTCGTCGACGTGGTCTGGATCGTGCTCTTCTTCACGCTCTACTTCCTGCACTGAGCGAGCGAGACGAATGTTCATATGGCGTAACGCGATCATCCTCGGCGCCGGCTTCGTCGCCGTCGGCGTGCTCTATCTGCTGCTGCAGGGCGACGGCCTGTGGCTCGACCGGGCAGGCGCGACGATGCTGATCGTGCTCGGCCTGGCGATGGCGTTCACTTTCGCCGTCCTGCTGCGCGGCTCGAGGGGGATGTAGCCGACGGGCGCTTGAGCCATGGAACACGAGACGCCTGACCTGTTCGAACAGCTCTGGGACTTCCTGGCCCAGATCCTGATGCCTGACTGGGCGGACCTGATAGCGCTCATCCCGCTGCTCTTCGTGGGCCTCGTGCTGCTCTTCCTGGCCGGCATGGCGCTGATGTGGCGCCGCGCGGGGGCGCGCACCCGCTCGCGCGTGCCGCGCCGGCTGGCGACCGGCTCGCCGCCGCCGGGAGTGCACATGCCAGGCCCCTCGAAGTGGCCGTTCGTGGCGCCAATCGGCGTGACCGTGATTCTGTTCGCGCTGATCCTCGACATGAACCTGCTGTTGCTCGGGACCGGCCTGACGGTGAGCACGATCGCCGTCCTGGGCTGGCTATGGGACGCGATGGGCGAGTGGCGCACGGCCGAGGTCGGCCACGACGGCGCCGCCTGGGCGGCTGCCCACGGCAGCCCGCGCCGGCTAGGCGGCGGCAGCGCGGCCTTCGCGGCCCTGCCCGCGGGCCAGGCGGCGGCGTTGGAACGCGCGCCGTGGGAGATCGAGCCGCCGCCGGGCGTGCACATGCCCGGCCCGAGCCCATGGCCGTTCTTCGCGCCAATCGCCATCGCGGTCATCCTCTTCGGGCTGATCCTCAGCCCCTTGCTGGTCGTCGCCGGGCTGCTGCTGGCCGTGGTCGCGGCCGGCGGATGGCTGCGCGAGGCCTCGAAGGAGTGGCGCTCGACAGAACGCGTGGGCCACGCGGTCCCCGACACGCGCGACCCGCAGCAGGCCTGGCCGCGCCGGATGGTGCCCATCTTCGCCATGGTCATCGCCCTGGCCATCGGCTTGACGCTGCTGCCGCTCGGGCTGGCCTGGCTGGGCTCCCTGGCGCCAGGAGAGCCGGGCGAGACGCCGCTGGCCGTGCCGCAGCGACCGGAGATCGCCGCCTTCAACGCAGTCTCCTTCGACCGCCGCGAGCTGGTGGTCCCTTCCGGCCGCGACTTCGTGCTCGTATTCCACAACGGCGACGTGGGCGTGCCGCACAACGTCGACATCACGGAAAGCGCCGCACGCGACGTCATCTACTTCGAGGGCGAGATCTTCAACGGCGACGCGACCGTCGAGTACCAGGTGCCGGCGCTCGAGGAGGGCGACTACTACTTCCTATGCCGCGTCCATCCGAACATGAACGGGACCGTGCTGGCACGGCCGGAGGACGGCGCGACGCCCAACGGCAGCCCCGGCGCGGAGTCGCCAGCGCCCTGAGGCCTCTCTCCCGGCTGCTGCCCATCCTGTTGCTCGGGCCGATCGTGATCGCCGTCGCGGGCCTGGCCGCGCTGACGCTGCTCAACCGGCCGCCACTGGTCGAGATTCCGGGTTCCGGCCTGCACGGCCAGCCCGCGCCTGACTTCGAGCTGCAGCGCCTCGACGGCGGCACGCTCCGCCTCTCGGAGCTGCGTGGCCGGCCCGTGATCGTCAACTTCTGGGCGTCGTGGTGCATCCCCTGCCGGGAGGAGTTCCCAATCCTGCGCGACGCACGCCTGCGCCATGCGGCGGACGGCCTGGAGATCGTCGGCGTCGTCCACCGCGATTCACTCGACAGCGCTCGGCGTTTCGCGGCCGACCACAACGCCACCTGGCCAATGGTCGACGATCGCGAGGAGCAGGCCTGGAATGCCTACGGCGCGCAGCTGCTGCCGTTCACGCTCTTCGTGGACCGCGAGGGGATAGTGCGCGCGGTCAGCTTCGGGCCGCCACCGCCGACCGTGATGGAGCAGTACCTCGAGCGGATCCTCTAGGTCGGCATTTACCTGGCCACCTGCGGCGGGAAATGAAACGACCCCGGGAGGCGGGTCCACGGGGTCGCTTCGGACGGTAATCGGATTGGTTGCGGGGGAAGGATTCGAACCTCCGACCTTCGGGTTATGAGCCCGACGAGCTGCCGCTGCTCCACCCCGCGACTACCAATACTAGTCGGTACCCGCGAATCCCGTCAAAGCCGGCTCCAGCTCGCGCGCCGGATGCGCCTCGGGCGCCCGACGCGCCTCGCGCGCGGCCAGCGCCTGCTCCCACAGCCTGATCGCCGTCGGCCACCAGCGATCGATCATCTCATCAGCGCCGTACCAGCCCGATCCAATGTGACCGTGGCGCGCGTCCTCGAAGGTCAGCTGTTCGGCGCCGGGCAGGTGGACGGCAGCGCTCGGCACGATCCCGTCGCCAGCCGGGTCTGAGGCATCGCTGCCGACGATCATCCCGAAGACCTCGCCGACGAGGCGACCGGCCAGGCCCGGGAAGGCCGCGCCACGGTACGAGGAACCGACCGTCAGGTACGACGTGCGCGGAGCGAACCAGGCGCCGGGCGTGGTCCGGTCGAGGAAGTCGGCCGCCTCATGGCCCGCGTGGCGGTAGCGGTTGGGCAGCTGCGCCAGGCCATGGGGCGTGCCCAGCGTGACCAGGCAGCCCACTGCCTCGGCGACGGCCGCCAGCCGACCGTTGTATGGCTGGGGCGACATGGCCAGGCGCCCGGCGATGCCACCGGCGGAGTGGGCGATGACGATGACCGGCCGCATGCCGGCGGCACGGTAGCTGGCGGCGATGGCCTTGCCCGTCCGGCGCATCAATGGCCCGAATCCGAGCCCGCCCGCGATCGCCCAGTCAGGCGGCCAGAGCGGCGCGATGTCAACTCGCCCGGCGCCACGGCGCAACAGCCGACGACGCATGGGCCAGTAGTTGGGCGGCATCGTCATGAACCCGCCCACGATGATCACATTCGGCTTCGCCGCTGGCATGTACCCGTTGTACCACGAGCGCCGCGTGGACTCAGTAGGTGAAGCCTCGCGTCGGGTTCGGGCTGTCGCTGGCGCCATGGCGCGGCCGAGTCCAGCGCTCATCCACGTCGGCCACGATCACGCCGCCCGCTTCGCGCACGATCGTCTCGACATGTGGCTTCTGCTCTTCAGCGAAGTGGCCCGCCAGCAGCGTGTCGGCTGCGGTAGTACCACCGCCGGCGAGCGGCGCGATCTCGACCTGCACGCCGTTGTCAATCTCGTCCTGGATCGACTCGAGGGCCTGCGATGCGTGCTCCCAGTCGGGGAAGCGGGCTGCCAGGATCCTCGTCATCGACTCCCTTGCAGGGACCTCCATTCGTTCTACGCTCCAGCTGCCTCCTGCGCGCGGGACGGTCGCACTCTCAGGCTCGATCGTCGGTCGAAGGGGCTTGTCTACGCATATCGGGGCGGTCAGCGCGGGGTAACAGGCAGGTACTAACTTGGCCGCCTGGCCCGCTAGGCGAGGTTCTCGACGCGGACCGGCTCCAGCGGATCGGCGAGCCTGAAGCCGAAGACCTGCGCATAGAAGGACAGCTCGGCCTCGAGCGCGCGGCGGATGTTCACCGCCTGGCGGAAGCCGTGGCCTTCACCCTCGAAGAGCAGATAGGCATGGGGGATCTGCCGCTCGCGCAGGACTGCCACGAGAGCCTCGGCCTGGGCCTTTGGCACGACCATGTCGTCAGCCCCCTGGAGCACGATCAGCGGCACGGCCAGCTGGTGGCACGAGTGGATCGGCGAGCGCTGGCGATAGACCTCGGCCGCTGCCGGGTACGGACCGACCAGCCGGTCGAGGTAACGCGACTCGAACTTGTGCGTGTCGCGAGCCAGCGCCTCGAGGTCACCGACGCCGTAGTGGCTGGCGCCGCAGGCGAACACTTGGTGGAAGACCAGCGCCGCCAGCGTGGTGAATCCGCCGGCGCTGCCACCGGTGATCGTCATTCGGCGGCCGTCCACATCGCCCCGCTGGGCGAGATGGCGCGCGGCGTTGATGCAGTCCTCGACATCGACGATGCCCCATTGGCCGTCGAGCCGGCGCATGTACTCTCGGCCGTAGCCGCTGCTGCCGCCGTAGTCCACGTCCACGACCGCGAAGCCGCGGCTCGTGAAAAGCTGCTTCTCAAGATCGAGCCCGCCCCAAGCCTGCGAGGTCGGACCGCCGTGGCTCATCACGACCAGCGGCGGCCGCTCGGCTGGTGGGCCTTCGAAGTCAGGATTCGTGGGTCGGTAGTACAGCGCGTGCGCCGTCCTCCCGCCGGTGGTAGGGAAGCTGATCGGCTCGGCGGCGGAGATGTACGCCGCGTCGACCTCGATCTCCGCTGAGCGGCGCAGGACCTCACGGCTACCGCTGGCCAGGTCGAGCAGCACGACTGAGCTGGCGCTCGTTGGTGAGCCGCCGATGTACAGCACCCGGCTGCCGAGCACACGCAGGTCGCCGATCTCTGTCTCGGGAACCTCGACTTGCTCGGGGCGGCCATCGCCGAGCGCGGGGATTCGCCACAGCTCATCGCGTCCGCCGCGCCGAGCCGCCGCGATGACCTGGCCATCCTCGGTCACGCCGTACCAGGTCATGCCGAAGACCCACTGCGGGCCGGCGAATTCGGCCTCCATGGCGGCCAGCGGCGCGTCGTCCGCGGCGGCGCCGGCGGCCGTGTCCGCTCGCCGGTAGATATTCCACCAGCCCGTCCGATCTGACACGTACAGCAGGGCGCCGTCGGGCGCCCACTCGGGCTGGGCGACTGACTCGTCCGGTCCGCCGGCAACCAGCCGATGGTTGCTCAGGCTGCCGTCCTGGCCAACGCCGGCCAGCCAAAGCTCGGTGCCATCCCACGGCATGTTGGGGTGGCTCCATTCCAGCCAGCACAGCCGGCGGCCGTCCTGGCTGGGCCGAGGCGTGGAGTAGAAGTCGCGGCCGGTGGCGAGCACGACCGGCGCACCGCCGTCGAGCGGCAGCGCGACCAGCTCATTGCGCGGCTCGGACGCGTGACCGTCCTCGCCGTGGGCGCCGGCCTCGACGGCCGCGTGGTCTTCGCGCACGCACAGCAGCCGGCCATTCGGTGCATCCACCACAAGGTCCGCGTAGCGCTGCGCCCCGGCGGCGGTCATCGGCACGGGCTCCGTGCCCGGCGCCTGGCGGTACACCCGACCGTCGGCCAGGTTGCTGAAGTAGACGACGCCGCCAGCCACGGTATAGGCGCCGCCGCCGTACTCATGGACCATCGTCCGGGCATTGAAGCCGGCCGGGATGAGGTCGGTCGCGCCCGTGCCTTCCCGCCAGCGCACGATCACCTGCCGCCCCTTCTCCTGCGGCCGGCCCTCGATCCAGTACGCGTCGTCGCCGTCGAGGCGTGGCTCGCGCACGGACAGCGAGCCCGCGACCACGAGCTCGACGCTGATCGGTGATTCCCATGAGCCGTAGGGCTGGCGGCGTCGGCCTGGCATCGGCCGCAGATTAGCGCCAGTCGGGGGCTCCTGCCGAGCGGCCGGTTATGCTCCCGACGCCATGGCCACTGGAACCTACCGCCGCCGGCCGGACGGCCAACGCCGTCGCACGGGCGTCGTGACACGCGGCCAGATTCGCGGCGAGGGAACGCCGCCGCCGCGCAGCGGCCTGCTGGCGCTGCTGATCGTGGGCTTCGTCAGCCTGGCGGTGCTGGCCGTGCTGAACGGCGCGCTGGCCGCCCGGCCCGGGCCTGCGCCATCGGCGACGCCCGTCCAGGTAGGCCCGTCAGCTGAGGCTTCGCCGCCAGCGTCACCTTCGCCCTCACCCAGTCCGACCGCGAGCCCGACGCCCACGCCCAAGCCCACGCCCACGCCATCGCCCACGCCCACGCCATCGCCCACGCCCACGGCTTCTCCCTCCCCGACGCCTTCTCCTTCACCTTCTCCCTCACCGACGGCGTCGCCGCCGCTCGATGGCCTGCTCATCCTCGAGCCGGTTGATCGGTCCGTGGTAGCCGAGCGGCTGGTCGTGGTACGCGGACTGGCGCCGCCCGGTGCCACGATCACGCGCGACATCAGCTTCTGGTTCGACCAGCACGCCACCGCTGACGCCCAGGGCCGCTGGTCGCTGGAGGTGGAGCTCGCGAGTGGAGAGAACCTGATCACGCTACGGCTGGGCGACAGGCGGGAAACGCAGCAGACGCTGATCGTTCACTACCGGCCGCGCTGAATTGGAGGATCGATCGATGACCGAAGGCAGCCGCCCATCTGAGAACCCGCGCTCGCCTGAGCATCACGACCTGACCGGCGCCGGCACGCCGCGGTCGGCAGACGAAGGGCTGCCGGCAGAGGGAGCGCCGGCAGATTCGGCCGACTCCCAGGTTGATGCCTCGGTCACGACCGGCATGCGCTCGACATCGCAGCCGGCGCAGGCTGACGAGGTGCGGCCTAACCGCAGCGGCAGCGGCGGATCTGGCGGGCCGTCAACGCCGGATCCGAGCGTCGAGGGCTCGACGGGCTCGAGCATGTCCGAGCTGCTCGCGGGCGAGGACGACGAAGAGCGCCAGCCGCGCTGATCGTGCCGGAGGGCCGGCTGTATTCGAACCCAGGACACCAGGATTACGAGTCTCTCGGAATAGCGTTCACAGGGTCGTTGGAGCCGTCCTGCGTCCACCTCGCGCGCGGTCCTTGTGCACGGGCTCCATGGCATCGGACCGAGGCTGCCAAGGCCACGGATGAGGTGGTGGAGTCTCAGGATGTCGTCGTAGCTGTCGTATGTGGACGCCCGGAGCGCCGATCGCGCGACCTCATCGAGCCAGTGGCGCAGGATGGGCCCAAACTTGTCGCGCTGGTTGCGAATGGGCCGACTCATCGCGCGCCGCCCTGCTCGACTAGGCAGCTATCCTCTCGCCGTGGCAAACAGCGAGATAGGCCGCTGCGCACTCGGCGCAGCATGCGCGCTGTTCGATGGCGACCAAGTCCTGCTCGTCCGCCACACTTACGGACGCTTGAACTGGGAGCTCCCCGGCGGTGTCAGCCTGCCTGGCGAAGACCCAGCGGCCACGGCTCGCCGCGAACTACGTGAGGAGACTGGGCTCGATCTTCTCGCCGAACAGCTGACCGGTGTCTATTTCGAGCCGACCCACGACTTCGGATCGTTCCTGCATGTCGTCTTCCGCTTTGGGTGGGCCGAAGGGCTCGCGCCAATAGCGATGCCACCTGAGATCGGAGACGTGGGCTTCTGGCCCTTGGACAACCTGCCTCGACCACTTTCCGACTTCACCCATCGCCGGATCGTCGATGCCCACCTTGGCGGCGCGTCGTTCGCAGTTATCGAGCATCGGAGCTGGCTCCCGTAGTCCCGCGCTCACTGGGACACTTTCGCCGCCCACCGGCTCTATAGCGTCCATCCAGTTGTAGCTCTGTGGCTCTCAAATCGCCCTCCAGCGTCTGTACGCGTTGCCTCGCAGAGCCCGACTTCACGCGTGGAAACGTGGAGGGCCAGCGGTCCAGCGGCTTGACGCTCAGGCAGACAACGCGACCGGCTCGGAAGAACCTGTCAGTCCAGTGGCGTCGTACTCGCCGCTCCCCAGCGGCCTTCGCTCGCTCACCTAGCCGCTCGGCCTTCTGTTCCGGGACGACGACGCTGACGGAGATCTGGATGTGGGAAGCTTCCTCGCCGTCGACCGCCGCCGCGCCGTGTGGTTCGGTGCTAACCCGTTGCTTGACCACCGACGATCCGGTCGACGATGTCGCAGGCGTCGAGGATCGCCGGTTCCGAGATGCGGTAGTAGACGGTCGTCCCGACACGACGCGGCGCCACGAGGCCCGCGTGGCGCATGACGCCAAGGTGCTGACTGGCGTTCGTCAGGCTCGTCCCGATCCGTTCGGCCAGCGCGGAGACGGACGCCTCGCCGTCACGCAGGGCGTCGAGGAGCATGAGTCGCTTCGGGTCCACCAGGACCTTGCACAGATCGGCGTGTCGCTGATAGCGGGCGATGTCGTGGAGCGGCGTGGGCCGGATGGTTGCGTCCATGGTCGTTGGAGGATATCCTTACTCGGCTGCTTGCGCAAGCAGATGATTGCGCACATGCCGGTCAATTGTCTATGGCGAGTTGCTCGTCGCTCGGCTTACGACGCGCACGCGGATCCACTTTTGTCAGCTACTTGCGCAACTATGCAAGTATCTGATATGGTGGACGCATCGAACGGCCATCCATATCAGCCAACGGTGATGACATGACCACGCAGACCGCCTTCACCTTCGGGACCCGCCTCACAGGCTCGGTCGCCGACGTCCGCCCGCGGGTCGAGGCGGCCCTCAAAGCGGAGGGCTTCGGCATCCTGACCGAGATCGACGTCCAGGCCACGCTGAAGGCGAAACTCGAAGTCGACCGGCCGCCCTTCGTGATCCTCGGCGCCTGCAACCCGGCCCTCGCGCATCGGGCGCTGGAGTCGGACCCGTCGGTCGGCGCGCTCCTCCCCTGCAACATCGTCCTGCGCGCCGACGGCGACGCGACCATCGTCGAGGCGATGGACCCGCTTGCAGTCCTCGCGATCGTCGAGAACCCCGGGATCCGAGCGATCGCCGAGGACGCTCGGGCGCGCCTCGAGCGGGCGGTCTCGGCCCTAGGGGATCGGTCATGAGCGCCAAGGCGGCGACCATCTCCCTCGAGGGCGATGGCCTCCGCTTCATCGCCCGGGCCGGTAGCGGCCACAGCATCGTCCTCGACAACGGGGCCGGTGATACCGGGATGCGGCCAGCCGAGCTCATTCCGGTCGCCCTCGCCGGTTGCACGGCGATGGATGTCATCTCGATCCTGCGCAAGAAGCGCCAGCTGGTCACCCGGTACGATGTTCAGGCGACCGGCATCCAGCAGGACGACCCGCCGCACGCGTTCACCCAGATCGACGTCGCCCACGTCGTCGAGGGTCCGAGAATCGACGACGAGGCTGTCCGTCGGGCGATCGAACTCTCCGCCACGAAGTACTGCAGCGTCGGAGGCACCCTAGCCACCGGGGTCACCGAGATCCATCACGCTTATCTCGTTCGAGACGACGATGGGGAGCGGACGGCCGAGGTGATCGTGACTGGCCCCGAGGAACCGATCCTCGAAGCGATGCCTGCCGCGTGACGGCGACCCGTCTCGTCGAGGGAGTCGATCGTCGGTTCGCCATCTGGGCGGCGGCGTGGACCCTGGCCGCGCTGCTCGGGTTCGGCCTGGTTGCGGCGATCATCCCGAACCCGGTGTTCGGGCGTCAGATCCCGCCCGAGCCGTTCGCGATCGCCGTGTGGCTGCTGTCCGCGCCGCTGATGGGACTCATCGCCGCGACGTACTCGGTCGCTCCTCCGGCGACGTCGGGCATCGCCACACCGTTGACCGCCGCACCGCCGCGATCGTCGTCGAGCGAACCACGATCCACCACGGTGAGCACGATCGCCGGCCTGGGTGCGTTCCTCGCCATCGGGTGTCCGATCTGCAACAAGATCGTCCTCGTCCTGCTCGGGACGAGCGGCGCGCTGACCGTCTTCGCGCCGCTCCAGCCAGTAATCGGCGCCGCGTCGCTCGTTCTGCTCGCGGCCACCCTGGTCTGGCGGCTGCGACGGTGGGCCCGGGGTTCCGTCTGCGTCTCGCCCGGAACATAGTTTCGCGCGAGCCGCCCGCCGTCGGCCGTCGGGACAGGTAACCGGCACCGTTCACGGTCACCCGCCGCGCAGACTCGGACAGGCCGACCCGTCGCGCCCGGCCTCAGAGCGTCAAGGAGATGCCCTCACGACCCGGCTCAACCGGGATCCCACCACGCCCCATCATCATCTCGTGGAGCGCATCGAGGGTGTCGTCATCATGGCCCGGATCATGGTGGAAGGTGACCAGGCGGCCACCGACGAGAGCTCCGCGAACGCCAGGACATGGTCGACGCTCGAGTGGCCCCAGCCGGGGCGTGATCGATACTCCTCGGCCGTGTACTGCGCGTCGTGGATGAGCAGGTCCACGTCGGCCGCCAGGTCGTGACCGGACGTCCAGCGGCCCGAGATCGGGAAGGCCTGAGCACCGAGTGCCGGCTCGTGGTCCGACAGATTAGGCGAGCGTCCGCGACCCGTGGCTGATCCGGTAGCCGATCGTCGGGCCGGGATGGACCACGAGGGCCGCCCCGACCGTGAACGGACCGATCGTCGGTTCGGACGGTGCATCGTGGAGGACGACGCGCGAAGGCAAGTCGCGTAGGCGCACCGCGAAGAGCGGTGGCGACAGATAGCGACCGAGCCGGGTGCGCAGGTCCGCATGGATCCACGGGGGGCCCCAGAGATGGACCTCGGCAGCGCCGGTGTACAGCGGGGCGAAGAAACCAAGGCCCTGGATATGGTCCATGTGGAGGTGCGTGAGAAGGATGTCGATCCGGGCCTCGCTCGCAGCGATCGCAGCGCCGAGCCGCCGAATCCCGCTCCCCGCGTCGAGGACGAGCAGGCCGCCGTCATCGGAGCGAACCTCCACGCACGCCGTGTTGCCGCCGTAGCGGACCGTCTCGGGACCGGCGCTCGCCAGCGAACCCCGCGTGCCCCACAGCGTCACCTTCACGGGTCCGGCCAGAACAGGGCGACCGCGCCGAGGAGCTCCCCGCCCTGCCCGCGAAGTGGGACCGAGGTCGTCTCGATCGCCCGCCGAACCCGGTCGAGCCCAACGATCGTGAGCCGCGACTGGACGGCCCGCGCCTCGCGCAGCGCGATCACCAGCGGCACGGCGGCCGCCTCGAAGGCCCGGCCGGCCTCGTCCCCCGGCCGGAACTCGGCCAGCCAGTCGGGCATCGACAGCTCGCCGACCTCATCGAACCGTAAGCCGAGGAGCGGCTCGGCTGGCTCGTTGAAGTAGATGAGGGCGCCGCTTGCGTCGATGAGAAAGACCGGCATATCGAGATAGCTCGCGAGCTGCCGGAGGAGGATCAACTCGATCGGCAGCCGGGGTGCTGGCGCCGGGCGAAGGCTCGATCTACCCCGCAAAGGACGGTCGCTGGGGCGGCAGCGTGCACATCGGCTACGAAGACGGCAAGCGCATCCGCAAGCACGTCATGGGCCGAACGCGCAACGAGGTCAAGGACAAGCTGGGTGTGCTCATGCGCGCCCACGAGGAGAAGCGCCCGATCCCCGACCAGCGCGCCAAGCTCGGCCCGTTCCTGCGCCGCTGGCTCGATGAGGTCGCCGAGCCCACGCTGCGACCGTCGACGTACCGCAGCTACGACGCCATCCTGAAGATCCACCTGGTGCCGGAGCGCTCGGCACCGCCGAGCGCTGGATGGCCAGCCGCAACGTGGCCAAGCTGGTCGACGTGCCGCGCGGGCCGAAGCGCGAGATGACGCCGCTCACCCCTGAGCAGCCACGGAAGCTGATCGAGGGCCACCT
>Ga0247717_1000161_pt1 | contig 20800 bp, 22 predicted proteins | sample 24E_NmetaG_FD_189047 | JGI IMG/M metagenome (GOLD analysis project Ga0247717, IMG submission 189047) | Soil microbial communities from hillslope of Landscape Evolution Observatory, University of Arizona, Oracle, AZ, United States - 2-4-E_N | ecosystem: Engineered > Artificial ecosystem >... | reverse complement strand
GCGTTGCGGCCGGCGGCGTGGCCTCCTGCGGCAAGCCGTGAAGGGCGCCCTGAGCAAGCGTCTCGGCGCCATCGGCCGAAACCGACGGCAAGGCGAGAGCGGCAAGCGCGAGAGCGAGTGCGGCGACGGAAAGCAGCTTCGGCAACCTTGCTCCTCCGCTGTGCGCGTCCCCGTTTGCGGGACTCGCCATCAAGGTATTGGATACCTAATCTAACCTAGGGTGGAGCCTATTTAAACGATCGAACGCTTCGGGCCCTGGATCATGGCCGTTCAAGACCGGCTTTCCGAGCTTCTGTCCCTTTTTGAAGGGCAAGGCCGCGTGGTCGTGGGGTACTCGGGCGGGGTCGACAGCGCACTCCTGGCGGCGGCCGCTACCCGGACCCTCGGCCGGGAGAACGCGGTGGCCGTCACGGTCGATTCGGAGAGCCTGCCTCGGTCCGAGCTTGCGACCGCCTGCGAGAGCGCGCGGGCGATGGGGCTTTGGCACGAGGTCGTGCGCACAAGCGAGCTTGCAAACCCGCGCTACGCGGAGAACCCAGTCAACCGCTGCTACTTCTGCCGTGAGGAGATGAGCCGCGTGCTCCTCGACGCCGCGGGACGATGGCAGGCGACGCGCGTGGCCGTGGGCGTGAACGCCTCGGACCTGCGCGAGTGGCGCCCAGGCATCGCCGCCAGCCGCGCGGCGGGATTGTGGATGCCGCTTCTGGATCTGGGCCTCGGGAAGGACGACGTGCGGGCGCTTGCGCGCGCCATGGAGCTTCCGGTCGCCGACAAGCCAAGCATGGCCTGCCTCTCCTCGCGCATCCCCTTCGGCGAGACGATCACAGTCGAGAAGCTCGCGCGCGTGGAGCGCGCGGAGGCGGCGCTTCGGGCGCGCGGGTTCGCGCAAGTGCGCGTGCGCTCGCACGGCGACGTGGCGCGCGTCGAGGTCGAGCCGCACGAGCTTGCGCGCGCGCGGCGCGCGGGCGCGGAGATCGAGCGGGACTTGCGCGCGGCGGGCTTCGCGTTCGTGACGCTCGACGCGAAAGGGTACCGCAGCGGCAGCCTCTCCGAGGCGCTCGTCGTCGAAAAGGAAACCTTCAAGTGAGCGCACGAGCTTGCCTTTTCTTGCCCGAGGAGGGGATGCCTTGGCGGAACAAGCGGCAGGTTCGACGAAGCTCGTCGTGGAAGGGCTTGACAAGATCAATCTCGTGACGGAGAAGACGCGTCACGCGATCCTGGAGATGCTCGTCGACGGCGCGATGACGAGCCGCGCGATCTCGCAACGTCTCGCGATCAGCCAGCAGCTCGCGTACCATCACCTCCAGAAGCTCATCGGCGCCGGCCTCGTGCAGGTCTCCGGCGTCGACCGCCGCGGCAACAAGGAAGTGTACTTTTACTCGGCCGTCGCGGAGGAGTTCTGCTTCCGCATCCCCGACATCCGCGCGAAGGCCCCTCGTGGCGTCGTGCCCGCCAAGGTCGAGGCCATGGTTCCCGTCTCGGGGATTCCATCCAGCAATTGATTCGAACTTGTTCGATTTCCATTAACTGGTATAGTGGTATCAGCCGTGCAGGATGTTGGCGAGCACCCGGTATCCACGCCGAATCACGCGCCGCACGGTCTGGAACCGCTCGAGCACCGATAGGGGCTGGAAAAGCGTCGAAAGGACGGCGAGAACGGCGTCGCCGCCCGACAGGAGGACGCCCTCGCGCACCACGTGCACGGAGCTTCCCAGACCCTCCCGGGTGAGGTCGTGCCCCCTCGATTCGAGAGCCGAGAACCCCGTGAGCTTGATGCGCCCGCGCAGGTCCCACTTGCGCACGCTGCCGGCGGCGAAGCGACAAGCCCGGCAGCGGTCGTCGTACAGGAGCTCCGCCTCGGGAGGCCGTAGCGGCTCTTGCGGGCGTTCGTCGTGGCGGGGCAACGGGGGGCGCACGGAGCGGGCAAGATAAAGCGGTTGCCTTGCGCGCTTGCGCCGTTGGCGCGAGGGTGCCTCCGCCGCCGGCTTGGCGAAGACGGGCCCGCGAAAGCTTAAGACGCCGGTCGCTCCCTTGGACCCGCGATGTCGCAGCGGACGCTTGCCGTCCTGGCCCTTGTCGCCCTCGTCGCGGCAGGTTGTGTCGGTCCCACCGAGACCGTGGCCCCTGCGGACACCCAGTCGTCCCTCGATCGGGCTGGGCTTTCCGTCGAACGTTTCCTGGCCTTGCCCGGCCAGAGCCTCTGGATCCCGGCGTCCAGCGACGGAACCGAGCTCCACGTCCGGCTGTTCCTCCCCGATCTCTCGTCCGATTCCGATTGGAGGGCCCCGACGCTCCTTGTCATGAGTCCGTACTTTGCGCCGGCCTCGCGCGAGGATCCCGACGACACGGCAAGCCCGCCCGGCTACTTCCGCTACAAGTGGCTCCTCGAGAACTTCGTGCCGCGCGGGTACGCGGTGGTCTTCGCCGACGTGCGAGGGACGGGGGAGAGCGGCGGATGCCTCGAGCAGACGGCCACGCTCCAATCCCAGGACGGCTACGATCTCGTGGAGTGGATCGCCGCGCAGCCTTGGAGCAATGGGCGCGTGGGCATGTTCGGGAAGTCGTACGACGGCGAGACGCAGCAGGCAACGGCAACGCTCGCGCCGCCGCACCTCACGACGATCGTCCCCGTGAGCAGCGTGAGCGGCCAGTACGAATGGAACTTCTACGACGGCGTCCCGTACACGCTCCACAACTTCTTTGGCAACTTCTTCTACGGCACGGGCGAAGGCATGGACCCGCCCTCGAGCGTCCAGGGCTGGCGCAACTACGGGTCGCGGCCGCTGTGCCAGCCGGAGATGTTCGTCCACGGCCTCGACACAAGCGGCGACTGGGACGAATATTGGGAGGTGCGGGAGTTCCGCAAGAGGGCCGACGACGTGCGCGCAAGCGTCCTCTACGTGCACGGTCTTCAGGACTGGAACGTGAAGCCCGTGGCGATCCGCGACTGGTTCGACCGCATCCCCTCGGAGAAGCGCGCCGTTCTCGGACAGTGGGCGCACGACTACCCGGAGGAGAACCGCTTCCGGCCGGAGTGGAGCCGCCCCGACTGGCGCGAGCTCGTCCACCGCTGGTACGATCACTGGCTCCTTGGCCTCGACAACGGCATCCTCGATGACCTTCCGCCCGTGCAGGTGCAGGATTCGTCGGGGACCTGGCGCCGCGAAGCGGCCTTCCCGCCCGCCGACGCCGCTTCGTTCGCGCTCCACTTCGCGCCCGGCGCGCTCGTCCTCGAGCCCCCGCCTGCGTTCGAGCCCCTCTTCTTCCGCGAGAACATCGAAGCGTTCGCGCGCTCCGCCGGCGCGCCCGTGCCCACAGTGCCCCCTCCGGTCGCTCCTCCCAACGAGGCGCTCGTGTTCGAGAGCGATCCTCTTTCCCAGACGATCCACGTCAGCGGATGGCCCACGGTGACGTTCCGGTTCACGGTCGTCGATTCGCTCACCGGCGGGACCGACCCCCACTTCGCCTTCGTCCTGTACGACGTGAGCCCCGACGGGAAGGCCCAATGGATCAACCGGGGGTACCTGTCCGCGCGCCACCGCGACGGCGTGGAGAACCCCAAGCCCACGCCCATGCGCGAGCCGATCGACTACACGGTTCGGTTCTTCCCCGCGGACACCGTCGTCGAGGCGGGGAACCGCCTCCGCCTCGTCCTTTCCGGCAGCGACGGTTGGACGCAGCCGGAGGGAAGCTTCTGGGCGGGCGTCGTCGAATCGGGCACCCTTTCGCTCCCCGTCGTCGAGCGGGACTGGAACGCCGTGCGTCTTCCCGTCGAGTTTGGCGAGCCCGTCAAGAGCTAGGTTGGCCCGGTCGTAGGATGCAACCAGAAGCTTTTCGACCCGCCCGTGGGCAGGGGAAGGGCATGAAGGCAGCCATTCCGCTCCTTGTCGGCTTTCTGCTCGCCGGTTGCGTGTCGCCGCAGGCGCCCGAGGAGGTCGCCCCTTCGTCCCAGCCGCCCGTCGAGGAGTCGCCCGAGGTCTTCGCGCCCGGTTGGCCCTCCCTCGCCGACGCCCGGATCCGCCCGGGCATCCAGATCGGAACCTCTTCGAATCCGCTCTCGGCGGTCCGCCCGATCAGCCAATGCACGGCCAACTTCCTGTTCCGCAGCCTCGACAACCGGTCGCTGTACCTTGGGACGGCGGCGCATTGCGTGGACGACCTTGCCGTGGGAGACTCGTACCCGCTGCTTCGGGGCGCGGCGAGCGCGACCGTCGCGTACGTGAGCTTCCACACGATGAAGGAGATCGGCGAGACCGACCGCGTGGCAAGAGACGACAACGACTTCGCTCTCCTGCGCATCGACGACGAGCACCGCCTCCTTGCCCACCCGGCCATGCTCCACTACGGCGGTCCGGTCGCGCTTGCCGATAGCTCGTCCGTCGGCAACGGCGAGCGCGTGCGCTTCTACGGCAACTCGGACTTGCGGCAGGATGCCGATCCGCTGTCGCCCCACAGCGGCTGCGTGGTCAACTCCAATCCGTGGGCGATCGAGTTCGCAAGCCCGTACCCCGGCATCTTCGGGGATTCGGGAAGCGGCGCGCTTGCCGCCGACGGGGCCGCCCTTGGGGTCGTGATCACGCTGCGCGTGGGCTCCGGCGGGACCTCCAATGCGCTCATGCGCTTGGACGCCGCACTCGGCTACGCGCGCGAGCACGCGGGCGTCGAGGTGGAGCTTGTGACGTGGGAATCCCTCTCCGAGCTCGCGCTCCCCGAGTGGCCTTGCTAGGGCTCGGCCCGCAAGCGGGCGTTCGCCCCGCCGCCGCAGCCTCCGCCGCACGCGTGGTCCGCCGAGCCGTCGTGCTCGTGCACGACGTGGAGGTGCTCGTCGGGTGCCGCGCCAAGACCGGTCGGGGAGCCGATGGCGAGCTCGGGGATGCCCGTCTCCGAGGGCGTCCGATCGCGCGGGGGGGTCGAGCCAAACACGGGCTGGCTTCGCGGGTCCTCCCACAAGAACTGCGGCGAACCCGGACGCTTCAGGAGGACGACCCGCGAGTCGCGGCGCTCCCCCGCGAGCTCGTAGCCGAGCGCGGCGCGGATCGTCTGGGCAAACGCGAGGACCTCCTCGTGCAGGGGCACGTTGTCCCAGGTCATGCGCTCGCGCGAGTAGCCCACGTATTCGTAGGCCTTGCATTCGATGAAATCCGGCTGCGCCCGCGCGTCCATGCGCGCGAACGTTCCGGCCGCGTGCGCGTTCCAGCCCTTGATGACCGTGTGGCGCACGACCGTGCGGCTGCGCGCGCGGAGCGCCGGCAGCATGCGGAGCGTCTCGTTGAGCTTCTCCCAGGCGCGCGGCGTCGTGGGCACGCCCAGGCGGTGGAAGGTGACCTCGTCGGGGCTGTCGAAGGAGACGTACAGCTGCGTGGGCGGAGGATCGAGCTTGGCGAGGACCTCCGGCGTCGTCCCGTTCGTCACGAGGTACGTGGTGATGCCGCGGGCGTGGCATTCGGCGAGGAAGCCCGAGAGGTACGGGTAGAAGGTGGGCTCGCCGGTCAGCGAGATGGCCACGTGCTTGGGGCTTTGGCTCTCGAGCCAGCGCGCCGGCGACACGCGGGAATCCCCCTTGGCGCCCGTCAGGAGGAGGTTCTGCTGCCGGATCGATTCGTCCAGGACGAACCGAGGTTCGTCGAAGGGCCCTTCGACCTGACGCTCCCATCCTTGGTAGCGCCAGCAGTACAGGCACGTCTTGTTGCAGTACGTGGCCATCGGCGTCATTTGCAGGCAGCGGTGGCTCTGGATGCCGTAGAACGTGTTCTTGTAGCAGCCGCGGCCGGCGGCAAGCTGCTCCTTGGTCCACTTGCACACCTTGACGGCGCTGTGGTTCCCCACGACGCCGTACTGCTGGTGCTCGAGGACCTTCCGCAGCTCGTCGTCCATCGGGTCGCGCCAACGAGGGAGGGGAGGATAAAGCTTGGGCCACGCCGCGTGCCGGGCCGGTCAACGGGCGTGCAAGACGGAGGCCGGGCGGACAAGAACCCTTAAATCGTAGGCCCCCCGAATTGCGCATCGGGATTGCCGTGCCGTTTGCCAAACGTCCGCTCGCCGTGCTGTCCGTCGCCCTGCTCGTGCTGCCGCTTTCCACGCTGGCTTCGCAGGTCGGCGTCGCCGGCCCCTTCGGGGCGGCCGAGGCCTCCGCAGCGACGTGCCGCGAGGGCAGCTCCTACACCTACGTGTACAGCGGCAGCCGCTCGTTTGCCGCCGTTCCGCCGACGGGCGTCCCGCCCACCACGGCAGACCCGAACCTCGGCAAGCCGGGCGCCCAATGCGCATCGTGGACCCTCGCCGTCACCGAGCACGCGAACACGGTCGCGCGCTACCAGATCGAGATCGCCGATTCGAGGGGCGTGAAGTACGTTTGGGACCGCTACACGCTCGGATCGGCCGACGAGACGGTGTACAACATCGAGAGCAGCACGCTCACGCACACGAACTTCCTCGTCTACTGCTCGCTGTTCGTGCCGCGCGCAAGCGGGTCCGGCCAGACGTGCGGGATCGCGCCGGGCACGATGTTCGGCGGGACCTGGACGGTGCGCGTGATCGTGTGCGCGCTTGCGACGACCGCGCAGTGCCTGCCGCCCGGCGACGGGCACGGCTACGGCGTGGCCACCGGCGGCGTGGACTTCACAATCACGGTGTTCTAGAAGGCGACGGAGGCGCCGGCGCGCCCTAGCCTTCCTTGAGCTCCTTGATCTTGTCCTTGAGCTCCGCCTTCACCGGGCTTTGCTCCTCGAACGCAAGCGGTGACTCGCACGACGGGCAGGCGAAGTTGACCTCGATCGCCTTCGCGTAGTCGAAGCGCCCGTGGCCCTTGGGGCAGTCGAAGAAGCGGTGCTCCTCCTCGAACTTGAGCTCGCCCTCGAGCTTCTCGAGCTCCCGCTTCTTGCGGAGATCCATCGCGTGCCGCGCGTTGGGAAGCGACAGCTTCCAGTGGAACGTCTGCCACCCGGTCTCCTTGTCCTTCTTCTGCTGGTACTCGGCCGCCCGCGCCTCGTAGAGCGCGTAGAGCACCTTGCGCACGTGGCTTGGCTTCTCGCCGGTGCGCTCGCTGATCTCGGTGTCCGTAGCCTCGCCCAGCTCCTCCAGGAGCTTGGCAAGGCGCAGCCCCTCCTCGCCGGCGTGCTCCTCGATGTACGCGGCAAGTTCCTTGTCGCGTCCGAGCTTCATCCTCCGGGCAAGCGCGGCGCCGGAGCTTAAAGCTATTCGGACGGCTCCGCGTTGGACGTTTCGCCGCCGGCGGGGACCACGCGCTTGCCGCGCGCGCTGGGCTTCACCTCGATCTCCCCGAAGAACCGCTTGTGGAGGCCCTCGGGCCGGAGGGTGTGCAGCAGCACCGCGAGCGCCGCCACCTCCGAATGCGGCTGGTGACCCACGGCCAGGTTGCGATTGGCCTTCGCGTACAGCTCGCCCGGGACCTTCTCCGCTCCCACGACCACGAGGACGTCCTTGCCGCGAAGCGCGGGAACGGCTTGCTCGAAGGGTTCGCCGTACATCGTCAGGTGCACGACGGTTCCCGGGAAGGTCCGCACGACCTCCCGCCAGGAAACGCCCGCCTCGATCTCGAACGGGCCGCCGAACCGGCGCGTCACGTCGCGCACGCTGTCCACGACCGAGGCGTCCCGCGTGGTGAGGAGAACCCGGTCGGCGCCAAAGGCCCGCGCCACGAGGCACACGTGCGTGGTGATCCGCGCGTCGCGGACGGGCCGGTGCCCCAGGCGAAGGACCCAGATCATCGGCCCTAGAGCCGGCCCCGGCACAAAAAGACGTGCGGCCTACGGGCCGACCGCACCGATCCTTTGGGCTAGGTCCTCGGCGATCCGGCCGCGCGCGAACGGCGACAAGACGTGCCCGGTGTGCGTGGAATCGAGGAGGAGGTCGAAGGATCCGCCCAACGCGGCCGCGCGCTCGCGAAGGGCGTCCACGTACGTGCGGTGGGACACGCCCGCGAAGCAGCAAGGGTCGAACTGGTTCAGGATCGCGCGTTGAGCCCGTTCCGGCCCGACGGCGCCCAGGACCGCAAGGTCGAGGTAATCGGCGATGCGGTAGAGCGCCGGGAGCGTTTGTTCGTAGTCGCCGCACGGATCGCCCAGGAGGAGACACACGTAGAGCGGCTGCGCGCCGGCCACGGGGTAGCTCGCCTGGATGCGCGGGTCGATCGCCGCGGCCAGCACGGTCGTCCAGCCGCCGCCCGACAATCCCGTCATGGCGACAAGACGGAAACCTTCGCGCAGCGCGAGGTTCACGCCGGCCACGACGGGCTCGACGAAGAACCGCACGGGGGACGCCTCCTCGTCGGGCAGGAAGCGGAAGCGGTCGTGGCGCGTGAGGTTCACGAGGCCAAAGCCCGGGACCTCGACGATCGGGCGCGGGTTCTTCCCCGTAAGCGGCATCGAGAACGCCATCACGGCGTACCCTTGCTCCAGGAAGAACGCGATCGTTTCCCTCGCCTTGGCCGACCAGAAGCCCGCGTCCTCGTGCCCGCTGTGGTAGACGAGGAAGGCGCCGTTTGCCTGCAGCGGCCGGAAGAGGTACGCCACCGAGTCGAGCGAGAACTCCATGGACAAGGTGTACTCGTCGATCCTCGCAAGGTTGGGCATGCCGTCGAACGCCTCGTCCCGCACGCCCGTGCGAACCGCGTCGAACTCCCGATCCATCGGAAGACCGCCTTGGTCCCACAGGAACGCGACAAGCTTTGCGCGAAGCGCCTCCACGTCGCCGGCCTGTGCAACGCGCAGGAGGGCCGCCGCGTCCACCTGCAGGAGCCTTGCGTCCACGACGCACCGCGACTCCCTGCCGCGACAAAGGCCAACCGAGAGATCGGGGAACGCGGCCTCGTCGAGGACGTGGAACTCGGCCTCGCGCGCCAGCTCCCCGCGCCACACGAGCCGCAGGAGGTAGGCGCCCGTGGGCAGCGGCTCGACCGTGTCAAGGGCGAAGGTGAGCACCCCGGGCTCGTCCTCCTGCGTCCCGTCGCCCACGGCGACCGGGCGGACCAGCAGAAGCCGGCCGCCGCTCCAAAGCTCGACCGTGACCGCATCGTTTGCCTGCACGCCCGCGTAGGCCGCCGCCACGGCCACAACGCGCGTGCCGGAGGGAAACGCGAGCGGGGCGTACGGCGGACTCTGCGCGCCGGGGAACTGCAAGGGACCAAAGCCGGGAAGGAGCCGGAACTCCTCGGCCGCCAAGAGCGCATCCGCCCACACGATCTCGAGCCGATAATCGCCGGGCGAAAGCACCCCCGCGACGGGAAACGCGATCTCGACGAGCCGCTGGCCCCGCTCGGGCGGCAGGACCGCCTGCGAGGCCACCACCTCGCCGTCGCGCACAAGCCGCGCGCCCCCGCGGCCCTCGGTGGGGACCGCAGAAGCGTCGAGCACCGCCACGAGCGTGCCCGTCACCGCCGGCGCCACGCCCACGATGCGGACCCGCACGCCCGCGTCCTCGTAGTACGCGGCAAGGCCCCGCGCCGCCGACGAAGGAGGCTCGGCGCAGCCGGCCAGGGCGGGAAGCAGCAGGAGCGCGGTCGCAACGATGGCTCTCGCCGGGTCCCCGGTCCCCCGTCGCATGGGTCGCCAGGGCCGGCATCCGCCTTGGGATTTTCGAAGCGGACTCGGGGCCGAACTAGTCGGGCCGGCGCACGATGAGATGCCCCCGGAGGTCGAGCCTCCGCGAGCGCTTGACGAGGCACTGCAGGCGCACGAGCGGCGTGTTGAGCTTCTCCGACACCATGCGCACGAGCGCGCCCTCGCCCGCCGCCAGCTGCCAGATCTCGCCCTCGGCCTGGGCGAACTCGTCGCGGCCCATGGAGGCGACACCGATGATCTCCCCCATCTCCTGCACGGGCACCGTGCATGCGAGCTGCACCGAGGCGTAGTAGCTGCGGAAGAACTTCGTGGCGGCGCCGTCGACCGATTCCCACTTCGTCTCGACGATGCGCGCCTTCTCGAAGCCCTCCAGCACCTCCACGGCCGAAGGCCCGTGCCGGACGGCGATCGAGGCCGCGCTGTGCCATTCGACGGCCACGTCGCGGAAAACGGCTCGCTTGAGCGGCGAATCGAAGAGGCGAAGAAGCGGCACGAGGTCGCTTGGATCGGAGACGACCTTGACTCGTTTCACACGGGGAGTAACGGTGTCTCCGCCTTCAAGGTTTACCCCGTCCGGCGTAGGACGCTTCAGGGCGCAGCGAGCGCGGGGCGCGAGGGCGCCCTCGTTGCGGTCGGCTCGACCGCGAGGAGCACCTCGTCGCCGTCCTTGAGGTTGAGCTTGTCGCGAAGCTTGTACGGCGAGACGACCTCCAGGATGCCCTCGTGGTGGCTGCGGGCCGGAAGCACCACGGCGCACGGGACGCCCTGGATCGAGGCCGAGAAGCACTTCACCGCGCCGAAGGTCCGATTCTCGTCGGTGAACTCCGGGACCGCGAGGCCCTCGCGCGCGCGCAGCTCCTGCAGGCGGTCGAGGTCGGCGCCCGAGAGGCGCAGGTTCAACGTGCCCGGATGCGGCTCGAAGCCAAGCAGGCGCTGGAACGCGTCGCGGTAGCCCCGGCGGGACATGTAGTACTGGCCCTCGCCCAGGCCCGCCACGAGCGTGCCGCGGAACGCAAAGCCGGCCGTCGAGCGCTCGAAGATGAGCTTGTAGTCGGCCGCTTCGCGCCGCAGGATCTCCACGCCGGATGGCGAGAGGCGCAGCAGCTGGCGGCGCATCCCCATGCGGCGGACGATCAAGCCTTTGTGCAAGAGGTCGAGGATGCGTCGCGAGGCGGTCTGCTGGCTCATCCCAAGCTGCTTGGCAAGCTCGCCGCTTGAGATGGCCACGTAGTTGTCCACGCCCCCGAGCTTGGCCAGGGCCTTCAGCATGAGGACGTCGTCCGGAGTCTCGCGTTCGCGCAGGGTCATCATTCTCTCACCGTCACGTCTTCAGCAGGTCCTGCCGTCGCAGGTCGGCGGCGACACGCTCGCCTTCCTCCGTCAGCACGTACCCGCTTGGGTCCCTCCGCACGAGCTTCTCGGCCTCGAACTCTCCGAGCACCCGCTCGACGGCGGGCGCAAGCAGGCGGTGCTTCTTCGCGATGCGCACGGGGTCCTTCTCCCCGCTTGCAAGCTCGACGAAGACCGCTTGCCGATTCTTGTCCGAGACCACAAAGCCCGCTCCCACGCAAGCACCGCGACCATCGAAGGCGTTACTCGCTTTTAAGGTGTGGGAACGCCCGGGCGAACACACAAACGGGCATATCTTCTTAACGTCGGCCCGGGGTACGCGCGGCCATGACGGGCGACGAGGCGGACGGCTCGGACGCCAAGGCGCCCACGGCGCCGCTTCCGCGCTTTGCGCGCATCCCCACCGTGCTCTCAGCCGACGAGCTCCTCGACAAAGCCTTCCGTCGCTCGGGAAAAGTGGGCGAGATGAAGGGCGACGCGGAGGAGAAGTCGCGCTCCCGCGAAGGCTCGCGCATCCGCGCCGTCGGCGACACGCTCTCCGCGAGCCTCCAGCGCTACGAGAAAGCCTTCCCTTCGTTCGAGAACCTCCCGCCGTTCTACCGCGACCTCGCCGCGCTTCTCCTCGACGTCGACCGCGCGCGAAAATCGCTCGGCGCGCTGCGCTGGGCCCGCGAGCAGACCGAGCGCGTGCAGAAGACCGAGCTTCGGCGCCTCAAGGCCGCGTCCCTTTCCGATCTCGGGCGCGTCCGTCTCTCCGCGCACGGGCGAATGGCAAGCGTGGTGAAGCAGGTGCGCGGCGACCTCGAATACTTGAACGAGGTGCGGCACGCGCTCCGCAAGCTTCCCACGATCGACCCCGAGACGCCCACGGTCGTCGTGGCCGGCTACCCGAACGTGGGCAAGTCGAGCCTCGTGGCGGCCATCAGCACCGCCGAGCCCGAGATCGCGCCCTACCCCTTCACGACCAAGGGCATCGTCGTGGGCCACTTCACCCACCGACGCATCGCGTACCAGATCGTCGACACGCCCGGCCTCCTCGACCGCCCCCTCGAGGAGCGAAACGACATCGAGCGCCAAGCCGTGCTCGCGCTTCGCCACCTCGCCGACGTGCTCGTCTTCCTCCTCGACCCAAGCGAGCACTGCGGCTACCCGATCGAGCGCCAGCTCGCGCTCCTCGCGGAGGTCAAGCGCGAGCTTGCCGTGCCCGTCATCGAGGCCGAGACGAAAGCCGACGTCAAGGCGACCGGCAGCGGGCGCGTCGCCGTGAGCGCGGTCGAAAAGAAAGGTCTCGACGCGCTCCTTCGCGCCATCGACGAGGCCGTCGGCGGCGACACGGGGCTGCCGCCGGCGCGCAAGAAACGCTCGCTTGCGTGAAGCACGTCGATGTATACGTACGTATACGAATGTATACGTCCTCAGACGACGCGGAAGTCCGCCGTCTCGCCGCGCAGGACCTTCAACACCTGCTCGGCCACGATGCGCCCCGCGGCGGCCTGCGCCTCGCGCGAGTTTGCGCCAACGTGCGGGGTGAGGATGACGTTGGGCAGGCGCGCAAGCGGGGAATCGGGCGCAAGCGGCTCGGTCGAGAAGACGTCGAGCCCCGCGCCGGCGATGGCGCCCGACTCCAGCGCCATCGCAAGCGCGGGCTCGTCCACGACGCCGCCGCGCGAGAGGTTGAGCAGGATGGCCGTGCGCTTCATGAGCGCGATGCGCTTGCCGTCGAGGAGGCCCTTTGTCTCGGGCGTGAGGGAAACGTGCACGGAGACGACGTCCGCGTCCTCGAGGAGACGTTCGAGCGAGTCGACCTTCTCGACGTTCATGCGCCGCGCGGCGTCGGCCGACACGTACGGGTCGTAGGCAAGCGCGCGCATGCCAAACGCGCGCGCAAGCTCGGCCACGCGCGAGCCGATGCGTCCCACGCCGACGAGGCCCAGGGTCTTCCCGGCGAGCTCCCATCCCTCCGAGCCCTTCTTCTCCCAGCGCCCCTGCCGCATCGCGCCGTCCAGGCGCGCGATGCCGCGCGCAAGCGCAAGCGCGTGGCCGACGGCAAGCTCGGCCACCGCGTTTGTGGCGGCCGTCGGCGCGTTGACGATGGCGATGCCTAGCTCCTTGGCGGCGGCCGTGTCGACGTTGTCGACGCCCACGCCCGCGCGGCCGACGACCTTGAGCCTCCCGCCGGCGGAGAGCACCTCGCGCGTGACCTTCGTGCGGGAACGCACGACGAGCGCCTCGTAGCCGGCCATGGCGCGCGGCAGCGCCACGGCGTCGAGCTCCTCGACCACGACCTCGTGCTCCTTGCGGAGGAGCTGCACGCCGGAGTCGTGGATGGGGTCGGTCACGAGCACGCGGGCCATGGGGGGCGGCATGCGCGCCGCAAGCGTAAGTATTTGCCGCGAAGCGCGGCTTTCGCGCCGATGCCATCGCTCGACGCGGTCGCGCGCAAGCTCCGGCGGAGCCTCGACGAGAAGGACCGGCAACGCGAACGCGCGTTGGCGGCGTGCCGGGAGGTGCAGCGCGACGCGAAGCTTGCCATCAAGCGAATCCACCGCGGCGAGGATCCAAGCCCGCTTCTGGACGCCACGCTGCGCCGCGCCCGCGTCCTCGGACGCCAGTTGGCCCGGCACCCGGAGGTCGAGGCCATGCGGTTTGTGGGGGAGATGCAGGAGGAACTCGCCGAGGCCGTGCTCGTGCGGGCGCTTCTCGAAAAGCGGCCGCTTCCCGACCCGTCGGAACTTCCGGTGACCCCCGAGGCGTACCTCCTTGGCATGGGCGACGCGATCGGGGAGCTGCGGCGCGCATGCCTGGACCGGATCCGGCGGGGCGACGACGCGGGGGCGCAGCGCGTGCTGCGCCAAATGGAAGAGCTCTTCAGCACGCTCGTCCAATTCGATCATCCGGCGGCGGTCGCCGACGTCCGGCGCAAGCAGGATGTCGCCCGCGCCCTCGTGGAGCGCACGCAGGGCGAGGTGGCCGTCGCGGTCGGAGGCCGTCGTTTGGAGAAGAAGATCGAGGACCTGTCGTCGATGCTCGACGAGTTGGAGGGCCGCAAGCCAAGCCGCAAGGGCAAGGGCCGGGGCCAGGGCAAGGGCGGCGAGGACCTCGACGTGGACTCCGCGTGGGGCTCGCGGTAGCGTCAACGCTTCGCGTACGTTCCGACGAGCTCGCCGCGCGCAAGCACGCGTCCTTCGAGCGCCTCCAGAAGCGCGTCGCGCGATGCGCCGGTGGGCAAGTCCAGAAGCTCGCGCGTCGCGTACACCTTGAACACGTAGCGGTGCGTTCCGCTGGGCGGGCAGGGCCCGCCGTAGCCGATCTTTCCGAAGTCGTTTGCGCCCAGCCGCGCGAAGCGGGAGAGGTCCTCGTCGCCGGCGATGGCGGCCTTGGTGGCGGGGATGTTCCAGGCAAGCCAGTGCGTGAACGTCCCGCCGGGAGCGTCGGGATCGTCCATGACAAGCGCAAGCGCGCGGGCGGCGCCCGGGACGTTGCGGAACGAGAGCGGCGGCGAGACGTCGTCGCCCTGGCAGGTGTAGCGTGCCGGGATCGAGGCGCCCTCCTCGAAGGCCGAGGAAGCGACCACGATCTGCTTGGGAGCGGTGTCGACGCCCTGCATGGAGACTCCTGCGCAGCCGGCCAGCGGCAGCGCGAGCAGGACCGTGGCGGCGGCGATTGCGAACGGGACGCGCGGCGCTTTCATGCTTGCGTCCTACCCGACCGTGGCGGGCGCGCCCTCGCGCCAGCCGTGCCGGACGCCGTCGAGGTCGACGACCTCCCGCGTAAGCTTGCGGCAGGACAGGCAGCGGAAGCCCTCGAAGCCGGGACGGTCGCCGCGGTGGGCCTCCTCCGGCGTGACGACGGCTTTCTCGATTCGCACGGGCAGGAACGACGCGGTTTGCTTGCAGGACGGGCACGCGGCGCGGAAGGCGACCGCCGGCCGCGTCAGAACATCGCCTCCAGCGCCTGGTCGAGAGTGCGCGGCGCGAAGCCAAAGTGCTTCTCGACGCTGATGGTGGAGGTGACGTGGTCCGCGCGCAGGAGCTCGTCGATCTCCCCGGAGGTCACGTCGGGCTTGCGCTGCAGGAGGGCCATCGCGCCGGCGCCGAAGTTGGCAAGCGAGTGGGGAAGGTGGAACTTCGCGCGCTTGCGGCGGAGGCGCCGCATGACGGCGTCGAGGATCTGGTCGTAGGTGAGCTGTTCGGGGCCCCCCAGATCGATCGAGCGCCGGGCGTAGTCGGGCTGCGTGGCGGCGAGGCGAACGCACTCCGAAAGGTCGCGAACGTCCAGGGGCTGGAGCTTCACGTTGCCGTCGCCGGGCACGGGCACAAGCGGCAGCGAGCGCACCTGCCGGGCCCACACGTCGAAGGCGGGATGACCGCGTCCGGCCAGGAGGCTTGGCCGCAGGATCGTGGCCGCCGGGAACTCCTTCCGCACGGCGTCCTCGCCTCGCCACTTGCTGTCGGCGTAGGGGAACGCGGGGTTGGCCACGACGCCAAGCGCCGAGACGTGCACGAGCCGCGGAACGCCTTCCTGCGCGCACGTCCGCGCGACGTTGCGCGCGCCTTCCACGTTCACGGCCGAGAAGGTTTGGCCTTCCGCGGGCGCCTCGCGCAGGATCGCAACGAGGTTGACGACCGCGTCGGCGCCCCGGACGAAGTCGCGAAGCGTTTCCGGCTTTCGGACGTCTCCCTGCTTCCAGCCGGCGCCCAGCGCCTCCAAGGTCTGGCCGTCGGCGGGATCGTGGACGAGCCCCCGCACGGCCTCGCCCTTCTCGAGAAGGTGCCAAACGAGGTGCCGTCCCACGAAACCGGCGGCGCCGGTGATCGCAATCGCCACGCGCCGACACCGGAGCGAATTCCTATAAACCCTGCCGCCGTTGCGACGCCCATGCGGGTTGCCCGCGTCACCGCTTGCGGCCTGGCGTTCCTGGCGTTGGCGGGCATTCCGCTGCTGCCCGGCGCGCAGTCCCAATCGGGGCTCACGGCCGACCTCCTTTCCTTTGCGTCCTCATACGGAGTCGAGCGTTGGAAGGACGAGCCGGCGCGCGACGCGGCTTCGCTGGGGCCGCCGGCGCTGGGGGGCCTTGGCGTGTACGAGAACCCGTACTTCGTGCCCGGCCGCGTGCACGACGGGCCCGACGGCGTGTTCCTGGGGCTCAACCTCACCGCGCGCATCGTCGTGCGGGGTCCCGACGGCCAGCCGCCCGCGCCCACGCAAAACCTCGTCGTGCGCGCGTCCATCCCCGTGGCCGGCGGCGAGATCCCGGCCAAGATGGCGCGTCTTGCCGCGTTCGAGTTCCAAGCCGAATTCGACCTCGACGGCGAGAACGGGCGGGACTTCCCGGCGCTCTTTGCCGGCCCGCACGCCATCGAGGCCGAGATCCTCGAGATACCCGCCGATCCGCTCGGATTGCCGCAGCGCGTGGGGCGCTCGACGCTTTCCTTCTCCTTCTTGCCCGGATCGCTTGGCGTCCTTGCGCACGCGCTGCCCGAATCGATCCTTCCTGGCTTGGCCGACGTCGGCCCGGGCAACCGCACGGCCGTGGCAAGCGCGACGGTCTCCCCGCGCGAGCCCCTGCCCGTGGCCGTTTCGTTCCCGGGCGCGGCCGGCGCGCAGGTGGAGATCGCCGCGTTCGAAGGGCCCCGCCGCACGCTCGTGCACCGCGGCGCGCTCGACGCAAGCGGGGCAACGACGGTCTCCTTCGCTCCCGCGACGGCGCTGGGGCAAAACGCAAGCGGGCTTCTCGTCCTCGAGGCGCACCTCGTCGGCGAGGGCCGCGCCGCCGGGGGCGTCACGGTCGCCGTTCCCGCGTCGGATCATCCGGTGCGCGTGGCCGCCATCCAATTCGTGCCGCGCGGGGTTGCGGGCCAGCCCGTCTCGCAGGTCGACACCGTCCAGTTCACCGTGCGCGACCCGAACCCGAGCCCGCTTTCCGCGAGCAAGCGCGGCACGCTCTACGTGCTCGACCGGACGGGCGAGGTCGCGGCCAACGCCGAATTCTCGCCGACCGGGTTCCTCCCGGGGTCCGCGGGCCGCACGGCGTCGGTGCCGGCGCCTTCGATTCGGGCCATGGGCGGGACGAGCTACCGCGTCGCGGCCCTGCTGTTCGACGCGCAGGATCGCTTCTATGGTCTTGCCACGGCCGTCCGGGGCTTCTCCGTGCTGGTGCAGCCGCCGGAGGCGCGCGCGGACGAGCCCTCCGAGCTTCGCGTCACCGTGCGCAACCACAACAACAACCTCGATCTCGAGCGCGACGACGGGCTCGCCTTGAGCGCCGTCGTCCTCGTGTCCGGCCTGGCCGGCGCCGCGCACCGCGAAGACGTGGCGCTCGACGAGGGCCAGGAGCGCATCGTGACGATCCCGTTCCAGGCGGCGGCGGGCTACTACGCCGTGCAGGTGAACGTCACGGCGGGCGAGCTTGCCCACGGCGAGGAGGCTGCCTTCCGCGTGGCCGCCCGGGGCGGTCCCTTCGAGGGCCTGCCCGCGCCCGGCGGCGCGCTTGCCGCGGCGGCCCTTGCCGCCGGCGTCCTCCTGCGGACGCGCCGCGAAAGGCTTTAGCGGGCGGAGCGTTTGCCGGACCCATGAAGGCCGGAGGCCTTGCCGGGCGGCACGTCGTGCATGCGGGAGACCTTTCCGTCGAGGAGATCGTCCGCGTGCTCGACGAGGCCGAGCGCATGCTGCCCTTTGCGCGCGGCGAGAAGCCGACGCGCGCCGCGCAAGGCCGCGTCCTGGGCGCTCTTTTCTTCGAGCCCTCCACGCGCACGCGCCTTTCCTTCGAGGCGGCCATGGCGCGCCTGGGCGGGACCTCCCTGGGCTTTGCCGAGCCGGGGGTCTCCAGCGTCTCCAAGGGCGAAACGCTTGCCGACACCGTGCGCGTGGCAAGCCAGTACGTCGACGCCATCGTGCTGCGCCACCAGCACGAGGGCGCCGCGCGGCTGGCCAGCAAGTACAGCCGCGTGCCGGTCGTAAACGGCGGCGACGGCGCCGGCCAGCACCCCACCCAGACCCTGCTCGATCTCTTCACGATCCGCCGCGAGAAGGGGCCCATCGAGAAGCAGCGCGTGGGGATCGTGGGCGACCTCAAGTACGGCCGCACGGTGCACAGCCTGGCGCACGCCCTGTCCCGCTTCGGCGCCGAGATGGTCTTCGTGGCCCCGCCCACGCTGCAGATGCCCAAGGACGCGCTCGAGAGCCTGCGCGAGATGAACGCGAGGTTCACGACCGAGTCGAGCCTGGAGAAGGTGGTCGGCGGCCTCGACGTCGTGTACGTGACGCGCATCCAGCGCGAGCGGTTCCCCGATCCCGAGGAATACAACAAGGTCGCCGGGACCTACCGCATCGACGCCGAGCTTCTTGCCAAGGCCAAGAAGGGGACGATCGTCCTTCACCCGCTTCCCCGCGTCGGCGAGATCGCGCCCGAGGTGGACGTGACAAGCCACGCGAAGTACTTCGAACAGGCGTTCTACGGCGTGCCCGTCCGCATGGCGCTTCTCTCCTTGCTCATGGGGGTCGAGGTCGCATGAAGGAGCTCAAGGTCACGCCCATCCGCAACGGCACGGTCATCGACCACATCAACCCGGGCATGGCGCTCAAGGTCCTGCGCATCCTCAAGCTCCCCAAGCCCGAGACGCGAAGCTCCATCACCGCCGCCCTCAACGTGCCGAGCAAGAAGGGCGGCAAGAAGGACATCGTCAAGGTGGAGGACCGCGAGCTCGATCCGCGCGAGGTGGACAAGATCGCGCTCATCGCGCCCAAGGCCACGATCAACATCATCCGCGAGTACAACGTGGCCGAGAAGCACAACGTCCGCATCCCGCAGAACGTCACGGGCATCGTGCGATGCGGCAACCCGAACTGCATCACGAACCAGCAGGAGCCCGTTGCGCCCCAATTCTCGGTTGCCGCGACGGACCCGCCCCGCCTTCGCTGCCACTACTGCGACCGCGAATTGCAGGACGTGGCCGAACACATCGTGTGAGGCCCGATGGCGCAAGGGCGTCGGTACCCGTGGCTGCTTGGGGTGCTGGCGATTTTCACGCTGGGCGCGACGCCATTGGGAGAGCAAGCTCACGGCAGCCTTCAGGCGCAGCCGACGCCGCCGTCTGCGCCCTGCCCGCCGTCCCATCATGGATTCCGCCTCCAATCGGCCTACGTCCTTGCGAACCGAAGCGACGGACACGCGCGATTGGAGATCAAGCACGGGGGCAGCCCGACGCAGAAAGTTTCGTTGGTGGACTACGCGACCCGGGACGGTTTGGCCCGGGCGTCGGAGGATTACGAATCCACCTCCGGTACGCTCCGCTTTGCGCCAAACGAGAGCATTCACGTCGTGCGCGTGCCGTTGCTCCCCGGTCCGCCGACGGGCGGCAATCGCACGTTCGAGTTCGAGCTCTCCAACGCCCGCAACGAGGACGGGGCCACGAGGTGCCCGCAGAACCCGCCCGAGCTTTGGCCGCCTTCGAGCGCCTGGGTCCGGATCGTCGGCGAAGAGCAAGCGAACCGGCGGGAAGCGGCTCCCGCGGCAAGCGTGGACCCAGATGTCCTTCGGTTCGGCGAGGTGAGGGTGGGACGGGTGAGCGCTCCAAGGTCGTCCACGCTTGGCAACGGGGGCCCTTCGACGCTCTCCCTGCCGGAGCCGCAACTCGGGCCCGAATGGCGTCTTTCCCATGAGTGCGCCGCCGTGCCTCCGGGATCCGCCTGTTTGCTCAACTTCCGATTCTCGCCCGTCGCGGCCGGCGAGCGCTCGGCCCATTGGATCTACGACGATGGAACGCACTACCTCTCCATCGCCCTCCACGGCGTTGGAGTGTCGGCGGTCGACGATGGAGACAGCCCGGACCGTGGAGCAACACCTGGGTTCGAGTCGATCCTTGCGGGCCTTGCGATCGCCGTTGTCGCAATCGTCGCGGGCCGCAGCAAGCTTCATTGAGCATGGAACCGCTTGGGCCCCTCATGACGCGCACGACCTTCCACTCGCGTACGCGCGCGATCGTCGTCGCCCTTGCCCTTTCGGCAGGCGGCCTTGCGCTTGTCGCGCCGACGGCAACTGCGTGCGCGCACGGGCAACATACGTTCCAACTCACCGCGGCAACCTTCGAGGTCCTCGAATCGGCAGGGTCGGCCGAAATCTCCGTGACCTACACGGGCGACAATACGTGCGCGCCCGGCTCCGTGGACTGGTCCGCAACGGGCGGAACGGCGATGGCCGGCACGCATTTCTCGCCGTCGAGCGGCACGCTCGCCTTTCCGGCGGGAGGCGGAACGCTCGCGATCGTGCTGACCATCGTCGACGATGACGCAGACAACGCCGATCGTACGGTCGTCTTGGCTCTTTCCAATCCTCGCGACACGGCCGGCCAGCAGCCCGCCACGCTGGGCACGCCGTCGACCGCGACGCTCACCATCCTCGACGACGACGAGCCGCCCACGGGCGGGGACGGCGAGGACGGCGACGAGGGCGATGGCACGGGCGACGGCGGCGGCGAGGACGACGGAAGCGGCGACGACGGAACAAGCGGCAACGACGGGACTGACGGTGACGGGGGGACCGACGACGGCGCCAACGGCGACGGGGACGAGGGAGCCGGTGGCGACGGTGGACTCGCGCCCCTGGCCGAGTTCTCGCCTTCCACGCTCGCGTTTGGCGAGCAGGTCGTCGGCGGGACGAGCTCGCCGATGACCCTCCGCGTCGTGAACCGCGGCACGGCCGCCCTCGTCGTGCGGTTCGCCCTTGCTGAAAGCGAGTTCCCGGTCTCCAACGGCTGCGGGGCGCCCGTGGCGCCGCAGCAGTCGTGCCCGATCCACGTCTCGTTCCGCCCGGCCCAATCGGGCGAGCGGTCGGGCGCGCTCGTGGTCACGCACAACGCCACCGGCAGCCCGAC
>Ga0247717_1000160_pt1 | contig 20912 bp, 9 predicted proteins | sample 24E_NmetaG_FD_189047 | JGI IMG/M metagenome (GOLD analysis project Ga0247717, IMG submission 189047) | Soil microbial communities from hillslope of Landscape Evolution Observatory, University of Arizona, Oracle, AZ, United States - 2-4-E_N | ecosystem: Engineered > Artificial ecosystem > Mesocosm... | reverse complement strand
ACGATCTCCACGCCGGACGACCGACACTTCCTCTGGGACTCGGCGAGCGGCGTCATCCGCTTCGGCCCGCGGATCCGCTACCCCGACGGCTCGACCCGCCAGCACGGCGCCGCGCCGCCGACCGATGCCGAGATCGTCGTGACCGGCTACCGGTGGGGTGGCGGGGCCCACGGCAACGTCGGCCGGGGCACCCTGACCGCCCTGCAGACCACGATCCCGTACATCGGGTCGGTGACCAACCTGGTCCCGGCGACCGGTGGCGTCGACGCCGAGACCGTCGACAACGCGAAGAACCGCGGTCCGATGACGCTGCGCACGGGCCAGCGGGCGGTCACCGCCGACGACTTCGTCCGCCTCACCCTCGAGGCATCGCCGGCCGTCGCCCGGGCCCGCTGCCTCCCGCCGAGCCGGCCCGCCGGCCCGGTGCGGGTGCTCGTCGTGCCCCACGTCAACCGCCCCCTCGACCAGCTCGACCTCGACGACTTCGCCCTCACGCCCGACCTGGTGCGCACGATCAGCACCCATCTCGACGTGCGCCGGGTGATCGGCACGTCGATCGAGATCGGCACGCCCTACTACCAGGGGGTCACCGTGGCCGCGCTGCTGAAGGCGCTGCCGGGTCGGCCGCCGACGCTCGTCCGCCAGCGCGCCCTCGACGAGCTGTACCGGTTCGTGAACCCCTTGCACGGTGGACCCGACGGCGACGGGTGGCCCTTCGACGCCGACCTCAACGCCGCCACCCTCTTCCAGGTTCTCGCCAGCGTCGACGGCGTCGACCGCGTCGACGAGGTGTTGTTCTTCGAGTACGACTTGCGGAACAAGGTGCGGATCGGTGCCGCCCGCGAGGTCGTGCGACTCGACGCCCAGGCGCTGTTCCTCTCGGCCGCCCATCAGGTCGTGGTGCGCTGAGCCGTGTTGATGGTCTCGCTTCGCAGGCTCCGCTCGACTGCCGGACTGTCGTCCGGGCCTGTCATGTGCGCGCCGGATGGCTCCCGTGCATAGGGGGAAGTGGCTGATCGACCAGCTCCCGCTGGCGATGCTCGACGACGAGTTCCTCGTGCGGTTCCTCGGCATCTTCCAGGAGCTGGCCGACACGTTCATGGTGCAGGTCGACAACCTCGAGCACGTCGCCGACACGACGGTGGCGCCCGACGCCATGGTGCGGGCCCTCGGCTCGTGGCTCGGCGTGCCGCCGATCGACCCGTCCCTCCCCGACGAGGTGCAGCGGCGGATCGTGCGCGAGTACGGCCAGATGTTGCAGTGGCGGGGCACGGCGATGGGTCTTCGCCACCTGTTGGAGATGATCACGGAGGAGCCGGCCGAGATCATCGACAGCGCCGGGGTGTTCGCCGAGGGCGAGGCGCCGGAGAACCCGGGCCACGTCAGCATCCGGGTGGTGTCGAGCGGCTGGACGACCGAGGACGACCTGCTCGACCTGGTTCGAGCCGAGCTGCCAGCGGCCGTGAGCTTCGAGCTGACCGTGGGGGACCGCCTCATCTGGCCGGTCCCCGCCTCGTAGCATGGACAACACGATGGCGACGCTGACCTGCCCCGGATGTGGGTCCCAGGTCGAGATCGGGCAGTTCGCCAAGTCGAGCGAGGAGTTCTGCCAGACCTGCGACTACCCGCTGTTCTGGGCCACCCCGCCGCAGGGGCTCGTCTTCGAGAACGGCGAGAGCGCCGACACCGCCATGCGCCGCCTCCCCGGCGCTGGTGGCCGCCTCGCGGTGGCAACCGCCGCCTGCCCCACGTGCATGGAGCTCAACCCGCTGGACGCCGAGACCTGCCTCCGGTGCGGCGGGCCGATGGTGCTCGCCGAGCCCGAACCCGAGCCCGAACCCGAGCCGGAGCCCGAGCCCGAGCCCGAACCGGTGCTGATCGAGGAGCCGGCGCGCGACTGGCGCCCGTGGGCGCTCCTGGCGATCCTCGTCGTGACCGCCGTCGTCATCCTCGTGATCCTGCTGCTCTGACGCCCCGCCCCGCCTCGAGATCTCGGGCTCATGCAGGCCCTGAAGGGGCCTCCAACAGCCCCAGATCTTGGGCGGGTGGTCAGGTGGTCAACGTGAGCGTCACCGGGATGACGATGGGGTGGTCGTCGGCGGTGTAGCTGACGGCGACGATGAGCTCGTCGTCGTAGGTCGCGAGGCTGACGGTGGCGCTCGTGAGGCCTGGCCGCAGACCGGTGAAGGTGACCGAGCCCCCGGCGTCGGTCGTGCCCGAGCCGGTGTTGGCCCCGCCGAGGGTGACCAGCGCGTCCTCCAGCGGGTCGGTGCCGTCGTCGACCGTGAAGGTCAGCGTGACCTCGCGGTCCATGGTGATCGTCGCCGTGGCCTGGCCGATGCCGACCGCCTGGGCTCCGGTGCCGTCGAACAGCCCGACGCCGGCCTTCGTCGCCGTGATCGTGTACGTCCCGGCGTCGAGGTCGGTGAAGGTGGCGACGCCGTTGACGTCGGTGACGACCGGCGTGGTGGCGGACGCTCCGGTGATCGTCACCGTGGCGCCCTCGACGGGTGTCGAACCGTCGTCGCGCACGGTCACGACCAGTGAGCCGGTCTCCTCGAGCGCGACGGTCGGCACGATCGTCGGCGCTCCCCGGCTCACCGCGATCCCGGCCGCGGTGCCGTCCGGGAACCCCGCGAGCACCACCGTGATCGTGTAGCCCGTCCCGTCGCTCCGGGGCACGCCCTCGAAGGAGTACTCGCCGCTGGCGTTCGTGGTCGTGCTCTCGCTGACCGGATCGCCCTGGTGCGAGTCACCGGTGATCGTCACCGATGCCCCGCTGGCGGCGACCGCACCCGTGCCCGTGTTCTTCGTGACGGTGCCGTTGACGGAGCCGACCTCGGTGAAGGACTCGAAGTACGCCGTGTCGGCGCCGTCGTCGAACACCTCGCCGACGGCGTCGGCCCCCGGGCTCACCTCGACCAGCCCCGTCGGCAACGTCGACACCGTGACGGAGTAACCGGTGCCGGGTGGAACATCGAGGAACTCGGCCACGCCGGCGACGGCGGTGGCCGTCCGGGCCGGCGAGATCAACGGACCGCTCAGCGTGTACCCGGCTTGGGGATCGTCGGTGATCGGCGTGCCATCAGCCCGCTGCGCGGTCACGGTGACCTTGCCGGTCGTGCGGGTCAGCGTCTGGCTGAACGTGCGGAGCTGGCCGGGCGTGAGGGTGATCGTCCCGGTGACCACCGTCTGGTAATCGGTCCTGCTGAAGGTCAGCGTGTAGTCGCCGGACTGGAGTCCGCCGAAGCTGTACTCGAACCGTCCGGCGCCATCGGAGGTGACCACCTGTGGCCCGGCGACGGTGGTCGAGCCCTGCTTCAGGGTGACCGCGACGCCATCGAGATCGACCAGTGCGTTCTGGCCGGTGTTGGCGACCTCGCCGCTCCGCTGGCCGGTCGTGTATCCCCGGATGGAGCCGCCCAGCTCGACGAGCACGGGGTCGGTGGTCACCGACGCGCCCAGGCCCACGGTCACCGACTGGACGAGCGGGCTGTAGCCGGTCTTGGAGAAGGTCATGGTCCAGGTCACCGGGGCGATGTTCGTGAAGGAGAACGCCCCGTCGGCCCCGGTGACGACGGGCGTGCCGATGGACACGCCGCTCGATACGCCGGAGACCGTCACTCCTGCCAGCGGCTGCAGGCCCACGTCGTACACCACGCCGCTGATGGACCCCAGCAGCGCCGGGAGGTCAGGGTTGCGGGTCAGGTTGGGGTCACCGGCGGCGACCCCGACGCCCGCCTCGCTGAAGGCGGTGTAACCGGTGTGGCTGGCGGCGATCGTGTACGTCTGCGGCGGTAGGACCGCGGTGTAGACCCCCCCGCCGGTGTGGCCGAGGGTGATCGGCGAGCCCACGGCCGGCATGGCGGTCACGGTGGCCGCGGTCAGTGCGGTGAAGGTGGGGGTGCCCCCCAAGGTGACCGAACCGCGCACGGTCACGGTGAGCGTCGGGAACCGGTTGAGGGTGATCGGCTGGTCCGGGATCACCGTGCCCGCCGTGGCGGTCACCGTGTAGGGGGTGAGCGAGGCGTGGTTGGTCGCCGACGCGTTGATGGTGTACGTGCCAGGCGGAAGCAGCGCGGCGCTGTACGAACCGCCGCCGTTGTCGGTCAGCGTGGTGACACCGCCGCCCGACAGGGTGGCGGTGACGGTGGCGCCGGTGAGGTTGGTGAGCGTGCCTCCGGTGTTGGACTTGAGCACCACGTTCAGGGTCGGGAAGCGATTGGCGACCAGCGTCTGCGGACCAGGGGAGCTGCCGCCGCTCACGCCCACGCTGCCCGTGGCGTCGGCGTGCCCGGCGGCGACGGCCTTCAGGGTCCACGTGCCGTTGGCGAGCGCCGTCGAGGTGTAGTTGCCACCGCCGGCATCGGCCAGCGTGATCACCGTCATGCCTTTGGCCGCGGTGACCGTCGCGCCGGGGAGCGGCACCTCGTCGCCCCCGAGCTTGCTCTTGACGGTGACCATCAGACCGGGGTTCTTCGCCAGCGTCACCGTCTTGGTTCCGATCGAGGTGCCGGCGGTAACGTTGAACGACGTCATCCCGTCCTCGTGGTCGGCGGCGGTGGCGTTGACGGTGTAGGACCCGGGTGGGAGCGAGACGAGCCGATAGGTACCGCTCCCCGCTGGCGTCTCCGTGAGCGTCCGCGGTGACCCGCCGGTGAGGGTCACCGTGACGGTCGCTCCGGTGAGCGCGGTGACGACGCTGTCCAGGGTGCTCTTGGCCTCGACGGTGAGGTCGGGCCAGCGGGGAAGATCCATGGGGAGCCCGGCCAGCGGCGTACCGGCGAACGCGTCGATGGTCGCCGGCATCGCCGGCTCCCAGCCCGGCGTCCTGCTCGCGGTGACGGTGTACTCGCCCGGCATGAGGCCGCTGAACATGGCGATCCCCGACGCGTTGGTCGTGCCGTTCGCAACCGTGAACCCGCCGCCTGTCCGGGTGACCGTCACGGTCACGCCCGCCAGCACGGTGGGAACCGTGTCGAACAGGTCGCGAGCGGTCACGACCAGCGTGGGCCACCGGAGCAGCGCCAGCTCCTCAGGCGCGAGCGCAATGCCGGCCTGCGCCTCGACGTCGACCGACGCCGATTCGTGACCGGGATCCTTCGCCGCTGTGAAGGTGTACTCACCGGGCGCGAGCGCCGCGAACGTCGCCACCCCGGAAGCGTTCGTCGTCTCCGTCGCCGGCCCCGGCGTCGCGTCAGCCCGGGTGGCGGAGACGCTCGCTCCTTCCAGGAGCACGACGTCCACCCCAAGGACGCTCTTGACCGTCACGGCCAGCGTCGGCCACCGCAGGAGCTCGATCATGAACGGTCCCCCGGTGACGGAGCTGCCCGCCGAGACCGTAACGGTGCCCACGAGCGCCCCATCGTCGTGGCCGGCGCTCGTGGCCGTGATCGTGTAGGTGCCAGGGGCCAACGATCCGAACGTGTACACACCACCGGCACCGGCGCCGCCGACACCGCCGGTCACGACCCGCGCCGTGAGGCCGAGCTCGGCAGGCGTCGCCGTGACCACCGCGGTCTCGAGCGCGGGCGCGTCCGCGCTCAACCGGCTGAGCACGCTCAGACTGAGATCCGGCCACCGGGCGAGCGTCATCGCTTGCGTGGCGATCGGCGACCCGGCGGTCACCACGAGCGGGGTGATCGGTGTGGCGTCGTCGTAGCCGTCCTTGGTTGCGGTGATCGTGTAGCTGCCGGGCGCAAGGAAGGCGAACACCGACACGCCACCAACGCTGGTGACCGTGCGGGTGGCGGCGTCGCTGATGCGGGTGGCCGTCACCGCAACGCCGGCCAAGGGATCGTCGTCGTCGAGGTCGAACAGCTCGAACACGTCGACGGTGAGATCGGGCCACCGGGCCAGGTCGAGTGTCCGAGCCACGTCGGCGCCGGCGACCACGCTCACGTCCGTGATCGTCGCTCCGTCGTGATCGTCCGCGGTTGCGGCGAAGGTGTAGGTGCCGGGCTCGAGTGCCGCCGAGGTGTAGGTCCCCCCACCGGCGTTGGTGAGCGTCACCGGCGCCCCGCCGGTTCGCGTGGCGGTCACCGTCGCCGTGGTCAGCGCAAGCGGTGTGCCGTCGAACACGCTCCGAGCGGTGATCGTCAGGTCCGCGTACGCGTCGAGGGTGAGGGCGGGCGAGTAGTCGGTACCGGCCGCCAGGGTGAGCACGACCGACGCCGCGTCGTGCAGGGCCTTCGTCGCGGTGAAGGTGTACTCCCCGGGGGCGAGGGAGTCGACCTCGTAGACCCCCGTGGTGCCGACCTCCGCGAGCGGCGTGACGGCCCCGCCGACGGTGGCGGTGGCGGTCACCGAGGCACCGGTCAGCCCCGCGGTGACCGTCCCGTTCTTGTTTCGCGAGAGGCTCAGCGAGACCGCCGAGAACCGCAGGAGCGTCTCGGCGAGCGAGACATCCTCACCGGCGGCGATAGTCCGGTTCACCACGAGGGTCTCGAAGCCGGCCCGTTCGAGCGTGATCGCGTAGGCGCCCGGCAGCAGCTGGGAGAAGGAGACCGTCCCGGTGCCCGTGGTCGTCGCCGGCGCCGGTGTGCTGGGGCCGGCGATCGTCACCTCCACCCCGGACAGCAGCGGGTTCCCGGCGGCCGACGAGCGAACCGTCACGGCCAGCGAGCTGTGCTTCTGCACCGTGGTCGGTGGCGGCGTAACCGTTGTCGCCACCGTCGTTGCCGGCACCACGACGCTGAGGACCCGGTTGTGGTAGCCGGCGGCCGCCAGCGTCACCGTGTAGGTCCCCGGCAGGGTGAGGTTGAGGAACTGGTAGGTCGCCACGCTGCCGTTGTTCCTGACCGTGATGCTCTCGTTCGGGCGCGGCGCCGGCAGGGCGGGCGAGGTGATCGACGCCGTGACGCTCACGTCCGTGGTCCCCCCCACCACCACGGGGTCGAGGGTGAAGGTGCCGATGATGTCGCGCGGCACCGGCGTCAGCTCGATGTCGCCGGCCGCGGCCGTCGCCGGGATGGCGATGCTGACGGTGCGGCCCAGGAAGCCAGGAGCCGTCACGGTGAAGTTGCTGCTCGAGCCGGCGGTGGGACCGAAGATGCTCCAGGCCCCGTTCGCGTCGCTGGTAGTCGTCAGCACGTCGAACTGCGGGAGCACGAACGGGAAGACGGCGATCACCCGGAAGCCCACGACGGCGTTGGTCGTGATCGTGGCGCCCTCGATGAACTGACGCGTGTTGGCGTGGTCGAGCCAGAAGACGCGTCCGCTCACGTTCTGGGCACCCGGGGTCAGGATCACGCTGCCGTCGCGCACCTCCCGGAGCTTGACGTCCGGCAGATCCTTGGTGACCGTGCCGTAACCGGCCTTGGACGCCGTGATCCGGTAGTTCCCCGGCTGCAGGTTGTTGATCCGGTACTCGCCGGCGGTGACCGTCGTGGAGGAGACCGTCGTCAGCGCGCCGGTGCTCGACACGGCGCTCACCGTCACCTCGACGTCGTCGAGCAGCGTGAACCCGCCCGTCACGCCCGCCGCCGGCTCCTGGATCGTGCCCTCGATGGCGGCGAGCTCCAACAGGGTCATGTCGACGGTGGCGACGGTGCCGGCTGCCGCTTCGAACTCGCGGGTCCGCGTCTGGAAGCCGGCAAGGTTGAACGTCAGGACGTAGGACCCTGTTGGCAGCATCTCGAGGATCGAGTACTCGCCCTGGGCGTTGGTCGTCACCGGCGAGACGGTCACCGGCGTCGTGCCGTCGTCGGCGGCCACGGACACCGACACCCCGACCAGTGGCGTGGCGGTGAGGTCGGTCACCTGGCCCTGCACGCCGCCGAGCGGAAGCAGCGTCACGTCGATGGTGACGTCGGCCTCGCGGGCCAGGCGAACGGTCCGCGTGGCGGGCTGGTGGCGCGCGTGGGTGAAGCCGAGCTCGTAGGTACCGGCTTCCAGACCGTCGAGGGTGAAGGATCCGTCGGCGCCCGACGTCGCGCGGTGATCGCCGCTGGCCACCGCGACGCCTTCGATGGGGTTGCCGGTCGAGCTCGACCGCACGATGCCACGGACGACGGCGTCGCCGGCGCGCGCCGAAGCCGGCAGGGCATCGAGCCGAACATCGATCACCTCGTGTTGGCCGGCATCGACCGTCGCGATGACCGATTGCGGCTCGAACCCGAACCGCTCGAAGGTCACGACGTAGGTGCCAGGCACGAGCCCCGACACCTCGTAGGACCCGGGCGGGTCGGCGGCCGAGAGCGTCTTGACCAGCGGGTCGTCCTGCGACACGGTCACGCCGACCGCCGACAGCGGCCCGTCGGGGCCGGTGACGCGGCCCGAGATGGTGGCGGTGGTCGGGACCAGCTCGAACTCGAGGTCGGACACGTTCCCGGAGAGATCGATCCGCTGGGTCTGCGACACCCACCCGTTGCCGCTGACGGTGACGGTGTAGGTGCCCGGGATCGGCAGCTGCGGGAGCGAGAAGGTCCCGACCGGCGCCTCGGTCAGGGTGGTGACCGACCGGCTCACCTGCTCGCTCGCGGCCGTGACGAGGATCCCGCCGAGCGGGATGCTGCCGCCGCTCACTCGGCCGGCGATGCTGCCCACTCCGGGCACGAGCTGGAGGATCACGCCGGAGCGGGAGTCGCTCGCCCCCAGGCCGACGCTCGCGGTCTCGGTTCCGAAGCCATGCAGCTCGGCCGTGACGAGGTAGGTGCCGGGCGTGGTCAGCCCGGCGACCGACCACGAGCCGATCCCCGAGCCAGCCGTCGGGGTCGTCGTCCGGAACGTCACCGTCCCATCGGTGACGCTGACGGCCACTCCCCCGAGCGGCCCGTCGGGTCCCAGGACCGTGCCCGAGATGCCGCCGTTCCCGGCCGCCAACGTCACCTCGAGCGCGACGTTGCCGCCCTTCTCCTCCACCGTGACGACGTACGATCGCCGCCCGAACCCCGCCTTCGAGAACGTGAGCTCGTAGTTGGCCGGAGCGTCGAGCCCACCGAAGGCCCAGAACCCCTCGCCGTCGGTCGAGGTCGAGACCGTCGGGCCGATCGGGCCGACCGGCGCCAGCTGGAGGGTCCGGGCCAGGACCTTGCCGCCCACCGCTGCGTGCTTCGTCGAGCCGATCAGCTCGGCGTCCTCGGGGAGCCGGTCGGCGAGGGAGACGCGTCGGAGATCGACCTGCACCCCGCTCCGCTCCGGCAGACCGCTGACCTGACCGGAGATGGTGGCGCCCGTCGGTGTACCCGCCTCCTCGCCGGGCACCAGACCGGCCGAGCCGTCGCCGTCGCCGTCGCCGCCGTCGTCACCATCACCGTCGCCGGTGATCGACGCGTCAGCGGCGACCTCGCTGCGCTGGCTCTGACTGACCCGCACCGCCGTGACGAGGGCGCCGGCCCACATCCCGAGGACCACGACCAAGCCGACCATGCGCAGCATCCGCCGCGACAGGAGCGGACGCTGGGTGAACCGTCCGGCGGCGTGGAGCGGGGCACTGTTCGACCGCGCGACGACCGTGACGGCACTGACCCGGGGCGAGCCGATCGTGGGGCGCCGTCCCTTGACCGACGCCCGGACCCGGACCCGCTCCCCCGGTCGGAGCGTGACGGTCGGCGGCTTGAACCGGAAGGCGAGGCCGCCGGGGCCGTCGTCGACGCGACCAGGGTCGCGGCCCGACATGGTCAGCGTGATCGGCTGCTTGCCCCGGTTGATCACGTTGATGCGGAAGCGCCCTCGGAACCCGCCCCGGAACGTGGCCGGGCTCAGGCTCATGCTGACGCCCTCGAGCGAGACGATCGAGAGCTCGAGCGCCGCCAGCGCCGTCTGGGCCGCGAGATCGGAGGTCGCCTCCACCCCGACCAGCTGCGCGCCCGCCGGGAAGCCGGCCGGGATGTCGATGGTCACCGGCAGGTCGACCGTCGCGCCCGCGTCCAGCGTGATCGGTTGCTCGAGCCCGGTCACCCAGCTCGGGTCGATGCCCACGAGTCGGACGGCGACCGCCGTCTCCGCCTCGGCACCGTTGTGGACGCCGACGGCGAAGGACACCGGCTGGCCGGGCGTGACGTCGACCGTGGCCGGGGCGGAGATCCGGATCATCAGCCGTCTCCGGCCAACGTGAGCGTGGCGTCGATGCCCGTCTTCTGCTCGCCGGCGTCGAGCACCACGCGGGTCGAGGACTGCGGGAGGGCGCCGGCGGGATACGCGAACTCGACGATGTACTCCTCGGGCGCTGCGAGGTCGGTGATCCGGTAGGTGCCGTCACCGCCGGTGAGGGCGGTCGCTGCCACCACCTGGGGGAACTGGTCGACCAGGTAGACGAGCACCTGCGCGCCCGGGAGCGGTGCGGTGGACGTTCCCGACACCCGCCGCACGGTTCCCGAGATCGATGCCTGGGGATCCAGGGTCACATCGACCGTGCGGGCCTCGCCGGCGGCCAACGTCAGCAGGACGCTGCGGGGCACGGCGCCGGTCTGGCGGAACGTGAGGGTGTAGGTGCCCGGAGGCACACCCGCGAGCACGTACGCACCCGGCGGGTCGTCGGCGGTGCGCACCTGGAGGATGGTCGTGCCGTCGCTGAGCTCGACGGCGACGCCGGGCGCCGGTCCGGACGGCGAGCGGACCGTCCCGCTGATCACCGCCGTGGCCGCCTTGAGCGTGGCGCTCACGTTGCGGGCGTTGGCAGCGGCGCCGAGCCCGAGGTTGACGGAGCGCACCTGCGAGGCCAGGCCCGCTCCGGAGAACGTGACGGTGTAGGTCCCGGGAACCGGCAGCCCCGTCAGGAGGTAGGACCCGACGTCGCCGACGCTGAGCGACTCGGTGGTCAGGGTGACCTCGGTGTTCGACACCGTGACCGTCACCCCGCCGACCGGACCACCGCCGTCGAGGCGCACCTCACCGCCGACCGAGCCGGTGCCGTCGATCATCGTCACGTTCATCCCGTCGAGCCGTTCAGCGGGACCGAGGGTGACCGTCAGGTTCTCGGTCGCATAGCCGTCGCGGACGAAGCTGATCGTGTACGTCGACGGCGTCGGCAGGTCGCGGAGGCTGAAGCTGCCGACGCTGGCGGTCGTGAGGCTGATCGTGCTCACCTCGTCCACCGTGTTCGACGCGGTCACGGCCACACCGCCGAGCGGCTCTCCGGCGACGTCGGTGATGAGGCCGGTGACGAGCCCATCGCCCCGTCCGAGCCTGATCTCGACGCCCGTGTGCTCCTCGGCGGCGGCGAGGTTCACGACCCGCTTGGCCGTGGTGTAGCGCTCCTTCGACACGACGAGCACGTAGGACGACGGCGCCGGGACGTTCTCCAGCAGGAACGACCCGTCGGCGGCCGTCGTCACCACCTGCAGCTCGGCGTCCTCCGCCGAACCGAGCACGGCGGCCGGGACCTGCAGGGTGACGGTGGCGCCGGCGGGATCGTCGGCCACGACCGTTCCGGCGATGGAACCTGGTTGACCCCCGATCGCGATGTCGATGCCGGGCGTCGTCTGCCCGAGCTTGACCTTCAGCTCGCCGGCCTCCTCGAAGGTCTGCGCGCTGGGCCACCACAGCTCGACGAAGCCGGCACCGCGGAAGCGCGCCTTGTACGCGCCGGCCGCCAGGTTGCCGAGCTCGTAGGAGCCGTCGTCGCCGGTTGCGGCCGAGGCCACCGGCGCGCTGGCGTCGTCGCTGGCGAACAGCTCGACCGTGACGCCGGGTACGCCGGCACCCGACGTGAGCAGCGCCACCCGCCCGGCGGCGGTGCCGGGGTTCGACGGGATGCCGCGGTCGTCGGGCGCGCCCTCGACCGCTCGCTTCAGCACCGCGGGATCGACCTTCGCGGCGACGACGATGCGGTTGAGGGTCGTCGTGAGCACCAGCGCGAACACCGTGACGGCCGCGAGCAGTCCGAACATCGAGAGCAGGCTGCGGCTGATGATCGGCTTCTGGATGAACGACGCCATCGCCTCGGCCGGCGCATCGGCGCCGAGGGCCTGGAACGTCAGGCTCCTCGGCGTCGGCGAGCCCAGCAGCGGGGGTCGAGCGGTGGTGCGGGCCGGCACCACGATCTGCTCGCCGGGCACGAGCTCCACGGTCGGCGGCGAGAAGGCGGCGGTGACCTTGGCTTCCGGGTCGGTCGAGGAGAGGTCGAGGACGACGGGCGCGTTGCCCTCGTTGGTGAGCGTGAGGTTGAACCGGCCGGTGCGGCCGGCCAGGAGGGCGACCGGATCCACCGACAGGGTGGCCACCGTCCGGGCCGGGACGCGGATGATCACCTCGCCGAGCTGTCGGGCGTCGCGATCGACGACGGGGATGACCTCGATCCCGAGCCGGAGCTCGCCCGCGGGGTAGTCCTCGGGGACGTGCACGAGCACGGTGACGACGCCCGCGGAGGACGGGAACAGCGAGAGCCGATCCCGCTCGAGCTCGACCCACGCGGGGTCGACGCCGAAGACGCGCACCTCGTACGCGTTGATCACGTCCTCGGTGTTGAAGACCTGGGCGACGACCGCGACCGGGGAGCGGGGGATGACCGTGGCTTCGGCGGGACCGACCTCGAGCCTCACGGCCGGCCCCTCACGACGGCACCAGGTCGGCGTCCACGACCACGGTCTCGCCCCGACCGAGCGTGACCAGCACGGTCCTCGACGCGTGGCCGGCGGCCGAGATGGTGAGGGTGTAGCGGCCCGCCGGCAAGCCGTCGAATCGGTAGCCCCCGGCGGGGTCGTCGGCCGACACCGTCGACCGCGGCGTCTGCCCGTCGGTCAGCACGATGGTCGCGCCGGGGATCGCCGCCCCGCCGGCCCGGACGGTGCCGATCACCGACGAGGTCGAGCGGGCGAGCTGCGCGTCGACACCGCCCGCCGATCCTCCCCCGGCCAGCTCGACGCCGACGGTGACCGACGCGTAGCCGTCGGCGGTGAAGGTGAGCGTGAACCGGCCCGGCGTCGGCAGGTCGGTGATGGCGTACGCGCCGACGTCGCCGGTCGTCAACGTGGTCGTCGAGATCGGCGCGCCGCCGCCGGTGACCGTGACGGTGACGCCGCCCAGCGGGTTGCCGTCGGCATCGGTCACGCGCCCCGACACCTGTCCGGTTCCCTCCGGAAGGTCGACGAGGATGCCCTCCCGCGTCTGGCCGGCGAGCAGGTCGATGGCGATCGTCTGGGTCCCGAAGCCGGGGAGCTCGAAGGTGAGCAGGTAGGTGCCGGGGGTGGGCAGGCCGGTGAACACCCAGATGCCGATGTCGCCGTCGGTCGGTGTGCTCACCGACGCCGACTGCCCACTGCCGCTCAGCGTGACGGTCACGGCGCCGAGGGGTCCGTCGGGACCGAACACCGTGCCGGACAGCGTCCCTGCGGCCGCCGCCATGTTCACGGTGTTGACCACGGTCTGCTCGCCCCCGCCCAGCGTCACCCGGAGCGACTGCTGGTCGAAGCCGGCGAGCACGATGCCGAGCTCGAAGGTGCCCGGCGTCGCCAGCCCTTCGATGATGTACGAGCCGTCGGGCTGGGTCTCGACGATGGAGAGGACGTCGCCGACGACGTCGTTGACGACCGCGCGCACGATGATGCTGGCGAACACCTCCGTCTGCTCGCCGGCGGCGATGGCGCCGGCGATGCTCCCCGGCTCGCCGGTGATCGCGATGTTGACGCCGTCGGTCGCCGTGACCGGCTGGACCCGCACCTCCTGGGCGCCCGCTTCGGTGGGTGCGCCCGGGTACCAGATGGGCACGAACCCGGGCGCCGAGAAGCGCAGGTGGTAGCGGCCGGGCAGGACGCTCGCCAGCTCCCACGAGCCGTCATCGCCGGTGGCCGCCGAGCCGACGAGCTGCGAGCCGTCGTCGCCCTGGCGGAACGCCTCGACCGTGATGCGCTCCACCGCCGTGCCGTCGGTCGTGGCGGTGACCTGTCCGCCGAGGCTCCCGGCGACCATGGCGGCGTCGAACTCCACGTTGCCGATCAGGAACGTCGCCGGCACTGTCTTCTTCGGCGCGTCCTTGTCGAGCACGAGCCCGGCGCCGAGGACGAGGACCGCAGCCCAGATGCCGACGACGCCCGCGAGCGCGAGGAACGTGAGGAAGCCTCGAGGGATGCGTGGCTTCTGCACGAACCGACCGGAGGCCGCCAGATCGAGGCCGTTGCCCCAGGCGAAGACGGTCATCGACCGCGGCACCGGCGAACCGAAGAACGGCCGCTTGCCGACCGCGAGCCCGCTCGCGTAGGCCGTCTCGCCCGGCTCGACGTGGACGAACAGCGGCTCGAACCGGAACCGGAGCACGCGCTCGAGGTCGTTCCCCGTGAGGGTCAGGTCGAGCGGGACGTTGCCGTCGTTGGTGACGCCCACCGCGAACTTCGCCCGCTTGCCGGCGGTGATGTCGCTGGGGGTCAGCGCCAGCTTTGCCGACACCACCGGCTGGACGTCGAGGTCGAGCGTGGCGACCGCGACATCGTCGGTCTGGAAGGTCGAGACGACCTCGATCGGCACCGAGTGGCGGCCGGCGACGAGGTCGTCGGGGACCCGGAAGGACACCGTGAGCCGGTCGCCCGACTCGGGGAACAACGACAGCGTCGGCGGTCGCTGCTCGGCGTCGAAGGCGTGCCCGAGGACGCGCGAGGTCACCGAGTCGATGACCTCGCCCGTGTTGTACACCTCGAGCTCGACCTCGCAGCTGGTGCCCGGCTTGGCTTCGACCCGGGGGGTGAGGAGCTCGACCCGCACCGCGGTCAGGCCTCGTCGTCGGCGATCTCGACGACGCCCGATCCCCGCCGCGCCACGAGCCGACCTTCGTCACGATCGGCGAGGGCGGTGCGGTGCGACTGTCCGCCCTCGCGCGTGTCGCTCGTGGTGACCGAGACCTCGGCGGGGGGCTCCTCGGTCGGCCGGAGCGTGGCGGCGTCGACGACGAGGCTGACCTGCAGCTCGAGGCCGGGCTTGAGCACGCCGTCGATCGACTTCCAGAACTCGGTCTGCACGCCGCCGAGGTTCAGCGTGGGGAGTGGGTGCAGGGCATCGAGCGGGGCCCGCAGGTACGGCGGCTCGAGGTAGCGGTGGCCGAGGATGGTCTGCATCAGCTCACCGAGCAGCTGGTGCTCGTCCCGGTGGTGGGCGGTCCAGGCGGTGAGGACGTAGCAGAGGTTCACCACCGGCGGTGGGCGGCGCCGGGCGGTCTTCCCGTTGACCGCCACCGTCTCCATGCCCGCCCGCGCCTTCTCCGGTGAGCGGTGGATGTCCCAGAGGAAGAGGTTGATCGTGGGCTGGGTGACCGTGGCCGCCCAGGTCTTGTCGGGAGCGTCGAAGGAGATGGCGACGTCGGTCGGATCGAGGGGTACCTCGGCGCGCAGGAACGCCTCGAGGCTCTCGTCCACCAGCTGCAGCACCTACGGCCCCCAGATCGCCCGAATCCCGCTACGGAACGTACCAGTGGCCGCCCTGAGAGTGGCCGCGAGGCGGGTGCGGTTCCGCGCCCCCGGCTCCTCGGCGGTGGCGGGCGATCAGGGCGAATCGCGGCGTTCGGCTCCGGCCCGGTCGCCCTCGACTGATGCAGTTGCATCAAAGCGTGGTCTGCATGCATGATCCGGGCCATGGCATGGGACTTCGAGACCGATCCTGACTTCCAGTCCAAGCTCGACTGGGTCGACACCTTCGTGCGCGAGGAGGTCGAGCCGCTCGACCTCGTCTTCGGCAGCCCGTACGACAAGAGCGACGAACGGGCCATGGCCGTCTTGCGCCCACTGCAGCAGCAGGTGCGCGACCACGACCTGTGGGCCGCCCACCTCGGGCCCGACCTGGGCGGCCAGGGCTACGGCCAGGTCAAGCTGGCGCTGCTCAACGAGCTGCTCGGACGCTCGGGCTGGGCGCCCTCGGTGTTCGGGTGCCAGGCGCCCGACAGTGGCAACGCCGAGATCCTCGCTCACTACGGCACCGAGGAGCAGAAGGGCAAGTACCTCCAGCCACTCCTCGACGGTCTGATCTCCTCCTGCTACTCCATGACCGAACCCCACGCCGGGGCCGATCCCACGCTGTTCACCACCCGCGCCGTGAAGGACGGCAACGAGTGGGTCATCAACGGCGAGAAGTGGTTCTCCTCGTCGGCCCGCTACGCGTCGTTCTTCATCGTGATGGCCGTCACCAACCCCGACGTGAGCGCGTACAAGGGCATGTCGATGTTCATCGTCCCCGCCGAGACGCCGGGCGTCGAGATCATCCGCAACGTGGGGGTCGGTGGCGAGCCGGAGGGCCACGGCAGCCACGCCTACATGCGCTACTCCGATGTGCGGGTGCCGGAGGATCACCTCCTCGGGGGCGAGGGGAACGCGTTCGTCATCGCCCAGACGCGGCTCGGCGGCGGCCGCATCCACCACGCCATGCGCACGATCGCCCAGCTCCGCCGGGCGTTCGACCTCATGTGCGAGCGCGCGGTCTCTCGCCAGACGCGCACCGGTCCGCTCGCGTCGCTGCAGATGACCCAGGAGAAGGTCGCCGACTCGTGGATCGAGATCGAGCAGTTCCGTCTGCTCGTGCTGCGCACCGCGTGGCTCATCGACAAGCACAAGGACTACAAGCAGGTGCGCAAGGACATCGCCGCGGTGAAGGTGGCGATGCCGAAGGTGTACCACGACGTCACGCAGCGGGCGATGCAGCTGCACGGAGCACTCGGGATCTCCAACGAGATGCCGTTCTCCGGGATGATGACCGCGGCCCAGGTGATGGCCATCGCCGACGGCCCCACCGAGGTGCACAAGATCACGCTCGCCAACCAGCTGCTGAAGTCGTACTCCCCCGTCGACGGCCTGTGGCCCAGCGGTCACCTCCCCTCTCTGCGGGAGAAGGCGCGAGCGAAGTTCGCCGACCTGCTGGAGCACGAGGTCGGGAATGCCTGACCGCGACGACCTGTTCGACCTCACCGGCAAGGTCGCCGTCGTCACCGGCGGTTCCCGGGGCCTCGGCCGGCAGATGGTGCTTGCCTTCGCGCACCACGGAGCCGACGTCGTGATCGCGTCGCGCAAGGAGGACGCCTGCGCTGCACTCGCCGAGGAGGTCGCGGCGAGCACCGGGCAGCGCGCGATCGGTGTCGCCTGCCACGTCGGCCGGTGGGCCGACTGCGATGCGCTGTACGAGCGGGTGTACGGCGAGATGGGCCACTGCGAGGTGCTGGTGAACAACGCCGGGATGTCGCCGCTGTACCCGTCACTCGCCGAGGTCAGCGAGGAGCTCTACGACAAGGTCTTCGGCGTCAACCTCAAGGGGCCGTTCCGGCTGTCCGCCCTCTTCGGCACCCGGATGGCCCAAGAGGGCGGTGGCTCGATCATCAACGTGTCGTCGGTCGCCGCCGTGCAGCCGTCACCGGTCGAGCTCCCGTACGGGACCTTCAAGGCGGGCCTCAACGCCATGACGCTCGGCATGGCCCGGGCCTTCGGACCCTCGGTGCGGGTCAACTGCATCATGCCCGGACCGTTCCTCACCGACATCTCCAAGGCGTGGGACCTCGACGCGTTCAAGGAGACCGCGAAGCGGACGATCCCCCTGGGCCGGGGCGGCGAGCCCGAAGAGGTCGTCGGCGCCGCGCTCTACTTCGCCTCCGGTGCGTCCAGCTACACGACCGGATCGATCCTCAAGATCGACGGCGGGGCGGCGTGGTCGCCCGCGTAGACGACACCCGCACGCGCCTCCTCGAGGCCGCCGAGCGGTTGTTCGCGGAGAAGGGGATCGACGCCGTCTCGCTGCGGGAGATCACCCGCGAGTCGGGAGCCCGCAACGCCATCGCCGTCCAGTACCACTTCGACGACCGCGCCGGCGTGCTGCGCGCCATCTTCGGCAAGCACCTGCCCGAGGTCGACGCCCGCCGCCACGCCATGCTCGACGAGTACGAGGCGCGCCGCGAGCCCGACGTGCGCGCCCTGGCATCGGCCCTGGTGCGGCCGCTCGCCGCCAAGCTCGCCGACCCCGACGGTGGCCTGCAGTTCCTGCAGATCTATGCCGAGGTGGTCGACCGGCCGCGCGAGCCCGTGTCGACCGGCGCCGACAGCCTGCAGCGGTGGCGCGCCTTGGTCGAGCCGCTCCTCGACGAGGAGGCGGCGCGACTTCACCGCCGGTTCACCGCCGTCCTCCACACCGCGCAAGAGCTGGGCCGCCGGGCCCGGACCGGCCCCCGGGCCGACGACCGTCTGTTCACGAGCTACCTCATCGACGTGGTGGCCGCCATCCTCGCCGCCCCGGTGTCCCCGGAGACCCGCCGGCTGGCGGCCGAGCGCGACGAGCGTCGCTTCTGTGTCGATGCACCCCCGAAGAACCAGGGGTGAATCGACACCGAACGGCGTCGTGGTCGAGTGGCGGCCGGCGCGTACCGGTCGCCGGGCCCGTCCGCGAGAATCGAGCATGGCCGTGGACCGGCTCGTCGGGCGCGACCGCGAGCTGACGCGGCTGGCGGCCCTCGTCGACGCCGCCGCCGCCGGCACCGCCGCGGTGGTCGCGCTGGTCGGACCGGCCGGCATCGGCAAGACCCGGTTGGCCGACGCGGCCACGACGATGGCGGCCGAACGCGGTCTCGCAGTGCGCTGGAGCACGGCGTGGCCCGGCCCAGGAGCGCCCGCGCTCTGGCCGTGGATCCAGATCCTTCGCTCCGCGGGCACCTCGCTCCCCAGCGCGACGGGGCGGTCCGAGCTCTTCGACGCAGTCGTCCAGCTGGTCCTCGGGGCGGCCGCCGATCAGCCGAGCCTGCTCGTTCTCGACGACATCCACGCCGCCGACACCTCCTCGATCGAGCTCCTCGATCTCCTCATCCGGCAGCGCCGCGGCCACGCCCTCGGCATCATCGTGACCCATCGGCCCGGCGAGGCCCCGCCCTCGCTCGCCGCGGCCCTGCGCGATGCCGAGATCCTCGACGTGCGCGGCCTCGATCGCCCCGCCGTCGCCGAGCTGTTGGCCACCGCCGTGCCCGACGTGCCGAGCGGCGCGATCGACCGGCTCGTCGACGCGACCGGCGGCAACCCCTTCTTCCTCCTCGAGCTGGCGCGCGCGCTCGGCAGTGCGGACTCCGCCGACGCGCTCCCGCTACCCGCCACCGTCCTCGACGTGATCGACCGCCACCTCGCGCTGGTTCCCGACGACGTCCGCGATGTCCTCGCCGCGGCCGCCGTTCAGGGCCGGACCTTCGACATCGCCGTGGTCGCCGGCGTCCTCGAGCTCGACCGCCGAGACGTCGAGCAGCGCTTGGAGCAGGCGGTCGAGGTCGGACTGCTCGTCGCCACAGGGCGGCACGACCGCTTCGTCCACGGCCTCACCGCCGAGGCCGTGCTCCGCTCGCTCGATCGACCCGTGCTCGAGACCCTGCACCTTCGAACCGCGACCCTGCTCCACGACCCCGAGGCCCGCGCCCACCACCTCGCCGCCGCGGGCGCGCACGGTGATCGCCGGGAGCGCGTGCAGGCGGCGCGGCAGGCTGCCGCCGTCGCTCGCTCTCGCTTCGCGCACGACGCGGAGGCGTCGCACCTCGAGATCGCGGTCGATGCCGCCCGCAACCTGGACGAGTCGGCGGTGACCATCGATCTCCTCATCGAGCTGTGCGAGGCGCGCAAGGCTTCCCGAGATCTCGTCGGTGCGCGGCGCGCCGCGCTCGACGCCGCCGCGCTGGCGCGATCGATCGCGGACGACACGCGGTTGGCCCGGGCGGCGCTGACGATGCCACCCGACACCGAGAGCATCGAGGTCGACCAGCTGGCCGACCCGGAGCAGATCGCGCTGCGCGAGGAAGCACTCGTTCGCCTGCCCCACCACGACGATGCCCTGGCGGCCCGCCTCATGGCCGGTCTGGCGGTGTCCTTGTACTGGGCGTCGCGAACCGGTGCCCGCGCCCTCGACCACCGGGCGACGGCGGCCCGGCGCGACCAGCTCACGGCCGCCGCCCTCGAGCGGGCCCGCCGGACCGACGACGATGCCACCTTGGCGGCGTGCCTCGCTGCTCGTCTCGGCGCCCTGTGGGGCCCCGACGCACCGGCCGATCGGTCGGCGCTGGTCGCCGAGCTCCAGGCGACCTCGGCGCGCGTCGGCGACGGCGCGCTCCGCCTCGAGGCCCTCAGCTGGGCGGTCGTCGACGCGATGATCGCCGGCGATCATCGCCGGGCGTGCGCGGCCGTGGCCGAGCACGCCCGCCTCGCCGACCTCCGCCGGGATCCGGTGGCGCGCTGGACCTCACTGCGGTGGCAAGCGGGCATCGCGCTCGTCGAGGGCCGACTCGACGAGGCCGAGGCACTCGCCACCGAGGCTCTGGCCGCCGGATCGGACGTCGTCGGGGAGGCCGTCGCACTCCTCTTCTACACCGTCCCCATCGGCTTCATCAGGTTCCTCCAGGGTCGGCTCGGTGAGGCATTCGAGTTCGTCCGCGCCCAGGCCGCCGACCCCACGAACGTGCCGGCGTGGCGGGCCGGCTACGCGCTCGTCGCCCTCAGCGCGGGTCACACCTCGCTGGCCGCCAGCGAGATCCGCGCCCTCGCCACCGATCACTTCGCGGCCCTTCCCCGTGACCTCGACTGGCTCTCGTCGCTCGTGGTGGCGGCGCCCGTGGTCGAATCGGTGGGCGATGTCGACAGCGCCAAGATGCTGCTCGACCTGCTCGAGCCCTTCGCCGACGACCACGCGGTCGTCGGCCTGGGCTACACGGACTACGGGCCCGTCCGGCGAGCCCTCGCCCTGGTCCGGGCCACCGTCGGCGATCGGGATGCGGCCATCACCGACCTTCGCCGATGCCTCGCCGAGCTCGACGCCGCCCAGCACGGCCTCCGGGCGCTGTGCGAGGCCGACCTGTTGCGGCTGCAAGGTGGCACCGAACCAGAGGTGGTGTTCCGTCGGTCAGGCGACCGTTGGGTCGTCGGCCGAACGGCCACCGCCGTCCACCACGCGCTTCCCGCCCTCCGCGGCGTGCCCCTCCTACACGAGCTCCTCGCCCACGACGGGGACGTCCTCGCCCTCGAGCTGTTGTGGGCGGCTCGACCGCCCACAAC
>Ga0247717_1000159_pt1 | contig 20915 bp, 22 predicted proteins | sample 24E_NmetaG_FD_189047 | JGI IMG/M metagenome (GOLD analysis project Ga0247717, IMG submission 189047) | Soil microbial communities from hillslope of Landscape Evolution Observatory, University of Arizona, Oracle, AZ, United States - 2-4-E_N | ecosystem: Engineered > Artificial ecosystem >... | reverse complement strand
GGCGGTGACGTCCTCGTGGTCCTCGTCCTCCCCGTCGACGTCGACGTAGGGGGCGGGCTCGTGGGCGGCCGGACCGCCGTCGCTGCCCGACGTCTCGTCGTCGGTGGCATAGCGGGTGGCCGCCTCGAGGAACACGTAGCGCCGCCCGCCGTCGGCCCCGTCCGCCACCGGCGGGCCGCCCGCCGGCCCGGGGGCGTGCGGGCCGGCGAGGGACGCCTCCGGGTCGTCGTCGAACACCGGCTCGGCCGCTGCGGTCGGCCGAGGACCGACCTCGACCGCCGGCCCGGCGTCACCCGCCCACACGTCGCCGGAAGCCGCCCGCCCGTCCTCGGCGGCCGCCCACGGGTCGACCGGCTCGTCATCGACGTCCCGCACCGTCTCGTCCCGAACCGTCTCGTCCCGCACCGTCTCGTCCGTTCCCACCGGCGGGCCGGACCAGTCGCGGCCGGCGTCCCCGCCGCCGGGGCGCGGCGGACCGTCGGCGTCGGGCATCCCCGCCAGGTTCGCCGTGCCCGCCTCCACCTCCTTGTCGGGGGGCCAGGTGGGGACCACGAAGGGCAGGTCGAACTCGGCCGAGTACCGGTCGAGCGGGACCTGCTCGGTGCTGCCGCCGCGGGCCGTCCCCGCGGTGGGGACGGCGACGGCGAGGACCACGTCCTCGTCGTCGACGTCCAACCACCACGGGACCGGGCCGTCGCCAGGCGGGGCGTCGTCGGCCCAGCTGTCGTCGAAGCCGCCGAGGGTGAGGGGGAACAGGCGCGTGGCCGCCGCGTCGGCGGCCGCTTCGGCTCGCCGCCGGCGCTCGCCTCGTCGGCGGCTGTGGCGCCCGGATCCGATGAGCATCCCGTACTCTTTCGGCACCGCGGGACGGGATTGAAGAGGCAAGCGGCGTCGATTCCGCCCTGGGCGCCGCCGGCCGCCGGCGGTCACCCGGCGAGTGCGGACGCCAGGGCCTGCCGGGCGGCGGCGCGGCCCTGGGCCACGCACGCCGCGATCCCCACGCCCCGGTAGGCGGCGCCGGCCGGGAACACGGTGGGCAGGTCGCGGGCGAGGGCCCGCTCCACCCGTGCCACCCGATCGGCGTGGCCCGGCCGGTACTGCGGGAACGCCCGCTCCCACCGGGTCACGACGGCCGTGATGGGGTCGGCGGCGATCCCCACCATCCGGCCCAGCTCGTCGCCGAGGCGGCTGACGAGGCGGTCGTCGTCGAGGTCGAGGGCCCGCTCGTCGCCCCAGCGCCCGGCCGAGACCCGCAGCACCACGTCGCCGGGCGCCGCCCAGTGGGGCCACTTGGCCGAGCCGAACGAGCAGGCCGTGACCAGGCGCCCCTCGCCGGCGGGGACCAGGAACCCCGTGCCCTCCAGGGGCCGGGGGACCGCCTCGGCCGGGTAGACGAGGACGGCCAGGGCGACCGACGCGCAGTCGACGCCGGCCAGGTCGGCCGCCGCGTCGGGCGAGCGGGGGGCGACGAGTCGCGCCGCGGCGGCAGCCGGCACGGCGAGCACGGTGGCGGCCGCTCCGGGCACGGGTACCGACTCGGCGGGCGTCCCCGGGCGGAGCTCGGCGCCGCGCTCGCGGAGGCGCTCCTCCAGTCGCTCGACGAGGCGGCCCAGGCCACCGCGCAGCGAGGCGAAGACGGGGCCGGTCCGGCCTTCGGGAGCACGCCCGCGGCGGGCCGACCGCAGGCCGAGGACGAGGCTGCGCGACTCGGCGGCGCCGGCCAGCTGCGACGCCGTCGAACGGGCGCTCAACAGGGCGGACGGGCCGGCGTGGATGCCGCCCACCAGCGGGTCCACCAGCCGCCGGTGCACCTCGGGCCCCAGGCGGCCGGCCACCACCTCGCCGACGGACGGGTCGGGCCCCCACCGGGTCGCCGGCCGGACCACGTCGAGGGCCGCCCGCGCCGCCCCGGCGGGCGACAGGAGTCCCGAGCGGGCCAGGCCGACCAGGTCGCGCGCACCCTGCGGGGCGCCCATCACCAGGCCCGGGGGCAGGGGCCGCAGGCGGCCTCCCCACCAGACCGACGCCCCCTCGGCCGCCGGGTGGACCAGCTCGTCGCCCAGCCCCAGCTCCCGGCACAGGTCGACGGCGTGGGGGACGCGGGCCAGGACGGCGTCGGGGCCCAGGTCGACGGGCCGGCCGGCGACGTCGGCGGTGAGGATGCGGCCGCCCAGGCGGGGCCCGGCCTCGTAGAGGGCGACGTGCGCCCCCGCCTGCACGAGCTCCCACGCCGCCGCCAGGCCGGTGATCCCCCCGCCGACGACGGCGACGGGGGGACCGGTCACCGGTGGGCCAGCTCGTCGGCGACGAGCGACGCCAGCAGGGCGACGAACCGGGGGTCGTCGTTGAACGACGCCGTGCGCTCCAGGGCCAGTCCGACCTCGGCGGCGACCCCGCGGGCCTCCACGTCCACGTCGAACAGCACCTCGAGGTGATCGGAGGTGAAGCCGGCCGGGCACACGACCACCGCCTCGACCCCCTCGCCCGGCAGCGACCGCAGCACCTCGAGGATGTCGGGCCCGATCCACCGCTCGGCCGTGCGGCCGGCGCTCTGCCAGGCCACCCGCCACCGGTCGATGCGGCCCGCCTCGGCCACCTCCCGGGCCGTCCCCAGGAGCTGGTCGGGGTACGACGGCTCGTCCAGGGCGCGTGCCCGCTCGGGAAGGGAGTGGGCGGTGAACACCGTCTCCACCACCGTCCCCTCGGCGACGCCCAGGCGGGAGCGCGCCTCGGCCACCCGTTCGGCCAGCAGCTCCACCAGGACGGGGTGGCGGTGCCACGACCCGATGCCCCGGTACGACCCCCCGCCGGCCGACACGACCGCCGCCGCCCGTTGGTGGTACTGCCCGACGCTCAGCGCCGAGTAGTGGGGCGCCAGCACCAGCCCGACCACCTCGCTCGCCCCCGCCGCCACGAGCTCGGCGGCGCCGTCCTCGACGAACGGCGCGGCGTGCTTCTGCCCGAGGGCGACGGTGAACGCCCCGCCCAGGGCGGCCCCCACGCCCTCCACCTGGGCCCGGGTGCGGGCGGCCAGCGGGGAGATGCCCCCGATGGCGTCGTAGCGGCGCCGGAGGTCGGCCAGCAGCTCGGGGGTGGGAGGGCGGCCGCCGCGGATGTGGGTGTAGTACGACTCGACGTCGTCGGGCGTGGCCGGCGTGCCGTAGGCCATCACGAGCACGCCCACCGGGCGCCCCTGTTCAGCCATCGCGGCCCGGCGACCACCCGTGGACCAGCTCGACCAACCGGGTCAGGACGTCCGGGTCGGTGTCGGGCAGCACGCCGTGGCCGAGGTTGAACACGTGGCCCCGGCCGCCGCCCCGCGCCAGCACGTGGCGGGCCCGGCCCTCCACCACGTCCCACGACGCCAGGCACACGGCGGGGTCGAGGTTGCCCTGCACGGCGCGGCCCTCGCCGATCCGGCCCCGGGCCACGTCCAGCGGGACCCGCCAGTCCACGCCCACCACGTCGGGCCCGGCGGCGGCCATGAGTCCGAGCAGCTCGCCGGTGCCGACGCCGAAGTGGATGCGGGGGGCGCCCAGGTCCGCCATCCCCTCGAAGATGCGGCGGGTGGCGGGCAGCACCAGGGCCTCGTAGTCGTCGGGCGCCAGCGTGCCGGCCCAGCTGTCGAACACCTGGACGGCGGAGGCGCCCGCCGCCACCTGGGCCCGGAGGGAGGCGAGGGCGAGGTCGGCCAGGGCGTCGAGCAGGGCCGAGAAGGTCGCCGGGTCGCCGTGCATCATGGTCTTCGTCCTGGCGTAGGTGCGGGACGGGCCGCCCTCGATGAGGTAGCTGGCCACCGTGAAGGGGGCGCCGGCGAAGCCGATGAGGGGGACGTCGCCCAGCTCGGCCGTCACCAGCCGGACCGTCTCGGCGACGAACGGCACGTCCTGGTCCGGCTCCAGCGGGCGCAGCCGGGCCAGGTCCTCCTTGCCGCGGAACGGCTCGGTCACGACCGGCCCCACGCCCGGCACCACGTCCACGCCGAAGCCCACGGCGGCCACGGGGACCACGATGTCGGAATAGAGGATGGCGGCGTCCACGCCGTGGCGGCGGACGGGCTGGAGGGTGATCTCGGCGGCCACGTCGGGCCGGCGGATCACGTCGAGGATGCTGCCCACCCCCCGGATGGCCCGGTACTCGGGCAGGGAGCGGCCGGCCTGGCGCATGAACCACACCGGGACGCGGGGCGCCGGCAGGTTCCGGCACGCCAGCAGGAAGGGGGCGTCGGGGCGCACGGCCATCCCGGCCGACGTTACCGCCGGTCCGGCGGCGGCCGCCGCCGGCCCGCCCGCCACTACACTGACACGTTCCCCTTCAGGGGCGAGGTCCCTCGGTTCGAGAGGAGGAAGTGGCCTCACACCCCGACCTGCAGGCCGAGCAGGCGCACATCGACCGCGCGTACGACCGGGTGGCGACCCTCCGCGCGTCGGCCGCCGAGCTGCTCGAGACCGTGCTGCGCCAGCGCGGCGGGACGCCGGGGTCGCTGGCCGAGCGGGACGTCATCGTGCGGACCACCCTGTCGCGCCTGGAGCAGCTGGACGTGGGCCGGGAGTCGCTCGTCTTCGGCCGCATCGACCGGGAGGACGGGGAGGCGTTCCACATCGGCCGCCTCGCCATCTCGGCCGAGGACCAGGAGCCCCTGGTGGTCGACTGGCGGGCACCGGTGGCCGAGCCGTTCTACCGGGCCACCGGGGTCGACACCATGGGCCTGCTCCGCCGGCGCCACTTCGCCACCGAGGGCCGCCGCCTGGTCGGGATCGAGGACGAGGTCTTCGGCCTCCTCGACGGCGGCGCCACGCCGCTGGAGGGTTCGCTGGTGGCGTCCGACGGCACCGTCCGCCCCGCGTCCTCCACCCTGCTGGCCGCCCTCGAGCGGGCCCGCTCGGGGCACATGCGCGACATCGTCGCCACCGTCCAGAAGGAGCAGGACGAGGTCATCCGGGCGCCGCTGCCCGGCGTGCTGGTGGTCCAGGGCGGGCCGGGCACGGGCAAGACGGCCGTCGCCCTGCACCGGGCCGCCTACCTCCTGTACACGTTCCGGTTCCCCCTGGAGCGCCAGGGCGTCCTCGTCGTCGGTCCCAACCCGCTGTTCCTCCGCTACATCGAGCAGGTCCTCCCCTCGCTCGGCGAGAGCGGTGTGGTGCTCACCACCATCGCCGGGCTGGTGCCCGACGTGCGGGTGCGGGCGGTGGACCCGCCGGCGGCCGAGGCGGTGAAGTCGGACCCCCGCATGGTGGCGTTCGTCGCCCGGGCCGTGGCCGACCGCCAGCGCCCCCTCCGCCGCGACGTCGACGTGGGCTTCGAGGGCTTCTCCCTGCGCATCACGGCGGCGGCCAGCGCGAGGATCGTGTCGGCGGTGCGGCGCCGCCCGGGCACGCACAACGCCCGCCGCCGGCAGGTGGAGACGCTCGTCTCCAAGGTCATCCACCAGCAGTACACCGCCGCCGCCGAGCGCCGCCGCCGGGCCGGTCTCGGCCGCGACCCCGACGGCGAGGAGGACGAGGACGCGGGCACCGACCTCGGCCGGGGCGGCGCCGACGAGCAGGAGCTGTGGAACCTGGTGCGCGGGCACCCGGCCGTCTCTGCCGCCCTCGACCGCATGTGGCCGGTGCTCAGCCCCGAGGAGCTGCTGCACGACCTGTTCGGGGCGCCCGCCCTCGTCCGCCTCGCCGCCCGGGGGATCCTCACCGACGACGAGCAGGCCGCCCTGGTCCGCCCGCGCAGCACCTCGGTCGAGGCCATCCCCTGGACGGCGGCCGACCTCCCCCTCCTCGACGAGGCCCGCGTCCTCCTCGGCCCCCGCCGGCCCGGCGCCAGGCGGGGCGGCGAGATCCGCTGCTACGGCCACATCGTGGTCGACGAGGCCCAGGACCTCACGCCGCTCCAGCTGCGGATGCTCGCCCGGCGCTCGCTCGGCGGCTCGATGACCGTGGCCGGCGACATCGCCCAGGCCACCGGCCCCCGGGCCACGACCAGCTGGGACGACGTGACCGCCTGGCTGCCGGACCAGCGCCCCGTCCGCCTGGTCGAGCTCAGCGTCAACTACCGCACCCCGGGGGAGGTCATGGCCCTGGCCGCCAGGGTGCTGGCCGCCACCGCCCCAGGCCTGCGCCCGCCTCTGTCGGCCCGGACCACGGGGACCCCGCCGGCTTTGGTGGCGGTGGAGGCGGGCTCGGTCGCCCGGCGCGCCGCCGAGCTGGCCCGCGCCGAGTCGCTCCAGGCGGGCGTCGGGACGGTGGCGATCATCGTCCCGCCGTCGTTCCTGGACCCGGTGGAGGCGGCGCTGGGTGCCGCCGGCGTCGCCTTCGCCTCGGCCGAGCGCGACGGGCTCGACTACCCCGTCACCCTCATCCCCGTCGGCATGGTCAAGGGGCTGGAGTTCGACTCGGTCGTGGTCGTGGAACCGGCGGCGCTCGTGGCCGAGGCGGCCCAGGGCCTGCGGGCCCTCTACGTCGGCCTCACCCGGCCCACCCAGCGGCTCACCATCGTCCACGCCCGGCCCCTGCCCGACGTCCTCACCGGCAGTCCCTGATGGCTCTCCGACCGCCACCGCCGTCCGTTCCGGCGGCAGATCCGGGCGAATGGCGCCCCTTCGTGGCCCCCGAGCGTCGGGGCGGGAAGCTCAGGCGGTCAGAGCGGGGATGCGGGCGGCGGCGGCCGAGCGGTCGCGTGTCCTCGTCGCGGCGGCCACGGCGGCCACGTAGGCGGCCTTGCGGCGGGCGACCCGGGGGCCGTCCGTCGACTCGGGCATGGTCTCGGGGTCGAGCTGGGAGGTGATTCCGTCCTTCAGCAGGGACATGGCCTTGGAGCGCATCTGGGAGATCCGCGAGGCGCTCACGCCCAGCTGCTCGGCCAGCTGCTGCATCGACCGCTCCTCGAAGAAGTAGCCGACGACCACCTGGCGGAGACGATCGGGCAGGGCCGAGACGGCGTCGAGGAGGTAGCCCCGGCGCTCCCGCTCGAGGAGCACGACGTCGGGGCTGCGGTCGTCGGACGGCAGCGCCCACTCGACGTTGCTGTCGGCGACGATGGAGTCGTAGTTCAAGACGACGGAGCGGTGGACGTCGTGGTGGAGGGCGGTCACCTGCTTCTCGACCATCCCGAGCTTGGCCGCCAGCTCCTCGGTGGTCGGGACCCGGCCCAGGCGGGCGGTCAGCTCGTCGGTGGCGGCCACCAGTCGGCGGGCCTTCGTGCGCACCGAGCGGCTGGCCCAGTCGCGGCTGCGCAGCTCGTCGAGGAGGGCGCCGCGGATGCGGGCCGAGGCGTAGTGCTCGAAGCCGGTGTCCCGGTCGGGATCGTACGAACGGGCGGCCTGGGCCAGCCCGGCCATGGCGGCCGACACCAGCTCGTCCCTCGGCACGTGGCGGGGGAGCCGGTTGGCCAGGTGGTTGACGGCGTAGTCGACCAGGGCGAGGTTGTTGCCGACCAGCGTCGCTTCGAGGTTCCGCCGGTCTTCGTCGAGCACGCAGGTGGCCATGGACGAAAAGGTCGCCGAAAAAGGGCATTGCGCGCATCGGCCGAGTGGTTGATCCACCACGCGGCGCGACCCTCCGAACGGGCTACGCGGCGGGCCCGATGTGACTAGTCACGGCCGAGCGCCCAAGGGTCGGTGCCGTAGAGTGGCGCGGTGGACCAGACGGGGGGTCCGTCGGCAGTGGTGGTCGACGAGTGGCCGCTCGTCCGCCTGGGCGTGGCCCAGGTGCTGCGCGCCATGGGCATCGCCGTGGTGGCCGAGGTCGCCAAGGCCGAGGACGGGGTCCGGGCCGCCGACGGCCGGGCCCACTACGTCCTCCTCGGCTCGTGCCGGGACCTGTCGCTGGCCGAGGCGGCCCGGAGGGCCAAGTCCCTCCGCCCCCCGCCCCGGGTCCTCGTGCTGGTGGACCACATCGGCCGGGGGGAGCTGGGCGCCCTGCGGGCGGTCGGGATCGACGCCCTCCTGCCCCGGTCGGCCGCGCCCGCCGAGCTGTCCGACGCCATCGCCCGCGTCGCCAAGGGGGAGCGGGTGGTGGCTCCCGCCCTGCTGTCGCTGCTCATGGGCGTCATCGCCCCCGCCGACCCCGCCGCCGGCGGCGAGCGGCCCGGGAGCCACCGCGAGGCGCTCACCAGGAAGGAGCTGGAGGTCCTGGCCCGCCTGGCCGAGGGGCGCTCGAACCGGGAGATCGCCGACGCCCTCTTCGTCACGCCGGCCACGGTGAAGTCCCATCTCGCCCACATCTACGTCAAGCTCGGCGTGACCGGCCGGCAGGAGGCGATGGCCCGCGCCGTCGCCCTCGGACTTCTCGGATGAACGCCTCACAGCCGAGCCGTTTCGGCCGATTCAGACGACCGTGGAAACCGCACCCGGCGAAGCGCTGAGGGAGCTCTCCGAGGTCCTGTGGCGGGAGCGGGAGCAGCTGGAGCTGGTCCTGTTCAAGTTGGAGGAGCAGCGCCTGCTCCTGGCCGACGGCCAGAGCCGGTGGGTCGGCCACGCCAGCCGCGAGGTCGAGTTCGTCCTCGACCAGGTGGGCCAGATGGAGCTGACCCGGGCCCTGGCGACGGCCGTGGCGGCGTCGTCGATGGGACTGTGCGAGGACGCGTCGCTGCGCAAGATCGGGGGCGCCGCGCCTTCGCCGTGGCCCTCGGTGATCGAGCGCCACCTCAGTGCGCTCGAGCGCCTGGCCGGGCAGATCGTCGCGCTGGCGGCGGTGAACCGGGGGCTCCTCAACGAGGCCCTGGGCCAGCTGCGGTCGGTGATGAGCAGCGATCCGGCCCGCGCCTCGACGCGGGTCCTGGTCGACGCGGCCGCCTACCAGGCCGCCCTCGCCACCAACGAACGCGTCCTCCACCCGTCGCTGGCCGACGCCGTCGGCTGGTAGGCCTCGGCCGCCCCGGGGCGGCCGCGTAGGCTGTCGGGCGTGTTCCCCCGCCAGCCCCCGACCGTCCCCGAGATCGACACGGACGGCCTGGCCGCCGCCCTGGCCGACGGCGCCCCGCTGGTGGACGTGCGGATGCCCGACGAGTACGCCGAGGTCCGCGTCCCCGGCGCCGTCCTCATCCCCCTCCCCGAGCTGGGCGCCCGCAGCGCCGAGGTGCCGAGCGACCGGCGGGTCTACGTGATCTGCGCCACCGGCGCCCGCAGCGCGGCGGCGGTGGACGCCCTGAACAAGGCGGGCTGGGACACGGTGAACGTCACCGGCGGCACCAAGGCGTGGGCGGCCGAGGGCCGCCCCGTCGACTCCGGCCCCGCCTGACCAACCCGGCGCCGACGCGTCCGCTTGCCGGCGTCGCCGATCCGAACGAGAATCGTTCTTGGTTCCGGGAAGGGAGACCAGCGGCGTGCGACGATTCCTGCTGTGGCTCACGGTGGTCGTCGCCGGCCTGGCCGCCTGCGACGACGGGAGCGGCGACGAGCAGACCCTGACGGTGGTGGCCAGCTTCTACCCGCTGGCCGAGGCGGCCGAGCGGGTGGGCGGCCACGACGTCGACGTCGCCAACCTCACCCCGGCCGGCACCGAGCCCCACGACCTGGAGCTCACGCCCGACCAGGTGGACGCCGTCGAGGACGCCGACGTGGTGCTCTACCTGGGCGGTGGTTTCCAGCCGGCGGTGGAGGAGGTGGCCGGGCGGAGGGCCGGGGGGACGGTCGACCTGCTGGCCGCGTTGGACCTCACGGAGGGCGACGGCGGCGACGTCGACCCGCACTTCTGGCTCGACCCCACGCTGCTGGCGGAGGCGGTGGGCGCCATCGAGGCCGCCCTGGCGGCGGCGGAGCCGTCGGCGCGCGCCGAGTTCGAGGCGAATGCCGACGACTACCGCGACGAGCTGGCCTCGCTGGACGAGGACCTGCGCCGGGGGCTGGCCACCTGCGAGCGCCGGGACATGGTCACCAGCCACGCCGCCTTCTCGTACCTCGCCCGCCGCTACGACCTCGAACAGGTGGCGATCACCGGGCTGTCGCCCGAGGCGGAGCCGGACGCCGACCGGCTCTCCGACCTCACCGACCTCATCCGCCGGCGGGGCGTGACCACCGTGTTCTACGAGGCCCTGGTCAGCCCCGCCGTGGCCGAGACGCTGGCTCGGGAGGCGGGCGTCGGCACGGCCGTGCTCGACCCCATCGAGGGCCTGTCGGAGGACGACGCCGACGCCGGTGCCGACTACGCCACGGTGATGCGCCGCAACCTCGAGGCGCTGCGCCGGGCGCTCGGGTGCCCGTGACGGTGCCGCGCCCGTCCGTAGGCTGAGCCCCGGTGCTCCCGCTGCCCCTGCCGTGGCCGTTCGAGCGCGAGTACATGCAGCTGGCCCTGCTGGCCGGCATCGTGGTCGGCGCCTCGGCGCCCCTCATCGGGACGTTCCTGGTGCAGAAGCGCCTGGCCCTGATGGGCGACGGCATCGGCCACGTGGCCTTCGCCGGCGTGTCGGCCGGCCTGCTGGCGGGCGTGTGGCCCGTGTGGACGGCGCTCGCCTGTGCGGTGGGTGGGGCGTGCGCCATCGAGTGGCTGCGGTCGCGGGGACGGGCCAGCGGCGACCTCGCCCTCGCCCTGTTCTTCTACTCGGGCATCGCCGGCGGGGTGGTGCTGGCCGGCCTGGCCGGCTCCTTCGACGCCGGGACCCTCGTCTACCTGTTCGGGTCCATCCTCACGGTGAGCCGGGGCGACACGGTGGTGATCGCCGTGCTCGGTGCCGTGATCATCGCCGGCGTGGCCGTGGGGTGGCGGGCGTTGTTCAGCGTCGTACTCGACGAGGAGGCGGCCCGTGTGGCCGGCCTGCCCGTCGACCGCCTGAACCTCACCCTGGCCGCCCTCGCCGCCGTCACCGTCGTGGCGGGCATGCGCATCGTGGGCGTCCTCCTGGTGGCCGCCCTGATGGCCCTGCCGGTGGGGGCGGCGCAGCGGGTGGCGTCGTCGTTCCGGGGGACCCTGCTGTGGGCCAGCGGCATCGGGGCGGGCAGCGCGCTGGCCGGCCTCGTCCTGGCGCGGCAGTGGGCGCTGGCCCCGGGCGGCACCATCGTCCTGGTGGCGGCCGCTGCCTTCGTGGCGTGTGCCCTCGGGGGCGGCCGCCGGCGGCCGGCCACCCCGTGGAGCGCGTCGGAGTCGCATCGAGGAGGCCCGTAGGATGGCGGCCGTGCCCGTTCCGCCGCACGCCGGCCCCGGGGCCCGGGGCAACGGGCGCGCCTCCGGCCGCAGCCGCGATCGCGGCGGCGACCCCCTCCACGAGGCGGCCGCCTCGCGCCTGGCCTCCCTCGACCAGCGGTACACGGCCAGGCGCCGGGCGCTGGTCGACCTGCTGCGCGCCGCCGGGCGCCCGCTCACGGTCTCGGAGATCGTGGCGGGGGGCGCCCCGGTGAGCTCGGCGTACCGCAACGTCACCGTGCTGTGCGAGGCGGGCGTCGCCCGCCGGCTGGTCGGCGCCGACGACCTCGGCCGCTTCGAGCTCAGCGAGGACCTCAGCGGGCACCATCACCACCACCTCGTCTGCCAGACGTGCAAGACGGTGGCCGACGTCCGGGCGTCGCCGGCCCTCGAGGACGCCCTCGAAGCCGCCGCCCGCCTGGCCGCCCGGGAGTCGGGGTTCGAGATCACCGACCACCGCATCGAGCTGGTCGGCCGCTGCCCGGCCTGCAAGTAGGGCGCCGACCTCATTCGTTCGCCGCTGCGAACGTGGTGTGAAGGTTCGTGACCGGACCGGCTTCGGCTACCCCCCGTCGTCCACCGCGGGGACGACGGGGCCCTCGGAGCGGCGGTCCTCCCTCGCCGCCTGGCGGTCCTCGGCGGCCATCCACTGGGCGGCGACGACGAGGGCGGCGACCAGCCCCAGCAGGTCGCCGGCGATCCACAGCAGGCCGGCGCCGGCCCGGTGGTCGGCCAGCGTGTGCCGGGGGGCGATGGGCTCACGGGCCGCCAGCAGGGCCATGCCCAGCACGGCGTGGAAGGGGACGACGAGGAAGACGGCGAGCAGGCGCCCGCCGTGGGGCAGGCGGCGGGGCACCGGGTCGACGCCCACGATGGGCCAGAAGAACAGGGCGCCGGCGGTCAGGAAGTGGAGGTGCAGCGCCTCGTGGAGCCACTCGTGGTCGAGCGACAGGCGGTACAGGGGCGTGAGGTAGAGGGCCAGCATCGACCCGCCGAACACGCTCCACCCGGTGAGGGGGTGGGCGGCCACGGCGGCAGCCCGGCTGTGCAGGACGCGGCGCAGCCGCCGGCGGGCCCGGGGCCCTCCGGCCTGGAGGGCGAGGGTCACCGGGGCGGCGAGGGCGAACAGCGCAGGAGCGACCATGCCGAGCATGAGGTGCTGGGTGGCATGGGTGGTGAAGCGGCCCTCGCCGTCGAGCAGCAGTGAGCCGAGGACGACCAGGGCGCCGGCGGCCATCGCCGCCGTGCGCGCCGCCGGCCACGGCCGCCGCGCCCGGCGGGCGGCCCACAGGTAGGCGGTCAAGGCGGCCGCCAGGACCAGCGCTGCGGCCATGGCCGCCAGGTTAGGGTTGGCGGGTGGCGCAAGCCGAGAGGGCCCGGCACCAGGCGGCGGCGAGACCGTCGATGCTGGCGGTGGGCACGATGGTCTGGCTCGCCTCCGAGCTGATGTTCTTCAGCGGGCTGTTCGCCGCCTGGTTCACCCTCCGGTCCGCCGCCGAGGAGTGGCCGCCCGAGGGCGTCGAGCTGGCCGTGGGGCGGGGTGCGCTGTTCACCGTCGTCCTGCTGGCATCGAGCGCCACCATGCAGGCGGCCGTCTGGGCCCTCGAACGCGGGAACGACCGGGCCAGGGCCAGGCGCTGGATCGTCGTCACCGCCGTGCTGGCGCTGGTCTTCCTGGCCAACCAGGCCAGCGAGTGGATGTCGCTCGAGTTCTCGCCGTCCACCCACGCCTACGGCTCGATCTTCTACCTGCTCACCGGGTTCCACGGGATCCACGTGTTCGGCGGCGTCCTCGCCATGGGTGGCCTGCTGGCCCGGATGGCGGGCACCACGCCCGACCCCGGCGTCGAGCCCGCCGTGCAGGTGGTCGGGTACTACTGGCACTTCGTCGACGTGGTGTGGATCGCCGTCTTCGCCACCGTGTTCCTCGCCCGCTAGTGCTTCGACCTCGTTCGTTCGCTGCGCTCACTCCATTCGGTCGAGTTGGATCGTGCTCCGGCGGGCGAGCGGAGCTCGCGCCGCCTCCGCCCTGTCCTCCCCGGGTGTCCGCAGCCGCAGAGGCCGCCTGCGGCGGCGAGTGCGGCCACGGACCTGGTCGCTGCGCACGCGGCGGACGTTTCTGGTCAGGGGACTAGATGGCGGCCCGACCGGCGGCGGCAGTCTGGGTGGTGGGCGCCGCCCTGGTCTCCCTGGCCGTGGTGGCCCTGGCCCCCGCCTCGGCCGGTCCGGCCGCGCGCACCATCGAGACGGGCGAGGTCGAGCTCGGTCGCCGGCTGTTCGAGACGGGGTGCGCCAGCTGCCACGGCATCGAGGCGCAGGGGACGCCGTTGGGCCCCAACCTCCAGGGCGTCGGCGCCGCCGCCGTGGACTTCTGGGTGTCGACCGGGCGCATGCCGCTGGAGCGCAACACCGAGATCGCGGTGCGCAAGCCGCCGTCGTACGACCGGCCCCAGATCAACGCGCTCATCGCCTACGTGACGTCGCTCGACGAGTCGGGCCCCGAGATCCCCGAGATCGACCTGGCCGCGGCCGACATCGTCGAGGGCGGCCAGCTGTACCGCAGCAACTGCGCGGCGTGCCACGGCGCCGTGGGCATCGGGGGCGCCCTGGCCCGGACGCGCCACGCTCCGCGGCTGGGGCCCGCCACCCCCCTCCAGGTCGCCGAGGCCATCCGCATCGGCCCGGGCGCCATGCCCAGCTTCGGGCCCGAGACGTTCGACGACGAGCAGGTCTCCGCCATCGTGAAGTACGTCCGGGAGCTGGACAGCCCCGAGGACCCGGGGGGCATCGGGCTGGGCCACGCGGGCCCCATCCCGGAGGGCTTCGTCGGGTGGCTGGTGGGGCTGGGCGTCCTCCTGGTGGCGGCGTGGTGGATCGGGGAGCGGGAGTGAGCGAGGCGAGCCGCGACGAGCGCCGCACCGAGCGGTCCATCGGCATCGCCCTCGGGGTCAGCGCCGTCACCGCCCTCGCCCTCGCCTTCACCTTCGCCGTCGGCGGCCAGCCCCAGGTGGAGGGCGCCCTCCTCGGGGTGTCGTTGGGCAGCCTCGGCTGGGCCCTCGCCGCCTGGGGGAAGCACCTGCTCCCCGCCGGCCCCTTCGTCCAGGAGCGACACGAGCTGGGGGCCGACGACGCGCCGTCCGAACCCGTCTCCCGCCTGGTCCAGGCGGGCGAGGTGGACGAGCCGGGGCCGGGCGGCGTCCCCGCCGTGCCCGACCCGGACGAGGACACGATGGACGCCATGGGGCGGCGGCCGTTCCTGCTGAAGTGCCTCTTCGGGGCCATGGGTGCCCTGGGCCTGGCCGCCCTGTTCCCGATCCGGTCACTGGGCCCGAACCCGGGCCGCAGCTTGTTCGAGACGGCGTGGCGGAAGGGCTCGCTGCTGGTCAACGAGGAGGGCCGGCCCGTGCGGGCCACCGAGCTGGACGTGGGCAGCGTGGTCACCGTGTTCCCCGAGGGCCACGTGGGCGCGGCGGACGCCCAGACGCTGCTCATCCGGGCCGTGGACGAGGACCTGGTCACCCGGGAGGGCCGGGAGGGGTGGGCGCCCCAGGGCTACGTCGCCTACTCCAAGGTCTGCACGCACGCCGGCTGCCCGGTGGGCCTCTACCAGGTGGCCACGCGGCAGCTCCTGTGCCCGTGCCACCAGTCGCTGTTCGATGTGATGGACGGCGCCCGCCCCGTCTTCGGTCCCGCCACCCGGTCGCTCCCCCAGCTCCCGCTGGACATCGACGACGACGGCTTCCTCCGGGCCCAGAGCGACTACCACGAGGCCATCGGCCCCGGCTTCTGGGAGCGCCCGTGAGTGGCCCGGGAGGCCGGTCCATCGCGAGCGCGCTGGTGCGGCATGCCGAAGGGATGGTGCACCAGTGATCCGCCGCCTCAACGCCTGGTTCGACTCCCGGCTCGGCACGTCGGGGTTCGTGAAGACGGCGCTGAACAAGGTCTTCCCCGACCACTGGTCCTTCATGCTGGGCGAGATCGCCCTCTACTCGTTCCTGGTCCTGCTCATCACCGGCGTGTACCTGTCGTTCTTCTTCGAACCGAGCCTGAAGGAGGTCGTCTACGACGGGTCGTACGCGCCCCTGAAGGGCGTGGAGATGTCGGCCGCCTACGAGTCCACCCTGCACATCAGCTTCGAGGTGCAGGCCGGGATGGTCATGCGCCAGATGCACCACTGGGCGGCCCTCGTCTTCCTGGCCGCCATGGTCGTCCACCTGGGCCGGGTGTTCTTCACCGGCGCCTTCCGCCGCCCGCGGGAGCTGAACTGGATCATCGGGGTGACGCTGCTGCTGCTGGGCATGCTCAACGGCTTCGCCGGCTACTCGCTCCCCGACGACCAGCTCTCGGGCACGGGCCTGCGGATCTTCTACTCGATCTTCCTGTCCGTCCCCGTGCTCGGCACCTGGTTGTCGTACCTCACCTTCGGCGGCGAGTTCCCGGCCGAGTCGATCATCTCCCGGCTCTTCGTCATCCACGTGCTGATCCTGCCCGGGGTCATCCTCGGGCTCATCGGCGCTCACATGGCGATCCTGTGGCGCCAGAAGCACACCCAGTTCGCCGGCAAGGGGAAGACCGAGCACAACGTCGTCGGGTCCCGCCTGTGGCCCAGCTACGCCATGAAGAGCACCGGCTTCTTCTTCATCCTGCTGGCCGTCCTGGCCGCCCTGGGCGGCCTGGCCCAGATCAACCCCATCTGGCTGTACGGCCCGTACCGGGCCGCCGAGGTCAGCGCCGCCTCCCAGCCCGACTGGTACGTGGGGTGGCTGGACGGGGCGCTGCGCGTCTTCCCCGCGTGGGAGATCCGCGCCTTCGGGAAGACGATCCCCACGGTGTTCTTCCCGGGCATCCTGCTGCCGGGCGTCACCTTCGGCCTGATGTACGCGTGGCCCTTTCTGGAGGCCCGCTTCACCCGGGAGAACGACCGCGAGTACCACCTGCTGGACCGGCCGCGCGAGCGCCCGGTGCGCACGGCCATCGGCACGGCCGTCATCGCCTTCTTCGTCGTGCTGTTCTTCGCCGCCGGCAGCGACGTGCTGGCCACCGTGTTCAACGTGTCGGTGACCGGTCTCCTGGTGGCGTTCCGGGTGCTCCTCGTCGTGCTGCCCCTCGCCGTGGGTGCGGTCACCTACCGCCTGTGCCGGGAGGCCGCTTCCTTGCCCGACGAGGAGGGTGCTCCGCCCGTCGTGGTGCGGACGCCGGACGGCTCGTACCACGTGGTCGAGGAGGACGGGGAGGAGCCGGTGGAGACGGGCGCGCCGCACGCCCGGGCGCGGGGCGGCCCGACATGATGGCCCCCGAGGCGGCGATGAAGATGAGCACGAAGCCGGGCAGGGCGGGCCAGATCCCGAAGGCCATGCCGTTGGCGGCCAGGACCGCCCCCAGGGCCAGGGTGGCCGGCCACGCCGTGGGGCCGGGGAACCGGCCGACGACGCCCGCGCCGTCCTCGATGTCGGCGTCGGCCCGGTCCTCGGGGCGGGGCGCCATGCGCCGCGACCACCACAGCAGCCACACGCCGGGGATCAGGCCCAGGCCCACGGTGAGGAGGAGCATGGTGGAGCCCGCCTCCTCGTAGCTGGTGAACCAGTAGACGGTGGTGACGACGGCGAAGAAGGCGGCCGTGCCGGCGAAGACCAGGCCCTCGGTCCTCACTCGGCGGTGACCTCGGTCTCCGTTCCCGCCGGTGGCGGCTGGTGGCCGTCGCCCGAGCCGGCACCCGCCATCGCCATGCGCTCGTCGAACACGGGCCGGTCGGACCGGATCGGCGGCAGGCGGGTGAAGTTGTGCGACGGCGGCGGCGAGGTCGTCGCCCACTCCAGGGTGTGGCCGCCCCACGGGTCGCCGCCCGACGGCTCGCCCTTTCGTATCGACACGACCAGGTTCCAGAGGAAGGGCAGCGTGGAGACGGCGAGGACGGCGGCGCCGGTGCTGGACATGAGGTTGAGGAACTCCAGGCCGTCGCCCTCCCGGTAGTCGGCGACCCGGCGGACCATCCCCCGCAGGCCCAGCTGGTGCTGGGGGAAGAAGGTGAGGTTGAACCCGACGAACAGCAGCCAGAAGTGGAGCCACGCCGGCCGGGCCCGCATCATCTTCCCGGTCCACTTCGGGAACCAGTAGTAGACGGACGCGAAGCCGGCGAAGACGGCGCTGCCGAAGAGCACGTAGTGCATGTGGGCGACCACGAAGTAGGTGTCGTGGACGGCGAAGTCCACCGGCGCCGACGCCAGCAGCACCCCGCTCAGGCCGCCCAGGAGGAACACCACCATGAAGCCGATGGCGAACAGCATGGGTGGGGCGAGGTTGATGCGGCCCCGCCACATCGTCCCGATCCAGTTGAAGAACTTCACGCCGGTCGGCACGGCGATGAGGAACGAGATCCCGCTGAAGAAGGGCAGCAGCACGGCGCCGGTGGTGAACATGTGGTGGGCCCACACGCCGACGGACAGGCCGGCGATGGACAGGGTGGCGAAGACGAGGCCCCGGTAGCCGAAGACCGGCTTGCGGGAGAACACGGGGATGATCTCGGTGATGACCCCGAAGAAGGGCAGGACGATGATGTAGACCTCGGGGTGCCCGAAGAACCAGAACAGGTGCTGCCACAGGATGGGGACGCCGCCCGCCTCAACGTCGAAGATGTGCATGTTCATGCGCCGGTCGGCGAAGAGCATGGCCAGGGCGCTGGTGAACACGGGGAACGCCATCAGCACCAGGACCGACGTCACGAGCATGTTCCAGGTGAAGATCGGCATCCGGAACATGGTCATGCCGGGGGCGCGCAGGCAGAACACGGTGGTGATGACGTTGACGCCGGTGGCCACCGACGACAGCCCGGTGAGCAGGAGGCCGGCGATCCACAGGTCGATGCCGGCGCCGGGGGCGTGCACGGCGTTGGACAGGGGGGCGGTGCCGGTCCAGCCGATGTCGGCGGCGCCCCCGGCGGTGAGGAAGCCGGCGGTGACGGTGAGCCCGCCGCCCAGGAAGAGCCAGTACGACAGGGCGTTCAGGCGGGGGAACGCCATGTCGGGGGCCCCGATGTGCAGGGGGACGAAGTAGTTCGCCAGGCCGAGGCCGAACGGGGCGGCGAAGAGGTACATCATCATCGTCCCGTGCATGGTGAACAGCTGGTTGTACTCGGCCCGGTTCACCACCTGGAGGCCGGGCTCGGCCAGCTCGGTGCGCATCAGCATGGCGAGCAGGCCGGCGGCCAGGAAGAAGCCGAACGACGTCCAGATGTAGCTGAGCCCGATGATCTTGTGGTCCGTGGTGGTCAACCACCGGAGCAGCCCGCGGGGCTCGGGACGGTGGTCGTCGGGAGGCGGGGACGGCGCCCGCGGCGGGCGCTCGAGCACGGTCATCGTCCCGCTCCCATGGCCGTCCCCCCGACGTTGGGCGAGGTCCGCTGCTCGGCGATCCACCGGTCGAACTCGGCCCGGGAGACGGCCTCGACGACGAAGTCCATGCGGTCGTGGAGGAGGCCGCAGAACTCCGCGCAGCGGCCGTCGTAGCGACCCTCCTCCAGCACCTCGAGGTCGAGCTCGTTGGTGATGCCGGGCACCGCGTCGCGCTTGTAGAGGAACTCGGGCACGTAGAACGAGTGCTGCACGTCCGTGGTCCGGAGCACGAGCCGCACGGTGCTGCCGGCGGGCAGCACCATCACCGGGTCCTCCTCGGGGGTGCCGACGACCTCCACGCCGGCGTCGCGGTAGCGGAAGCGCCACTGCCACTGGAAGGCGGTCACCTCGACGGTGACGGCGGGGTCGGCGCTCACGTGGTCGACCCGGTCCTGGGTCCGCACGTTCACGAGGAACAGGATGGCCACGATGACGAGCGGTGCCGCCGTGTAGACGATCTCCAGCGGGATGTTGGCGTGGGTCTGCTTCGGGACGGCGTCGTCGTCGCCCGAGCGGCGGCGGAACCGGATGACGGCGAAGAGGATGAGGGCCCACACGAACACGCCGACGGCCACCGCCGCCCACATCGACCCCTGCCACAGCCGGAAGATGTCCCGGCCCTGGCGGGTGGCGCCGCGGGGCGCCCCGAACGTCGGCCCGTCGTTCCCGCACGCCGAGAGGACGGCGCCGAGCAGCAGTGCCGGTGCCAATCCCCGCCACGGACGACGCATCGCCGGGGAACGCTAGCGCTTCGACCTCGTTCGTTCGCTCCGCTCACGCCATCCGGTCGAGTCCTCCGTGGCGTTGCCCGGTGGCGGGCGGGCCGGCCACGACGCTACGGGGTGGGCTGGCCGATGTCCTCGCCGGCGTCGGAGATCCCGTCGTCCATCAGCTCCACCTCGAGCTCCTCTCGCCGGGTGATGGGGTCGTCGGGCTCGGCGGCCGCCTCCTCCCGCACCTCGTCCTGCGTCTGCTGCTCGGGGTCGCGCTCGCTCATGGCACAGTTCTAACCCGTGGACACCACCGAGCTGCGCGTGGACACCGGCGGCCGGCGCGTCACCGACCTCACCGAGGAGGTCACCGCGTTCTGCTCGGGGCGGGGCGACGGGCTGCTCAGCGTCTTCGCGCCCCATGCCACCGCCGGCCTCGCCCTCATGGAGACGGGTTCGGGGTCGGAGGCCGACCTGGACGAGCTGCTGGACCGGCTCCTGCCCCGCGACGGCCGGTACCGGCACCGGCACGGGTCGACGGGGCACGGCGCCGACCACGTGATGCCCGTGCTGGTCAGCCCCTCGCTCGTGATCCCCGTGGTCTGCGGCCGGCCCCGGCTCGGCACGTGGCAGAGCGTCGTCCTGGTCGACCCCAACGAGGACAACCCGGCGCGGACCGTCCGCCTCAGCTTCCTGGCCGGCTAGGGCCGCCGTCGCCGAGCAGCCCCTCGGCGACGGCCAGCGCGGCGGCCGCCTCGCCGCCACCTTCCCGGCCGGCCGATGCCCGCCCGGCCAGGAAGGTGGCGAGGGGTGCGTTCCTCCGCTCGGTGCCGTGGGCGACCACCCGGGCGAGGTCGAGCACGGCGTCCACCTCGGCGGGGCCGAGGCGGGCCACGGCGAGGGCGTCGGCGAAGCGGTCCAGCCAGTCGTCCATGTCCACAGCGTGCCCGCACCGGGGCGCCGCCGTCAGGACGGGACCTGGAACGACGCCTTGAACGCCTCGAACTCGTCCTGGGACTCGGCCCAGCGGCTCTCGGCCGCCTGGAAGTTGAGGGCGAACCCGTAGCGGCCGGTGACCATCCCCAGGTTCACGGCATGGAGGCGGGCACCGCCCGACGTGTACGCGTACTCCCACAGGGCGGCGTCGAAGCCCTTGTAGGTGGTGGGCTCGATGCGGATCTCCTGGTAGGCCTCGTGGCGGGCGCCGAAGCTCCTCGACAGGCTCTCCCAGGCACCCTCGGGCGACGGGCCGGGTTTGTCGGTCCAGTCGACGCGCAGGTAGGTCCCCGTCCCGGGGTCGGTGATGTCGGTGCGGGTGCCGTCGAGGGGCGTCACCCGCCACCCCGGCGGATGGGCGATCCGGTAGCCGACCTTGGGATCGGTGTACGTGACCCAGCCGGGCGGGGCGCCCTCGGGCGCCGCCGTCGTCGGCGACTCGCCACCGCTGGTGGTGGTCGTGGTGGTGGTGGCCGTCGTCGGGCCGGTGGCCGTCTCGTCCCGGTCGCCGTTCCCCGAAGCCGCCCAGCCGAGGATGGCGACGAGCACGGCCACGCCGGCCAGGACGGCGGCGAGGGCCAGCCCCCGACGGGGGCGGCCGCCGCCGGCGGGCGGGCGACGGGCCGGCTCCCGATCGCGCTGCGGGCGCTCCGCGGGCGGCGTGGCCGGGCGGCGTGGGGCGGGCGCCGGGCGCGGAGCGCCCGCAGCGCGAT
>Ga0247717_1000158_pt1 | contig 20926 bp, 14 predicted proteins | sample 24E_NmetaG_FD_189047 | JGI IMG/M metagenome (GOLD analysis project Ga0247717, IMG submission 189047) | Soil microbial communities from hillslope of Landscape Evolution Observatory, University of Arizona, Oracle, AZ, United States - 2-4-E_N | ecosystem: Engineered > Artificial ecosystem >... | reverse complement strand
ACGAACTCGGCGGCGGCGTCGTTCGACTCCCTGTTGAACAGCAGGTCGCCGAAGCTGCCGAGGTAGGAGATCCCACCGATCCGCCAGCGCTCCTCGAAGGTCGCCCGCTGCTCCTCGGGCGTGGCTCCGGACGCCGGCTCGAGGTTGAAGGCGGTGCTGCTGCCGAACCCGGACAGGCGCGCCGCTTCCCGGTGCTCGGCGAAGTGCCGCTTCACCCACTCCTGACGCTCGGCGTCGACGGGCCCGTTGAAGGCGGGGATGCTGAAGTTGGCGGTCCGCTGGAAGACGGTGAGGTGGTCGGCCTGCTCGGCGATCTGGGGGATCGACTGGATGGCGGAGGAGCCGGTGCCGATGACGCCCACCCGCTTGCCGGTGAAGTCGACGCCCTCGTGGGGCCACTGGCCGGTGTGGTACGTCTCGCCGGTGTAGGAGTCGTAGCCGGCGAAGTCGGGCTTGCGGGGCGCCGACAGGCAGCCGGTCGCCATGATGCAGAACTGGGCGTCGACGACGTCGCCCCGGTCGGTCTCGACCGTCCACCGTCCGGTCGCCTCGTCGAAGGTGGCGGCGGTGACCCGGGTCTCGAAGGTGATGGACGGGCGGAGATCGAACCGGTCGGCGACATAGTTGATGTAGCGGAGGATCTCGGGCTGGCTCGGATAGCGCTCGGTCCAGGTCCACTCCTGGGTGAGCTCCTCGGACCACGAGTACGTGTAGTCGATCGACTCGACGTCGCACCGGGCGCCGGGGTAGCGGTTCCAGTACCAGGTGCCGCCGACGCCGTCGCCGGCCTCGAAGCAGGTGGCGCTCAGTCCCGCCTCCCGCAGCCTGTAGAGCATGTAGAGCCCGCCGAAGCCGGCGCCCACCACCACCGCGTCGACGGTCTGTCGCTTCCCCGCAGCCATGCCCCATCTTGCCGCGGTTCGCATTCTTGGAGCATCGAGGCGCGCAGAGCGCGCTTCGTTGCTCCAAGAAGTTGGTCAGGCCTTCTGGGGGCCGCGGACGAGGCGACCGGGGCGCTCGCCGGTGAGCTCGCCGCCCTCGGCGATGGCCACGCCCCGCTTGATGGTGGCGTCGTAGCCGACGGCCCGCTGCAGCAGCCGGGTGCCGCCGGCCGGCAGGTCGGCGACCAGCTCGGGTGACTGCACGGCGATGGCGTCGTGATCGATCACGTTGAGGTCGGCGAGGTAGCCGGGAGCGACGACGCCGCGATCGAACCAGCCGACGTGCTCGGCGGTGCGCTGGGTCTGCTGGTGCACGACGAACTCGAGGCCGAGCGTCTCGCCCCGGGTGCGATCGCGGGTCCAGTGGGCGATGGCCGTGGTGGGGTAGGTGGCGTCGGAGATGGCGTTGCAGTGGGCGCCGGCGTCGGAGAGGCCGAAGATCGAGTGCGGCGAGGTGATCATCTCCCGCACGTCCTCGAGGTCGCCGCGCGCGTAGTTCATGAGCGGCAGGTACAGCAGGGCGGCGCCGTCGCGCTCGGTGAGCAGGTCGTAGAGCACCTCGTTGGCGGGCCGACCCGAGCTCGCCGCGAGGCCCGCGACGCTGCGCTCGGGCGTCGGCTCGTAGTCGGGCCGCTCGCCCAGCGGGTACATGCGGTCATATCCCGAGTGGATGAGGCCGATGAAGTCCGCCGGCGCGATGGCACCGTGCTCCGCGAGGACCGTGGCCCGCACGTCGGGGTCGCGCAGCGCGCCGGCGCGCTCGGCCAGCGGCAGGTCGCGGAACGACCGGTACGTGGGGGAGAAGGCGAGCGGGTTGGCGCTGGCGCCGAGGCCCAGCAGCACGCCGATCGGACGAACCGCGACCTGGGCGCGGACGGTGGCGCCCGCCGCGTTCCAGTCGGCGATGGCGTCGAGCAGCTCGCGGTAGCGGTCGGGCGTCTCGTCGTTCTGCTGCACGGTGAAGCTCAGCGGCCGGCCCAGCTCGAGGGCGATGCGGCCGAGCAGGTCGAGCTCGCGCGCCACCAGCTCGTCGTCGGCCGACTGGTACACGTCGGAGATCAGCTGCATCACGCCGGTGCCGGCCCGGGTGAGGGCCGAGGCCACGCCGAGCACCTCGTCGGCGGCGGCGGTGAGGGTGCCGATCTGCTCGCCGAGGCTGGTGCGGTGGGCCCACGTGCGGGACGTGGTGAAGCCGAGGGCGCCGGCCCGGATCGCCTCCTCGGCCAGGCGCGACATGGCGTCGATGTCGTCCGCGCTGGCGCGCACGGTGTGGTCGGCGCCCCGCTCGCCCATCACGTAGGTGCGCAGGGCGGCGTGCGGCACCTGGGTGCCGATGTCGAGCGTCCAACGCAGGCGGTCGAGCACGTCGAGGTACTCGGGGAAGCTCTCCCAGCCCCACGTCATGCCCTCGGCCAGCGCGGTGCCGGGGATGTCCTCCACGCCCTCGAGCAGGCGGATGAGCCAGTCGTGCTTGTCGGGGCGGGCCGGCGCGAAGCCGACGCCGCAGTTGCCCATCAGGAGCGATGTGACGCCGTTGATCGACGACGGTGCCATGTCGGGGTCCCACGTGGCCTGGCCGTCGTAGTGGGTGTGGATGTCGACCCAGCCGGGGGTGACGATGCGGCCTTCGGCGTCGATGGTGCGCCGAGCCGGCCCGGGGACGTCGCCCACGGCGACGATGCGGTCTCCTTCGATGCCGACGTCGGCGCGCCGGGCGGCACCGCCCGTCCCGTCGACCAGCAGACCGTTGCGGACGATGAGATCGAGCATGCGACCACGGTACCGTCCCCCCTCGATGGACCTCGGGGTGTGCGTGGCGAGCCAGATCGACGATCTCGACTACCCCCGGCGGTGCGAGGACCTCGGGTACTCCCACCTCTGGTTCGCCGACAGCCAGATGATCTGGTCGGACGTGTTCGCCACCATGGCGCTGGCCGCCGACCGCACCGAGCGGATCCGCATCGGCACCGGGGTGGCGGTGGCCGGCACCCGGCCGGCGCCGGTGCTGGCGGCCGGCATGGCGACCATCAACCGGTTGGCGCCGGGCCGCGTGTTCTGCGGCGTGGGAAGCGGCAACACCGCCATGCGGATCATGGGCCACAAGCCGGTGACCATCGCCGAGCTCGACGCCTACCTGGCCGCGCTCCGTCCGCTGCTCGACGGCGAGGAGGTCGACTACACCTGGCGAGGCCGGACGGCGCCGACCCGTCACCTCATGCCCGACGCCGGGTTCGTCGCCTTCGAGCCCCGCATCCCGTTGCACGTCTCGGGCTTCGGACCGCGCTCCATCGGCCTGGCCGGCGCGCACGGCGACGGGCTCGTGCTCGGCGGCTCGCTCACGCCCGCGGTCGTGTCGTCGCTGCGGCAGCTCACCGGTCGGGTCGACGACCCGACCTTCGAGATCACCACCCTCACGACGATGGTGGTGCTCGAGGACGGCGAGGCGGTGGACAGTGACCGGGTGAAGGCCGAGGCCGGCTCGATGGCCGTCGCGGGGTTGCACTACGCCTACGAGCAGCACGCCCAGTACGGCAACCCGCCGCCCGCCTACGCCGCCGACTTCTGGGACGACTATGTGGCTCAGGTCGAGGCCGTCCCCGCCGACCGCCGCCACCTCCACGTGCACCGCGGCCACAACTGCTGGGTGGAGCCCGACGAGGAGCGGTTCGTGACCCGGGAGCTGCTCGAGTCGACGTGCATGATCGGCACCGCCGATCAGCTCGTCGAGCGGCTGCGGGCGCTGGAGGAGGCCGGCCTCACCCAGGCGATGCTCCTCCCGCCCCTCGCCTGCAAGGAGAAGGTGCTCGCCGACGTCGCCGAGCAGGTCCTGCCCCGCCTTTGACCGCGAGTTCTCGGAGCACTCCAGCCGACGTGGGCGGACCCGGGTGCCCCCGAGATCTTGTGGGGGCTACGCGGGCTTGCGGGCCACGTACACCGAGTCGAGCGGGTCACCGGGTGCCTCGTCGACGGTGACGTCGACGAAGCCGGCGGCGGCGAGCATCTCGAGCGCCAGCTCCTCACCCCACACGGTGCCGAGACCGGCGCCCCCGCACGCCAGCGACACGGTCATGCAGTGAAGGGTGCTGATGGCGTAGAGCATCGGCGCCAGCGGGTTGTCGACGTTGCGCTCGAGGTGGCTCGACGCCCGGATGTCGAACATCACGAAGATGCCGCCCGGCTCCAGCGCCTCGAACACGCGCGCCAGCACGCCGGCGGGGTCGGCCTGGTCGTGGATGGCGTCGAACGCGAACGCGGCACCGAGCGGCGGGTCGGTGGGCAGCGTCAGCACGTCCTGCACGGCGAAGGTGACGTTGTCGAGGCCCCGCTCGCTCGCCTCGGCCCGGCCGACCTCGATCCCATCGGCGGCCAGGTCGTACCCGACGAAGGTCGAGGCCGGGAACGCGCCGGCCAGCACGTTGGTGCTGTGACCGGTCCCGCACCCGATGTCGGCGACACGGGTGCCGGCTCGCAGCCGCTCGACCAGACCGCCCGCCAAGGGGAGGACCTGGTCGACGAGCACGGTGTCGAACATCGGGCGGCTGAGACCGTCCATCACCCGGGTGAAGTCGGGGCGGTACGCCTCGTAGGGCACGCCGCCGCCGTCGCGGAACGACTGGGCGACGGGCCCGATGAACGGGGCGAGGTGTCCGCTGATCGCGCTCAGCGGCGCCATGTTCAGGTCGGTGGTGCCGGTCAGGCAGACGGCGTGCTCGGCGGGGAGCGTGTAGCGGCCGGTGGTGGGGTCGTAGTCGACGATCCCGGCGGTGACGACGGCGCCGAGCCACTCGCGCACGTAGCGCTCCTGCAGCCCGGCCCGGTCGGCGAGCTCGCCGCTGGTGGCCGGTCCTCGAGCGGCGGCGTCGAACAGACCGGTCCGGTGGCCGAGATCGATCATGAAGGTGACGAAGCTGCCGGTGTAGGCGCCGAGAAGCCGCTCGGCGAACGCGCCGACGCGCTCCTCGTCGATCGGCGGGGTGTCCAGCGTGGTCATGACAGCTCCTCCTCTGGCGGCGACGCGGCGTCGTTGCGCGCTCCGGCTCACCGTACGAACGCGGCAACCCGGCCGACTTCGGCCGAACCATGCAACTCGCGGAACCGCGTGGGTCGAACTATGCAGGCGGGCGAGGTGCGAGGCCGTGATCGTGGGCGACGGCGGCGGCCGCGGTTCGGGAGGAGACGCCGAGCTTGGTGTAGATGTTCGCCAGGTGGCGGGCCACGGTCTTCTCGCTCAGCACGAGGGCGGCGGCGACGTCGCGGTTGGTGAGCCCCCGGGCGACGAGGGCCAGCACCTCGGCCTCCCGCCGGGTGAGGCCGCCCGGGAGCTCGGGCGCCGGCGGCGGAGCGGCGGCGGGGTCGGACTCGGCCACGCCGAGCCCGGCGAGGGCGGCGGCGGCCGCCTCGCGCTCGAGGCCGGCGGTGTGCTCGTTGCCCAGCGCGTCGTGCGCGCGGGCCAGGTGGCGGCGGGCGTGGGCCACCCGATACGGCGCATCGAGGTCCTGCCAGCGCTGGCGGGCGGACTGGAGCGAGACCACGGCGGCGGCGGCGTCACCCTCGGCCAGCTCGACGATGCCGCGGGCGAGGGCGGCGGCCGCGGCCAGTCCCGAGCTGGCGTAGGTCGCGCCCGCCGCCTGCAGCTCGTCGCTCGCTCGCCGGGCGGTCGCGAGATCGCCGACGGCGAGGGCGACCTCCACCATCGCCTCCCAGATGCGGGTCTTCGCCAGCCGGTCGGTCGCGCTCGACTCGGCGGCGAGCAGGGCCTCGAGGGCGGCGTCGTGCTGGCCCTGCGCGAGCCAGAGCAGCGCCAGTCCCGGTTGCGGGTCGCGGCCGTGCCGGTGGGCGTCGGCGTAGGCCTCGGCAGCGCCGGCGAGATCGCCGCGCAGGCGACGGACCTCACCCAGCTCGTAGCGGGCGAGACCGACGGCGACGACGTTCATCGCCGCCAGCTCCTCGCACACCCGCTGGATCTCGACCTCGGCGTCGGACCACCGGCCCCGGACCTGGAGCAGCTGGGCTCGGTGGACCCGGCAGATGCCGATGAACATCACCGCGTTGCTGAACCCCTGGCACCACCGCGTGGTGGCGTCGGTCCACTGCTGGGCTCGGCGCAGGTCGGCCAGGTCGGTGCAGATGCTCATGAGCTGGCAGTAGATGTTGCCGGCGTACGCGGGCCGGAGCCGGCCCGCCACCACGGGGAGCATCGCCTCGTCGAGCACCGCCAACCCCTCGCCCACATCGCCCTTGCGGATCATGGCGATGCCCTCGCTCACCATCGCGAACGTGAGCAGCGTTTCGTCGCCGAAGCGCGCCGCCTGCGATTGGATCTCGCGGGCCAGGTCGATGGCGGTGTCGAAGGCGCCCTCGGCGATGGCCGCGTCGATCGCCATCGACGCGAGGTAGCCGTGCTCGACGCAGGAAGGTTCGTCGGCGAGCAGCCGCTGCGCTCGAGCCATCCACCCCGAGCCCATCGCCTCCTCGCCCCGCAGGAACCACGAGAACGCGATGTCCATGGCCAGCATCGCCGCCGGCCGGGGCCGGGGATCGTCGCCGTGGACGTAGAGCCGGTAGGCCTCCTCGTAGGCCGAGAGGCTCTCCTCGATGGCGCCCTCCCACCAGGCGGCATCCGCGAGGGCGGCCATGTCGTCGGCCGACAGCGGTCCGGCGGCCCGCGCCCGCAGGAAGCCGTCGCGGGCCTCGGCCCACCGGTTCCCGGCATGGGCCGCCCGAGCCGCCTCGAGGATGTCGGCGGGCGCGTTCACCGCGTGATCAGGGTGCGTCGCTCTTGTGGCGCTTTCCGTCGTCTGACGAAGGAAACCGCCACAAGACAGGGCACCGGACGTCGGCGCACCCTCAGAGCAGCCCGCGCTCGGCCACGAACGCGTCGAGGGCGACCGCGAGCTGCTCGTAGTAGGTGTGATCGGGGTCGGCCTCGATGGCTCGCACCAGATGGGGACGAAAGGCGTCCCACCCGAGACCCTCGCGCTCGAGCAGGGCGACGGTGAGACCGAACGCCCTGCCCTCCCACGGCGCGTCGAAGACGAGCTCGCCGTTGCGGCGCGGCGGCGCCGTCGGCCCGGTGGTGGCGATGTCGCCGATCATCGGGCAACGCCGATCATCGCGTCGCGGGTGACGAGGGCCGCGAGCTCGTCCTCGCCGAGTGCGTCGGTGCCGGCCGGCCGCTGTGGCAGCACCAGGTAGCGAGCCTCGGCGCTGGAGTCCCACACCCGCACCTCGACCTCGTCGGGGAGGTCGCAGCCCATCTCGGCGAGCAGGGCCCGCGGCTCGCGCACGGCCCGCGACCGGTACGGGGCGCTCTTGTACCAGTCGGGCGGCAGGCCGAGCACCGGCCACGGGTAGCACGAGCACAGCGTGCACACGACGAGGTTGTGTACCTCGTCGGTGTTCTCCACGACGATCATGTGGTCGCCCTCGGGTCCGCCGTAGCCCAGCTCGGCGATGGCGGCGGTGCCGTCGGCGAGCAGACGGTCGCGGTAGTCAGGGTCGGTCCAGGCGCGGGCCACGACGCGGGCGCCGTTCAGCGGGCCGATGTCGTCCTCGTAGCGCGCCACGAACTCGTCGATCATCTCGTGGGTCACGATGCCCTTGTCGACCAGCAGCTCCTCGAGGGCGTGCACCCGCTGCTCGATCGGAGACTGGGTCCGAGGGTGGTGGTGGTGGTCGTCGCTCACGTCACCCGCTCCAGGTAGCTCAGCCAGAGGTCGACGTGCACCGCCGCCCGCTCGGCGCCCTCGCCCCACAGCTCGCGCCCGTCGAAGCGCACGGTGGCGATCGGCTCGGACCGTCGAGCGTCGCCGTGGGCCTCCAGGTCAGGCAGCGAGGACGGCGGGTCGATCCGCACCACCGTGCCGCGGCGACCCCGCACGTAGCGCGGGCAGCGGGTGTGGCCGCGCGTGGTGATGCGCCGCACCCGCACCTCGTCGCCGACCGTGACGTCGGTCCCCGGCTCCGGCACGGTGACGCCGGCGCTGGCCACCGGGCGCGACAGCGGGAACCCGCCGCCGGCGCCCGCCTCCAGCTCCTCGATGGTCACCCGGCCGGTCTCGACCAGGCGGGTGGCGACCCCCGTGAGCCAGTGCTCGTAGTAGCGCGATCCGAGGTAGTGCTCGGCGTCCATCCGCTCGATGGAGTGACGGAACTGCCCGCCGTTGCTGACGCCGAGGACGAAGCTCGCCATGGTGATGCCGAAGGCCCGCCGCTCCCAGTCGTGGTGGAACACCGGCTCGTCGATCTCGACCGCCGGCGGCCCGAACCCCTCCATCCCCCCGAAATCGTGGATGCCGTCCACGGGCTGACAGTAACGTCGCCCGCCCTGCCTGAGCGGAGGACAGGAGGCGTGAGGGGGCGCATGGAGATCGATCTGGAGACCGAGCGCGCCGCGCTCGACCAGGCGAGGGCGGCCATCGACGCCACCCTCGACCGGCTGCTCAACAAGCCGAGGACCCAGGCCGGGGTGGTGTTCGCCGAGTACACCGACCCCTACATCCAGGAGGGGATCGACTCGATCTTCGAGGGCGCGGTGGAGACCCTGCAGCGTGACCTCGTGGTGTTCGGCCGCATCGACGACGACCGGCCGTGGCGCATTGGCCTGTACGGCGTCGACGACAACGGCGACCAGGTCGTCGTCGACTGGCGGGCCCGCTTCGCCGAGAAGTACTACCGGGCCACCTTCGACGACCCGATGGGGCTCACCCGGCGGGTCAGCTACGTGGGCCACATCGACGACCTGTTCGTCGAGGAGTTCACCACCGGTGAGGTCGAGGGCACCTCGCCCCTCCTCGCCGAGCTGTCGCGCTCCCGCGGCGCCACGATGCGGGCCGCGGTCGCCACCCTGCAGTCCGAGCAGGACCGGCTCGTGCGCCTCGACCCGAGCGAGCGGCTCGTCCTCCGGGGTGGTCCCGGCACCGGGAAGACCGTGGTCGGCCTGCACCGCGCCGCCTGGCTCGTCTACAACGACCGCCGCATCACCAGCGAGAAGATCCTCGTGCTCGGGCCCTCGGAGCGCTACCTGCGGTTCGTCGCCACCGTGCTCCCGACCCTCGGCGAGCTGAAGGTGAAGCAGACGACCTTCGCCTCCCTGCTCGGGCCCTCGAACCCGGCGGGGAGCGACGAGCGCTGGCTCGATGTGCTCGACGCGCTGGAGGCGTCGATGCTGCGGCCGGCACCGGTGACCATCGGCCGGCTCACCATCCCCGAGGACACCATCGCCGAGCTGGTCGAGCGGTTCGCGGCCCGGGTCATCCCGTGGCGCGACCGCCGCAGCCGGTTCCTCGCGGCGGTGCTGAAGATCGCCGAGGACGCCGACCTCCGCCGGTCCTCGGGGGCCCCGACGCTGCGAGCCGAGGTGGCCGACGCCACCAAGCGGGTGTGGCCCTCGTGCACGGTGCGCCAGGCGTGGTCGAAGCTGCGGAGCCGCAAGACGCTGCGGGAGATCGGCGCCCCCGCCGACCTGATCGAGCCGTGGCTGGCGGTGGAGGGTGACGGCGCGCTGCACGACGAGGTGCGAGCCCGGTTCGACGATGTGCCCGCCCGCTACTCCCACGTGATCGTCGACGAGGCGCAGGACCTCTCGTTGCTCCAGCTGCGGGCCGTGATGCGGCGCAGCGACGGCTTCACCCTCGTGGGCGACGACGCCCAGCGGTCGAACCCGGCCGGCATCGGCCTCGGTCGCGTCGGGTCGCTGCTCGACGCGCCGGTCGCCGAGCTGCGCACCGCGTACCGGATGTCGGCCGAGATCGCCGACTGGCTGAACGACCACGCCGACCGGCACGGCATCGGGGCGGTGGAGCTGGTCGGCATCCGCCCCACGGGTACGCCGGTGCGGACCGCCGGGACCGCCGAGGAGCTCCGAGGGCGCTGGCCGAACGTGGCCGAGATCGGGGCGGGGGAGGTGTGGGACCACAAGGGCGTGGAGTACGACGCGGTGCTCGTCGACGCCGCTGGGATGACGCCGGCCGAGGTGTACCTGGCGGCGTCCCGGGCGGCCCACGAGCTGGTGGTGCTGAACTATTGACAGCTCATATGTCACTACTTAGCGTCGGATGACATGAGCGAGCATGCGAGCGTGGCCCGAGCGGCCCGGCCGAAGGCCGAGGAGCGGACAACATGAGTCGCAGGGTTGCCATGGTCAACGACGCCGCCGGCTACGTCGGCCCCCACCTGGCCCGGCTGCTGGCCCAGCGGGGCCACGACCTCGTGGTGGGCGACCCCGAGGACGGCCTCGTGGCCGCCCTCGAGGGTGAGGGGGCGCGGGTGGCGGTGGTCGAGGGGGTGCGCGACCTCGCCGCCGAAGGGGCGGCCGAGGCGCTCGTCGCGGCGGCGATGGACGCCTTCGGCCGGATCGACTCGGCCACCGCGTTCACGGGTCGCATCGTCATCGGCCGCTTCCTGAAGTCCTCGGTCGACGACCTCCGGGCGGCCATGACCGGCTGCCTCGAGTCGCCCTACCGGTTCCTCCGGGCGGTCGTGCCGGTCATGGTCGAGCAGGGCGAGGGCCAGGTGCTGGTGTTCACCAGCGCCGCCGGCGGGCGACCCACGCCCGGCGCGCCGCTCTACTCGTCGGCCCGGGCGGGGGCGAACATGCTGGTGCGCAACGTGGCCGCCGAGGTCGCTCCGCACGGCGTGCAGGTGAACGCCGTGGGCACCAACTTCATGGACTTCCCGGGCTTCATCATGGCCAACCGGGCCGACACCCCCGAGGGCCGAGCCAAGGTCGAGGCCCAGGTGCCGATGGGCCGGCTCGGCACGTTGGAGGAGCTGGCCCACTTCTCGATGCCGTTCGTCGACGGCACCAGCCGGTTCACCACCGGCCAGTTCGTCGCCTACGCCGGCGGCTGGGTCTGACCCCCGTTCTTGGAGCAACCAGACGCGGAGAGCGCGTCCCGTTGCTCCAAGAAGGACTTCAGACGAGCTGGGCGAGGACGGCGTCGTCGGCGCTGAAGTCGTACTCGTAGCGGTCGCGGCCTTCGCGGTCGAACCACGCCCAGGAGTCGCGGTAGGCGGCCTCCAACCCGAACGACGGCGTCCAGTCGAGGTCGGCGAGGGCGGCGTCGATGGAGAACATGGCGCCACCCACCAGCGCCTCGCCCCAGTGCAGCAGCGGCGGACGTGCTCGGCGCGCGACCTCCATCGGCACGTGGACGATGTCGGGCTGCACGCCCATCGCTCGCGCCATCAGCGTGATGCAGCCGGTGATGCTCGTGACCTCCGCCCCCGCCACGTTGTAGACCTTCCCGACGGCCGCCGGGTTGCCGGGGATCGACGCCATGAGGTCGGCGACATCCTGCACGTGCACCAGGTGCACGAAGGGGAACCCCTCGGCCGGCACCAGGATCGGTCGGCCCAGCTCGAGCTTGCGGAACACCGAGGGCTCGCGGGTGGCGAGCGGGCTCTTGGGCCCGATGGTGTGCGTCACCCGCAGGCACGTTGCCGGCAGTCCCGAGGCGAGGATGAAGTCCTCGGTCTCGACCTTGCCCACGCCGTAGGCCTTGCGAGGATCGGGGTCGCCCGGCGCGTGCCGCGGGAACGACTCGCGCACCGGCTGGACGAAGCTGCGCTTGTACACGGCGACCGAGCTGGTGAACACGAGATGCTGGACGCGGTCGCGGAACAGCTCGACCATCGGCTCCAGGTCGGCGGGACGGTACGCGGTGTTGTCGAACACGACGTCGAAGTCGTCGCGGTGGGGCGTGAGCGCCTCGACCAGCGCGCCCGGCTGGGTGCGGTCGGCGTGGATGCGGCGGGCACCGTCGGGCAGCGGCGCCTCGTGGCTGTTCACGACGGTGACGTCGTGACCGCGGCGAGCGAGCTCGAACACCAGATGGAGGCCGATGTAGCGGTTGCCGCCGGTGACGAGGACCCGCACGCCGGGGACCGTAGGCCAGACTGCGGTCATGGCGAGGCCGAGACGGCGCCGAGGTGCCGCACGGTGGCCGCTGCTCGTCCTGCTCGCCGTCCTGCTCGGCGGCGGGGTGCTCGCGCTCGTCACCGGTGAGCGCGGCGAAGGCGGGGACGACGACGTCGCCGGCCCGGAGATCCAGGAGCCGATGGAGGTGCCCATCACCGACGTCGACGGCGACCCGGCGCCGATCGTCGTGGCCCGCCGCCCCTACGAGGTGACGTACCGGGTGGAGGGCTTCACCCCCGGCCAGGGCGCGGTGATCGACACCGAGCGCCGCTGGGTGCGGCCGCCGTTCGACAGCCGGGTCGAGTCCCGGGCCGGCGACGGCGAGCGGGGTCAGCTCACGTTCCTCCAGGTCGCCACGTTCGGCTTCCTGCAGACGGGCCGGGAGGACGAGGAGCCGGCGGTGCTCGCCACCGAGCCGGTCGTGGCCCCCGGCGACGCCCGCCTGGCCGCCGACGTCGACTCGGCGGTGGCGGCTGGCGTGCTCGAGTGGCAAGGGCAGGAGCGAACGGTGCTCGACCGTCGGTGCCAGGTGTTCCGCACCGGCACACCGATCGACGTCGCCACCCCTGGGCCGCCGGTCGAGTCACCCCTGAGCTACGCCGACCTGTGCATCGGCGACGACGGCGTGCTGCTGCACGAGGAGTGGGTGATCGACGGCAACGTCTTCCGGCGCCGGATCGCCACGTCGATCGAAGCGCGAGACGACCTCGACGACGCGCTGTTCAGACCCACCGGTCTCCGCCCCGAGCCACCGGGCGACGGCGTGCTCCGGGAGGTGTCCAACGACAGCCAGCCACCAGGCGTCGACTTCTACGACCTCGTTCGGCCGCCCGCCGGGTTCGGTCACCTCGGACGCTTCGGCTACACCCCGCCCCGGGCGCCGCTCGACCTCACCCAGGGCGACCCGGCGAAGGTCGCCCAGCTCCTCGACGTCTACGTCGACGACGACGGTGGGCTGCTGGTCGTGGCGAACGGGGGGACGAGCGACCGCAGCCCGTTCATACCGCAGCCCGACGAGGAGGACGCCGTCGATCTCGGTGACCTCGGCACCGGTGAGGTCGTGGTCGGCCTCCGCCAGCACGAGGTCCGGGTGGGCCTCGCCGGCGGTCGGTTCGTGCGGGTGTGGGGGACCATCGCCGTCGAGGACCTGATCGAGGTCGCCCGCTCGCTGCGGGCCACCAACGACCCCGACGGCGAGGTCACCCCGATCTGAACTGGCGGGGGGCGGTCAGCCGCAGGAGCGGCAGGGTGGGTCGTTCTCGTGGGTGTGGCCGTCGGCGTCGTGGTCGAACGTCTCGTTCTCGGTGGAGACGAAGATCGGCGCCGGATCGTCGGAGAAGACGAACGCCTCGGCGGCGGGCCACGCGCCGAGCGTGTAGCGCACCCCGTTGTTCGACTTCAGCAGGATGCCCTTGCCCGGCTTGGTGAGCTCGTCGTTGCCGGTGCCGTTGACGTCCCACCACACCTCGACCCAGTCCTTGATGGCCCCCGGATCCTCGGGGGTGAACTTCACGAGCGGGGCGTTGACCCGCCCGCCGCGGGCGGGCGCCAGGAACAGCCCCTGTGACCACGTCTCCGGGGTCAGGCGCGGCCCGGCATAGTGGATGCCGTTGAACACCGTCTGGATCGGGGCCTGCCACACGTTCACGCCGTTGCCCTCGAAGTCGCTCTCGACGTGGTGGTACGTGCGGTAGCCCGAGGAGTTCTCCTTGGCGTCGGTGAACACCCACAGCGGGCTGAAGCCGTAGGCGTGCTGCCACTGCTGCTGGTCGTAGGTGCGTCCGAAGAACGTCGTGTCCTGCAGCGCGACACCGTTGATGAACCACTCGGGGAAGTAGCCCTGGCGAGTGGCCTCCGACGTGAGGAAGATCGGGTAGAGCGGGTCGCACACGCAGGTGACGACGTTGACCCCGGCGGCCACCATCTGACCGATGATGTTCGTCGACTGCTGCTGCTGCTGCTGGATGTCGAAGGTGTAGGCCACGGCCCGCTCGAGCTTCATCCCCTGGTCGGCCAGCAGGCGCTCGAAGTACTCCCGGCCCAGCTTGGCGTACGGGGAGATGACGTCGCCGGCGCCCTCGAGGTAGATGAGCCCGAACTTCCTGACGTCGTTGCTCACCCGCACGTTGGTCCCGGCCCACTTGGCCGGCCGGTCCTTCAGCCGCTTGGCCCAGTACTCGGTGATGTTCTCGTAGTACTCCTCGAGCGTGGGCAGGATCGTCCAGATGTACGGCGAGGTCAGCTTGTAGTACTCGCGGCTGTTCGACGTCGTGCACACGCAGATCACGCCGCGGGCCGCGAGCTCTTCGGTGAACGCCTGGCTCGCCGCCGAGGTGAGGTGGACCACGGCGAAGGGCTTGAGCTGGGTGGCGATGGTGACGGCATCGGCCCGGTTGACCTCGTCGCTGTCGGCCTCGCCGGTGCCGTCGAAGGTCACGTACTTCACCTCGCGCCCGTAGGTCTCGAGGTGGGTGTTGTAGTAGCGGACGAACGCCTTGGCCGTCCGATCGACGACGGCGGGGTCGTCGTCGCCGCCGATGGCAGCGAGCGTCGCGGTGGTCGCGGGGTCCGCCTGGGGCCGGTAGCGGACGAGCAGGACCGAGTCACCGGTGACGCCCATGGCGGTGGCGCCGCCGTTGTCGCCGGAGAACCGCGGGAGGCAGATCGGCGAGTAGAGCGAGAACTCGGGCATGGCACCGTCTTCGCGGCAGCGGGTGTCGGGCCCGGGCGCCGGGTAGCTGCCCGGGCCGTGCTCGGGACCCCACACCGTCGATGCCCCCTCCGCAGGAGCGTCGAAGGTGTCGGTCGCCTGGATCGGCGTGCCGCCGACGCCGCCGACGCGGCCGGTGCTGCCACTGCCGGCGGGGCCGCCGGTGGCCGCGACCCCGGTCGAGCCCGTGCCGGTCCCGACCGTGCCCGAGCCCGTCGAGCCGGCGGTGCCGTCCGAGCCGCCGGCGATGGGGTTGCCGGCACCGACGAACTGCGGGCCGCCTCCACCGCCGTTGCCGTTGCCGGGCATCAGGATCACGAGCGCCGCCAGCACGACGATCACGCCGAGCGTCGGACCGTAGCGGTCCATCAGCTCCTTCATCGTGAGGTTCATCGCCTACCCCCCGCAGGCCAAGACGCGCCCCCGGACCCCCAGGTGCGCCATCCGCGAGGTTCGTGGCTGTGATGGCCGGTTCCTGCCGAAACTGAGCCATCTGTCACATTTCGGGAAGGAGGTCGGGCGGCCGGCGCCGAACCGGAACAGCGTTCAGGACTGGGGGGTCATATGACCGCGACGCTCGAGCGCGGTGGTGGCGGCTCTGTCGACGAGACGGAACCGATCGTCATCGACGTCGATGAGCAGCCACCGAGCCGGGGCCCGGTCGTGGTCGCATCACGTCTTGATGCGGCGCTGCGCAACGAGCACGTCAAGTTCGGGCAGCGGGTGGCGTGTGCGGTCCTCGCCTTCCTGATCTTCACCAAGTTCGTCTTCCCGGCGCCCAACGCCATCCTGTTCCAGGGGGCGGTCCTCGGCTCCCTCTCGGCGCTCATCGCCGTCGGCATCGTCCTCGTCTACCGGGCCAACCGCATCATCAACTTCGCGCAGGGCGACCTGGGTGCGGTGGCCGGCGTGCTCAGCGTCTCCCTGATCGTCGGCTACGAGTGGCCGTTCTGGCCGGCGCTGGTCGTCGGGCTCGCCGCCGGCATCGCGCTCGGTGCGGTCGTCGAATTCCTCTTCGTGCGTCGCTTCGCCAAAGCCCCGCGGCTGATCCTCACCGTGGCCACCATCGGCATCGCCCAGGTCCTCGCCGGCCTCCAGCTCATCATCCCCACGTGGTTCGGCTACAACATCTCGCCCCAGAACTTCCCGCACCCGTTCGACTTCCGGTTCGAGTGGTCACCGCTGGTCTTCCGGGGCTCGCACCTGCTCGTGATCCTCACCGTGCCGTTCCTGGCGGTCGGGCTCAGCGTGTTCTTCAAGCGGACCCGCACCGGCAAGGCCGTCCGGGCGTCGGCCGAGTCGTCTGACCGCGCCCTGCTGCTCGGCATCCCCGTCAAGCGCATCGGCACCTACGTGTGGGTCATCGCCGCCCTGCTCTCGGCCCTCGCCGCCGTGCTGCGGGCGCCGATCGTGGGCATCCCCATCGGCGAGACGCTCGGCCCCACCCTGATGCTGCGGGCCATGGCCGCCGCCGTGATCGGCCGCATGGAGAACCTCACCGTCACCTTCTTCGCCGCCATCGGCATCGGCATGATCGAGCAGGCCGTGCTCTGGGAGACGGGCCGCACCGCCGCCATCGACCCGGTGATCTTCGCCCTGGTGATGATCGCCCTCGTCGTGCAGAGCCGAGGGATCATCTCCCGGGCGGTCGAGCGCGGGCAGTCGACGTGGTCCTCGATCAAGGAGGTCCGCCCGATCCCGCCCGAGCTCCGCGACGTGCCGATCGTGCGGGGCACCCTGCTCGCGGTCAAGGTCTTCGTCGCCGGCCTGCTCATCATCGTCCCGCTCGGTCTCGGGCCCGGTCGGGTGAACCTGATGGCCTTCGGCGTGCTCACGGCCATGCTCGCCCTCTCGCTGGTCATCCTCACCGGCTGGGCCGGTCAGATCTCCCTCGGGCAGTGGGCCTTCGCCGGCTTCGGAGCGGCGATCACCGGCACCATGGTCCAGGCGGGGTGGAACGTGTTCGTCGCCCTCGTGTGCGGCGCGCTGGTCGGCGCCGGTGTCTCCATCGCCGTGGGCATCCCCGCGCTGCGGATCAAGGGGCTGTTCCTGGCCGTCGCCACCCTGTCGTTCGCGCTGGCGGCCGGGAAGTTCTTCCTGAACCGGGAGTTCTTCGGCTTCGTGCCCACCGGGCGCATCCTGCGACCGACCCTGTTCGGCAAGTTCGACCTCGAGTCGGAGTACACGTTCTACTACTTCTGCCTGATCGTCCTCGGGCTCGTGCTGATGTCGCTGCGGTCGCTCCGATCGAGCCGAACCGGCCGCGTGCTGCTCGCCGTGCGCGAGAACGAGCGGGCCGTGCAGGCCTACGGGGTCAACCTCATCCGGGCCAAGCTCACCGCCTTCGCGCTGGCCGGGTTCCTCGCCGCGCTCATGGGCGGACTGCTGGCCCTGCACCAGCACAACATGCTCGGGAGCCAGCTGGCGCCGGAGAACAACTTCCGGCTCTTCAGCCTCGCCGTGGTGGGCGGGCTCGGCTCGCCGGTCGGCGTGCTCGTGAGCACGGGCGTGTTCACCGCCATCGACTTCTTCATCAACACGCCGGCCGTCAAGCTGGCCACCACCGGCTTCGGCTTGCTGCTCGTGCTGATGGTCTTCCCCGGCGGCCTCGGCGGGATCATCTACGACGGGCGCGACAACCTCTTGAAGCGCTACGCCGAGCGCAAGGGCATCTACGTGCCCAGCCTTGTCGCCGACACCCGGGTGGAGGACGTCCCACCAGACGAAGAGGCCGTGCTGGTCGGGGCCGGTGAAGGATCCGAGCACCTCGCTGACCGGGAGGGGTCCTCGTGAAGCGACCGAAGATCGACGGCCTGCTGGGCGGAGCGCCGCTCGTTCCTCTCGCCATCCTCTTCGGCTTCAACGCCGTCGACGAGCTCGATCGCACGATCTTCGGCATCCTCCTGCCCGAGATCAAAGACGACTTCGGCCTCGACCTGGCGTTCGTCACCGGCCTCATCGGGTTCGTCGGGCTCGTCGCGTTGCTGGGCCAGGTGTTCGTGGGGTTCTACGGCGACCGCGGCCCGCGGGTGAAGATCTCGATCGCCGGCGCGTCGACGTGGGCGATCTTCACCTTCCTCACCGGCCTGGCGCCGACGGTCGTGTTCCTGGCGATCATGCGGGCCGGCTCGGGTCTCGGCAAGGCCGTGAACGACCCGATGCACAGCTCGCTCATCGCCGACTACTACGCGCCCGAGCAGCGGGTGCGCGCCTACTACTGGTACCGGATCGCCAACAACGTCGGGCAGATCGCGGGGCCGCTCATCGGCGGCGTGCTCGCCTTCTACTTCGGGTGGCGGTTCCCGTTCCTGCTCTTCGCCATCCCGACCGTCGTGCTCGTCGTCATCGCCGCCAAGAAGCTGAAGGAGCCGGTCCGGGGTCGCTGGGAGCGGTCGGCAGCCGGCGGCGACGCCGAGCTCACGATGGTCGAGGACGTTCCGCCGAGCTTCGCGGAGGCGTGGAAGACGGCGCACTCGGTGCGGACGCTGAAGCGGATCTTCATCTCGCTGCCGTGGTTCGCCGCGGCGCTGTTCGGGCTCGTGGCGTTCTACGCCCTCTACTACGACGAGGTCTTCGGGCTCAACGAGGCCAGCCGCGGGTTCCTCCAGGCCGCGGTCGAGCCGGCCCAGATCGTCGGTGCCCTCTACGGCATCAAGCTCGTGTCGCGGCTGTTCCTCCGCGACCCGGGCCTCATCCTGAAGCTGCTGGCCGTCGGCGGGTGCGGCGTCGCCGGCGGTCTGCTGATCATGGCGGTCGCCCCGAACCTGGCCGTCGCCATCGCCGGCAACGCCATCGCGTCCGCCTCGGCGGCCCCGCTCACCGCCGGCCTCTACGCCACGATGTCGCTGGTCACGCCGCCCCGCATCCGCAGCATGAGCTTCGGCATCGCGGCCCTGTGGTTCATGCCCGGTCTGCTGCTGCTCCCGGTCGTGGGGGCGATGGCCGACAACATCGGGATCCGCGGCGGCATCGCGCTGATGGCGCCGATCTTCCTCATCGGGTCGTTCCTCATCGCGTCGAGCGGCGCGTTCGTCAGGGACGACATGCTGCGGGTGCAGACCGCGGCCCTGGCCCAGGCCGAGATCCGGCGCTCCCGCGAGGAGGGCGACCCGAAGCTGCTCGTGTGCCGCGGGCTCGACGTCGCCTACGGCCAGACCCAGGTGCTCTTCAACGTCGACTTCCACGTCGACGACGGTGAGATCGTCGCCCTCCTCGGCACCAACGGGGCCGGCAAGTCGACGCTGCTGTCGGCGATCTCGGGTCTCGTCGAGCCGTCCGGCGGCGCCATCGTGTTCGACGGGAAGGACATCACGATCAAGCCCGCCAACGAGACCGTCGGCGAGGGCATCGTCATGGTCCCCGGCGGCAAGGGCGTGTTCCCGACCCTGACCGTCGAGGAGAACCTCGAGCTCGCCGGGTGGCTGTTCAACCACGACAAGGCCCACGTCGAGGCGGCGACGGCCAAGGTCCTCGAGTACTTCCCGATCCTGAAGCAGCGGTGGAACGAGAAGGCCGGGAACATGTCCGGCGGCGAGCAGCAGATGCTCACCCTCGGCCAGGCGTTCATCGCCAAGCCGAAGCTCCTCATGATCGACGAGCTGTCGCTCGGTCTCGCGCCGGTGATCGTCGAGCAGCTGCTCGAGATCGTGGAGGCCATCCACGCCCAGGGGACCACGATCATCCTCGTGGAGCAGTCGGTGAACGTCGCCATCACCGTGGCCAAGCGGGCGGTGTTCATGGAGAAGGGCGAGGTCCGCTTCGACGGGCCCACCGCCGGCCTCCTCGACCGGCCCGAGATCCTCCGGGCCGTGTTCTTGCAGGGGGCGGCGGCCGGCCAGGACGCGGTGACCAACGGCGACGGGGCCGGCGGGCCCACCGACGACGGCGACGCTGGCGGGGGCGACGGGATGGCGGTCGCGGGACCTCGGCGGTTCGTCCGCGGCGACGCGCGACCGATCCTCGAGACGAAGAGCCTGAGCGTCTCCTTCGGCGGGATCCGCGCCGTCAGCGACGTCGACCTCCGCCTGAGCGAGGGGGAGATCCTCGGCCTGATCGGGCCCAACGGCGCCGGCAAGACCACGATCATGGACCTCGTCTCCGGCTTCCTCGTCCCGACCCAGGGGCGGGTGTTCTTCGAAGGCAAGGAGATCACGGCGCTGTCGCCCGACCTCCGCGCCATGCAGGGGCTGGGCCGCTCGTTCCAGGACGCCCGGCTCTTCCCCGCGCTGACGGTCGTGGAGAACCTGGCGATCGCCCTCGAGCGCCACATCGAGACCCGCGACCCCATCGCGGCTGCGCTGATGTCGCCGGCGACGCGCGTGTCGGAGCAGCACGTCCGAACTCGCGTGGACGAGCTCGTCGACCTGATGAACCTGGGGGCGTTCGCCAACAAGTTCGTCTCCGAGCTGTCGACCGGCACCCGCCGGGTCGTGGACATCGCCTGCTCGCTGGCGCACGGTCCAAGCGTGCTGCTGCTCGACGAGCCGTCGTCGGGCATCGCCCAACGGGAGACCGAGGCGCTGGGACCCGTGCTGCGCAACATCCGGGCGCAGACCGGCGCCGCTCTGCTCGTGATCGAGCACGACATGCCACTCATCCAGTCGATCTCCGACCGGCTCGTCGCGCTCGAGCTCGGGACCGTCATCGCCGAGGGTGCGCCCGACGAGGTGATCACCCACCCGCGGGTCGTCGAGTCCTACCTCGGGGAGTCGGCGGCGGTGATCAACCGCTCCGGTACCGGCGGCGGCGACACCGGAGCGAAGCGGAAGGCGAAGACCGGGAAGACCTCGTCGAAGGCGAAGTCGGCGACGGCGGCCGCGAAGAAGGCGAGCGCACCGCGACGGCGGGAGAAGCTGGTGGCGGGAGGCCGGCGATGAGGCGGGCGGCCGCCGGCATCGTGCTCGCCGCACTCGTCCTGGCAGTGGTGCCGCCGGCCTCGGCCACCGTGACCGCGACCGGATGGTGGACCCGCTCGCCGACGGCGTCGGCGCCCGAGGGGGGCGTGGCGGTGGCGAACGCGCCGGACGGGCCGCTGACCGTGGCGGCCGTGGCCGTCGACCTCGGCGACGGCGTGTCCTCGGCGACCCTCACCCTCGAGCAGACCGGGGGCGCGGCGCCCGCCGGCTCCCAGATCGTCGTGTGCGCGCTGTCGAGCACCTTCACCGCCGCTGCCGGCGGGCCGATGGAGGAGGCGCCCGCCACCACCTGCGACCGCGCGTCGGTCCCGCTCACGGCGAGCGACACCACCTGGCGGGCCAACGTGGGCGAGCTGGTCGGCGACCGATCGGGGACGGTGGCGCTGGCGATCGTGCCGGTCGCCGGGAGCGTCAGCCTCTGGGACCTCCAGTTCGATCG
>Ga0247717_1000157_pt1 | contig 20970 bp, 16 predicted proteins | sample 24E_NmetaG_FD_189047 | JGI IMG/M metagenome (GOLD analysis project Ga0247717, IMG submission 189047) | Soil microbial communities from hillslope of Landscape Evolution Observatory, University of Arizona, Oracle, AZ, United States - 2-4-E_N | ecosystem: Engineered > Artificial ecosystem >... | reverse complement strand
CGGTGGCCGCCTCACGGCGGCGTCAATCGAGGGAGAGGGCAGCACGTTCACGTTTACGCTGCCGACGGACGCCTTCGACAAGCTGCACGAGACGTGATGGACCTGCTCGCCGACGCCAACAAGCAGATCGCCGACGCCGAGACCCTCGCCGCGCTGTCCGCCCTGGAGACCGACCTCCTGGGCAAGCGGTCGGCGATCGCGCGGAGCAAGGCTGCGCTGGGCGAGCTGGCACCCGAGGAGCGCAAGCACGCCGGCCGTGAGCTCAACGAGACCCGTGCCGCGATCGAGGCTGCACTCCGGTCCCGGCGGGCCGAGCTCGAGGAGATCGAGCGGTCCGCGCAGCTCGAGGCCGAGCGGCTCGACCTGACCGAGCTGCGACCGCGACGGACGCGTGGTCACCTCCATCTCGTGACCCAGGCGACCGACGATCTGGTCGACACCTTCGTCGGGCTGGGCTTCACGGTCGCCGAGGGGCCCGAGGTCGAGACCGACTGGTACAACTTCGGCGCGCTGAACTTCCCGCCCGGCCACCCGGCGCGGAACATGTACGACACGCTCTACGTGGACCTCGGGGAGCCCGAGTCGACCCTTCTGCGGACCCACACGTCGCCGGTGCAGGTGCGGATCATGGAGCAGCAGCCGCCGCCGATCTACGCGGTCATGCCCGGCCGCTGCTTCCGGCGCGACACCACCGACGCCAACCACCTCCCCAACTTCCACCAGATCGAGGGTCTCGTGGTCGACCACGGGATCACGTTCGGCGATCTCGCCGGAACGCTCGACGCGTTCATCAAGGCGTTCTACGGCGGCGACATCCAGACGCGCCTTCGACCCTCGTACTTCCCGTTCACCGAGCCGTCGGCCGAGATGGACATCACGTGCGTGTTCTGCCGCGGGGCGGGATGCAAGACCTGCGGTCGCACCGGCTGGCTCGAGCTCGGCGGGTGCGGGATGGTCCACCCGAACGTGCTGACCAACGTCGGGATCGATCCCGAGGTCTGGTCGGGCTTCGCCTTCGGCTTCGGCATCGAGCGGATGACGCTCATGCGTCACGGGGTCGACGACATCCGAGAGCTCATCTCCAACGACGTTCGCTTCCTGAGGCAGTTCTGATGAAGATCCCGCGATCGTGGCTCCGGGAACACGTACCGGAGGACCTCGCGCTCGCCGAGCTCGTCGCGCTCCTGGGGGAGCTCGGGACTCCGGTCGAGTCGGTGCGGGAGGTGGGCGAGGGGCTCGACGGTGTGGTGGTCGCCCGCGTCGCCGATATCGGCGCCATCAAGGGTGCCGACAAGATCCGCGTCGTTCAGGTCGACGCCGGAGGCGACGACCTGGTCCAGGTCGTGTGCGGGGCCTGGAACTTCGAGGTCGGCGATCTCGTGCCGCTGGCGACCGTGGGCACGGTGCTGCCCGGCGAGTTCGCCATCGGGCGCCGGAAGATGAAGGGCGTCGAGTCCCACGGCATGTTGTGCGCGCCGGACGAGCTCGGTCTGGAGGGCGATCACTCGGGGATCCTCGTGCTGCCGACCGGTCTCGAGCCCGGCGTCCCGTTCGCCGAGGCGATGGGCATCACCCGGGATGTCGTGCTGGAGCTGGAGGTGAACGCCAACCGGCCCGACGCCATGTCGGTCGTCGGGGTCGCCCGCGACCTGGCCGCCCGACTCGGGCTGCCGTTCTCGCTCCCCGAGGCGAAGGTGCCCGACCCGGTCGGGGAGCGGAGGCCGACGATCGTGAACGAGGCGTCCGACGTGTGCGGGCGCTTCGTCGGCCAGGTGCTGGGGGGCGTGGCGGTCGGGCCGTCGCCGGCATGGATCGCGAGCCGTCTCGCGCTGGCCGGCATGCGGCCCATCAACAACGTCGTCGACGCGTCCAACTACGTCATGCTCGAGCTGGGGATCCCGAACCACACCTACGACCTCGCCCGGCTGCCGGGTGGCGGGCTCCGAGTGCGCCACGCCCGCGACGGCGAGGTGCTGGTGACCCTCGACGACGTCGAGCGGCGGCTGACCGCCGAGGACGTCGTGATCACCGATGGCGAGGACACGCCGGTCGGGATCGCCGGTGTGATGGGCGGTGCCTCGTCGGAGATCGGCGACGACACGACCGAGGTGCTCCTCGAGGCGGCCTGGTGGAAGCCCATCGCCATCGCCCGGACCTCGAAGCGCCTGAACCTCCGCAGCGAGGCGAGCGCCCGCTTCGAGAAGGGCACCGACTGGACGATGATCGACCTCGCCGTGCGCCGGTTCGCCCAGCTGCTGGGTGCCGTCCCCGCCGGCCCCGCGGTCGACGTCGGTGGGCAGCTTCCCGATCGGGCACCCGTTCGGTTGCGGGTCGACCGGGTCAACGACCTCCTGGGCACATCGCTCGCTCGGGAGGCGATCGCTGCCTACCTCGATCCCATCGGGTTCGCCGCGACCCCCGACGGCGACGACCTCGCCGTCGCCCTGCCGCCGTGGCGCCTCGACAGCGCGACCGAGATCGATGTCATCGAAGAGGTCGCCCGCATGCACGGCTACCACGCCATCGAGCGCACCGTGCCCCGGTCGCCGAACGCCGGCGGCCTCACGCCCTATCAGCGTGACCGCCGGCTGGTCAGGCAGATCCTGGCGGGCGAGGGGCTGCTGGAGTCGTGGACGACGACGTTCCTGTCGGGCGCGCAGATCGAACGGTGCCACCTCGATCTCGGCGACACCGTGACGGTCACCAACCCGTTGGTTGCCGGCGAGGACCGGCTGCGGCCCTCGCTCCTTCCGGGCCTGCTCGCGTCGATCGCCTACAACGAGTCGCACCGCCAGCCCGGCGCCGCGCTCTTCGAGATCGGCAAGACGTTCCGCCGGCCCGTGGCCGGCATGACCCTCCCCGACGAGCGCGAGGCGGTGGCCGTGGCGGTGGCCGGTGGCGACGCCGGCGACGCCGTCACCGCCTGGCATGGCCTGGTCGAGGGACTGTTCGTTGCTGACGCCCGGCTCGAGGCGGCCACCGCACCGGGGATGCATGCGACCCGCACCGCCCGCGTCGTGGTCGACGACGTCGGCATCGGCTTCCTCGGTGAGGTCGACCCCGGTGTCCTGGCCGCGGCCGGGATCAGCGAACGGGTGGCATGGCTCGAGCTCGACCTGGAGCGGCTGCTGAGCTCGAACCACGGCGCCGACCAGTACCGGCCGATCAGCCGGTACCCGTCGAGCGACATCGACCTCGCCTTCGAGGTGGACGACGCGGTGCCGGCCGGGGACGTGCTACGGACGCTTCGGCGAGGATCGGACCTGGTGGTCGACGCCCAGCTCTTCGATGTCTACCGAGGCGGCCAGGTTGCGGCGGGATCGCGCTCGCTCGCCTACACCGTCCGGTTGCAGGCCGACGACCGCACCCTCACCGACGACGAGGTCGCAGCTGCCCGCGCCGCGCTCATCGCCGCCGTCGAAGGGTCCCACGGCGCGATGCTCCGAGGGTGAACCTGGCCCAGCGCTTGGTCGTGCTGGTGGCGCTCGGCGTTGTCTTGCACGTCTCGTGCCAAGCCATCCTGCTGGGCGACGTCGACCAGGGCTGGTTCAGCTACGCGCCGAACAGCGAGATGCTGCACTCACCGCTTCGCGGTCAGCGGTTCTCGGCGCTGGTCGAGGCGCTCGTCTTCGGCGCCCACGTGGCGGCGTGGACGGCCGCCGCCCTGTGGCTCCTGCGCGACCGGGACTGACGCCGATGCGGTGGCTCGTCGCCCTCGTGCTCGTGCTCGGCTCGGTGTCGTGCGGCGGGGACGACCCCGAGCCGATCGAGCTGGGGTCGCCGCCGGCCACCTATCGCATCGTCTACCGGATCACTGATGGTGACCGGGTCATGAGCGAGCGCCTCGTCGTTGCTCGCCCCTTCGACAGCCGCCGCGAGACGTTCGCGAGCGACGACGGGACGGGCCGGCCCGTGACGGTCGACATCTCGACGTTCGGCCGCGCGTCCCACACCGAGTCTGCCGCCACCTTGGCTGTCGCGGTTCCCCCGGCGGTGCCGGGGGGTGACGTTCGGCTCGACCACGTGGTCGGCACCGAGGTGCTCCGCCGGGCGGGACAGCGGACGATCGCCGGCCGCCGGTGCCAGGTGTACGAGACGGGGCAGCCGATCCGCCTCGTGGAGCTGATCGCGGGTGACGCGGTGGAGGTCTGCGTGGACGCCGACGGACTCGTGCTCGAAGAGCGGGCCCCCGACCGCCGTCGCGTCGCGATCGAGGTGGAGGTCGGGCTCGACCTCGATCCCCGCGACTTCGTGGTCCCGGAGCGGACGGTGCCCGTCCTCGACGGCGGAGGCGCCGTGCAGGGGCTGACCGAGGACAGTCGCACCCCGGGCGAGTTCTGGGAGCTGGGGGAGGAGCGGCCGCTGCCGTGGCGCGGCCGCTACGCGGTGGTGCCGCCGCAACCGGACGCGTTCACCGACGCCACGCTTCGTGGCCGGCGGGTCGCCACGACCACCGACGTGCTCACCGACGGCCTCGACGTGATCGTGGTCGACCGGGGCGGCACGCTCCAGGGCGTCGACGTCATCGGTGAGGACCGGAGCTCGACGCGGGTCGACGCCGGTGCGGTCGGTCGGGGCGCGCTCCGTCACACCGCGGTGGGAGCCGAGATCACGGTCGTCCAGCCGGGGGGTCGCTTCATCCGGGTGAGCGGGACGGTTGTCGTCGACGTGCTCCTCGCGGTGGCCCGCAGCCTGCACGAGGTGCCCGGTGGCACGCTCACCCCCGTCGGCGACCCCTGGTAGCCGACGAGGGCGGCACCATCAGCCGCGTTCGGGCGGCGGGTACTCGGGCCAGCGGTCCTGCTCCGGAGGCTCCTCGTAGATGAGCACCGTGCCGGCGGTGTCGAACGCCTTGGGCGGGCGGTTGGGATGCTGCGTCGGCAGGTAGCGCTTCCCGCCGTCGACGTAGCGGTACAGACCACGGCCGAAGGATCCGATCTCGTCCTCACCGGTGGCGTCGCGATCCCACCAGATCTCGGTGACGTCGTCGAAGGCGACGTAGTCCGGCCATGGCCAGTAGCCCTTCTCGCCGAAGGACTGCTGCACGCCGGTGAGGCTGTTCTCGCCCGATGGCGGGGACGCGAACATCCCGTCCCGGAACGAACCGGGGTTGAGGTTCGGCCCGGCGTAGTGGATGCCTTGGTACAGCAGGTCCATCGGCCCGCGGATGATGCCGTAGCCGGCCGGGGCCGAGGGCTCGCGGCCGTGGTGCCAGGTGTGGAGGCGGTACGAGTCGCTGAGCTCCTCGGGCAGCCGAGCCGTGAGGAACGAGATGCCGAACGCGCTCGACCACTGCTGCTGGTCGTAGAGGCGGGCGAAGAACGACGTGTCGGTCAGGGCCGACCCGGTGATGATCCACTCCGGCAGGTACGCCTGGCGCGTCGCCTCGGAGGTGAAGAAGATCGGGCCGAACGGGTCGCACACGCACACCACGCTCGTGACGCCGGCCTGCACGAGCTTCTGGATCAGCGGTCGCGCCTCCTCCTGGCTGCGGGCGGTCTCCGGGTAGCCGTGGTACTCGGCGACGACGGCCGGGGTCACGCCGTACTCGTCGCGCAGGTGCTGGACGAAGAAGTCGAGCCCGGGCTTGTACGACTTGTCGTCGGTGTCGTAGTAGATGATGCCGAACTTGCGCTCCTGGGCCTGGAAGGCCGGGCTCCCGGCCCACTGGGCGTTGCCGCCGGCGAGGCGCTTGCCGATGTACTCGGCCCGGTGGATGTAGCCCTGGGTCGATGCCATCAGGGTGGTCCACACGTACGGTGCCCATCGCAGGTAGTTCTCGACCGGCTGCGACACCGTGCACATGCACATCACGCCCCGGGCGACGAGCTCGTCGACGAAGGCGTTGTTCGGCGCGTTGAGGGCGGCGAACGCCTTGATCTCGGTGGCGATCTTCAGGGCGTCGGCCTTCCCGGCGGCGTTGTCGGTCGCCGGGCCCGAGGCGGTCACCATGTGCAGCTCGACCTTGCGGCCGTACATCTGGTGATGCGACTCGTAGTAGTCGATCCAGTCGTGGATCTGGGCCTCGACCTGCTCGTCGCTGTCGTTGGCGTTGGCGGCGGTGAGGACCGCGTCGGTGGCGGCGTCCTCTTGCACGGAGTACCAGGCGACCCGGATGGTGTCGGCGGTCACGCCCTGGTGCGTGCTCCCACCGTTGTCGCCGGTGAACTTGGGCAGGCAGGTGACCGCCGATCGCGACGGCACCATGATGCGCCCGGTGGCGGGGTCGCAGTTGTCGACCATCCCGCCGGCCGGTCCGGACGCCGTGCCCGTGCCGCCACCGGCGGCCGAGGGGTTGCCGCCCGTCGTGGCGCTGCCCGCGCTGGTGGCACCACCCCCCGGTCCGCCTGCCGACGGCACCCCACCCGCGGTCACCGAGGTCGCTCCGCCACCGCTGGCCGCGTCCGGGTCGCCCAGCGCGCCGGAGCCCGCGTCGGCGCCGACCGCGTCGACGCTGTCGCGTCCGAAGGCGGTGGCGGCCTCGTTCGCCTGCACGCCGACACCTCCGCCGCCGCCCTCTCCGGGAAGAAGCAGCATCAGCGCGGCGATCGATGCGACCACCGCGATGAACGGTCGGTACCGGATGAACGTGTGCTTGAGGTCACCGATGGTGACCTCGTCGATCTTGCTCATCGCTTCTTTCTCCTCGCTGTACCGGAGCGGTGGATGACGTCGTCGGAGGTTCCGAGATAGCTGGCGACGACGCGCGGGTCGTTCACCACGTCGTCGGGTGAGCCGTCGACCACGGTTCGACCGAGGTCGAGAGCGAGCATGCGGTCAGAGATGGCGGTGATGAGCGGCATGTCGTGCTCGATCACCACGAGGCTGGCGTTGGTGGTGTCGCGGATGCGGAGCAGGAGCGGGCCGAGCGCCTCGGTCTCGCGCTGGGCGATGCCCGAGGACGGCTCGTCGAAGAGCAGGACGTCCGGCTCGTGGGCGAGGACGCAGGCGAGGTCGACGACGCGACGGCTCCCGGTCGACAGCTCGGCGACGAACTTGTCGGCGAACGCACCGACGCCCATCATCTCGATGAGCTCCTCGACGCGCGCCATGACCTTCCGCTCGGAGTCTCCAACCAGGGGGAGGTTGAGGGCGGCCGCGATCGGGTCACGCACCTCGACGTGTCGCTCGAGCGCGAGCGCAATCGTGTCGCGCACGGTCATGGCCGGGAAGAGCCGGGCGTCCTGGAACGACCGCCCGAGACCGAGCCGCGCCCGGGCGTCGGGCGGCAGGTCGGTGACGTCGAAGCCGTCGAGGACCACGCGACCCGAGTCGGCGGCGACGTAGCCGGAGATGAGGTCGAACAGGGTCGTCTTCCCGGCGCCGTTCGGCCCGATGATGCCGAGGATCTCGCCCCGGCCGAGGCGGAATGACACGTCACCGACCGCGGTGATGCCGCCGTAGGCCTTGGTGACCCCGATGGCCTCGAGGATCGGTCGGTCCTGGTCTGGCTGGCGTCGTGGCGACGGTCTCGCTCGCCGCTTCGGGCCGGGCGACGACGCGCCGATCGCGGCACCGGCGCCCTCGAGGAACACCGAGCGCAGCACATCGGGGCGCTCCAGGAGCTCGGACGTGGGGCCGTTGAACCGGATCTCGCCCTTCTCCATGAAGTACGCGGTGTGCGCCACCGTGAGGGCGACGTTCACCGACTGCTCGACGAGGATGATGGTGGTTCCCTGGTCGCGGATGGCGCGGACGATCTCGAGCAGCTGCTCGACGATGATGGGGGCCAGCCCGAGCGAGAGCTCGTCGATCATGAGCAGGCGCGGCTTGGCGATGAACGCCTGGGCGAGCGTGACCATCTGCTGCTCGCCGCCCGACAGGTTGCCGGCGGGCTGGTCCCAGCGCTCTCGTAGCACCGGGAAGAACTCGAGGACGCGTTCGGTTGCCGCCTTCAGGTAGGCGTCGTCCCGCTGGTACAGCCACCCGGCGATCTTCAGGTTCTCGGCCACGGTGAGGCTCGGGAACACGCCCTTGCCGCCCGGTACCTGGACGACGCCCCGCGCCGCGATCTCGTGGGGGGTGGCGTAGGTCATGTCGCGGCCGTCGAACACGACGGCGCCGGCACCGGCCTCGACGATGCCTGAGATGGCTTTGAGGAGGGTGGACTTGCCGGCCCCGTTGGTGCCGAGCAGCGCGACGATCTCGCCTTCGTCGACCTCGAAGTCGACGTTGAAGAGGACCTGGACGGTGTCGTAGGAGACGTCGAGGTTCTTGACCAGCAACAGCTTCGCCTCGCCCCGCTCCCGGGCGGCGCGCACCTCGGCCTGGGCGACCGTGGACGTGCGCACCTTGTGGATGTCGGCCTCGACGAAGCTGCCGGCCGATGCGATCACCGCCGCACCGATCATGAAGACCGGGACCAGGAACATGATCGCGGGCCGCACGCCGACGTCGTCGGCCAGGCCGCCGATGAGGGGCAGGACGATCAGGCCGGGGAGGACGTACAGGGATCCGATGGCGAAGCCGAGGGCGCGGGCTCGGGGCGGGATGGCGAGAGAGAGCACGCTGTAGATCCCCGGCGTGAGCACGGCCAGCGGTGCGGTGATCAGCACGTGCATGGCGATGGCGATCCCGAGGTTGGGGGCGATGGCGAAGCCCACGAGGCCGGCGGCCACGGCGATCCCGGCGACCGCGATGAAGCGGAGGACCAGTCCGGGATGCCGTACCGACAGCTTGGCGGCGATGGGGACACCGATGAGGATCCCGGCCATGGAGGCGATCTCGATGAACGCGAACAACGTGCCGCGCTGCACCTCGCTGAGATCGAAGACCTCTTCGTAGAAGATCGCGAACACAGACACGAGGCCGTAGAACGCGCCGGAGAGGAACGGCAGCGAGTACCAGATCCGTCGCAGCGTCTTGACCTGGTAGCAGATGCGCCACGCCTCACCGAGGGAGGGAGACGCCTCCTCGGTGGCGATGGCCTCCTCGGTGGCGCCCATGACCCGCCGCTCCTGATTGCCCCGTACCGGGTCCCTCAGGCGGATGGCAGCGACGATCACGAGCAGGAGCGTCGGGATCCAGAAGATCAGGAAGGGGGCGCGCCACGTGCCGAACAGGGCCGCCAGCCCCCCGCCGAGCAGCGGTCCGAGGAACAGCCCGAGCGGGTTGGCGAAGCGATGGAAGCCATAGACCCGGACCCGCGCCTCCGGCGGGTAGAAGTCGGCGAGGAGGGAGTTGTGGGTCGGGTCGTTCACCGCCCGTCCGAGGGCGGTGCCGGACCGGGCGACGATGAGGAGCGCGATCGCCGGGGCGAGACCGGTGGCCAGCGTGAAGAGCCCCCACGCGGTGGCACCACCGAGCGCGATGCGGACTCGCGACCCCCGATCGGCGTAGTAGCCGATGAGGACCTGACCACCGAGGGCGATCACCGAGACGAGGGCGATCACACCGAGGATGCCTTGGTTGTCGAGGCCGAAGTGATCTCGGATCTCGGGGACGAGGATCCCGAACGCGGCGCGGTCGAGCTCGTCGACGGCGTTCAGCGCGAACAGGATGAGCAGCGGGAAGGCGGCCGCCCCGCCGGTGACGCGGTCGAGTCGGTCTCTGATCACGACGTCCTCCCAGCGCGCAGCGGCTCACGGCGACGGCGGCGGGGCGCCTCGTCGGCGAGATCGACCTCGGCGTCCGCGGCGAGCTCGATGACCTCGGTGTCGTCGGCGCTCCGGAGTGCAGCGTGCCCGTCGGCGGCGTGGAGGTCGTCGCCGAGCAGCAGCACCGCCTCGTCCACGGTCTCCTCGGTCGAAGGTGCCTCGACCCGGCCGTCGGCGAACAGGCTCGGGACCATGATCCCCCGACGGTCGGCCACCAACCGGAGCAGGCGGTCGCGCACGCCGTAGAGACCCTGGCTCAGGCCCCCGGGGAGCACCATCAGCACGACGATCACACCGAGCGAGCTGGTGAGGAGGCCGAGGAAGGCGCGGATCGTCTCGGGGAAGACGCTGCGGAAGTAGGTGAGGCCCTCGATGAAGACCACGCCGATGATGGCGCCGGCGGGAGAGCCGAGCCCGCCGAGGACGACCTCGACGAAGACCTGGATGCTGCGGGCCACGCCGAAGGACTGCGTCGCCAGGCCCTGCTGGTGGTGGACGTAGAGCGAGCCCGCCGAGGCGGCGATGAACCCGGAGAATGCGAAGGCCGTCAGCTTGGCGGCGACGGCGTTCACGCCGAAGGCCTGCGCCGCCCGCTCGTTCTCCCGCACGGCGAACAGGACGCGGCCGGTGCGACTGTTGCGGAGGCCGCGCATGGCGGCCAGCGTGAGCAGCAGCGCCGCCAGGACGAGGTAGTAGAAGCGGGACTCGGTGTCGAGCGCGATCCGCCCGAACAGGAACGGGCGGTCGAACCGGCCCTGCGGGAGCCAGTGGATGAACTCGGGGTTGAGCAGGTACGCGGAGGTGGCGAGGGCGAAGGCGAGGGTGATCACCGCCAGGTAGAGGCCGCGGATGCGCAATGCCGGGACACCGATCACCATCGCCGCGCCGGCGCCGGCGGCACCGGCGACGACGAACGCCACCGAGAGATCCCACCCGAGCGCGGTCGTGACGTGGGCGCCGACGGCGGCGCCGATGCCGAAGAAGGCGACCTGGCCGAGGCTCACCTGACCGGCCCACCCGGTCAGCACGACCAGCGACAGGCCGACCATCGCCGTCATCAGGATCACGGCCACGAGGCTGATCTGCGCTTCGGAGAGCAGAACCGGTAGCGCGACGGCGAACAGGAGCAAGCCGGCCCGCACACCGGCGACGCCCCAGCGCACCTCGGGAACCGACCGCAGCTCCTTCGGGATCGGTCGCACGTCGTTGGCCGACTGCCACGAGGAGCGCTCGTCGGTGCGGGCGACCGTGCCCCGCCGTTGGAGGAGCAGCGCGGTGACGATGACGACGAACAGGATGGGATCGACGAGGGTGGCCCGGCCCGTCGAGAAGATGATCGAGCTCTCGAGGACCCCGAGTGCGAGGGACGCGACGAAGATCACCGGGAAGCGCTCCATCCGGCCGACGACGGCGGCCGCCAGCGCCCGCACGAGAAGGGCGGGACCGACCAGCTGGCCGAAGGGCAGGCCGACCACGCCGGCCCGGAGGAACACCGCGGTGGTGGCCAGCACAGTGGCGATGATCCAGACGATCGTGCCGATCCGCTTGACGGGCACACCGAGCAGCGAGGCGCGCTCTGCGCCCTCGGCGGTGGCTCGCACGGCGATGCCGATGTTCGTGTACCGGAAGAAGGCGCCGAGGCCGCCGATGAGCGCCACGACGGCGACCATGGCGATGACGTCGTTGCCGCTGAAGACGGTCCGGCCGATCGAGAACCGGACGTCGAACGGCGAGGGGAAGCTCTGAGGCGGCGTGCGGATGTCGAACGCAGCCGGGAGGATGAGCGAGAAGAACCCCAGCAGGAGCGAGACGGCGATGGTGACGACGGTGAGCACCAGGCGGGGGGCGGTGAAGAACCGCCGGATGACGAGGAAGTCGATGACGGCGCCGAGGACGATGGCGGCCGCGAGTCCGATGGGCAGGGCGAGGAAGTAGGGGACGCCGGGACCGACGATCAGCAGCACCGCCAGGGACGCGGGGAGGGCGCCGAGGTCGCCGCCGGCGAAGTTCACGATCCGGTTGGCCCGGTAGATCAGCGCGATGCCGAAGGCGAGCAGCGCCGTGAGGCCGCCGATGACGAGGCCCTGGACGAGCACTCCGAGCGGCGACGGCCAGAACCGCTGGAGGACGAAGTAGAACGCGAGCACGGCCGCGAGCGCGCCGGCCGCCTGTCTGACCCGCTGGTCGTCGATGAAGCCGTGACCCCCCACGCTTCCCCCGTTCGCGCTCGGAGGGGCGATTCGACGGGATCCGGCGCCGATCCTTCTCGCATGAACATGCAAAGCGGTGTATGATCATCGGATGCCGAGCATCGGGATCGTGGGCGCGTCGGGGTTCGCCGGTGCCGAGCTGCTGCGGCTGGCGTCGGGCCATCCCGAGGTGGACGTGGCGTGGGCCACGGGCGACAGCCAGGCGGGCGCGCCGATCGCCGGGCTCTACCCGAACCTGGCGGCCGTGGTGGGCGCCCGCACCTTCGAGCGCTACTCGCCGGACATGAGCGACGACGTCGACGCCGTGGTGTTCGCCCTGCCCCACGGGGCCAGCGGTGCGCTCGTGCCCGAAGCCCGGACCCGCACCAAGGTCGTCCTCGACCTCGGCGCCGACTTCCGGCTGCGGGATCCCGCCCTCTATCCGGCGTGGTACGGCGCCGAGCACCCGGCGCCCGAGCAGCTCGACGACTTCGTCTACGGGCTCCCCGAGCTGCACCGGACCGAGCTCGCCGGCGCCACCGCGGTCGCCGTGCCCGGCTGCTACCCGACGGTGGCGGTGCTCGCCCTCCATCCGTTCGTGAAGGAGGGGCTCGTGGAGCCGACCGGCATCGTGGTCGACGCCGCGACGGGGGTGTCGGGGGCGGGCCGCGACAAGTTCCCGTTCTGCAACGTGGACGAGGACTTCAGCGCCTACGGGCTGCTCAACCACCGGCACACGCCCGAGATGGAACAAGAGCTCGGAGGGGCACAGGTGCTGTTCACGCCCCACCTCGCACCGATGAACCGGGGGATCCTCGCCACCTGCTACGCCCGGCCCACTGGCGCCACCTCGACGGCGGCCGTCCTGGACGTGCTGCGCGAGACCTACGACGGCGAGCCGTTCGTGGTGGTCACCGACGATCCACCGTCGACCAAGGCGACGATGGGCGCCAACACCTGCCACGTCACCGCCCGGTACGACGAGCGGACCGGCTGGGTGGTGGTCATCGCCGCCATCGACAACCTCGTCAAGGGCACCTCGGGCCAGGCCCTGCAGTGCCTGAACCTCGCGTTCGGCATCGAGGAGACCCTCGGCCTTCCCCGGGTGGGACTCCTCCCATGACTGTTACTGGGCCCACGGGGTTCGTCGCCGCGGGCATCGCGGCCGGCATCAAGCCGTCGGGGAACCCCGACCTGTCGATGGTGGCGACCGAGGACAGCCATCCGGTGAGCGCGGCCGCGGTGTTCACTGCCAGCCTCGCGACCGCCGCGCCGGTGCAGGTGTCACGGGCCCATCTCGAGGCCACCGGCGGTCACGCCTGCGCCGTGGTGCTGAACAGCGGCAACGCCAATGCGGCCACCGGCGAACCCGGTCGGCGCGACGCCGAGCGGATGACCGAGCTGGCGGCGGAGCACCTCGGCTGCCGGGCCGAGAGCGTCCTCGTGTGCTCGACCGGTCTCATCGGCATCCCGCTCCCGATGGACCCCATCGAGTCCGGCATCCCCCGCCTCGTGGCGTCGCTGCGCCCCGACGGTGGCAACAACGCGGCGCAGGCGATCATGACCACCGACACGGTTCGCAAGGAGACGCTCGTGTCCGGCGAGGGCTTCCTCGTGGGCGGCATGGCCAAGGGGGCGGCCATGCTCGCCCCCGACATGGCGACGATGCTGGCGGTGCTCACCACCGACGCCGACGCCGATCCCGAGACGCTCCACCGGATCCTGCGGGCCGGGGTGGCCGACTCGTTCAACGCGATGTCGGTCGATGGCTGCCAGTCGACGAACGACACGGTCATCCTGCTCGCCAGCGGGCGGGCCGGCGCGGTGCCCGAGGACGCGCTGGCGGCGGCCGTCGCCGATGCCTGCGCCGATCTGGCGCGCCAGATGTGCGGTGACGCCGAGGGCGCCACGAAGGTCGTCGAGGTGCGGGTGGTGGGCGCGGCATCCAACGATGACGCCCGTGCTGCGGCGCGCCAGGTGGCCGAGAGCAACCTCTGCAAGTGCTCCTGGTACGGCGAGGACCCCTACTGGGGCCGTGTCGTGGCGGAGCTCGGCGTCGCGAACGTCGCCTTCGACCCCGACCGCGTCTCGGTCGGCTACGGCGACATCACCGTCTGCCGCAAGGGCGTGGCGGCCATGCACGACGCCACCGCCCTGCAGGCGGTGATGGCCGCTCCGACCATCGTCGTGACCTGCGATCTCGGGATCGGCGAGGGCGAGGCCGTGATCCTCACCAACGACCTGACCCACGCCTACATCGACGAGAACATGAGGACATCGTGATGGACGCCCACGAGAAGTCCCGCGTGCTGGCCGAGGCCCTCCCGTACATCCGGCGGTTCCGCGGGCAGACCGTGGTCGTCAAGTACGGCGGCAACGCCATGGGGGATGGTGAGCAGGGCGACCTCGCGCGGTTCGCCGAGGACGTCGCGCTGCTCCACAGCGTCGGCATCAAGGTCGTGGTCGTCCACGGCGGCGGCCCGCAGATCGCGTCGATGCTCACGAAGCTCGGGATGGAGTCCAAGTTCGTCGACGGCCTGCGGGTGACCGACGCCGACACGCTCGACGTGGTGCGCATGGTGCTCGTCGGCAAGGTGAACCGCGACATCGTCAGCGCGGTGAACACCCACGGGCCCATCGCCGTCGGCGTCAGCGGCGAGGACGGCTCCCTCCTCCAGGTCACCCAGGCCCATCCCGAGCTGGGGTACGTCGGTGATGTGCACGAGGTCGGGACCGGCGTGCTCGACCGCCTGCTGGCGCAGGACCTCGTCCCGGTGGTGGCGACCATCGGCGTCGACGAGGGTGGTCAGTCCTACAACATCAACGCCGACACCGCAGCAGGGGCCATCGCCGAAGCGCTCGGCGCGGCCAAGCTCGTGTACCTCACCGACATCGACGGCATCCGGCGCGATGTCGACGATCCGGCCAGCCGGATCTCCTCGATCACCGCCGGCGACCTGCAGGCGCTCGTGGCCGATGGCACCGTCACTGCCGGGATGATCCCGAAGGTGGCGTCGAGCATCGTGGCCGTGAAGGGGGGAGTGGGCCACGCCCACATCCTCGACGGCCGCGTCGCCCATGCCTTGCTGCTCGAGATCTTCACCGACGAAGGGGTTGGGACCATGGTGACGAGCTCATGAGCGCGGCCGTGGACCGCTCGGCGCTGATGGGGGTGTTCGGCGAGCCGCCGGTGACCTTCGTGCGGGGCCGGGGAACCGAGCTGTGGGATGACGACGGGAACCGGTACCTGGACTTCCTCGGTGGCCTGGCGGTCACCTCGCTCGGTCACGCCCATCCGGTCGTGGCGACGGCGATCGCCGAGCAGGCCCGGACGCTCGTGCACGTGTCGAACCTGTTCGGCACCACGGTCGGCGCCGAGGTGGCGAGGACCATCGACGGCCTGCTCGGCGGCGGCGGCCAGCTGTTCTTCACCAACAGCGGCGCCGAGGCCAACGAGTGCGCGCTGAAGCTGGCCCGGAAGTTCGGGGGGCGCGGTCGTCACGTCGTCGTCAGCGCCCTCGGCTCGTTCCACGGCCGAACGCTGGCCACCCTCGCTGCCACCGGGCAGCCGGCCAAGCACGAGCCCTTCCAGCCGCTTCCCGAGGGCTTCCGGCACGTCACCTGGAACGACCTCGACGAGCTCGAGCGGGCGATCGATCCCTCGGTGGCGGCCATCCTGCTCGAACCCCTCCAGGGCGAAGGTGGTGTCAACCCCGCCACCCCGGCGTTCCTCCAGGGCGCCCGGGCGCTGTGCGACGAGCGGGGGATGCTCCTCATGATCGACGAGGTGCAGACCGGCTTCGGGCGGACCGGCGAGTGGTTCGGCTTCGAGCACGCCGGGATCCGTCCCGACGTCGTCACCATGGCGAAGGCGATGGGCAACGGCATGCCCATCGGGGCCTGCTGGGCCCGCCGGGAGGTGGCCGCCGCGTTCGAGCCGGGCGACCACGGCTCGACCTACAGCGGCCAGCCGCTCGCGACTGCGGCCGTCCGGGCCGTGCTCCAGGTGATGCAGGAGATCGACGCACCGGCGCTCGCCCGAAAGGCGGGGGAGCGGCTGCGCGACGCGCTCGCCGCCGTCCCCGGGGTGGCCGACGTGCGAGGTGCCGGGCTCCTGCTGGCGGCCGAGCTGGAACCGGGCCGTGACGCCAAGGCGGTCAACGCCGCCCTGCTCCGGGCGGGACTGGTGGCCAACGCGGTGACGCCCACCGCCATCCGGTTCGCGCCGCCGCTGCTCGTCACCGACGACGAGATCGACGAGGCCGTCGCGATCGTGCGGAGCGTCCTCGCATGACCCGCATGACGCGGCACCTGCTGGATGTCGACGATCTCACCGGCGACGAGGTGCGGGCCGTCCTCCACCTCGCCGGTCATCGCAACCCGCCGAAGATCCTCGACGGGCGCGGGGTCGCGCTCGTGTTCGAGAAGCCCTCGCTGCGGACGAGGAACTCGACCGAGATGGCCGTCGTGCAGCTCGGGGGTCATCCGCTCTCGCTCCAGGCCAACGAGGTCGGCCTCGGCGCCCGGGAGACGCCCGAGGACGTCGCCCGCACCCTCGAGCGGTACCACGCGGCGATCTGCGCGCGCGTGTTCGAGCACGACAAGCTCGAGCGGATGGCGGCCGTCAGCAGCGTTCCGGTCGTCAACCTCCTCTCGGATCAGTCGCACCCGTTGCAGGCGCTCGCCGATCTGCTCACCATCGACCACCACTTCGGATCGCTCGAGGGCCGCACCGTCGCGTACATCGGTGACGCCAACAACGTGGCCCGCTCGCTGGCGCTGGCCTGCGCCCGGACCGGCATGGCCTTCCGGTACGGCTGCCCGCCGGGGTACGGCCCGAGCGACGCCGAGCTGGATCTCGTCGCGGCGATGGGCGGCGTCGTCTCGGTGCATCCGCGCCCTGCCGAGGCGGCCGACGGGGCCGACGTCGTCTACACCGACGTGTGGGCATCGATGGGCAAGGAGGAGGAGGCCGAGGCTCGGCGGCGGGCGTTCGAGGGCTACACCATCGATGCCGCGCTCATGGAGGCGGCGTCGCCGCAGGGCATCTTCCTGCACTGCTTGCCGGCCCATCGGGGCGAGGAGGTCGACGCCGCCGTGATCGACGGCAGCCGCAGCCTCGTGTGGCAGCAGGCCGAGAACCGGATGCACACGGCGCGCGCCGCGCTCATGTTCCTCGTGGAGCTGTCGTGACGGGCAGCGCGGTCACGCCCAACAAGCCCCAACGGCAGCATCGGATCGCCACGCTGCTGACCACCCACGCCGTGGGGAGCCAGCCCCACCTCGTGGAGCTGCTCGAGGCCGAGGGGATCAAGGCCACCCAGGCCACGGTGTCGCGGGACCTCGAGGAGCTGGGCGCGGTGAAGGTCCGCGTGCCGGGCGGGGAGACCGTCTACGCCATCCCCGAGCCCCACGAGCGTCCGGTGGCCGAAGACCACCTTCGGCGCGTGCTCAGCGAGTGGGTGGTCGATGCTGCGTCGTCGGGCAACCTCGTCGTGCTGCGCACGCCCCCGGGTTCGGCCCACGTGGTGGCGTCCGCCCTCGACCGGTCTGCCCTCCCGCTCCCCGGCGTGCTCGGCACCGTTGCGGGCGACGACACCCTGCTCGTCATCGCAGAAGAAGGCACCTCCGGGGCCGAGCTGGCGTCGCGCCTGCGCGCCGTGGCCGGCCTCCCCGAACCCCCCAGAAGCTAAGGAGCAGCAGTGGCCAAGCGAGTCGTGCTCGCCTACAGCGGCGGCCTCGACACCTCCGTCGCCGTGCGGTGGATGATCGAGGAGCTCGGCGTCGAGGTGATCGCCTGCGCCGTCGACGTCGGCCAGGAAGGCACGTCGGCCGACGGCCGGCGCAGCGAGCTGGAGGAGGTCCGCCAGCGAGCACTGGCCACCGGCGCCATCGAGTCGATCGTGGTGGATGCGCGTGAGGAGTTCGCGGACGAGTTCCTCGTGCCCGCGCTCAAGGCCAACGCCCTCTACGAGGGCCGCTACCCCCTGGTGTCGGCGCTGTCGCGTCCAGTCATCGTGAAGCACCTCGTCGCCACCGCCCGGTACCACGGCGCCGACGCGGTGGCCCACGGCTGCACGGGCAAGGGCAACGACCAGGTGCGCTTCGAGGTGTCGACCCGCGCCCTTGCGCCCGACCTCGACATCATCGCCCCAGCGCGGACATGGGGGATGACCAGAGAAGACGCCATCCTCTACGCCTACCGCCACGAGATCCCCATCACGGCGACGAAGGAGAAGGTGTACTCGATCGACGACAACCTCTGGGGCCGGGCGATCGAGTGCGGGGAGATGGAGGACCCGTGGGCGGTGCCGCCGAGCGGTGTGTGGTCGCTGACGAAGCCGACCGCGACCGAGCCGCGCGACATCATCGTCGGCTTCGAGGCCGGCATCCCGGTGGCACTCGACGGAGCCGCCAAGTCGATGTTCGAGATCATCACCGAGCTCAACGAGGTGGTCGGCTCGTACGGGTGGGGCCGCATCGACATGGTCGAGAACCGGCGTGTCGGCATCAAGAGCCGGGAGACCTACGAGTGCCCGGGTTCGCTGGCCCTGATCATGGCGCACGCCGACCTCGAGTCGATCACGCTCGAGCGGGACCTGGCGAGGGAGAAGCAGCGCCTCGAGCCCCGCTATGCCGAGCTGGTCTACGACGGCCTGTGGTTCTCGCCGCTCAAGCAGGCGCTCGACGCGTTCGTCGACTCCAGCCAGCGGCACGTGAGCGGCGAGGTCCGCCTGCACCTCGAGCCCGGGTCGTGCCAGGTGACGGGCCGGCGCAGCGACGTCAGCCTCTACGACTACGACCTCGCCACCTACGACAAGGCGGACGCCTTCCGCCACGAGGACTCGGCCGGCTTCGTCCGCCTGTGGGGACTCGGCATCCAGACGTGGGCGGAGCGCCAGGGCTGGGAAGCGCCGTGATCGGGAGCTCCGGGTCGTGACGCTGTGGCACGGCCGCTTCGAGGGCGGGCCCTCCGAGGAGCTGCTGGGCTACACGGCGAGCCTGCCCTTCGATCGCCGGCTGGCGGCCGTCGACGTCGAGGCCTCGCGCGCTCACGTGCGCGGCCTGGTCGGCGCCGGCATCATCGGTGACGACGAGGGGACTGCGATCCTGGGTGCGCTGGACACCGTCGCCGCCGAGCTGGCCGATGGGGCCTTCCACTTCGAGCCGTCCGACGAGGACATCCACACCGCCGTCGAGCGGCGCGTCACCGAGCTGACACCGGCGGGGGCCAAGCTCCACACCGGGCGCAGCCGCAACGACCAGGTGGCGACCGACCTCCGCCTCTGGGTCAAGGCCGCCATCGCCGACATCGTGCGCCGGACCATCGACCTTCAGGAGGCGCTGCTGATCGGGGCCGAGTCGGCCGGCGCGACCTATCTGCCCGGCTACACCCACGTGCAGCGGGCTCAGCCGGTGCTGCTCGCCCACCACCTGCTCGCCCACGGGTGGGCCTTGGCCCGCGACGTCGACCGGCTGCTCGACGCCCGCCGCCGAGCCGACGTCAGCCCCCTCGGCGCCGGCGCCCTCGCTGGCTCGTCGCTGCCCCTCGACCCCGACGGGACCGCCGCCGACCTCGGCTTCGCGGCGCGCTTCGAGAACAGCCTCGACGCGGTGAGCGACCGCGACTTCGTGGCCGAAACCCTGTTCGTGCTCGCGCTGCTGGGCGTCCACCTCTCCCGGATCGGCGAGGAGTGGGTGCTGTGGTCCAGCGACGAGTTCGGCTTCGTCACGCTCGATGACGGCTACGCCACCGGTTCGTCGATGCTCCCGAACAAGAAGAACGCCGACATCGCCGAGCTCGCCCGCGGCAAGGCAGGACGCCTGGTGGGCCATGTCGCCGGGTTCCTGACCACGCTCAAGGGCTTGCCGCTCGCGTACAACCGCGACCTCCAGGAGGACAAGGAGCCCCTCTTCGACGCGGTCGATCAGACCGCACTGGCGCTCGGGGCGCTGCGGGGGATGATCAGCACGACCACCTTCCACGGGAACGCGATGCAGGCGGCGGCCGACGACTCGACGGCCGGAGCGACCGACCTCGCGGAGCTGCTCGTCGCTCGGGGGGTGCCGTTCCGCGACGCGCACGCGACCGTGGGCGGCCTCGTCCGGGACGCCGTGGCTGCCGGGTCGTCCCTGGTCGATCTCGTCCGCGCCCACCCCGCGTTGGGGGAGGAGGGCGCCGCCCTCCTCGCGCCCGGCGTGTCGGTGACGCGGCGGACGACGGCCGGTGGCGCCGGGCCGGCGGCGGTCGCGGTGCAGCTCGACCGCTACCGGGACCACCTGGCGACGGAGCGGGGTCGGGTCGAGGCGCTCTCGTGACGTCCGAGACGAGCGGCCCCTACGTCCACCATGTCAGGGTGCGGTACGGCGAGGTCGACATGCAGCGGGTCGTGTTCAACTCGCACTACCTCGCCTACTGCGACGATGCCGTCGAGTGCTGGCTGCAGGCCCGCGGCGTGCAGGTCAACGTCGTGGGCTGGGACTTCATGCTGAAGAAGGCGACGATCGAGTGGCAGGGCAGCGCCACCGTGCACGACACCATCGACATCGCCGTCGAGGTCGCTCGGTGGGGCACCACGAGCTTCGATGTCCGGTTCACGGGCACCGTCGACGCGAAGCCCGTCTTCACGACCGTGATCACCTACGTGGGCGTGCGCCTCGGCACCACCGAGACGGCGCCGCCGCCGGACGAGGTGAAGCGACTCCTGTCGGCATGAAGCCGCTCGACGAGGCGTTCTACCGGCGCGACCCGCGCGACGTCGCGCCGGACCTCCTCAACAAGGTGCTCGCCGTGGGTGACACCCGCGGCCGCATCGTCGAGACCGAGGCCTACTGCGGCGCCATCGATCCGGGCGCCCATTCCTACCGCGGCGTCACCCGCCGGACCGAGGTGATGTTCGGACCACCGGGGCGGTTGTACGTCTACCTCAGCTATGGGATGCACTGGTGCTGCAACCCGGTCTGTGGTGACGAGGGGGAGGGCCTGGCCGTGCTCATCCGTGCCGTCGAGCCGTCTACGGGCATCGCGGCGATGCGGCAGCGACGGCCGAAGGCCCGGCGTGAGGTCGACCTCACCAACGGGCCCGGCAAGCTCACCCAGGCGCTCGGGATCGTCGGCGCCCACAACGGAGCGGACCTCGTGACTGGTGCCGACGGCGTCGTGATCCTCGACGACGGACTCGCGC
>Ga0247717_1000156_pt1 | contig 21012 bp, 19 predicted proteins | sample 24E_NmetaG_FD_189047 | JGI IMG/M metagenome (GOLD analysis project Ga0247717, IMG submission 189047) | Soil microbial communities from hillslope of Landscape Evolution Observatory, University of Arizona, Oracle, AZ, United States - 2-4-E_N | ecosystem: Engineered > Artificial ecosystem >... | reverse complement strand
TGGCCGAGCTCGGCGTGGAGGTCCGGGACACTCCGGAGGGGACGACCTGGCGGCTATCCTCCTGACCAGCCCCCTCGGCCCGGCCCCCATCGTCTAGAGGCCTAGGACACCACCCTTTCAAGGTGGCGACACGGGTTCGAATCCCGTTGGGGGTGCTAAGGAAATCCGCAGGTCAACGGGCATTTCTCAGCGAGAGATCGCATCGAGGGCAGCGGTCTTGCTACTGAAATTGCTACTGAAATTGCTACTGAATTGCTACTGGATCCGCCGCTGACGCCGTACACGTGAGGGCCGTGCGAGGCCACATGAGGGAACGCAGCAAGGGGATGGAGTCACGGGTCTGCGAGGCGCTCCGGGGCGACCGCCCCCGGGGCGCTACCGACCCGTCTCCTCGGCGACAAGCGCCAGCCTCTGTGTGCGCCCCGGACCCCTACGTCTGCGCTTCGAGTCTCCTCGGCCGAAACTCGGGACTTAAAGTTCTTTACTTTGAGAAGTGCCATCTTTAAGGTTACTCCTTGATGACTGCTCCTTCGGGCCGCAACCCGTTCCGGCCGGGGGTCGGCACGCGGCCTGCGTACCTGGCAGGACGTGAAGGCCCCACTCGTCGCTTCGCTGCAACCCTCCGAGCTGCTCCCGAGCAGCCGGGGAACATGCGGCTCACAGGCCTGCGTGGCGTTGGCAAGACGGTGCTGCTCGGGGAGTTCGCCAAGGTCGCCGAGCGAGAGCTGTGGACCGCTGCGAGTCTCGAGTTGAATCCCCGCCACAACACGGACGACTCGATGGTGCAGGCGCTTGTGTCCCTCACCGAAAGGACTCGAGCGGCACTTTCGCGGGTCAAACGATTGAAGTCAGCGATGGGCCGGGCCGCCCGAACAGCAGGGACCTTAGGGGTCACCTACAACGACATCAGACTTTCCTTCGACCAAACGATGGATCCAGGCTCTGAAGACCTAGCGGCCCACCTGTTTGACGCGGTCGAAGTTGCAGTCGAGCAGGGCTATGTCGGCCTCATACTTCTGCTCGATGAAGCGCAGGTAATCCGAGACGAGCGGGCTCGCTCTGGCGAGCACCCACTCTCGCTTCTCATCTCGGCCATTTCCGCGCTTCAAAGAGAGGAGATCCCGCTGGGGCTGGTGGTGTGTGGTCTGCCTACCTTGACTGGCAACCTCCTTCACGCGCGCTCGTACACCGAGCGAATGTTTCGCGGGGAGGAGATCGGGCGGTTGGAGTCAGTAGAGGCCACCGCCGCCTTTACCGAACCCTTACGTGACACCGGCATCAGCGCCGACCCTGAGTTGGTCCGGCAAGTGGTGGAGGAGGTCGAGGGTTACCCCTACTTCATTCAGCTCTGGGGGGCTGAGCTGTGGGACGCCGCCGTCGCAGCTGACGTGGATAAGTTGGATCTCCGTTTGTTGGAGGCCACGACGCCAGATATCTACCGCCGGCTCGATATTGACTTCTATGAGCCACGGGTCTCCACGCTAACACCCGCCGAGCAGGATGTGTTGCTGGCAAGCGCGTTGTGTCCATACCCACCGCTTATGACGGTTGATATGAACTCGAACGTCAACAAGCGTCCGGGCAACATCAACGTTCTGCTCGGCCGTCTCGTTGAAGCTGGTGTATTATACCGGACACGGAAGGGCCAATATGAGTACACGGCCCCAAAGTTTCGGGAGTACCTGACACGACGCCTTCAGACGGCATGACATCCGGTCGATCATCCGCGACTTATTGTTGCCCGCCACGCTCGATGAACACGCCGGCGACACTCAGCTTCGAGACGCTGTGGGACGCGCTGAACTGCTGGGGGGTCTCCACGGTGTCGTGGGTCATCAGTCGGCGGTGACCTCGGTGACGGCGGCCCGGGCCGAGGACTCGTCGCAGATGGCCTTCTTGGCGGCGTAGGCGGCGACGAGGGCCTGGGCGAGGTTGTTGACCGCCCGAGGCAGGCACGGGCGACCTGGTGGATGAGGGCGCAGGTCGCCGAGACGACCGCCGCAATGTCCGCGAGCGCGCTCAGGGCCGCCCGAGGACACCATCCTCCGTACCGCTCTTCTGGCCATGCGTTGCCGAAGTGTGCCCAACCACGTCGACTGGCATCCCCGGGCCGCTCCCCGTCGCTCGATACCGTAGGCATCCAAGGAGGCCGTGTTGTTCGAGCCACGCCGAACCTCGACATCGAACTTCGGCGTCGGCAAGCGTGAGAGCCACGACGCGTCGGGGTTCTATGCCCGCTTCCGGCCTCCCGAGCTGTCAACCGACGACGGCATCGCCGAAGCACCTGATCTCGGCGACGGCTGCATCAGCGGCGACATCCGGGAGCGGGACGACCTGCCGGACGGGTCGGTCGCGCTCGTCGTGACATCACCTCCGTACTTTGCAGGCAAGGAATACGAGGAGGCCCTCGGCGAGGGGCGTGTCCCAGGCTCCTACGCCGACTTCCTCGACATGCTCCGCGAGGTGTTCGCCGTCTGTGTTCGCAAGCTCGAGCCGGGCGGCCGGATCGCCGTCAACGTCGCCAACCTCGGGCGCAAGCCGTATCGAAGCCTGTCGGCCGACGTCATCGGGTTGCTGCAGGACGACCTGGGCCTGCTGCTCCGAGGCGAGGTGATCTGGCAGAAGGGCGAGGGAGCGAGCGGCAGCTGCGCCTGGGGATCTTTCCGGAGCGCGGCGAACCCCGTGCTCCGAGACGTCACAGAGCGGGTGATCATCGCGAGCAAGGGCCGCTTCGACAGGGCGAAGAGCCTGCAGCAGCGCGCCGCCGAACACCGGCCCCACGTCAGCTCGTTGACGAGCGACGAGTTCATGTCAGCGACGCTCGACGTATGGCGCATCGAACCCGAGAGCGCCCGGCGGGTGAACCACCCGGCGCCGTTCCCGGTGCAGCTGCCCGAGCGGTTGATCCACCTCTACACCTTCGTCGGTGACATCGTGCTCGATCCGTTCCTCGGCTCCGGGAGCACGCTGGTCGCGGCTCGGCGCACTGGGCGAATCGGCGTCGGGTACGACGTCGATGCCGAGTACGTCGCGGTCGCCCGGGACCGGGTCCGCAGGGTGGAGGTGTCGCCTCACGTCGTTCCCACGACGGGCGCCAGCCCTCTCCCGGAGGTGCCGGTCCCTGATGACGGCTCCGCCGACTCGCCCGAGAGCTTCCAAGCTCTAGCGACGAAGGAGGGCAAGGCAGCGCAGGCGATCGCGATGCGCGTCCTCGAAGACGCCGGGTTCCGCATCACCCATCGGAACCGCAAGCTCCGTGGCACTGGCGTCACGATGAACCTCGTCGCCGTCGACGGCGACGAGCGTCCTTGGTACTTCGACGTGACGGGTGCCTTCACCACGACGCGGGCCGGACTCTCCAGGACTGACTCAGTGTGGAAGTGCCTGGGGCGTGCACACGTGGTGCAGAACAAGGTCAACCTCGGTGCACGAGAGAAGACGAACCTGGTCTTCTTGACCTCGCACCTTCCGCTCGGCGGGAGCGAAGGCGACGTGGCGCTGCACGCGGCGGGCCCCAACGCGTTCTTCGATGCCATCGCCATGCTCTCTGATGCGGGCAGGTGGCGGCTCGGTGCCTACGCCGCGGGCCGGTGCACGCGTCCGCTGCCGGGGTTCTGGACGGACCGAGAGCTCGCACGTCTGGACTGACTCGCGCCGATGGACCTGGCCTACGCCGTGGTGCACGGCGATCCCCCCGAAGTGTTCGCCGCTCGCGACATCGACACTCTGCAGAAGGTCATCGCCTTGGAGCTGGTCGCACGCAGCCCAGCCTCGACGCTGCAGAGCGATCGCGCAGCGACCATCCGGCAGGCGCTGCTCGACGAGAGATGGGGCGACGCGCTCGTCGACTGGATGGCCGCGGCCGCGACCGTCGTCGACGTGTACCCGGACGGCCTGACGGTGTGGGCCGCCCCTGACGTCGAGCCCGAGACCGTCGGGCTCCGCCTGCAGTTCAGGCCTCTCTTCACCGACTGATGCCGCGCCTGCTGCGAGACCTCGGACCGGAGGAACGCGCTCCGGTCATCGCAACCATTCGTCACGAGGCGGAGGCGGCGGCTTGGCGCACCGTGCCGAACGCGCAAAGGGCGCTCTGTGCAACCGATGGCCGAGGCGAGTTCGAACTGAGCCGGGAACTCGCCGGACGGCCGGCCACTGGCCGGAGCGCGCATCGTCTCTTGCCTGCGGGGACGCCTTCGACAGGGTGAGCCGAGATGGCCCTCGGTCCCGGCGGTTTCACGTGCGGCGACTCCACTGCACGATCGCAGCCGGCTTCGACCCCGGGCGGGGTGCAGGCCGTGACCTCGGCATCGGCGAGCCCCAGTCCGTCCAGGCCGGCAGGGAAAGTGCTTGCCGGCGATTCACGGCCGGTGCTCGAGGAGACCGGCGGCACGGATCCGCGCCGTTCCTCCTGGGGAACTCGGGCGCTCTGGCATGGGCCCGGCGCTGGGGGCACCGACTCCGCCAGGCGGTGAGGCGGACCCTTCTCGCCGGAAGGTCGTCGCCGTGCGATCCGCTCGGTCGTGGCCTGCGTCAGTTCTTGCGGTACAGGCGCGTCGTCAGGGGTGCGAACACGGCCGTCAGCCCGGCCGCCACGACCAGCACGATGGTGATGTCGCCGGCGTCGGCGTCCCCGGCCATGAGGCCTCGCGAGGCGTCGGCCAGGATGGAGATCGGGTTGACGTTGACGAAGGCTTCGAGCGGACCGGGGAGCGTCTCGGGCTCCACGAACACGTTGGAGAGGAACGTCAGCGGGAAGACGCCCATGAACCCGGCGTTGAGCACCGCGCTCGGCGAACGGAGGACGAGCCCGAGGGTGGTGAACACCCACGACAGGCCGAAGGCGAAGACGACCACGAGCAGCAACGCAGCGACCGCCCCTCCCGCCCCCGCGTCGGGCCGGAAGCCGAGGGCGACGCCGACGAGGATGATCACGGTGCCGGCCAGCACGTAGCGGACCGTGTCGCCGATCATCGAGCCGAGCAGCGGCGCCGGACGCCAGATCGGAAGCGAGCGGAACCGGTCCACGACGCCCTTGGTGAGGTCGGTGTTGAGCGCCACGCCGGAGTACACGGTGGTGAAGAGCACCGACATGACGAGGATGCCGGGGAGCAGGTAGTCGCGGTACTCGCCCGTCGAGCCCGAGACGGCCCCGCCGAAGATGTAGGTGAACATCACCACGAACATCACGGGTGTGACGGTGACGTCGAGGAGCTGCTCCGGGACGTGCTTCACCTTCAGCATTCCGCGCCACGCGAACGTGAGCGCTGCCGACACGGCGCTCGCCTTCGGCGGGCGTGGTGTCGAGGAGATGGCGCGGCGGACCGCCGCCTGGTCAGCCGTCGTGGCCGACGCCGCCTCTGCAATCGGCTTGCCGCTCATGCGTGGATCCCCTCGTCGTCGGCGCCGGTCCGGTCGCCGGGGCGTTCCTCGGCGGGATGGCCGGTGAGGGCCAGGAACACCTCGTCCAGGCTGGGCTGGCCGAGGGAGAAGGCGGCCACGTGGATGCCGGCGCCGGCCAGGTGGGCGACGACCGCCGCTCCCAGGTCGCCGTTCGCGCACGGAGCCGACAGGGCAGCCGGATCCGCCTCCCGGGTGACGCCGCCCAGCTCTCGGTGGAGCACCGTCTCTGCCTCGTCACGCTGGCTGGGGTCCAGGAGGCGCACGTGCAGTGTGCCCGAGCCGACGGACGCCTTGAGCTGGCTCGGCGTGCCCTCGGCGATGACGCTCCCGTGGTCGATGACGGCGATGCCCTCGGCGAGCTGGTCGGCCTCCTCCAGGTACTGAGTGCAGAGCAGGATTGTCGTGCCCTCCGCGACCAGTGCCCGGATGATGTCCCACACCTGGCTGCGGGAGCGGGGGTCGAGCCCGGTGGTGGGCTCGTCGAGGAACATCAGCTGAGGCGTGACGACGATGCTGGCAGCGATGTCCAGCCGGCGTCGCATCCCGCCCGAGTAGTGCTTGACGAGCTTGCCGGCGAACTCGGCCAGACCGAAGGCGTCCAGCAACTCGGTGGCCCGGGTCTTGGCGCCCGCTCGCTTCAGGCCTAGGAGGCGGCCCAGGAGGATGAGGTTCTCGCGGCCGGTGAGATCCTCGTCGACCGAGGCGTTCTGGCCGGTGAGGCTCATGGCAGCGCGCACGGCCTCCGCCTCGCGCACCATGTCGTGCCCGAGGATCTGCGCCCTCCCGGCGTCGGGGTGCAGCAGGGTGGCCAGCATGCGGATGGTGGTGGTCTTCCCGGCGCCGTTGGGCCCGAGCACTCCGTAGATCGAGCCGCGGCGCACCGCCAGGTCGACACCGTTGACGGCGCGGGTGTCGCCTGTGGCTGCGGCGGATGCCGTCCATCTCTCCGTCCCCTCAGTTGCTGAAGGCGAGCACGTACGCCTGGCGGTAGTACGTGTAGGCCTTCTTGTAGTTCCCGGCGGCGAGCTGGCTGTCGGCGGCGGCGAGGTACGACTTGGCCGAGGTGCACGTGCACTGCTTCAGCTCGACCATGGCGTCGATCGTGTTGCCCACCTCGGACTGCACGCCCACGCCCTTGGAGTTGATGAAGTCCGGGGCGTGGCCCTCGCCGTCGGCGGGCAGCACGAACCCCGAGTCGGCGGTCGTCGTGACGGCGAGGTCGGCCTGGATCCGGATCTGCATGAGCTGGTCCTCGAGGTTCCAGTGCTCGTCGATGCGGCAGATGTCCGCCGTCTGGTTCTGGCCCTTGACGACCAGGGCCGCCACCTTGGTGGCCGTCGTGACGCCGGCGGCCACGAGGGCGGCGATGGCGCTGAGCTTGCTGTCCTCGAGGAGCGCCTGGGTCAGCTCGGCGAGGATCACCGCCGAGTTGGCGATGTGCTCGTCGTGGGCGCCCATGGGCGTGTACGGCTTCTCGACGCACGCCTCCTCGTGGATGGCGAGCGCGGGGCCCGGCCCGAGGGCGAGCCCGGCGGCGACCAGCGACGCCACGAGCGCGACGCACAGCCCTGTCGCCCGCCGGCGCCGGTGCAGCGGCGGCCTCACGGCATCCTCGCCAGTGCGCGATCGGCCAGGCCCGCCATCTGCGAGATGCGCTCGTCGGCCGACCCCGACCCGTTGACGAGCACCACGGTGACGAAGGTCTCGCCCCTCCGGGCCACGAGCTGCGACACCAGCTCGCCGAGCGTGGCCATGGCCTCGTCGCCGGCGTCCGCCGTCCGGAGGGTCGCGTTGCCGGAGCCGGCGTAGTCGCCCATGGCGGTGGCGAAGTTCTCGGCGGTGAGCGGTTCGGGTGCCGGTCCGACCGAGAGCGACCGGAACTCCCCGCGGGTCGCCACGGTGAACGAGCACAGCGCGGGGTTCTCGTTGACCACCACGGACGACCCGAGCACGGCCTCGGCCTCGGCCTTGGTCACCAGCGTGCAGGCGTCCGGCGGTGCGTCGCCGGTCGAGCTCTCCTGTGCGCCGGCCAGGTGGCCCCCGGTGACGAAGCCCCCGGCCGCCACTGCCGCCACGACGAGCAGGGCTCTCGCCCTCGGTCGAGTCATCATCCGTCTCACGGCGCCCCCTAGTTGCTGAACGCCAGCACGTACGCCTGGCGATAGGCGGTGTAGGCCTTCTTGTAGCTGCCGGCGGCCAAGTGGCTGTTGCCCTGGGACAGGTACGACTTGGCCGACGTGCACGTGCACTGCTTCAGCTCGACCATGCGGTCGATCGTCGCCGTGACCAGGTCCCGCACGCCGAACTTCTCGACGTCGATGAACCCGCCGTTGGCCTCGGGGAGCACGAACAGCGCCACCGGCGTGGTCGTGGCGGCGAGGTCCCTGCGTATCGCCGAGGCGAGCAGCTCGTCCTCCAGCTGCCAGTGCCGGTCGGTGCGGCAGATGTCCGCCAGCTTGTTCTGCGTCACCAGGGCGAGGTGCGCGACCTTGCCGGCGGCGACGGTGCCGTCGGCGATCATCACGGCGATGCGCATGATCAGCGTGGACCGCTCGAGGGTGTGCGCGGCGGTGAACATGGCCTTGGAGGAGACGGGCTCGGGGTTGGCGACCGCCGCGTCCTCCGCCTTCTCGGCCGCCTGCTCCACGGCGTCGGCGGCGGCCGACAGGATCGTCTGGACGAGCTCGAGCCCGATGACGATGCCCTCGGCGATGCTCTCGTCCCGCACCGTGTCCATCGACGTGTAGGGGTAGGGCCCGTCGCACTTCTCGGCGTGGATGGCGGCGGCCGGCGGCGGCGCCAGGAAGGCCGTCGCCGTGACGGCCACGACGGCGGCCAGCAGCCCGGCCAGGCGCCGGCGGCCCACACCCGCGCCGGTGCTCGCGGCGCCCGCCCGTGTCGTTCGTCGCATCAGGCCTCCTTCCCCCTACGGCGCCGGCGGCGGCGGGACGGCGCACCCGGTGGACGCCGTGTAACCGGAGCCGTCGACGACCACGGCGGGGGCGCCGCTCGGGTTGCGGGTGTTCAGCTTGGTGGTGACGACCCAGCTCTCGACGTGGAGCGGGTTGTTGCCGTTGCTGGTGGCGGGGAAGTCCGCCAGCAGGAACGCCGAGTCGTCGGACTTCTCCAGCCGGTAGTCGGCGCCGGCCGTCGCCGTCGACCGGTTGCCGGCCAGGTCGAGGCACATCCACGACTCGGCGTCGGACGGGGGCGGCGGCACGAGGATGTCGTCCGACGTCGGCGCGGTGAACACCGTCCTGGCGTCGATGCCGACGGCGGCGCCCGAGCTCGGGGCGACGGTGTTGCCCACGACGGCGGCGTCGAGCCGGGCCACGCCGCCCAGCGCCTTGTCGGTGTCGGCCTCCACGACGATGCCGCGCTCGCCCACCGACCCGCCGATCGTGTTGGCCTGGATGCGGACGCTCCCCGTGCTGTCGACGTCGCCGGCGCCGAGCGCCCGTACCCTGATGCCGTTGCCGGCCGGGTTCTCCACCCGCAGGTCGCGCGCCGTCCCCGTGAACGTCCCGCCGAACCGGGAGGCGACGCTGACGCCGTCACCGCCCGTACCGGATACGGCGGGGCCCGCCGCCCCGCCGCCCACCACGGTGAAGTCGACGGCCGACCGGCGCAGCGCCGAGCCGCCCGACGATTCGAGGTGGACGCCGTGGCGGGAGCCGCCCGAGCGGGTGAGGCCGGAGACGGCGACGTCGGCGTGGGACAGGCCCCCGGCCGCCACGTGCACACCGTCGCGCCCCCCGCTCAGCCGGTCGTCGGTCGACTCGAGGGAGCCGGCCGCCTCGCCGGCGAGCGCCATGGCGATGCCGGCGGCGGGGGCGGTGGTGAGGGCGACGACGTTGCGGACGGACGTGAGCTCGATCGTCCCGCCCAGGGCCGTGGCGGCGATGGCGTCGCCCGGGCGGCTCTGGTCGACGACCGGCGTGTTCGGCGGCTCGGGGACGTCGGCCCGCCCGAAGCTGCACGGGCGCGTCTGCTCCACCCGGTTGCCGTCGACCACGACGGCAGCGTCGCTGTCCGCCCCCTGCGCCCGTCCCAGGATCCCGTGCCCGAGCGAGTCGACGACGGTGTTCTTGCGGATGGCGGCCCTCGCCGTGCTCGGCGTGCCGCCCGAGGCGAGGGCGACCGCCTCGATGCCCACGGGCAGCGTCGTGGCGGCGAGCGGCGCGCACTCCGTCTGGCCGGCCGGGACCGCGCAGCTGTCGTCGAGCCCCGTGCCGCAGCCGGCCCGGCGGACCTGGTTCTGCTGGATGGTGACGTCGACCGTCCCCCCGTCGGCAGCGGCGACGATGCCGCTCCCGTTCGGGTCGTCGATCAGGTTGTTCTCGACGGTGCCCGTCACGAGGCCGCCGGCCGTCGCCCGCAGCAGCACGCCGCTCGCCATCCGGAAGCTGCCGCGGCCCGGGCGGAGGATCTGCCCACCGCGGTCGGGCGTGTTGTCGATCATGGCCACCGTGGCGACCGAGCCCGCTCCGTCGGCGAGGACGTCGACGGCGTTCTGCTGGGCGAACAGGGCGGTGAGCTTGGTGAGGTGGAGGTCGAGCACGCCTCCGTCGCGGGCGGAGCCGGCCACGGCCTGCACCCCCTCGGTGAAGGTGTTGCCGCCGTTCAGGTCGAGCGCGCTGCCGACGAGAACCCGGAGCCGGCCGGCGCCCGAAGCCTCGGCGACCAGGCTGCGGGTCGTGTCCAGCTCGCTGCGGTTCCCGGCCAGGGTGAGCACGTCGGCCACGCCGGGCGCCGGCGCCGTGGCGTTGCGCACCCACAGGTTGCCGGCGCCCCGCGACCCGCGGACCGTGGTGGTGGCGATCCGGGAGGCGCCGTGCGCCTCCGCCAGCGCGACGCCGCTTCCCAGGCTGCGCTGCACGGTCGCGCCGGTGATGGACAGCCGGTTCACCCGCTCGGCGTGGATGCCGTCAGCGCCGGCGTCGTCGACGGAGAGCCGCTCGAGGGCGACGTCGTCGGCGTCGAGCACGACCACGCCGTGGGCGTCGCTGGCGTTGACGCGGAGCAGGGCGATGGTCGACCTGGCGCCGCTCTCGATCCGGACGCCGGCCACGGTGGGGTTGGCGACGACGCCGCCGCTGTCGGGCGTCCCCGTGCCGGTGAGCCGGAGCCCTCCGGCCGTCCCGGTGCGCACGAGCGAGACGCCGTACGGGGCGCCCGAGGCGGAGATGCTCCGGAAGGTGAGACCGGCGGGCGTGAGGGCCACGTCGTGGACGTCGAGGGGGATCCCGGTGGTCGTGCGCAGCACGTTGGCGCTGCCGCTGACCTCGAGCGACGAGCTGTCGGTGGCCACAAACGCGGGCAGCGCCCCGGTGGAGAGGTCGAGGCCGCCGCTGAACACGACGGTCGAGCCGTCCCGGTTGTCCACCACGGCGACGCCGCCCGTGGTGCTCGAGACCTGGCCGGCCACCAGCACCGCGCCGGCGCCGCAGTCCGGCGAGGACACCTCGCACCGCACGTGGACGGCGCGGCCGCTGCCCTCGCTCACCGCCCGCCCGCACCACCAGCGACCCGTTGTCGGCGCCGCCTCGGACCTCGAGCCCCGTGCCGGCGGTTCGCGCGATCGTCCCGCCGTTCACGGCGACGGCCCCGCGGTTGTCGACGACCTCCAGGCCGGCGCCGGTGGCGTCGCTCACCGCCACCGACGACAGCGTCACCTGCGCGGTGTTGGCGAGGATGCGGACGCCGGCGGCGGCGGGCGACGCCACCGTCGTGGCGCCGGGCACGCTGAGCGCCCCGGCCACCCGGTCGAGGTGGACCCCGTCGGTGAGCGAGCCCGTCGAGTCGAGGACGGCGGCCGTGGCGGCGGGGGCCCCGGCGCCGGCCAGGCTCCCGTTCGCCAGGCTCAGGGCCGGTCCCCCGGCGCTGCTCAGCCGGCCGGCGGCCATGGTGAGGGTGCCGAACCCGTCGCCGTGGAGGGCGGGCCCGCCGGCGCCGGCCACGTCGACGCCGCGGACGTCGTTCCCGGTGGCCAGCTCGACGCCGCCGGCGGCGGTGGAGAAGGCGATGGTCGGCGCCGTCGGGGCGCGGGCGATCAGCAGCGTCCCGTCCACCACCAGGTCGGCGCCCTGGCCGACGAGGCGCTCGCCGTCCTCCAGGACGAGCGGCCCCTGATACGGCGTGGTGGTCGACGCGAGGTGGACCCAGTCGCACGACAGCGTGGGACCCGTCCCCGTGCACGGGCCGTCGGGGCCGCCCGAGGCGCCCGCCACCGGCGCCAGCGAGGAGAAGGGCGACCGCGAGGTGCCGGTCCCCGCCCCCGCCAGGCGGTTGTCGACGTACCACACCCGGTTGCGCACCGTGATCCGGACGGTGGCGGCCGGCGTGGTGTTCGTGCCGTCGGTCGCCGTGTACGTGAACGTGTCCGTCCCCACGAAGCCGGCCGGCGGGTCGTACACGAACCGCCCGTCGGGCTGCATCACGTACGAGCCGCCCTGCGACGTGGGCTGCGGGCCGTTCGGCGCCGGCACCACGACCGAGAGCGACCCAGACCCGTCGGGATCGCTGTCGTTGTCGAGCACCTTGGCCGCCGCCGTGCGGGCCGCCACCGTTCCGGTGGGGGCGGCGCCGCCCGCGGCCAGCTGGGTGTTCCCGATGGCCGCGTAGGCGTCGTCGGCCGACGCGCCCTGCTCGTTCACGTCGACGACCCGGACGGTGAGCGCGCCGGAGCCCGAGGCGCCCGCCTCGTCGGTGACGGTGAGCGTCAGGGCATAGGCCGGCGTGGTCTCGAAGTCCAGGTCGGGGCGGTTCAGGAGGAGCGTCCCGGCCGCGTCGACGTCGAAGAGGTCCGTCGGGTCGCCCGCCACGATGGCGAACGAGTGCGACTGGCCGGGGTCCGGGTCGGAGAAGGCGACCTGGCCGATCACGTGCCCGGCGCCGCGGTCCTCGCGGACGGTGAGCTCCTGGGCGGGGACGGCCGGCGGGTGGTTGACCCCCTGGATCTGGACGGACGCCGTGGCCGTACCGGACTCGGCGCGGCCGTCGCTGGCGCGGTACGAGAAGGTGACGGTGGCCGCCTGCCCGGCGGGCAGGTCGTCGGCCGGCTCGTACACGAACGACCCGTCCGGGTCGAGCGTGAGCCGGCCCCGGGCCGGTGGCGAGACCAGCACGGCCGACAGCGGGTCGCCCTCGGCGTCGGTGTCGTTGCCCAGCACGCCGGGCGCGGGCACCGTCAGCCGCTGGCCGCTCGGGACGGAGTAGCCGGCGTCGGCCACGGCCACCGGGGCGTCGTTGCGGCCGGCGACGCGGACCACCACGTTGCCCTGCACGGAGCCCTCGGCGTTGGTGACGGTGTACGTGAACCCGTCCGTGCCCGTCGTCCCGGCCTGCAGGTGGTCGAACGGGTCCTGGTCGGCGGCCGCCTTGTCGCGCGCCCTCGGGTCGTAGGTGAGCAGCTGGCGGCTGTCCGGCCCCTGCACCGATCCGAGCGCCGGCCCGACGGCGGTGATGGCACCACCCCGGCGGGCGTCGTTGGCCAGGACGTCGACGGCGACGGCCGTGTCCTCGTCGGTCGTCACCTCGTCGTTCACCGCCACCGGCAGCCCGACGCCGACGACCGTGACCGTCACCTGGCCCTCGGCCTCACCGCCCTGGGCGTCCACGGCCCGGTAGACGAACGTGGCCGTCGCCGACTGGCCCGTGTCGAGCCCGTCGAAGGCGACCCGCGGGTCGAAGGCGAACGAGCCGTCGCCCGCCAGCGGCGCCGACAGCGTGCCGGCGGTGGGGCCGGACACCAGATGGGCGGCGAGCGCCTGGTTCTCGGCGTCGGTGTCGTTGGCCAGCACGCCCGGTGCCGCCACGGTGAGGACGGTGTTCTCGTCCGTCGTGTACTGGTCGCTCCGCACGACGGGCGCGTCGTTCACGCCCTTGACGGTGACGGTGACGGTGGCGGTCGAGGATTCCGAGGTGCCGTCCCTGGTGAGGTAGGTGAACGTCACCGCCGACGACTGCCCACCGGCCAGCGACTGGAACGTGGCGCCGGGGTCGTAGCGGAGCGAGCCGTCGGAGTTGAGCGTCAGGGCGCCCTGCGCCGGCCCGGACACGAGCACGGCCGACAGCGGGTGCGTCTCGGCGTCGGTGTCGTTGGCCAGCACGCCGGCGCCCGCCGGGACCGTGAGGACCGAGTCCTCGGGCACGTCGTACGCGTCCGGGAGGGCGACGGGCACGTCGTTGCGGCCCCGGACCACGATGGTCGCCCGCGCCGGCGCCGAGCGCAGGGCCCCGTCGTCGGCCGCGTAGTCGAAGGGCACGTAGGCGACGGCGCCGTCGTCGAGGTGGTCGAACAGCGTGCGCGGGTCGTACCGGAACGAGCCGTCGGTGCGGAGGAGGAAGGTCCCGAGCGGGCTCGGGGGCGTCACGGCGTGCGCGGTCAGCGGCTGGCCCGTGAGGTCGAAGTCGTTGGCCAGCACGCCCCTCGGCGGCACCTCGAGCAGCTCGTCCTCGCTGGCGTGGAACGTGTCCGCCGCGGGGACGGGCGCCGCAGGCGTGACGTACGGCGTCTCCGCCTTCGGGTCGCACTGCCCGGGGTCGCTCACGTGGCGCAGGAGCCCCGTCGGGAGCACGGCGCCGGCCTGCTTGTTGCGCGAGCACACGTAGATCGGACCGCTGTCGGGCACCGTCAGCAGCGACTCCCGGCTCGTGCACCCGTTCGACTTCGCCACCCAGCGGAGGGCGCCGGAGCGGTTGTCCGAGCACATGAGGAACGGGCGGTCCTGCGGCAGGCGATAGACGGTCGTGCGGCGGCCGCAGTCGCCCGCCGACGCCGCCTGGTACACGTTGCCCTGCGAGTCGACGCAGACGACGTTCAGCTCGGCCGGCGGCTCGTTGGCGCCGCCCACGTTGGCGAACGCGAGCCACAGACCGGCCAGCGCCGCACCGACCAGCAACCGATGTCGTGCCGTCACAGCATCGTCCCCCGACTCGCCCCGTGAGCGACGGGAACGGCCCCTCGCCCCTGCTCGGCCCGTTCGCGTCGTGCGCCGGAAACGTAGGTGGACGCGCGGTTCGATTCTTCGGTAGCCCGCTACTTAGTCGCGCCGCCGGACACGGTCTCGGTTGCTCAGTAGTGGACCGGAAACGGGCCGCGCGTCAGTGTCTGGCTCCTGCGACGGCCCCGGAAGGCCTCCGCCCGCGAGTGCCCGCCCACCCGAGATCGTCGCCGGTGCCGGTGCCGCTCACCTCACTGGCTCCGTCCCGTGGAGGTTCACCGGCCCGGGCGCACGCCGATCGGTACCGCGGGGACGCCCCGCTGTGTATGCCATGACTGTGGCATAGTTGTGCCATGGCACGGGAGCGCATCAGTACGACCGTCGACGGCGACCTCCTCGCCGAAGCGCGAGCGGTTCGGGCCGGGCTCAACGATGCGGCGCTGCTCGACGCCGCCCTTGCGGCGCTGGTCAGCAAGAGCCGGGCGGCCGAGATCGACGCTGCGTATGCCGCGTACGACGACCATCCGATGGATGAGCCCGACGAGTGGGGCGACCTCGCGTCGTTCCGAGAAGCTGCGGCGGCGTCGTGACCGACGTTCCTCGGCGGGGAGAGGTCTGGTGGTGCGAGCTCCCCGACGTGGGGCGCCGACCCGTCGTCGTGCTGTCGCGCAACGCCGCCATCCCCCGCGTCGGACGGGCGCTCATCGGTCCGTGCACCACCACCGTGCGAGGCTTGCCCAGCGAGGTGGTCCTGGAGCCGGCAGACGACCCGGTGCCGCGCCGGTCCGCGGTGAACCTCGACTCGGTCGAGAGCGCCTCGATTGCGGTGCTCGTCCAGCGGCTCGGCCGGCTGAGCGACCGGCGGATGGACCAGGTGTGCGAAGCGTTGGCCCTCGCGGTGGACTGTCAGTCCTGAACGGTGGGACAGGCCCCTGGGCCGGTCGAGCTCGGCGCCCGGACGCGGGGCCTCCGCCTTCGACGCGGCGTCCCGGGTTCGGGTCCCGTCGCGGTTGCCAGCCGAAGCCCCGCTCCAGGTACGGCGACTCCTCGGGGAGCCCCGGAAGGCGGCCCGAATATACTGCGAGGCGGTGTCGGGGCGTGTGAGGCGGGCCCGCGGTCTGGTGGCCCGTCGCCTGCCCGACCGCGTCATCCGCCTGGTCAGGCCGGCGCGCTGGGGGAACCTCCGGCGGCTCGAGCCGTTCAACCGCTCGTGGGGGTTCGACCGCGGCACCCCGGTCGACCGCGTCTTCATCGACGACTTCTGCCGCCGCCACGCCGCCGACGTCAGGGGACGGGCGGCGGAGATCAAGGACCCCTCGTACATCCGCCGCTTCGGCGGGCCGGCCGTCGTGCGCGAGGACGTCGTGGACATCGACGCCGCCAACCCGGAGGCCACCATCGTCGCCGACCTGGCCGAGCCCGGCTCCCTGCCCGCCGGCCGGTTCGACTGCTTCCTGCTCCTCCAGACGCTGCAGCTCGTCGGGGACGCCCGGCTGGCGCTCGCCAACTGCTGGGAGTCGCTGGCGCCCGGCGGTGTGCTCCTGGTCACCGTCCCGTCCATGAGCAAGCTCGACACGGAGTCCACCGGCCGCGACCGCTGGCGGTTCACCCCCGACGGCCTGGCCGACCTCCTCCGGGCGGCGTGCCCGGGTGCCGAGCTCGACGTCGCCGGCTACGGGAACGTGTGCACCGCCGTCGCCTTCCTCCTGGGGCTGGCCGCCGAGGAGCTGACGGAGCGGGAGCTCGGCTTTCACGACCCCGACTTCCCCGTCCTCAGCGCCGGGCGGGCCCGCAAGAAGGCCGTTTGACGTCGCCGTCGCGGGATCCCGAAGCGCCGCCCGGTGGCCGGGACGGGACGGGGCCCGGCGAACAGGCGGTCGTCAGCGGCACGAGGTGGGTGGCGCTCGGTCAGTTCTCGACCCAGGTCACCCGCCTCGCCGTGTCAATCGTCCTGGCCCGGCTCCTGGAGCCGGCCGACTTCGGGCTCTTGGCGGCGGCGATGGTCGTCGTGATGTTCCTGGACCTCTTCAAGGACCTCGGCACGGGGATGGCGGTCATCCAGCGACCGGTCGTCACGGACGGCCTGCTCAGCGCCGTGTTCGTCGTCAACCTCGCCATCGGCGTCGTGCTGGCCGGCGCGCTCGCCGTCGCCAGCCCGCTCTTCGCTGCCCTGCTGGACGAGCCCCGCTCCGTCGACGTCCTCCGCGCCATGGCGCCGGCCGTGCTGCTCTCGTCGTGCGGCCACGTCCACCAGGCCCTGCTGCGCCGGCAGATGGCCTTCGCCCGCATCGCCCGGATCTCGGTGGCGGCCACGATCGTCGGCGGCGGCCTCTCCATCGTCCTCGCCGCCGCGGGTGGCGGCGTGTGGGCCCTGGTGGCGGGCACCGTGGCCGTGTCGGCGATCAGCACGGTCCTGACCTGGTGGTCGTCCGGATGGCGCCCGGGCCGGGACCCCGACTGGCGCGCGTTCCGGGAGGTCGCCGGCTTCGGGGTGAACGTGTCCGCCGCCGACTTCCTCGAGTTCCTCGTCTTCCACGCCGACAAGGTGGTCGTCGCGCGGTACGTGGGCCAGCGCGGGCTGGGGTTCTACTCGTTCGCCCAGCGCCTCTTGATGTACCCCGTGATGTCGTTCACCAACGTGGTGACGGAGGTCCTGTTCCCGGCTCTGGCGCGCCACCAGGACGACGACGCCAAGGTGGTCGAGGCCTACCTGCGGGCATCGGCGGCGGTCGCCCTCGTCACCGTGCCCGCCATGGTCGGGGCGGCGATCATCGCCCGCCCCCTGGTGCTCACGACCCTGGGGCCGAAGTGGGAGCCGGTCGTGCCCCTGGTCTGGATCCTGGCGCCGGTCGGCGCCCTCGAGAGCGTGAGGCTCACGTGCCGGACCCTGTTCGTCGTCAAGGGCCGGGCCGACCTCCTGCTGCGATGGTCGCTGGTCTCGACGGGGGCCGTCATGGCCGGCTACCTGGTCGGCGTGCAGTGGGGGCTGACCGGGATCGCCGGCGCCTACGCGGCAGTGGTGGCCGCCCTGACCTACCCCGAGTTCGCCCTCGCCCTGCGCCTCGTCGGGCTCCGCGTGCGCTCCCTGGTGGGGGCCCTCCGCACCTGCCTTCTCGCCACCGCGGTCATGGCGGCTGCGGTCGCCGTCGTCCGGGTGGCCACCGAGCGCGCCGGCGCGGCGCCCTGGCTGGTCGTCGCCGCCACCGTCGGCACCGGTGCCGCCGTCTACGGCGGGACTATCCTCAAGGTTCGCCCCGCCGTCCTCGACGACCTCCTCATGCTGCTGTCGCCCCACCGCCCGCCCGGGCCTCCGGCCGACGACGCCGACCTCAAGGGCAGATGACCCGGTGTTCGATGCTCCCGACGATGCGGCCCCAGTTCTCGCTCGCCGCGACCACCCACAGGCCCCGCCGGTAGCGCGACATGGCGAGGTAGGGAAGGCGGGTGACCGTGTAGCTGTACGAACGGAGGACCTGGCGCGCCGTGCGGCGACCGGCGCCGCGGTCCCGGAAGTCTCGGTACAGGCGCGCCTCGGCCCGCTTCCAGGAGAAGACCTGGTGCGCCAGCTCCCTCAGCGAGTCGCGGTGGCGGTAGTGGACCACGGCCGCCGGGGCGTGGACGAGGCGGTAGCCGGCCAGCTGCACCCGCCAGGAAAACTCCACGTCCTCACAGTGGCCGTAGTCGGTGCGGAAGCCGCCCACCGCCCGCCACACCTCCGCCCGCACGGCGAGGTTGCCACTCAGTGCGAAGGGGAGGAAGCCGAGCGGCGCCGGCGTGTCGGCCTGGCCGGTGGGACCGCGCCATCGCCGGGCTGCCGGCGGGTTGAGCCGCTCGTCGTCGAGAGCACCGCCCACCACGTCGGCGCCGGCGGCCGCCGCCACCAGCTCGGCGAGCCACGTCGGCGCGGCCACGTCGTCGGCGTCGACGAAGGCGAGGACCCTGCCGCGGGCGGCGGCCGCGCCGACGTTCCGGGCGTGGCTCGGGCCGGCCCGGTCGGATGCGTCCACGATCTCGAGGTGCGGCACGCGGAGGGCCCACGACCGCACCACCTCCAACGACGCGTCGGTCGACCCGTTGTCGGCGACCACGACCTCCCACGACCCTTCGTAGGTCTGCGACGCCAGGGCGGCGAGCTGCTCCTCGAGGTGGTCGGCGGCGTTGCGCACCGGGATGACCACGCTGACGTCGACCGTCGCCTGTTCCATCGTTCAACCCGCTTCCCGCCCTGGCCCGTCCCGTGAGGTCGCCGTGACGTCGCTCACCAGCGTCGCACGCGCCGTCCTGCCCGCAGGGCTCCGCCGGTTGGGTGGAAGCGTGCTGGGGACCGTCGTCGGCGTGCACACCGAGGAGGGCCTGGTGGCCCTCACCTTCGACGACGGGCCCGACGAGACGGAGTCGGACCGCCTGATCGCCACGCTGGACCGTCGGGGCGCCCGCGCCACGTTCTTCGTCCTCGCCCAGCGGGCCGAGGCCCACCCCGACGTCGTCCGCCGGATGGCCGAGTCCCACGAGGTCGGCCTGCACGGCGACGAGCACGTCCGCCTCGCCGGCGTGCCGGCCCGGGAGGTCGTCCGCATCGTCCGCGACGGCAAGCGCCGCCTCGAGCGGGTCGTCGGCTCACCCGTGTCCCTCTTCCGGCCGCCGGGGGGCGAGCAGACGCTCCTGTCGTTCGTCGTCGCCCGCGCCGCCGGCCTGCGGGTGGTGCACTGGAGCGCAGCCGCCGAGGACTGGCTCGACCTCGAGGTCGACGAGCTGGTGCGACGCAGCATGGCCCACCTGTGCCCGGGAGGCGTCCTGTTGTTGCACGACCGCTTCGAACCGGGCCCCGGCGCCGGCGCGCCTCCCACCCTCGACCGGGAGGAGCTCCTGTGCCATCTCCTGGACGCCCTGGCGCTGCGGGGTTGGCGGGCGGTCACGGTCACCGATCTGCTCCGGGCGGGCCGTCCCCGCCATGCGCTGTGGTTCACCTCGCGGGAACGGCGACCGGCCCGGCGCGCCCCGACCCGGGGGCCGGAGGCGGGGCAGTAGCTGCGTCCTTCTCGGGGCCCGAACGGCTCAGTCGGCGAGGGCAAGGTCGAGGAACGCCTCGTGACGTGACGTCCAGCTGTTGGCCTCGACGAATGCTCGACGGGTCTCCTCACTCGGCCGGGGCCGCTCGAGCGCCTGCGCCACGGCATCGGCGAAGGCCCCGCCGGGCTCCACCAGGAGGACCGAGGGGTCGACGTCTCTCACCGGCGGGAGGTCGGTCGCCACCACTCGCGCTCCGCCCGCGAGGTACTCGTAGAGCTTCAGAGGGCTCATGGCGCGCGTCAGCTCGGTGGTGCGGTGGGCCAGGAGGCAGACGTCGCTGGCCGCGACCACCGCCGCCAGCTCCGTTCGGCCCATCGGCGGCCGTATGACGATGTTGGGGACGCTGCCGAGGCGGGCGAGGACGGAAGGGGCCACGGTCGGCCCCGCCAGGACGACGCGGCCGGCGGGCCAGCGGGCGGCCACGTCGGCCAGCGCAGCCGTGTCGAGCCGATCGTCGAGGGTGCCGATGTACAGGGCGCGCGGCTGTGGCATCTCCGCGAACCACCCGGGGACGTCCCAGGGCGGGGCCCATTGCTCGGGGGTCACGCCGTTCGGGATGACGGCACTCGGCCCCGTGGGGCCTACCCTGCCGATGAGCTGCTCGCTCACGGTGACCAGGCGGCGCCCGCTGGCCCCCACGAGCCGGTACGCCTCCTCGTAGGCGGGCCACCACTTCCGACTGCTCGGGTGGGCGGCCCAGTCGTCCCACAGGTACAGCGTCACCGGGCCCGCCCAGTCAAAGGACGAGAAGGCGGCGACGAAGGGGTTGCAGGTGATGACGGCCGGTCGCACCAGGCCGGCTCGGGCCGCCGCCCGCCGGAGCGAGCGGTCGTAGCGCTCGTACGCTCGACGGAGGGACGGGAGCCCCACGGGGTCGTACCGTCGCACCCGCAGCGGCCGAACGTGCCGCGCGCTCGTCTTCGCCTCCTGGAGGCGCGGGACGCGGGGCGATCCCTGGAGCCAGCGCACCGCCCGCACCGGCGCGCTGCGCCACGGATCGGCGACCAACAGGCGGTGCACCCGGGGACTGTCGGCCAGCGAGAGGACGAGCTGGTCGCCCGGCATGCAGTGGTCCCGCGACACCGCGTCCGCCCACGAATCGGTGGCGAAGGTGAACACGACGTCGCGGCGCGGGTGGTCGCCCGCCGCCACTCGGGGTTCCATTTCGGCGGTAGTCTAACGACCTGCTTCGGGCGGCCCGTTCGACCTGAACGTCTCGCTCCCCGCCGGCATGAACGCCCTCCCATGGAGCTCCGGGCCAGGCCGCCGCGGGGGTTCAACGCTCCGGCGAGGCGGGGCGGGATCCCTGGTGCCTACGATCCCGCCCCTGTCGAGGTCACGACGCCGCGGCGCCCATCACCGGTTGGTTTCAGCCTGATGTCGCCCGTCGAGCCGCGGAAGGCGGCGCCGAAGGCGAACACGCCGCCGTCGGAGGCGAACAACCAGTAGCCGCCGGTGCCGTCGCGGTCGGCGGCCATGCCGACGACCGGCCTGTTCAGCGTCAACGCGCCGGTGGAGCCGGCGAAGACGGCATCGAAGGCGAAGACGCCGCCGTCGGAGGCGACCAGCCAGTACCCGCGCCCGTCGGGGTCGGCGG
>Ga0247717_1000153_pt1 | contig 21321 bp, 23 predicted proteins | sample 24E_NmetaG_FD_189047 | JGI IMG/M metagenome (GOLD analysis project Ga0247717, IMG submission 189047) | Soil microbial communities from hillslope of Landscape Evolution Observatory, University of Arizona, Oracle, AZ, United States - 2-4-E_N | ecosystem: Engineered > Artificial ecosystem >... | reverse complement strand
CGTCAGACGCCTACGTCGAGCAGGTGCTGTCGTGGGCGGCGCGGTACGAGGCGGCCCCGCCGCTCGTGGTCGACGCTGCCGATGCCGCCGCGCTGCTCGACCACCCGAACGTCACCATCTACGCCGACGGGCGAGCCGACCTCGCGTCGGGGCGCGTCGACGGCCGAGTCGTCAGCGTGCTCCTCGCGCTTGCGCGCGACCACACCATCACCGTCACGTCGCTCGTCACGGGCCACTCGCGATGCGCGGTCACCGGCCAGGCGCACGGCCCGGGCTGTGCAGTGTCGAACCACTACCTCGGCCGAGGCGCCGACATCGCGGTGCTCGACGGTGTTTCCGTCTCGGCGCGGCACCCGTCGGTCGCCGGTGTCATGGATCAGCTCGCAACACTCGCAGCGCCGTTCCGACCCGACGAGATCGGCGGTCCGATCGACACCGGTCAGCCCGGTGTGTTCACGAACACCTTCCACGCCGACCACATCCACATAGGCTGGGCCTCGTAGCCGTTGACGCCAGCGTTTGGCTCGGCACGGTCGGCATCGGCCTACCGCGCAGTACGTTCCTTTCGTGCAACTCAAACCCAGAGTGCTTGAGCAGCAGATCGCAGTCTTCGGTGGGAGCGGCAGCGGCAAGACCGTCCTGGTCTCGTCGTTCTACGGAGCGACGCAGGAACCGCAGTTCCTGAAGTCGAGCCTGTTTCATGTCACCGCGGACGACACCGGTCAGGGCCACCAACTGCACGCGAACTACCTGGGTATGAAGGACTCGCGCCGCCCGGAGCCGACCCGCTTCTCGTCAACGCCCTACGCGTTCTCGGTGAAGCTGAGGGACAAGGGTGCCAAAGCGAACAGCGCCAAGCCATTCGACGCCCTGCGCCTCGTGTGGCACGACTATCCGGGCGAGTGGTTCGAGGAGGAGGTGGGCGACCTCGAGGTAGCCGAGCGCAGGGTTGCCACGTTCAGGTCTCTGCTTGGTTCTGACGTCGCGTTCTTGCTCGTCGATGGTCAGCGGTTGCTGGAGAACGCAGGGGAAGAAGAGCGCTATCTGAAGTCGTTGCTGGGCAGTTTCCGCACCGGACTGCTGAGGCTTGAGGATCAGCTGTTGGAGGACGGCAAACCGCTCGTCAGGTTTCCGAGGATCTGGATCCTGGCCTTGTCGAAGGCCGACCTGCTGCCAGAGCTCGACGTCTTCGGATTCAGAGACCTTGTCATCAGCAAGGCTTCTGCTGACCTCGGCGAGTTACGCAACGTTCTGAAGGGGTTCGTCGAGTCCCCCGACGCCCTCGCCGTGGGTGAGGACTTCGTCCGGCTTTCGTCGGCCAAGTTCGAACCGAACAGGATTGAGGTGACCGAGCGCATTGGCCTCGACCTGATCCTGCCGCTGGCCGCCATGCTTCCGTTCGAACGACACATCAGGTGGGCTGAGCAGAAGCAAGTCGCCACGAAGGTTCTCGAGGAGCTGATGAGCGGCGCCGGCGCCTTGGCGAACGCGATCGGCAAGCTCAAACACGACGGCACCAAAGGCCGCCTTCTGGCGTTGCTCGGCCGCGGAGCCGCTGCGATCAGCGCTGTATCCAAGCTCGGCCACGACCAACTCACCAAGATGAACGCCGAAGCTCTGGCCAAGAGGGACTACATGGCGGCCGTGCTGACCCGCTTCCGGCTGGACCTGGATGACGGGGAAGAAAAGGGAATCCTTCTCACGAGCAAGAGATGACCTCGCCCCCGAGAGACGAGAACGCCAGGTTCATTTGGGCCACACGGGGGCGAACCTGGGGCTTCCGGTTTCTTCGGACCGGGGGGCTCCCGGATCCGCTGCGGGTATACGAAGACACCTTCTCGAAGGTCGCGGAACAGCCGGAAGCCTGCCGTCGGGTCGGCGACAAGGTGGCGTTGCGCTTCCCGGATCCCGATGGAAGGCGGGACGCTGCTGGCAGAGTCATCCCACACGACTTCGTCCTCCTCGGTCACTGGGCCGATGGAATCAGCTCGCTTGAGGATGGTCGTCGGCGGATCTGGCATGAGGTCGCCGACGAGTTCGAGAGGGTCTGGGACAGGACCGAGCCGCCGCCGGCCCCTGGGTGACCTTCGTTGCGATGACCTGCTAGAGAACGGCTGACAGGAGCAACGTCGTGACCGCGCTCGCGGCAAGCGCGGGCGCGATAGGCGCGTGCGGAACGGCGCGGAACGCCATGAGGGCGAGAGTCAGGACGAGCGCGCCGGCGACCGCTGCGAGGCTGAGCCATGGGCTGATCGGGCCGAGCAGGCCACCGACAACTACGGCGAGCTTCACGTCGCCCCCACCCATGCGAGCGGGCTGCGCGAGCGCAGCGACGACCAGCGGAGCGGCCGCGAGGCAGGCGCCGAGGGCGGCTTGAAGTAGGACGTGCCCACCTCGATCGATCGCGAGAGTGACGGCTACGCATCCGGTGACGACGGCGAAGACGACAACGTCGCGATTGCGGATGCGCCGGTGCCGGAAGTCGTCGACCGCGACTACCGCCAGGAACGGCACTGCTGCCCACATCGCAGTGGTCACGGAAGCCGCCTCACGAGGCGCGCCGCGACTCGAGGAGCTCGTAGAGCGCGTCCGGAGGATCCGTATCGCCGGCGTCCTCGAGGGCGCGAGCGAACTCGTCGACGACCCGCTCGGCGGTCTTCAGGTCGCCACCCGCGAGGTAGGCACGGACGAGGTCGCTGGTGAGTGTCTCGCTCCCCGGACAGGCGAGGAGGCCGCGTTCGGCTGCCCACCGGGCCAGGTCCATGTCGGCCTCGCCCAGCGCGAGCGTGGACAGCTCGTGGGCGGCGTCGCCGACGACGCGCTCCCATCGGCTGGTGTGGTTGCCAAGGTCGACCCAGCGGTAGTGCCGACGGTGGCGGCTCTCGTAGCTGATGGGTGGACCGGTCACGAGCTCGAGCGCTGCGCGCAGATGTACTGGCGCGTTCTCCTGCTCTGCTGCCGCCAGCGCGACGAGCCGGTCGGCCTCCGCGGCGTCGCACCAGACCTTGCACAGGCGGTACCGGCCGTCGGTCGACGCCGGTAGTACGTCCGGACCGATCGTGCGACGGAGCTCGTGGATGGTGTTGAGGAAGCGCTCCCGCGTCGGCGCCCTGCCGCCCCAGACCGCGTCGCGCAGCGCGTCTGCGGTGACCTCGCCGTGGAGCGCGAGGTAAGCAAGGATCGCGACCTGCTGGGGCTGGAGAGCGGCGCCCTCGACGGTCACGGGACCGAGCAGGTGGAGGTACACCGCCGGGTCGGTGCCGCTGTCGGTGACGCCGACCTCGGCGGCCGAGAACAGCGTGAGTGGCTCCTCCCCGCGGTCCGGCTCGACAGCAACGTCGTCGGCACCGTCGAGCAGCTCAGCGATTGCATCGACGGTCGGTTCGTCAAGTTGCTGGGCGGTGCAGTGCAGGTCGAGCGCGGGGATGGACACGGTCTCCGGGGTCACGATAACCTCGAGCGCGCCGGGCGGACAGCCGCCGACGAGCACCGCGACGACGCCGCCTCGCTCGTGGCAACGCTTGAGTGCGAGACGTTGGCTCTCGTCCTCACCGCCAGCGGCCGGTGCGATGATCACCGCCGGAGCCCACGCTTCCTCCGACGCGCGGCAGCGCAGCTCGCCGGCGGAGTCGAAGTCGGCGCCTGCGAGCGCGCCGCTGATGGCTGCTGCACTCTCGGTTGCCGCTTCGTGTGCTGCGGCGACATCGGGATGCGCGGACACGTTGGGGAGCGATCCCACGTCGCCGACCACACCGTCAACGACGTGGACGGCGGGAACGTCGGCGAGTGGCGTGAGTGCGAGCTCGACAGCGATGCTGCGCGCCAACGCAGCCGTCGCCGCCTGGTCGCCGACGAGCCCGATGGCGCCGACCGCTTCGAGGTTCAGAAGCAGGCCGTCTGAGTCCAGTGCACCGAACGAGACGAGGGTGGGCAACCACGCCGGGCCGGCGCTCGGATCGTCGAAGCTGGCGTCGAGCTTCGTCTGCCAGATGCGACCGGCTGCCATGGCGCCCCAACCTTCGGGAGCCGTCTGGCAGTCGCGATCGAGCAGCAGGTCGAGCTGGTTGGCGCTCACGGTGGCGACGACGGGTACCGGCACCTGTTCGTGCGTCGCCAAGGCCCGGCCGAGGCGGCGCAACGCGTGGTCGACGCCGAGCGCGACGTCGATGTCCTCGTCCGCGATCGCGTCGAGCACCGGCGCCGTCTCGACAGGGAACGACGGCAGCTCGGTCCCCGGGGCGCGACGCATCCGCTGCCGGCGGCGACGCACTGACACGGCGGCCGCGAGACCCGTGGCGAGGAGACCGCCCGCGATGCCGAAGGTGCCGATGGGCGCACGCTCGTCGTCATCGACAGGTTCGCTGCCGCCCGATGACTCGCGCTCTCCGTTCGCAGCCGAAGGCGTCACGAGGACTGGCGACTCTTGGCCGGACGCGGCCGGAGCCGTAGTCGCAGGCGCCGGAATCGTCGTGGGCACGGGAGCCTCGGCGGGCGGCAGCGGGGTGGCCGTCGCCGAGGTCGGTGCTGGTGGCGCAGCGACCGGCGCGTCCGCGTCCGGCAGATCCAACGTCCACCCGGGTTCGATGAGCGACGGATCGCTAAGCGCGTCGCCGTCGAGCTGCGGTCGCCCGACGTTGACATCGAACACCTCGCGGTAGCGGTGGCCGTCTCCGAGGTGCTCCTCGGCGATCTCCCAGAGCGAGTCGCCCGGTACGACCGTCACGTCCGCTGCCCCAGTCGGTGGCGCGGTGGACATCGGGATGCGCAGGATCCAACCGGGCCGGAGCAGGCTGGCGTCGGTGAGCGCCGAGCCGTCCGGTTGTGGCCGACCCTGGTTCAGCTCGAACAGCGTCCGGACCGCCGCGCTCACGTCCTCGACGCGGCCGCCTGGTGCGAGGTAGCGCTCGGCGAGGTCCCACAAGGTGTCGCGGCGGACGACGGTGTGCTCGATCGTCGACGGCTCGGATGGTGACGGCACCGCGTCACCGTCGGGCGTCTCGGGTTGGGCGACGGCGACCTCGGTGTGAGCGACGAGTGTCCGGGCCGACACGAGCGATGGGCTCGCGTGAGCCGGGGGTGGCGGCGCGAGGCTGCCGGGCAGCAAGAGCACGGCGGCGCCCAGCAGCGAGCCGGTCAGGCCTTGCATGTGCGCCAGCCCGCGGATCGGGGCGGCGATGCCACCACGTACCAGGGCCGCGGTCTCGACGACGGTGGCTACGAGGATCTGCGCCCACGCGACCCACACGACGCAGGCGAGAACCTTCCAGACGGTGTCCGCGTCGAGCGGAAGGTCGCCCCGAAACGTGGCGGTGATGTCCGCCCAGGCAGGAAGGACGCGCGGGAGCGGCCAGCCGACCGCGCCGGCCAGGAAGGCCGGCACCCCGACGAGCAGGACGAGCAGGGCGACAACCGCGCCTAGCCCACGAAGCACTCGCACGACGGCGTGCATCACGCTCCCTCCTCCGTCACGCCGCGAGCAGCCCTCGCCGACGCCGTCGCGGTCACGGTGCGCTCGTCGATGCCGAGGATCGACAGCAGCGGAGTCGGCTGGGTCAGCTCGACGGTAACCTCGACGCGGTCGCCGGTGACACGAACGGACACCGGCGTGACGCCGACGTCGGCGAGATACGCGCGAGCGGAGGCGTCGGCTGCGGCTGGGTCGAGGGTGAACGTTCCGGTCCGCGCCTGGGCGACGTCGAGCTGCTGCGCACCGGCGCGTGCCGCTTGGCGGGCGAGGTTGTTGGCCTCTCGCCGGGCGGTGAGGATCTGGCCGCCATCGAACACCAGCGCCCCGAGCGCTAGCAGCGCGACCGCCAGCACGGCGACCATGCCGGTGACCTGTCCTCGCTCGTCGCGCGCTCGTCTCATTCGCCACCCCGGTACACGTCGATGACCTCGACACTGCGGTGCTCGATCGTGCGCGCTCCTGGCAGGCCGGGTATGGCGACGTCGGTGAGCGACACACCGCACGCAACTCTCACCGCGACGGTGCCGCCGGCGCGGAACGTCGCCGGGTCCTCCAGCTCGACGGTCAGGTCCCGGCAGGTGACGTCCCGCCCACCGAGGCTCGCCTCGGCGGTCGACCGCGCCTCCTCGGTCGCCTGCTCGAAGGTCGCAGCTCGCGATGCTGCCCGGGCCGCGTCGCGTGCCGCCGCGGCGACATCTCCCCGCACCGTCGTCAACCGCCCGGCGACGACCAGGAAGCTCAGCACGAGGAACAGGACCGGGGTCATCAGCACGAGCTCGACCGTCGCCAAGCCTCGTTCGTCGCTCCGGCTGGCCATCAGCCGCGCTCCGGCTCTGGCTGGAACTCTTCGGTGGCACCCTGGCTCACACCCCGCACATGGACGTCGAAGCCAGGCAGCGGAACGAGGACACGCACCTGCGCGTCGACTTGGGCACGGACGATGCCATCGGCGCGGGTCACGTCGACGGTCACGTCGTCGAGGAGTCCGCTGCTCGTGGCGTCTTCGAGCAGGCTCGAGGCGACCGCCCGCCCGTCCTCGACGGTGCCATCGACACCCTGCGTCGCGCGCGCCGCATCTTGGGCGGCGGCGGCGACCTGGCTCCGGGCGTGGAAGTAGAGGCCCCACTGCACGAGTCCCATGAACATGAACAGGAACAGCGGGAACAGGATCACGAAGCTCGCGGTCGACGTGCCCCGCTCGTCACCGAGGCGTCGCCACACGGTCATCGGCTCGGCTCAGCCGCCGGGCGCGATGGGTGTGTCGGTGTCGATCCCCTCGGCCTTGGTCTGGAACTTGAACAGCAGGATGCCGCCAACCGTGATGGCGATGACGACGCCGATGGCGATCATGATCGTCGACGTGTAGGCGTCGCCTCGTTCGTCTCGTGCCAGCTCCCGGAGCCGGTCACGAGCGGCGGTGTACCAGAGCATCACGTGCACCTGGGCGTTAAGCAGCATGGGTCTCCTTTGGTCAGAGGGCGAGGACGGTCACCATCGCCGGGTAGCCGATGAGCAGGATCAGCCCGACGAACATGCCGACCATCGGCCCGCCCATTCGTTCCGAGGCAGCGAGCGCCTCGGCTTCGGACTCGGCCAGCTCGTGGTCGCGGACGCTGATGGCCTTGGCCCGCAGCGATTCCCGGACTCGTGCGCCGGACGTGCCTGCGAGCTCGACCGACGACGCCAGCTCGCGGAGCTCGCCCGAGCCGATCTGGTCGGCGAGCTCGGTCAGCGCCGCCCACGGCGAGCGGCGCTGCAGGCGGGCGGTGTGCAGCGTGCGCCGCAGGGCGCCGAAGCCCCAGCCGGTTCCCGCGCTCGCGGCGTCGTACAGCGCAGTGTTCACGCCGCCGCCACCGGCGAGCACGATCACCACCAGCTCGAGGAACAGGCTCAGCCCGTACCGGAAGTCACGGCGGCGCCGCGCCGCGCGCCGAGCCAGCACCACATCCGGCACGACGAAGCCGGCCACGGCCGCGACGGTCGCGCCGAGCACGATCACTGCCGGAGCCACCGTGATGCCGGCCGCCGCCCACACCGCCGCCACGGCGAGCGGGACGAGAGCGCCGCCCACGGCGAAGCCGAGCTTCACGACCGCGTGCCGTTCCATGGTGAGATCGCACACGGCGAGGTCGCGGCGCAGCGTGGCGAGGTCGGGGCCGCCGAAGCGCATCGCCTTGAGGGCCCACGATCGCCACCGGGCGCGCACCGCTTCGGCACCGTCACCCGGCGGCGGTTCGTACAGCTCGGTGAGCCGCCGGCCGAGGTGTGGCATAGGCGGCTCGACGGCGACCCGCAGCGCCACCAACAGGCCCATGCCGATCAAGGCGCCAGCCAGCAATGACGGGGCGATCATCGCCAAGCCCTGTCGCCATCGGCACCGGCGAGCAGCCGTGCCGGCTCGTCTGGCCGTGCCATTCGCTGCATCAGCACGCCCGACACCGCGAACACCGCGCCGATCAGCACGAGCATTGCCTGTCCGCCCACCGTGTCGAACGGCGTCAGGTAATCCCGACGGACGACCACCAGCCACGTGGCGATGGCGATCGTGACGCCGATGATGAGCCGGGTGGTCACGTAGGTCCGAGCGCGCGCCGCCTCGACCCGCAGCCGCATCGTCGCCGTCGCTCGTGCCGACGCCGCGACCTCGCTCAGCAGGTCGGCCAGGCGTCCCTGCCGTTCGCTCGCGATCAGCAGCGACGTGACGATCATGTCGGTCAGCGGATGGCCGACCTCGTCGGCAAACCGACGCAGCGCGACGGAGAAACGCTCCTGCTGGACGAGGCGGTCGGCGAGGCGCTCCACCTCGCGCCGGATCGGCTCGGGGGCCAGCGGTGCCGTGGTCAGGATCGCCGACTGGATGCCGTCGGCTGCAGCCATGACGTCGCGCAGCTGCTCGGCCCAACCGGCGATCGCCTCGATGCGCGCCACCGCCGCCTGCCGCCTCGCCTTGGCGCCGACGAGGCTCGGACCCGCCGCCGCGCCCAGGCCGGCGATCAGCCCGCCCGCGGGCCAGCCGGTGACCGACCAGACGACGATCGTCGCCGCTGCCGCGAGGCTCAGCCGCAGTGCGAACTTGTCCGACAGCCACGGCGGCAGCGCGGGTCGGGCGCGGTCGGCAAGTCGCGACGGCTCCCCGGCCATCGCGACGACACCGACGAAAAGGCCAAGTCCGATCAGCGCGCCGCCCAGGACGGCGGCAACGATCACCACGTCCAGCCTCCGCCGGGCAGCTCCAGCAGCGACGGATCAAACCCCGCATCGGCGAGCCGATCCAGCGAGCGATCCTGCAACGGCGTCCGGAACGCGGCGCGGCCGAGCTCGTCGGGTGCGAACATCTCGTTGGACATGACCTGGGTGCCGTCGTGCCCGGTGATCTCGCGCACCGACGACACGACCCTGCGCCCGTCGCGGAGCTTGTGGACGTGCAGCACCCAGTCCAGCGACGCCGCGATGTCGACCGCGACCGCTTCGGGGGTCAGGTGCTCGGGCGCCTTGAGCGCGTAGCGCGTGATCTGCACGAACGCGTCGGCCGACGAACGGGCGTGCAGCGTCCCCATCGAACCGTCGTTGCCCTGCGACATCGCCTGGAACATGTCGAGGATCTCCGGTCCCCGTGCCTCGCCGACGATCAACCGGTCCGGTGACAAGCGCAGCGCCAGGCGGGTGAGGTAGCGCATCGTGACCTCGCCCTGGCCCTCGATGTTCTGCTCGCGGCACTCCAGCTCGAGGAGGTTCTTGTGGCGACCGGGATGCTTCGAGAGCTGCAGCTCGAGCGCGTCCTCGACGGTGACGAGTCGCTCGTCGGGGTGGATGGCGTTGATGAGGGCGCGCAGCAGCGTGGTCTTGCCGGCGTCGGTGCCACCGACGATGAGCATGTTGAATCGAGCCCGCACCGCCGCCGCCAGGAGCGCAGCGAGCGCGCGGCCGATCGTCCCGAGCCGGTACAGCTCGTCGAGGTCGGTGTCGGTGTGCCGGTGGCGGCGCAACGCGAAGGCGGTGCGGCCCGACACGTCCCGTACGGCCGTGAAGCGCGATCCGCCGGCAAGACGGAAGCTCACCGACGGTTGGCCGCGGTCGAACCGGCGCTCGCTGCGACCATCGCGAGCCGCTGTCTGCCGGATCAGCTCGTTCAGCGCTTCCTCGCTCGCCGTTATCGGCGGGATCCGCTCGGTGGTGCCGTCGGCCCGGCGGACCCACACGTCGTCCCACGCGTTGGCGAACACGTTCTCGATCGAGTCGTCCTGGACGAGCCGGTCCAGCTCGCCTTCGCCGAACAGGTGCGACCGGATGCGGCTCGTCAGCTCGTCCTCATCGGCTTCAGACAGGTCGCGCCCCTGGGACATGAACTCGCGCGACAGGTGGTCGAGCCTGGCGACAAGCAGCTTGTGGGTCAGTGCCTGCCGCGACGGGTCCTGCTGGGACACCGGCGACTCGCCGTCGGCAGTCGCCAGCTCCTCCGCGATCTCCCGCGCCAGCCGAGCTGCGATCGGGTCGAGCTCGGCGTCGCTCAGGCGCCGAGCGCCGTTGTCGAGCGCGGTCACGGCGAGGTGACCTCGGGTCGACGGCCGTTCGACTGTGGCTCGAACGCCTCGGCTCGCAGGTCGAGGTTGATCGTCGGTGTCTCATTGCTGGTCACCGGCGGCGCCGCCAGCTGCAGCAGGCGAGACGCCGCTTCGCAGATCGTCCGCCACAGCAGCGACCGGCGCAGGCGGCCGTCGCCGGAGGTGTGGCCGGCGAGCGCGGCGGCCGATCGAGGGTCGTGGGGCAGGACGGCGAAGAGGGGCAGGTCGGCCTCGACCGCGACGTCGTCGGGGTCGTAGCCACGTTCGCCGATCGCGACCAGCGACGGCTCGACGCCGGCAGCTCGCAGCTCCCGGACACGCGCCGCCAGGCCGGCGACGTCTTCGAACCGGGTCCCGCTCACCAGCAGCGTCGCGACTGCACGACGTGCCAGGGGCACCGCCGGCGAGCGCGCCGTCAACCGCCCGACGTCGACGATGGCGTCGACCTCGAGCGCTCCCGCCAGGCCGACCGACAGTCGGTCCGCGGCGTTGACGAGCACCGCCGCCGTCTGCTCGGCCGATGGATGGCTCGGGATCACCGGCACCGCTCCCCATACCGGTCGCGCCGTCTTCAACAGTCGCTCCAGGTCGACATCGCGACGTAGCGCCACCGCCGCGTCCGCGATGGTCCGGTCGGCGCGGAGCTCGTCGAAGCGCGCAGCCAGGACGCCGCCGTCAGGATCGGCCTCGAGGACGACACGGCTGCGCCCGGTCGCCGCCGGCCACGCCGCGGCGAGACCCATGGCCAACGTGGTCGCGCCCGGCGAACCACGCAGCGAGCCGACCGCCCAGATCGTCACTCGTCCGCTCCCGCCGGGAGCAGCAGCAGGCGCAGCCGTTGCTGCGAGGCGACGTCGGCCACCAGCTCGGCGATCGCCTCGTCGACGACCAGCGATACGAACACCGAGCCGGTCTGCGTTCCCGGCGCAGTCGTGAACACGGTGCCGGTCCCGAGTGTCTCGCGATCGGCGCCTTGACCGCCGCTCACCGCGACGAGCTCGACGCCGTCACCGGCGCGCAGCGTCGAGACCGGCAGCTCGCCGGGCGCGAGCAGTGCGCCGACGACGACCGTGCCCGGCTCGATCCCGCCGCCGGCCGCGACCTGGCCCGGGGCGAGCAAGGCGCCCTCGGGGATTCCGACCACCGCGACCTTGCCGACAATGCTCGGGCGGGACGCCGCTGGCACCAGCGCAGCCTCGCCGTCGACACCAACGTCGACGACGCGGAGATCCGCATCGGTGATGACCTGACCGGGTGCGATGCTGCGCGCCGCGGCGAGCACCGTCGATCGCTCCGCAGCCGATTGCACGAGGAGCCCGACGAGCAGGCCGCCGCCGACGACGAGGACCAGGGCCAGTGCGAGCCACGGCATCCGGCGGCTCCGGGCCGATCGCACGCGCACGGGCGCGGGCGTCGAGCCGTTGCTTCGCAGCCTCGAGGTGGGCGGCGCGGGGGACGTGACGGTCATTGCTGTGTTCCTCCCGACTCGTTGAGTGCCTGCTGCTCGCCGACGCGCACCGGCATCACCGTCGTGCGCGGCACGGTGCCGAGCGACCCGCCGACACCAAGGTTCGAGGTCCAGGACACCTCGTAGATCACGGTGATGTGGCCCTCGTACGCCGCACCGGGCTCGCCCGCCGAGCTGTGCCGGAAGGTGATGCTGCACGCCGTCGACTGTTCCTCCGGACGCTTCGACGCGTCGTACTGCGTGCCCGGCCCCGCGCATCCGCCTTCGGTCGTTGGGTCTGATCTGCGCGGTGTGAAGTCCCACGTCATCCGGACCGGGCGAGCCGTGACCGTCGCGACGACACCGCCGGCTTCGGCGGTACGCGACACGTCCGCCCAGTTCGTGGCCCAGATCCACGACTCGAGCTGAACCAGGAGGAAGTCGTCGGGATCATTAAGCGGGGGCGAAAACGCGACATCGGGCAGCGGGAACGGCAGGCGGTTGCGCGCCATCAACGCCAGGTCGCGCGGGTTCGCCGGCGGCCCGCTCACCGGCAGCGTGAACGTGACGATGTCGGCCGACTCGTAGGTCACTCCGTCGCTGCAGATGCGGATCACCGACACCTGCTGGCCCACCCAGTCGGGCGGCGGGTTGGTGAGCAGGCTCCAGTCGAGCGGCGGCCCCGCTGCGTCCTCCTCGCCGTGCAGCTCGTGCCAGCGGCAGGTGACGTTGCCGCCACCGGCACGAGGCGCGGTCGGGTCGCCGAGGTCCTCGCCGTCCTCGGCAATGACCTCCGCGCCGGAACCATCGTCGAGGATCTCTCCGCCCGCCCGTTGGTCGTCTCGGCTGGCCTCTCCGCCGCCGCCGGTGTGGTCTGCGGACGCGGGTGCAGCAAGAGGAAGGCAGAGAGTCACGAGCCCCGCCACCACCGCGAGGATCAGGCGGCGCAACCTGCGATCCCTTCCCACTCGCCGTCCTCGAGCCGCTCAGCGAGTCGCCACGTTCCGTCGATGCGACGCATCGCGGCCCGCGCCTGCACGGTGAAGAGGCCGTGGGCGACCAGCTCGCCCGACGACGCGACCACGGTCTCGCCGTCGTCCACGACGCAGACCTCGAGTTGGGCGATGTCGCCGTCGATCTCGACGTCGCTGACCTCGATGCGGTACTGCGAGCTCGGCGGGTAGCGGATGACGCGCCCGTCCGCCTGCAGACCCAGGAGGACGCCGTGCCGCTGCTCGAACATCGGGCCGGTGTGGGTGGCAGCAAGCGCCGGGAAGTTCGGATCGGGGATCGCTGCCGCGTCGATGAACGCTCGACTCGACGCGATGTAGGCCGCCTCGACCTCGTCCTCGAGCGCCTCGTCCGGATCGGCCGTCGTGGTCGTCGTCGACCGGCGCGCCGTGCTGCTCGTCGTGGAATCCCTCGCCACGGCGCCGTCGTCGTCATCGGAGCAGGACGCGGCAGCCAGAACGGCGATCGCGAGCAGCACGAGGAGCCGGCGTCGCGCGGGAGCTGGACGAGTCATCACTACTGCAAGCCTCCAAGACCGCCGCGCGGCGACATGGAGGGTCCCGACATCGCCAGAGATCGGGATGCGAAGCGGCCTTCGACCACCGCGTTCCTCCAAGCGTCGTTGCGCGTGGGGTGCGTGTGTGGCCGAGCGAGTCGTCCGGCGGCGGTCGATGGCGTAGCGGGCTCAGCGATCCACTACGCACCGACGAACGGCTCTGTCGACAGTACTACGGACTCCGGCGCCTCGATTTCTCATTTTGGTTGTTCGTTGCAGTGTGTGTGGCCCAAACCGTACACACAGCGCGACTCGGTCTGCTCGGCGCAATCCGCCATGTCGCCGATCCGGGTTGGCGAGGGCTTGCAGGAGCCGGAGGCGTGCCCGGGCAGCCCGACTAGCCCCGTCCGGCCTCCGCACCGCTCAACGACCAAGTGCAAGGAGACAGCATGGAACCGAACTGGCTCGACATCCTCGACGACGACACCGACGACGACGATGCGCCCAACCCCAGGCGCCGAGACGGCACCTTCCGGGTGTACGAGTTCAGCCGCGACGCCAGCTACCTCCCGTCGCTCCTCGAGGAGATCGCAGCCTGGGCGCGGGAGTGCGCCGAGTACCAGGTCGTCGATCTCTCGATCAGCAACGAGGGCGGGCTTGCGACCGTGGCAGTGACCGTCTGGGAGGTCTCCCCCGGCGACCTCATCGAGTCGCTCACCTCGCAGGGACACGCCGACGCCGCCGCTGAGATCGCCAACCTCGTCACCGAGCACGGCGTGCGCGAGGGCCTGCGCCTCGTAGGCATGGCGTCGCGCTGACCTCCCCTGCGGATCGGGTTCGGCGGCGGGTCGTGAACGCGGCCCGCCGCCGACTCGCGTGGCCCTCACAAGGAGGATCGCTGTGCTCAAGGAAGCTCACGTGCCGGTGGTGGACTCGGGCGGCGAGGAGCCGTCGTCGCTCGATCTCAATGCCGTCGTGTCCTACAACGTCAGGGCGATCCGGCTCCTGCGCGGGTTGACCCAGGACCAGGTCGCCGACCGGCTCGCCGACTTCACCGGCCACCGGTTGCCGCAAGCGTCGATCTCGCAGATGGAGAGGTCCTTCGTGGATCGCCGACGGCGGCGGTTGTTCGACGCCCACGACCTGTACCTGCTGGCGAAGGTGTTCGACGTTCCGATCGTCTACTTCTTCCTTCCACCGCCAACCTGTTTGGAGCGCCCGATCATCACGACCGGTGAACCAGTCGCTGGCATCGTCGACGTCTTGTTCGGAAAGCCTGGATCGTTGCGCGCGGTCGACAGCCGGCTGGTCGACATCGCACCACGACCAACGGAGGTAAGCGACGCGACGCCACCGCGTCACAGCGCAAGCCTCTCGTCGGTCATCGACTGCAACGCGCGGCTGCGCGAGGTCGCGCATCTTCTCCAGGAGCTCCTCGACCATCATCGAGCGTGAGCGACCAGCGAGCCACGGATGCGCATGCGTTGCATGTCGCCGATTGGAGGTCGCGAAGGCTTGCAGTACTCGTGGACGTGCGTGCCGACTGTCGGGGAGGGCCGGACCCATCGTGCGAACCCGCGGGTGCCGGCTACGCGATCGAGCGGGACATGACGCTGAGCGGTCCGCGATGCCAGCGGGATGCCGAGCAAGCCCTGGAGGCCGTGCTGGCAGCGGTGCTCATACGGCTTGCTCGTCGGGAAGCCACGGCACACGCAGCCTGACCCGTCCGGCGACGGGCGCACGCCGTACCGGTGCCGGCGCGATGACCACGACCGCACCCAGAGCGCGCAGTGCTTCCACGCGCTCGTCGTTCGTCATCTCGGGCCATAGGGACGCGAGGTCATCGGCGCGGTCGATCATCGCCGCCAGCTCCTGGCGACGCGCCTGTCCGAGTTCGTCGATCGGGGTGAGGCGCCCCTCGATCTGTTGCAGCTCGGCGCGAAGCACGCCGAGTGCCGCGTCGATCTCCTCGACGGACAAGGCATCGTCGACATCGGCCATCAGACGTGACGCCGCCGCCTTCGCGATCGCGGCGTTGAGCTTCGTCCTCCGCGCGAGAAGCGCTTCCCTGTCGTCGGCGCGGTTCTTGCGCGAGCGCTGCAGTTCTCGACCGGCGCGGCTGCGTGCCTCAGTTCTCAGTCCGCTCGCCAGCTCCGCGACCGCCGAGGCGAGGACCTCCTCGAGGTCGCGCACGCGGACGCTCCCCACCTTCGACGTGCAGCGGCGGTTGCCGCAGATGAGGTAGCGACCGTCCTCCGCGACCGCGGTCTTGTCGTGGAAGCTCAGCGCACGTCCACACCCACCGCACTTCGTGATGCCCGCGGCCGACCATCGCGCGCTGGGATGATGCTCGTACGCCGGGCGCGCTTCTGCGGTCATGCGCCGTCGCGCGCGGATGAAATCCCTTGCCGAGACGATCGGTTCGTGTCGTCCCCGGTAGTGCTTCTCCGTCCCCGGCAGCCGATCCCGGAGCGGTCGCCCGTGGTTGTCGCGACGGATCTCACCCTTGCGCGGCCCCCGCGCATAGCGCTGCACCGTCGTCTCGGCCATCGTGACCATCCCGGCGTACGCAGCGTTCGTGAGGATGTCCTTCGCAGTCCCGTCCCGCGAGAACCAGCCGTTGTCGACGCCGCGCTTCCCGAGCGCGTACAGGCTCTCGCCTTCGAGGTAGCGGCGGAAGAGCTCGCGGACGTGATCAGCCGCCTTCTCGTCGGGGACGATTACACCGGCGCGGCGGCCGATCGCCGCAACCTCCTTCGCCGTCGGCCGGCGGTAGCCGTATGGCACGACCCCGTGCCACCAACCGTCCCGCTTGTTGCGGTGGATCACGTTGCGCCACGACGCACCGATGCGGCGCACCTGGTACTGCGACATGGCGAGGAACATCGTCAGGCTGAGCTCGCCCTCCGGCGTCGTCGCGTCCAAGTCCTCGGAAGCCGAGATCACGCGAACGTCATCGGCCGCGAGGCGCTCGAGCGCAGTCAGGCCTTCCGGGACCGAGCGCGAGTACCTCGCGATGTCGAACACGACGATCGCGGCGCGATTCGCAATCGCGAGATCGCGTGCGTCGTTGAGCGCCGGCCGATCGATGCTCACCCCCGACCGATCGAGGTCGGTGAACCACGAGAGCCATTTGTGGCCGCGCTGGCCGTAGCGCAGGAGCGCCCATCGCTCCATGACCTCGCGCTGGAGCTCCGGCGATTGGAACCGCTCGTCTGTGCGGCCCGCGACCGACGAGACCCGTACGTAACCGACCAGGGGAACGGCTCCGGCTGCCATACTGGCAGCCTACTCGGTTTCTAGCACTTTTCTGTATACATTGGTCTCGCGCTGCTCGAAGCCGAGCTTGCGGTACACGTGGTTGGCCGCCTCCCGCGACGGGCGCGACGTGAGGTCGACGGCCTTGGCGCCGTGGCGGCGGGCCAGGTCGATGGCGGCGCGGCCGAGGTCGTAGCTGATCCCACGCCCGGCGCACGCCGAGTCCACCACGACGTCCTCGATGAGCGCCCGCACGCCGGTGGGGATGCGGAACACCACGAGCGTCGTCGTGCCCACGAAGGTGCCGTCGTCGTCGCGGGCCATGAGCAGGTGGGTGTCGTCGGCGGTGACGATCGCCTCGAGCGCCTCGGCCGTCGGCGACGGCGACGAGCTGGAGAGCTGCGGGACGAGCCGGGCGAAGGCCTCGACCAGCTCGGGGGTCACGGCAAAGACCTCGTCGACAGTCGGCATCACCCCGACGCTACGGGTCACACACGATTCAGCAACCGATCACGCACCGTCCACAGCAGGGCCGTTCGGGCGAAACCGGCGACGAGCATGCTGGGCTCCATGTGGAAGTTGCTCCTCCGGCTGGACCTCCTCGCCCCCACCGGCGCCGCCCGCAACGCCGGCGCCGCCCTCGATGCGGAGCGTCAGGCGCTGGCGGAGGTCGACAGCGTCGTCGGCCGCCTCCATCGTCACGCGGCGGTGACACGACCCGCAGCGTGATCCACCGCAGGCTGCGCCGGCCCCCCCTCCGGCGCAGCCTGCGGGCAACCCCGGTACCCTCGGTCTCCGATGGAGCACGTGCGGTGGGCGGGCGACGTTCCGACGCTCGACGAACCGGTCCTCATCTTCGCCTTCGAGGGATGGAGCGACGCCGGCGACTCGGCGAGCACCGCCCTGCAGTGGCTGCGCGACCGGTGCGCCGGCGAACCGCTGGCCGAGATCGACGGTGAGGAGTTCTACGACTTCACCGCCACGCGCCCCCATGTGCTCCTCGAGGACGGCGTCACGCGCTCGATCGAGTGGCCCACGGTGGATCTCACCTGGGGCGACGGCTGCGGCCGCGACGTCGTCACGATGCTCGGTCACGAGCCGCAGCTCCGGTGGCGCACCTTCGCCCGCCAGGTGCTCGATGTCGCCGACTCCCTCGGCGTCGGCTTCGTGCTGAGCTTCGGCGCCCTGCTGACCGACGTGCCCCACACCGTCGACACGAGCATCATCGGCACCTCCACCGACCAGGCGATCATCGACCGCTTCGGCCTGCAGCGCTCCGGCTACGAGGGCCCCACCGGCATCGTCGGCGTCCTGCACGACACCCTCTCGCGCGCCGGGCTGCCGTCGGCGTCGCTGTGGGCACCGGTGCCCGCCTACGTCCCCGGCGCGCCGTCACCGAAGGGGGCGCTCGCGCTCATCCGCCGCGCCGGGCAGATCCTCGACGTGGGGTTCACCACCACCGACCTCGAGATCGAGTCGGCCGCCTACGAGCGCCAGGTGTCGAGCGTCGTCGCCCAGGACGAGGAGATGACCGAGTACGTCGAGCAGCTCGAGCAGCGCTACGCCGAGGAGCGCCAGGTGCCGAGCCCCGACGAGCTCGTCGCCGAGGTCGAGCGCTTCCTCCGCGAACAGAGCTGACGATCCCGAAGGTTGTCGCGCTCGCCCGGCCGGGCCGGGTCACCGCGACAAGGTTGGTGGGTTCAGGCGGTGTTCGGCGCGACGCGGGGCCAGGGGCGAGCCTGTTCGAAGATGCGGGCCAGGCGGAGGACGACGTCGTCGGCGTGGCGGCGACCGATGATCTGCAACCCGATGGGCAGCCCGTCCTGGGACAGGCCGGCCGGCACCGAGCACGCCGGGTTCCAGCAGAGGTTGGCGAGCATCGTGAACGGCGTGGCCATGGCCCCGTTCGCCACCTCCCGGCCGCCGATCTCCGACGGCGGCGGTCCGGCGGCGGGGAACGCCGGCACCGCGGTGGTGGGGCACAGCAGGACGTCGACCTCCTCGAAGATGCGGGCGACGTCGACCACGAGCTGCTGCTTGCGCTGCAGGGCGGCGGCGTAGCGGGGCAGCGGGTACTCGGCGGTCTGCTCGAGCGCGCCCCGCACGTAGAACGTCACGTCGTCGGCCACCTTGGGCCACATGCCGGGCTCGACGCCGTGCCACAGGTCGAGCGGGCCCGACGACAGCCACGTGCGCACCGGATCGGTGAGCCGGACTTCGCCGCCCACGTCGGTGAGGCGGGCGGCCGCGATCAGCTCCTTGGCCGCCGCCTCGGTGACCTCGGCGACCTCGGGGTCGACGGCCGCGAACCCGAGGTCGGTCGACCACCGGACCCGCAGCCCGTCGACGGCGAGCGAGCCGATGAGGTCCTCGTAGCGCACACCGGCCGGCGGCAGCGACATCCGGTCGGCGTCGTGAGGGCCGGCGGCGACGTCGAGGTGGCGGGCGCTGTCGGCGACGGTGGTGGTGAGGGCCCCGAGCGAGGTGGTGAGTGAGCCGTCCGGGCCGGGGTTCGGGATGCGCCCGAAGCTGGCCTTGAACCCGAACAGCCCCGAGAACCCGCCGGGGATCCGGGTCGAGCCCCCACCATCGCTGGCCGTGCCGAACGGGACGATCCCGGCCGCGACCGCGGCGGCGGTGCCGCCCGACGAGCCGCCCGGCGTGCGGTCGGTGTTCCACGGGTTGCGGGTCACACCGAACGCCTTGGTCTTGGTGAAGGAGAGCGTGCCGAACTCGGGCGCCGCCGTCTTGCCGACCGGCACCGCCCCCGCCGCCCGCAGGCGGGCCACGTGCACCGAGTCCTCGGCCACCGGGCCGCGGCCCTTGTAGAGCAGCGAGCCGTGGCTCGTGGGCATCCCGGCGCAGTCCTCGAGGTCCTTGACGCCGAAGGGCACGCCGGCGAGCGGGCCCGGGTCCTCGCCGCGGGCGATGGCGGCGTCGACCGCTTCCGCGGCCCGCCGGGCGATCGCCTCGTCGACGTGCACGAAGGCGTTGAGCCGCTCGTTGCCGGCGTCGATGCGGGCGAGCACGTCGTCGAGCACCTCGACCGCGGTGCGCTGCTTCGCACGGACTGCCTCGGCCACCTCGATCACCGTCTCGGACATCTGCTCCCCCTCTGACCGTCGGTCGGAACGCCGGCGCCGATGTGACGCGCGCCGCGCTCGGTCAGCGGGAGGCTATGCCGAACCGTTCGAGCACCGCCGCGGCATCGGGGAACACGTCGCTGACGGCCTCGACGAAGTCGGCGACGGTGGCGACGCGGTGGGCGTGACGAGCGACGTAGTGGCGCAGGGCGCAGTCGACCTGCTCCGGGTCGCCGAGCGCGGCGAGCGCCTGCGCACCCTGCACGTAGACGCTGCGGTAGTACGCCGAGCCCCGGCCGGCGTCCCAGAAGGCCATCGGCTCGCCCGCTCGACCCCGCCCGGCCGCCGGTATGTCGGTCGCCACGATCGTCGCGACGTTGCCGAGGAAGCGGGCCTCGGCCCAGGTGGCGAGGCCCTCGTCGAGCCACGGATCACGACCCTGGCTGTTGCCGACGAGCGCGTAGAACCACTGATGGGCGACCTCGTGCGGCGTCGTGCGACCGCCGGTGCCCGGACCCTGGTGCACGAACGACGGGTACTCGATGCCGCCGCCGAGGTCGGGCGTGAGCACGAGCGTGAACCGGTCGTAGGGGTAGGGACCGAAGCGGGCACCGAAGTCGGTGAGGGCCCGCACCACCGTGTCGAGGTAGCGCTCCTGGTCTTCGGGCAGGCCGACCTCGACGGCGACGACCACCGGCACGGGATGCGGCGCTCCGGCCACGCCGCCGGCGACGCGGAACCGGCCGACGGCGACGGCGAACTCCCGCAGCGCGGTGGCGTGCCAGCGACCGTCGCGGTGCTCGCCGGGCGCGATGACGGTCAACCCGGCCGGCGCGGCGATCGCCACCGACCAGTCGGCGACCGGCGCAATGGTCGCCTCGGCGAACAGGGCGGTCGCCGCGTCCGTCGCCCACCCGACGCCGGGCTCCCACGCCAGCATCGGGTGGAAGGTGCCGAGCCGCACGGTGTCGCCCCGGCGCGACGTGCGGTCGTTGGCCGGACCGGGCAGCGTCAGCGTGAACGGCACCGTCGCCTCGATCGACTCGCCCGCCGCCAGCGCCCGGTCGAGGGGGACGACGAGCGTGGTCGCGTCCGGCTGCTCGGTGGCCACGGGCACCGTGCTGCCGAGGTAGACGGCGTCCACGTCGAGGTGGGCGCCGGCGCCGGCGAGGCGGGGCCCGTTCGGCCAGAGCCGGAACACGAGCCGGTCGGTGGGCAGGTCGGGAGCGAACCGGACCACGAGGCGGCCGCCGACCTCGTTGGCGTCGAGGTCGACGGTGAGATCGAGCTGGTACCGGGGCCGGTCGGGCGCCGGCCCGGCGCGCGGAGGGACGGCCGGGCATGTCGCGGTCGCCGGCAGACCGGCCACGGTGGTGGTCGTCGACGTCGAGACGGTCGGGGCCGGCGTCGTGGTCGAGGACGAGGCGGACGGCGAGGTCGCGGTCGTCGCCGCCGGGCGCTCGTCGCCGGCCACCGTCGGGTCCTGGCCCGCCGTGCACGCCGTCGCGACCAGGAGCGCGATCAGCAGCCGCCGCATCGCCCTACTGTGCCCCGGCGATGGCCACCACCGCGGGGGGACCCGCCCGGCTCGTGCCCACCTGCGTGTGGCGCTTGCGCCCCGAGGTCGTCGTGGCCCTCGACGAGCGCTTCGGCGAGCCGGTCGACGCCTACGTGAACGGCTCCCAGGTGTGGATCCGCGACGACGGCCCCGGCGGGGTCACCCTCGAGTGGCGGCTGCACCCGGTGGCGGGCTTCGAGCGACCTCCGGCGGTGACCGCGTACGACCTGTTCCCCTCCGTCGCCCTCGCCCTCGCCACCGGCGAGGAGCCGATGACCGCGGCCGAGTCGCTGTGGGACGGCCTCGAGGCCTTCCCCGCCCACGACGAGGAGGTGGAGCCCGCCACCCTGGCGGCCGCCGTCACCGACGCCCTCGGCGTCGCCCCCGACGCGTTCGGGCTCGTCGACCACACCGCCATCGGCGACGCGTGGGAAGCGGC
>Ga0247717_1000149_pt1 | contig 21408 bp, 14 predicted proteins | sample 24E_NmetaG_FD_189047 | JGI IMG/M metagenome (GOLD analysis project Ga0247717, IMG submission 189047) | Soil microbial communities from hillslope of Landscape Evolution Observatory, University of Arizona, Oracle, AZ, United States - 2-4-E_N | ecosystem: Engineered > Artificial ecosystem >... | reverse complement strand
GAGCATCATCACGATGAAGAACGAGGACTGCAGCAGCGCGCCTGTGTCGAGCGCGCTGAAGCCCGCCGTGCGCAGGGTGACCGACTCGAATGTCGCGTTGAGGAGGCGCTGCTCAGCCGGCAGCGGCGCCAGCGTCGCCGGGTTCTCCCATTCGGCGATGCCGATGGCCATTGTGCCGATGAGGATCAGCGCGACCGTGGTCAGCAGCACGACCTTGGTCTCGAGCGCCAGCGGCTGCCAGCGGCGCTTGCGCACCACGTCCTCGACGATCATGTAGCCCAGCCCGCCAAGGATGATCAGCACGCCGATCGCGCCGAGCATCACGAAGTCGGACACGAAGCCACGCAGGCTGGACTGGCCGACGGCGCCCATCAGGTCGAAGCCGGCATTGTTGAACGCCGAGATCGAGTGGAACGCGCCGTACCACAGCGCAACCGGCGGCTCGAAGCCCGCACCGAGGAAGGACCAGGCCAGCGGCACAACGGCCAGGCCCTCGGCAAGGATGGTGAACAGGGCGACCCGCTTGACGAAGCCCGTGACGTCGCCGAGCTCGCCTCGACCGACCGATTCCGAGACCAGCACCCGATCGCGCAGTCGAGTCCGGCGGCGGACCACGAGCAGCAGCAGCAGCGACGAGCTGGTCATGATGCCGAAGCCGCCGGCCTGGATGAGCAGCATTATCGCCACGTGGCCGAAGCCGCTCCAGTGGGTGCCGGTGTCGACGACCACGAGGCCGGTCACGCAGACCGCCGATGTGGCCGTGAACAGCGCGGTCATGGGTGAAGTCCACTCGCCGGTAGCGCTCGAGACAGGCAGCATCAGTACCAGCGTGCCGACGGCGATCAGCGACAGGAAGCCAGCGATCAGCGCCAGCGGCGGCGACAGCTGGCGGCGCCGGCGCGGGGCCGGCGGCGAGACGTACTGCTGCGGCTTGATGCGCTCGACGCGAACGCGCTGGTCGCCCAGGTGCTGGCCGCGGACCTTCAACTGGCCAGCCCCTCGAGCATGGAACGGCAGAATGCGCGCTGGCCGTCGCTCAATGCGTCGTTGGCGGCCAGCAGGCCCAGGTACTCGGCGAGCAGCTGGCGGTCGGAGGCGTCCGCTTCGGCGGCCAGGCCGAGCTCCGCCTGGCGGACTAGCACCACGCCCACGCCGCGCCGGGCGAGCTCGGCCACGGCCACCGACTCAAGGTCGGCGAACCAGCGCGCGACGCGCGGCCGGCCGGCGAGCGCGGCCTTGTGCCCGAGCACCTGGCCGGCCAGCCGCAACCCGAAGAGGTCGCGGTCGGCGAGTGCCTCGACCGTCATCGACCCTGGCGGATGAGCCTTCTCGTTCACCCTCGGAATGCTAACGAGCAGCAGGTACGTCGGTACTGCCACGCGCGCGCGCCGGCTGCGCTATGGTTGTGGCCGATCCACTGGAGTCTCGCGGGTTCGGATGTCAACGAGCCCCACGCGGACGCCGCGCAGCAGCGCGACGCGACCGGCGAGAAGAAGGCTCGACGGCGGGGACGCCGAATCGGCCGGCTCCGGGGACTGCGAACCCCGAGGCTGTTGTCACGTGTCGAGCTCGATCGTCGGGCAGCGCTGGGCTGAGCGGTCGGCCGCGACGCTGGAGGACTGGCGCCGCTTCTTCGATCCTCGCTTCCGCGCCTTCCACAGGCTTGCCCTGCTGCAGGGCCTGATGGTTGTCGTTGGGCTGGAGGTCGTGATCCCATTCGCGATCGACATCGGCTGCCCGCCGGCGCTGACCGCGCTGCTCGGCGCGCTGCCGGTTGCCGGCGGCATGGCCCAGCTGGCCGTGCCGCGACTGCTTGCGCGGACGGACGGAAACCTGCGCGGGCTAACCGTCCTGGCCACGGCGATCGGTGACGCCCGCGGCTTCCTCTACTTCCTGATCGCGCTGGGCATCGTGCTCGGCCTGCTCGGCGGCGTCACGGCGCTCGTGCTGCTGGCGCTGGTCATCGCCGTTGCCGGCGTGGCCAGCGCGGTCTCGGGCGCCAACCTGCTGGCCTGGTACTCGGCGGTGCTGCCCGACCACGATCGCCGGCTGGTAGTGCCGCGAATGACTGTCCTGGTCATGGCCGTTGCAGCGCTGCTGCTCTTTCCGCTGGGCATCGGGCTCGACTTCCTGGCTGATCGGTTCGGCCTGGTCGTCTACGCGGTGCTCTTCGGTGCTGCCGGGCTGGTAGGCATCGGCGAGGTGCTGATGGTCCGCCGCCTGCCGACGCCCGGCCGGGTGATCGTGCCGCCGCGGGCGATGGCCGGCCAGGCGCCTGAGACGCCAGCCGAGCGGCAGTTCCTGCACGTCAGCCTGCTCAACTCGCTGGGCATGGGCCTGACCCCGTTCTGGTCGGTCTACGCGATGTCCGTGCTCGGCCTGTCGGCCGGCTACGCGCTGACGATGAGCGCGGTCAGCCAGCTGGCGATGGTCGTGGCGGCGGCGATCGGCGGCGGGCTGCTCGTCCGCGGCTCATCGGCCCGCATGCTCCGTGCCTCGATCGGCATCCGCGTCATCGCCGTCATCATCCCGATCCTGGCACTGCCCGGCTCGCTGCTCGCGCCGTTGCTGATGTATGCCTCGGCGGCGCTGGCGTCGGTCGGCTTCGCTCTCGGGCAGCTGTCCTCCAACGAGCGGCTGTTCCGGCTAGTGCAGGGCCCGACGGTCATCCGCCAGTACGGCCGCCTGCTGTTCCGCAACTCGGCGGCGATGACCGCTGGCCAGGTCGCATCGGGGGTTGTGCTGGCGGTCGGCGCACCGCTCGGCTACCCGGCCTTCGCCGCCCTGTTCGGCGCCTCGGCGCTGGTCAGGATCGCGGCCTACCGGGCAGCCCGGGTGAGGCATGCCGCGGCCGAGCGCGCGGCCGGCGTGCCGGCCGCGCAGCCCACCGCGCTGGTCGTCTCGAGCCCGGCCGAGGCCGGCTGAGCTCCGGGCGGCCTCAGCCGCTCTCGCTTCGCCGCCGCGCGAAGAGCATGCCCGGTCGCCATGGCGTGCCCAGGCGCGGCAGCAGCCAGCGATCGAGGCCGTAGTAGCCGGCGACCTTCCAGGCGAGGATCAGGCCGATCGCCATGGTGAACAGGACCGGGTTGGTCGAGGCCGTGCCGGCGAGCAGGAACGAGACGTTCATCAGCGCCCCGAAGAAGGCGGCGATGCCGGTCAGCGCGCCAAAGATCAGGCCCAGCCCGACGGCGATCTCGCCGAGGACGATCAGCCACGCGAACCAGCTCTCGGCGTTGTTGTCGAGCAGCAGCTGGATGAAGTCGCGGTACCACTCGTAGGTGATCGGTGGCCGCGCCGGCGCGTCGGGGATCGCCACGGCGCCGGTCCAGAAGCCGCGCAAGGCCGCCCCGCCGTCCGTCCAAGCAGGGTTGCCCAGCTTGCCCAGGCCGCTCTGCAGCCAGGCGACGCCGAGGAATACACGGATGGGCAGCCAGAAGATCCCCGCCGCGGAGTTGTTGAACAGGAAGCGGGCAAAGCCCGGGCCCTCGATCTCGACCTCGCGTGAGCCCGGCTCGCGACGGTAGGCGAAGAGGGCGACGAGCAGCGCTAGGAACGAGCCCCAGAACAGCCAGACGACGAGCGTCCGCAGGGTGCCGGTGATCATCTCCGAGATCTGGGTGACGTTGAGCGCCACCAGCGTCGCCACGGCGATGGCGCCGAGCAGGTAGACAAGATTGCGCAGCGTGAGCATCCGCGTCCTCCTTCCCTTTGGTTGGGGCATACCTTGCTTCGTCGTATGGTCGGCTACCCAGTGCCAATCGGCCCGTTCGCGGCCCAGCCTTGAAGCACCCATCGGGGCATCCGGACCGGGCGACTGCCCCGCGCCCCGATCCGGCCGAACGGACTGCCGCCGACGGGCCAGTCGGCAGGAGCCGCGGGCACCTGCGCGCCGATATGTTGAGCCCGTCAGACGGACCGCCGAACAGCGACACGATCGTCGGCGGACTCGAACCGGTTAGCGGCGCTGCTGCGAGACCGGCGGACGCCGAACGGCCTGGGTTCACCCGACGGTCCGTCTGCCTTCACGACCACTTAACGTGACGGGCCCCGGCTGCAACGCAGTGCACCGGACCGCTCCAGTTGAATTCAGCAACCGGTCGCCGCCATGGCGCTCGGACAGTACGGAGTACCCGGTGAGCGAGCAGCGCCCCAGCACGTCGCTCGAGGCTTGGCGCCTGGTCGAGCAGCGCCTCTCGGCGCGCGACCCTGACGCGACCGACTTCGAGGACATCGCCCTCGAGGCAGAGCGGCTGCGCGCGGAATACCAGGGCTCCAGCCTGAGCGAGGCCGCGATGGATGAGCGGCTCGACGGTCCAGCGCGCGAGAGCGATTTGCATCGCCTGATCGGCTAGCTCGCGCCACAGCCTCGCACGAGGCGAGCGATCGAGCCGTCCGGACCTGCCGATAGTGACTCGCGGCCCTCGCCAGCCTTCGTCGCCGGTCTTACGTTCGCCGGTGACCGAACGCCCACGAGGTATGAGCCATGGCGAGCTCGTCATCGACGCTCGCGCGGGTGGCCTGCGCGATCGGACTGGTCCTCGTGCTGGGTTGCGTTCCAGCGACCCCACCGGCGGCCACGCCCCAGGCACCCACACCTGCGCCTGCCACTCCCTCCAGCCCGACGCCGGCTACGCTGCCGCCAGACCCGACACCAACCGCCGCGCCGGCGGCCTTCGAAGTCGCCTCGCTGGCGCTCGAGCCGAAGCGAACCACCTACTCAGAGGGCGACTCCGTCCAGCTCCTTGTCGCGATCCGTAACGTCGGCGGTACCGAGGGTTCGTATCGCGCTCGGCTGCTGGTCAATGGCGCATCCCACTCGAGCCATCAGATCTCGCTCGACCCTGGCGAGACTGACACTCTGTGGTTCGCGCTCACGCTCGGCGCACCCGGCGAGCACCAGCTGCAGGTGGGGGAGCAGCAGCTGGCGGTCACGGTCGCCGAGCCGCTGCTGCCGGCGGCATTCGAGATCGCCAACCTCACGGCGGCCCCGAACCCGGACAGTCGAGGTGAGCTCTTCGTCACCGCTGAGGTGACCAACGTCGGCGAGCGCCCGGGCACCGAGGTCGTCGCCCTGTGGGTGGACGGGACGTTTGCCCAGGCTCAGCAGGTCACTCTCGCTGCGGGTGCGACGAAGAGGGTCCAGTTCTACGTCTCCGGTCTCGAGCCCGGCCGACACCAGCTGGCCGTCGGTGACCTGACGGCGAGCGTGGACGTTGAAGGGTCTCGCCCGCCGGCAGCTTCGCGACCGACTAACGGGAAGGTGATCGTCAATCGCGTCAAGGGCGGTCTTGGGCGGCTGACCGTGGACAACGGCAACGACCGAGACGCGTTCGTGGTGCTGGCTCGCGCCGGCGACGGCTCGCCGATGCTGGCGCTGTACGTCCGGGCCGGCAAGAAGGCCACGGTCAAGCGCGTCAAGAACGGCACCTACGACCTGTACTTCAGCCTCGGCTCGGCGTGGGACAGCTCGCAGCGGGCGTTCACGGAGGACGTTGCCTTCCGGCGGATGGACGGCCAGCTGCGCTTCACGACGACGCGGGTCAGGAGCGGCACGCGCTTCACCATCTACACGGTCACGCTGCATGGCGTGCCCGGCGGTGGTGTGCCAATCCAGAACGTCGACCCGGGCGATTTCCCGTCGCCCTAGTCATGCACCCTCGTGAAGAGGCAGGAAGCTTGGCGCGCGTCGGCCTGCGGCCAAAAGTCGCCGCCGGTCAGTACCCGCCGTGACGCAGAAGGTGGGCGAAGATGAGCTCCTTATGCGTTGGCTCGGGACCTTCGACGATCGCGACGTGGCGCGCGTCGCGCAGCAGCTTCTCGATCGGGCTCTGGCCGGTGTAGCCGATGCTGCCCAGCATCGCCGAGGCTGCACCGGCGACGTTCATCACCATCTCGCCTGAGAACAGCTTCGCGATGCTCGCCTCCTTGAGCGCGTCCTCGCCGCGGTCAAGCTTCTGCGCCGCCGTCCACACCAGCGCGCGAGCGGCAGCGATGTTCTTCTCCAGGTCGGCGATGCGAAACCGGTAGTCCTGCATTCGGTTGAGCTTGGCACCGTAGATCTGGCGTCGCTTGCTGTGCTCGACGACGACGTCCCGTGCGCGCCGAGCGATTCCCACGCCCAGCGCGGCGATGCCTACTCGTGACATCGACAGGCTGCTGCCCATCATCGGCAGGCCCCGGCCCTCGCCGCCAAGCCGACGCTCGACGGGCACGATCACCCCATCCAGCTCCAGCGGCGAGACATCGATGGCCCGTAGGCCGAACGTTGGCCAGCGCGCGCCGATCTCGACTCCGGGCGTGTCGGTTGGCAGGAGGAACCAGCTCATCGCATCGGTTGCGCGGGCGGCTGAGGCGCCGGTTCGCGCAACGACGATGACGAAGTCGGCGGCACGGAGGTTGGAGCTGTATTCCTTGCGGCCGTCGAGGACGTAGCCCTCACCATTTCGCCGTGCGGTCACCTGCAGCGCCATCAGGTCGCTGCCGGCCGCCGCCTCGGACGCGGCGAAGGCCGTGAACACGGGCTCTGCCAGGCAGCGCGCCAGGAACTGCTCGCGCTGCTCGCCGTGCAGGTGCTGGAGCACGACCCGGTTGAAGAAGATTGGCAGCATCAGGTAGCTGGCCAAGGCGGCACACTGATATGCCAGCTCCTCGGCCATCAGGCACGCCGTCGAGACGAACTCGTCGCCGGGCTTCGTCTCGAGGAGGTCCGCGCCGAGGCCGGTCGCATGGAAGCGCTGGGCAAGGCCTGGCGGGATGCTGGCCTTCCTGTCGGCGGCGTCGGCGACCGGCGCAATCTCCGCGCGGCCGAACTCTGAGGTCCGGGCCAACACGTCCTGCTGCCTGGAGCTCAGGCACCACGGGATCATGCGTCCACGCTCGACGAGCTCCCAAGCGATCCGTTTGGCACGTCAGCCTCCGCCGGCATATCCATGGCATCCGCCCACTACCGGGCGACGATGCGCGAAGGCTACTCGACGACCCGTCGCGGCGCACTGATGGGCCAATCCTTGAGCCTGTCAATACTCCCAGTGGGTATTGACAGCGCCCTTGTCAAGGGGCTGTCAAGGGGGTAGACTCGCGGCTGCGCGCCTTGTCAAGACTTGACAAGGCCATACGTGTGTCTGGCGCCTGGCGGGGGTCGGCACGAGCACCCGTGAAGACGAAGGAGCCTCACTACGTCCGTTGGCGTTGCCGCAGAGATCAAGCAGAAGCTAGATCTGGTCGAACTGATCGGCGAGAGCGTCCAGCTGCAGAAGGCAGGCGGCTCGTACAAGGGCCTGTGCCCGTTCCACGGCGAGAAGACGCCGTCCTTCACCGTCACCCCGGCGCGGGAGACGTGGAAGTGCTTTGGCTGCGGTAAGGGCGGTGACTTGTTCAGCTTCGTGATGGAGCGCGAGGGGATCGACTTCCCCGAGGCGCTTCGGCGTCTCGCTCCACGCGCCGGCGTCGAGATCAGCGAGCGGACCACGCGGGAGGACGCCCGGCGCAAGCGACTGCGCGACGCGCTCGAGGCGGCGATCGCCTTCTACCATCGCATCCTGACCGAGAGCCGCCATGGCCAGCCGGCGCTGGACTACCTGCGTGCTCGCGGCTTCACTGACGCGACGATCTCGGCCCACCAGCTGGGCTACGCCGTTGATGCCTGGGACACGCTCAGCCGGGCCCTCGTCCAGAAGCGCGACTTCAGCGAGGATGAGCTCGAGACGGCCGGCCTGCTCAGCCGCCGCCAGGGCCGGCGCGGGTTCTACGACCGCTTCCGCGGCCGGATCATCTTCCCCATCCGCGACGCCAGCGGCAACCCGACGGGGCTGGGCGGGCGGATCATCGGTGCCCAGCAGGCAGGTGAGGGGGCGCGTGACCAGGGGCCCAAGTACCTCAACTCGCCCGCCACGCCGCTCTTCGACAAGAGCCGAACGCTGTACCTGATCGACCGCGCAAAGTCGGCCATCCGCAAGTCAGGCGTGGCCGTGCTTGTCGAAGGCAACACCGACGCGTTGATGGCCCACCAGCAGGGTTTCGAGAACGTCGTCGGCACGCTCGGCACCGCGCTCACGCCGGCCCAGATCGAGCTGGTCACCCGGTACGCGCCGCGGATCGCGCTGGCCTACGACGTCGACGCGGCGGGCCAGGGGGCTGCGGCGTTCGGGGCACAGGAGCTGAGCGCGCTGATCGGCGAGATCGAGCGCAGCCCGCACCGCGGCCGGCTGACTGATGTCGGCGTCGTCCGGCTGCCTGACGGCCGCGATCCGGACGAGGTGATGCGCGACGACCCCGAGGCGTGGCGCGCGGCGACGGACAGCCCGCAGCCGATCATGGAGTACCTCATCGACACATTTGCCCACAGGCACGATCCGCGGACGCTTGCCGGCCGCGAGCGGCTGGTGGCGGCGGTGATGCCGACCTTGCGCCGCGTGACCAGCCCGACCGAGCGCGACGGCTACCTCCAGATCCTCGCCCGACGCAGCGGTGTCGAGGAGCGGGTGCTGCTCGAGGAGCTGAAGCGCGCCGAATCGCCCTCGCTGCTGCCCGGTGCGCGGCGTGGCGACGGGCCGGCCCAGGCTGGCGCAAAGATCAACCTGGAGGCCGTGCTGGCCAGCCCGGATGCGCTCGATCCGCAGGCAGTCGCCCGGACACTCGAGCCGGTCGAGAGCGGTCTGCTGCGGCTGCTGCTAGAGCGGCCCCATGTGCGTGAGCGGGTCGCCGGCCGGCTCTCTGCTGACGACTTCGTGACTACGCCGGCGCGCGAGCTCTGGCGCGCCATCGACGGCCAGCCGATCGAGGGCTTCGAGCGCTCGAAGTTCGCCGATTCTCTCGAGCCCACGCTGGCCGCTGTAGCGCGCACGCTCTTCGCCCGCATCGACCCGCTGCCTGACGACGAGTCGGCGCTCGACCAGGCGATCGAGCAGAGCCTGCTCGCCCTCGAGCGCAACCGCGTCTCTGAGCTGCTCGACTTCAAGCGCGCCGAGCTGGCCGAGGCTGAGGCGGCTGACGACGACGCCGCGGCGGACCGGCTGCGACGCGACGTGCTCGAGCTGCACGCCCGACGCCTCGACCTCGACCGCCGACGAGACGACACCTCGTTGCTGGCCAAGCGCCGCATTGCATCTAATCCCAAGCCCTCTCCGCAACCAGCCACCACAGGAGGTACCTGATGCCCGCCGACCCGACCGACAAGCAGCTCGTCGCCAGCGTCCTCGAACGCCCCAAGCGCCGGGGCGACATGGACAGCGACCTCGTCCGGCCAAAGGACGAGCTCGACGAATCGACCGGTAACGGCGCGGCCGTGGCCGCGGATCTCGGGGTCAGCATCCCCGTCGAGGACGCCAGCCAGCGGGCATGGGTGGAGCCGCCGGCCAAGCTCGACTCGGCCACCGCCGACGAGCCGACGCAGGAAGAGCTGGACGCCATCGCCGCCGACATGATCGGCATCGACGACCCCGTGCGGATGTACCTCAAGGAGATCGGCAAGGTCCCGCTGCTCAACGCCGAGGAAGAGGTCGTGCTGGCCAAGGCGATCGAGCTCGGTGAGCAGATCGTCGAGGAGCCGCAGAAATCCGTGCTCTCGGTCTGGGAGTGGACGCGCAACGACACCGAGCGCAAGACGCGCGACAAGCTCCCGCAGCACCGGCTTCCCTACGCCGAGGAGTCGGATCGCATCGTCCGTGCCGCCTTCGCCGCCGCCGAGCAGGACGGGGTGCTGCAGCCCACGCCGGACATGCACCTGACGAAGGCCCAGCGCGGCGCCGAGGGCGATGTGGCCAAGGGCTGGCTGAAGGAAGCCAAGGTGCTGGTCGCTGCCTACAACGAGCAGCCCACCGCCGACAAGTTCACCGAGCTCGTCGACTTTGCCTTCCGTGCCATCCACGCTGGCGACCTGGAGTCGCACGACAATCCGGGCCTGATCGCGCTGTACGAGTGGACCAAGGAGACCGCCTGGGAGGCGCTGCGCCGCTTCATCATGGCCGGCCACGAGGCCGAGCTGATGCGCGAGATGGGCTGGGACCCGGAGCAGGACCTGAGCATCAAGGCGCGCGATCGGCGCGGCGTGCTGGTCCGCTACGGCCGCGAGGGCCGCGAGCAGCTGACCTCGGCCAACCTGCGGCTCGTCGTCTCGATCGCCAAGAAGTACATCGGTCGCGGCATGTCCTTCCTCGATCTCATCCAGGAAGGCAACATCGGCCTCATCCGGGCGGTCGAGAAGTTCGACTACGAGAAGGGCTTCAAGTTCTCGACCTACGCGACGTGGTGGATCCGGCAGGCGATCACGCGTGCCATCGCCGACCAGGCGCGCACGATCCGCATCCCGGTCCACATGGTCGAGACGATCAACCGGCTGATCCGCGTGTCGCGCAGCCTGCTCCAGGAGCTCGGCCGCGAGCCGACGGTCGAGGAGATCGCCGAGGCGATGTCCAAGGGCCAGGAGGTCGTGGTCACGCCGGACAAGGTGCGCGAGATCATCAAGGTCTCGCAGGAGCCGGTGTCGCTGGAGACACCGATCGGCGAGGAGGAGGATTCGCACCTCGGCGACTTCATCGAGGACCGCGCCGCCCTTGCCCCGGCCGAGGCTGCCTCGCACCAGCTGCTCAAGGAACAGGTCGAGGCGGTGCTCGATTCGCTGTCCGGCCGGGAGCGGCGTGTGCTCCAGCTGCGCTTCGGCCTCGAGGACGGCCGCGCCCGCACCCTCGAGGAGGTGGGCAAGGAGTTCAACGTGACCCGCGAGCGCATCCGCCAGATCGAGGCCAAGGCGCTGCGCAAGCTGCGCCACCCAAGCCGCAGCCGCAAGCTCAAGGACTACCTCGAGTAGTCCGAGGAACGGGTCGCGGCCCCCGAGTGCCGCGGGCCTTGCCGCCCCGCGGCACTAACGACCGCAGGCTGGCCGTACCCGGCCGTGGCCAAACGGCCCCTTGCCGCCCCGCGGCACTAACGGCCGCAGGCTGGCCGTGACCGGCTGTGGCCAAACGGCCCCTTGCCGCCCCGCGGCACTAACGACCGCAGGCTGGCCGTGACCGGCAGTGGCCGGCCGTGGCTGGCCGTGACCGGCTGTGGCCAAACGGCCCCTTGCCGCCCCGCGGCACTAACGACCGCAGGCTGGCCGGCACGGCCATTCTCTTGGCCAGAGCGAGGATCTTCTGCGGTTGAGCGTGCCGCCGGACGCCACGCCTGCACCGGCGCTACGGTTCCGGAGTGCTCAAGGTCCGCCCTGGCGCGGGATTGCGGCTCGTAGTGCCGTCCCACGGCAAAGCAGGAGACAAGCCGCCGGCAACCGGCGGTGAAGCGGTCACGGCCATCGTTACCCGATGGCAACTCGCGAAAGGGCCACGCACCGGGGGCGCCAGCGCGGTCTCGGCCTGGCCGCGTCCATCGGCTCGGAGATCCGACTCGCCCGGCGCAGCCTCGGGCTCGGCCTTGGAAGAGTTGCGCACGCCGTAGGGATCTCGGCCAGCGAGCTCTCGCGCATCGAGCGCGGACTAGCGCCATGGGTATCGATCGTGGTGCTCGCGCAGCTCTGCGCCGTGGTCGGGCTGGAGCTGTCGGCGCGCGCGTACCCGGGCGCCCGACCCCTGCGCGACGACCGCCACGCGCGGCTCCTGACCCATTTCCGGGGACGGCTCCACGCGTCGCTCCGCTGGGCGACTGAGGTCGCCTTGCCGTTCGCTGGCGACCAGCGCGCCTTTGACGCGCTGATCAGCGGCCAGGGCTGGCGCTTTGCCGTCGAGGCCGAGCTCAACCCGATCGACGGCCAGGCCTTGATCCGGCGGCTGATGCTCAAGCAACGCGACGGCGCGGTTGACGGCCTCATCCTGCTGCTGCCGGACTCACGCGCTACCCGCCTGTTCCGGGCCGACTTTGCAGCGCTGCTGGCGACCGACTTCCCGGTCGGCACGAGCGCCGCACTGCGCGCTCTGGGCAAGGGCCACGCTCCGCCGGGCAATGCCATCGTCGTATTGCGCTGATCGCGGCTAGCATCGGCGGCGATGCCCAGCCGCCCCGACCTCCGTGCCAGGGCCGCGCGCGTGCGCGCGCTCGACCCTGCGCTGCTGCTGCTGGCAGCGATGGTCTTCGTGGTCCAGGTGGGCGTGGCGGTAATGCTGCCGCTGCTGCCGTTGTACGCGCGCGAGCTGGGCGCAACACCAACCGTCCTCGGGCTGCTGACTAGCGTCTTTGCCGTGACCAACGCGGGCGGCCAGTTCGTGACCGGTTTCCTGGCCGAGCGGCTGGCCATGCGCCGCGTCCTGGCGGCGGGCATCGGCAGCTACGCGCTGGCCAACTTCCTGATCGTTGGCGCGGGTTCGGCCGGCTCGCTGATCCTGTTCCGTGGCTTTGCCGGCCTCGGGGGAGGGGTGATGATCGTGGGCGAGCGGCTCTACCTCGCGCAGCTCGTCGACCCGATCCGGCTCGGCTTCGCCAACGGCGTGCTCTCTGCCGCGGGCTCGGCCGGCTCCGTGGCAGGGCCGGCGATAGGCGGGCTGCTGGCCACACTCGGCGACCTGCGCCTGCCGTTCCTGCTGGTGGCCGTGACGAGCACGCTGGCGACTATCGGCGCGCTGTTCCTGCCGCGCCCAGCCTCTGAGCTCGTCGCCGACGAGGCGCCACCAGCGCGCCCGACTACCCACGACCCCGCGCCGGTCGCCGCCCCGCCTGATCGCCGGCGGCTGTCGATCCTGCTCATCGCCCAGATCGGTCTGATGGGCTCATTCGGCGCGTTCATCACGACCTACGGCCCCTTTGCCGAGGAGCGGCTGGGCTGGGTTACCGCGGAGATCGGGCTCGTGTTCGCTGCCTTCGGGCTGGGCGCGATCGTCTTCGGGCCGTGGCTCGGCCGTCAGGCCGACCTCCACGGCCGGCGCAACGTGGCGATCCTGGCAACCCTGCCCATCCTGGCCTTCAGCGCCGTCTACTGGCTCGAGGCGCCGCGCGTGCTGCTGTACGCCTCGGCCGTGTTCGCCGGCGGCGGCGTGACCGGCGTCTCGGCGTCGTGGTACGCGCTCCTCGCCGACGCGACAGGGGGCGGTCGGCGCAGTCGGCAGTTTGCCACGGTGGCCGCGCTGGGCAACCTGGGCATCATCGTCGGCGCGACGCTGACGGCGCAGCTGTGGGAGGCACTGGACGACGTGTCCGTTGGCTTCATCGTGGCGGGCGGGTCGGTCGTCCTGACGGCGCTGGCCTTCCTGTTCCTGCCGAGCGACAAGCAGGAGAAGGGCCCAGCTACCTGACCGAGGCTCGCCCAGGCCGGTGGGCAGGGGCGTATGCTGGCCCGACCATGACCGCCGAGCTGCCGGTACGGACCCAGCTTCGACTCGTTGGCGACCAGCTCGAGGTGCCGCTGGTCACGGGCGGGCGGGCCCGTTACGTCAACCTCGACTTCGCGGCCAGCGCCCCGCCGCTCGTCGAGGTCGCCCACGCGGTCGACGAGATGGGCCGCTGGTACAGCAGCGTCCACCGCGGCGCCGGCTGGAAGTCGCAGGTCGCGACCGCTGCCTACGAGGGCGCGCGTGATGCCGTCGCCCGCTTCCTGGGCTCGCGCCACGACGACGCGATCCTGTTCACGCGCAACACGACCGACTCGACCAACCTGCTCTCGTCCAGCCTGCCCGAGGGCAGCAACGTCGTCGCCTTCGCCGTCGAGCACCACGCCAACATGTTGCCCTGGCGCCGGCACCGCGTGCACTACCTGCCGATCCCGAGCTCGCCAGATGGCGTCCTGCCAGCGCTGGAAGAGGTGCTGCGCACCATCGACCCGCCGACGTTGGTGGCGATGACCGGTGCCTCGAACGTGACCGGCGAGCTGTGGCCCATCCGCGGCGCCACCGAGATTGCCCATCGCTACGGGGCGCGGCTGTTCGTCGATGCGGCCCAGCTGGCACCACACGTGCCCATAGACATCGCCGCCTGGGACGTCGACTACCTGGCGCTGTCGGGCCACAAGCTGTATGCGCCATACGGAGCGGGCGTGCTGACCGGCCGGGCCGACTGGCTCGCCGACCACGATCCATTCCTGCGCGGGGGCGGGGCGGTCGACTTCGTGACCCTCCACGACGTCTACTGGACGGGCCTGCCCGACCGCCAGGAGGCCGGCTCCCCCAACACGATCGGGGCGGTCGCGCTGGGGGTGGCGTGCGAGACGCTCGACGCAGTGGGCATGGGCCGCATCGAGCGCGAGGAGCACGAGCTGTACGGCTACGCGCGCGAGCGGCTATCGGCCGTCGAGGGGCTGACGCTCTACTCGATCTGGTCAGCCGACCACCCGCGGCTGGGCATCCTGACCTTCAACCTGGCCGGCATGCACCACTCGCTGGTCGCCTCGGCGCTCTCTGCCGAGTGGGCCGTTGCCGTGCGTCACGGCTGTTTCTGCGCCCATCCGCTGGTCATGCAGCTGCTCCACGCCGACGAGGATGCCATCGTCCGCCAGCTCGCCGCCGGCGACAAGACGCGCGTGCCGGGCGCCGTGCGCGTCAGCCTCGGGGCAGGCACTACGACCGACGACGTGGACCGTGCCGCCGAGGCGCTCACCGCGTTGGCCGCTGGTGGACCGAGCTGGACATACAGCCAGTCGCGCCGCAGCGGCGAGTATGAGCCTGATCCTGATCCGCGGCCGCTGCCCAACCTGCCGTTCCGGTTGTCCGACGCGGCGATCCACCACTTCGGCGAGTCCAGCTAGCACCCTTTCTGGCTCTCGCAACCCACGAGGGCGCCGGCGGCAGCGCCGTCGCCTCGTGCTATCCTCAGTCCTCGGCGCGTCCAGTAGGACCGACGCCACGATCGCCAGCCGGTGATCGGTTCGCTCCGGCGTAGCTCAGTGGTAGAGCGGGCGGCTGTTAACCGCTTGGTCGTAGGTTCGAGTCCTACCGCCGGAGCCACTCTTCCTTTGATCTCTCTGCGCGAGCGCGGGGGCCACTGCCGTGCTCCCTCGAGTCTGGCGCCCAGCCCTTGGCAGAGGTCAGGGGGCCCAAAGCCTGTATATGCGTCACGCTGACCACCCGGTTGCGGGCCGCGGCGAGGCGGCGCATTGCGCAGGGCGAGGTAGTACTCCATGACTTGGCGAACCTGTGGAGGCCTACCCCCGGATCAGCTGGCGGTACCAGTCAAAGCTCGCCTTTGGCTGGCGGCGCTGCGAGGCGAAATCGACGTGGACGATGCCGAAGCGCCTGCCGTATCCAGAGCTCCACTCGAAGTTGTCGAGCAGCGACCAGACGTGATAGCCGCTCACCGGCACGCCGGCCGCGCGCGCGTCGGCCAGAGCCAGCACGTGACGCGCGAGATACGACCGCCTGTCGGCGTCGTCGACTTGACCTGCGGGGCGCCTGGGCGGCCGGTCCGGGTAGGCTGCACCGTTCTCGGTCACCACGGTGTCGGCCGGCGCGTATCGCTCGTGCAGGTCGCGCAGCACAAGCGCCAGGCCGCCGGGATCGACGTGCCAGCCCATCTCGGTCAGCTCCGCCCGGGCTGGCGGCTCGATGAAGGGCCGCAGCGGCTCGGTCGGCCTGGCTGAAATGGTTTGGCGGAAGTAGTAGTTGATGCCTAGGTAGTCGAGCTCGCCATTGGGCACTTCGCCGAGCACGAGTCGCTCGAGGTGGCCGGCGGCGGCGTGTGCCTCGAGGGCCAGGCTGGGGTAGCCGCGCCCGAAGAGGGGGTCCAGGAACCAGCCGTGGCGAGCGGCGCACCACAACGCCGTTGCCTGCCGGTCTTCGTCCCTGTCGGTCGCGGGCACTGCGTGGGTGACATCGATTGCGATGCCGATGCGCGGGGCCTGGGCCGAAGCCCGGATGGCCCGCGCGGCCGCTGCGTGCGCGGCCAGGGCATGATGCGCGGCGATCAGGGCCGTCGGCCAATCGCGTAGCCCCGGTGCGTGCTCGCCCGTGGCGTGGCCGAGGAAGGTGAAGACCTGCGGCTCATTGAGCGTCATCCAGCTGGTCACCCGATCGCCCAGCCTGCCGGCGACCGCTGCGGCGTAGTCGCCGAACCAGCCGACGATGGAAGGGTTGGCCCAGCCGCCGCGGTCCTGCAGCGCCTGGGGCAGATCCCAGTGGTAGAGATTCACCGTGGGCGCGATGCCGTGCTCGAGGAGGCCATCAACGAGCCGGTCATAGAAGTCGAGCCCGCGACGGTTGACCCGACCGGTGCCCGACGGCATAACCCTCGGCCAGGCGACGCTGAAGCGGTAGGCCGCCACGCCCAGATCAGCCAGCAGGCCTATGTCCTCGGCCCAGCGATGGTAGTGGTCGCAGGCCACGTCACCGTTGTCGCCGTTGGCCACACGGCCTGGCTCTCGGCAAAACGTGTCCCAGATGGAGGCGGCGCGACCATCCGCCAGGACGGCGCCCTCGATCTGGTAGGCCGAGGTCGCCACGCCCCAGACGAAGTCGTGTGGGAAGAGGCCGCGTAGGTCGGCGGCGCTGGGGCTCGGCTGTGCCTCGGTCATCACGCTGCGGATCGGAGATTCCGCTCAGCCGCTCGACGGGCCTGCCAGGTTCTCAGGGCCGTCGGTCAGCCGGAGCTCATCCTCGGGGACGTACACGTCGATCCGGGTTATCTCTCCCGACCGGCCGAAGACTCGCCGGCTCGCCACGCGGTCGACTCGAAGTCCCGGCCGCCGGTCGGCCCTGCCGTCCGCATAGCGGACCTCGACCGCGGCCTCGCCCGCGACCACCGAGACCACGATCGGGACCTGGCACAGCGTCATGCCGAGCGAGCCGGCGGGGAGGTCGATCGCGATCTCCTGCAGGTCGAGGTCGTAGAGGTTCCACGTCGCCGGCGCATCGACCAGCTCAGCGCGCCGCAGCAGGAGTGGGTTGATCCGGATCTCACCATCCTCGATCCGGATCCCTACCTCGAGAAGCCGGGTCAGGAGCTCCTCCTTCACGAGGCCGGTCATTCCGGGCTGCTGGGCGCCGGCGTGGGCCGGCGTATGCGAGTACGGATCGATCGGGATGGCACCGAACTGCGCAGCGGTCTTGTTGAAGCCGAGCCCGGACCGGACGCGCCAATACGCATCCACCAGCCGATCGACGACGCGACCCTCGGCGCCGGTTGAGGCCGCCTCCATGGCGGACTCCTGCACAGCCACCAGCAGCTTGCCCACCATGTGCCAGTAGATCGAGCCGATGCCCTCGTACGCGTACATCGACCCCGATCGGCCTGTATATGCACGATGGTCGAAGACCGATTCGTAGATGTGGATCACGGCATCCCTGTGCGCCGAGACAAGGTTGGCCCAACCGTTCCGCTCCGCCAGGTGATCGAGCGTGGCCATGAGGTCGGCGCGCCCGGACAGCGCCGCGTGGAACCTGAAGCGGCCGTCGGTGTCCGCCACAATGATGGATCGATCGCCGGCCTCGAGAAGCGACGAGAGCAGCGGATTACCGGCGACGTCCTCTTCCCCCACGACGTTTTTCTCGAGGAAGGACGGGAGCTTCCGCGCCGGGTAGAGCAGGAAGGTGCCCAGGTCCGGGCGGAGCATCGCGCTCGCGAATAGCGCGTCGATGACGGCAAGCTTCTCGCTGGCGTTCAGGACACCTGACTCGAGCACTGCGACCTGCCCCTCCAGCATCTCGTGGAGGTGCTCCACTTCGATCGACGATCCGTCGGCAGCGAACCGGATGAGGTTGTACGAGTGGAACAGGCCGTCATCGCGACGGCTTGCGCGAATCGTCGCATCGAGATGCGGGATCGCCGCGTCGAGCAAGGCCGCCACGTCGTCCAATCGGACCAACGTGCTCCCGGAGAACCCGTCCCGATAGACCTGCGATCGATAAGCAGAGAACGCCTCTCCCAGCGCGTCCACGATGTCCCGCCGATGGCGCCCCGCTTCCTCAGCACGCGGCTGGATTGCGGCTTCGCTCAGGATGGTCGTCACGGTCGCCAGCAGCTCGGATACCTCGCTCGACAGGGCAACCTCATCAATGCCGGCCCGCGCGATCAGGCGGCGAACATGGTCGAGATAGCGACGGAGCTGGCAGACCGTCACCACCGAGAGGCCGTTCCCAACCAGGGCGTTGTTCGCGTCGTTCCACTCCGGTCGCTGCGTGTTCATCCAGATGCCCCCGCCGGGGACGAAGTTGGCGAGCTTGGCCAAGGCAGGCACCAAGAGCTTCTCGATCAGCGTGACGCGGTAGATCCGTCCCTGCGCATCCCAGACGAGGCGGCCGTCGCCGCCGACCTCGTCGACGCGGGCGGCTGACCGGGCGGCCGCGGCCTCGTCGAACCGGATCGTCGACTTAGGGTTGCGCACGAGCTCGACATATGGCGCGATGCGATACGGCACATCGGCGTAAGTGAACAGGGGGACGGCAAGCAGGCGCTCCGTCTCTCCTGGCAGGAACCGGTGACTCGCTTCGAGGAGGCGGAGGAGGTACACGATCTGGTGATCGGACCAGTAACCGATGTTGTTCCAGGGGTCATGCGGGTCGGGGAGTTCCCAGTCGATGCCGTCGCGGGAGATCCGGTACGGGTTGAAACCGTCCGCTGTCGATGCATCGACGAAGGTCGCCACGAAGCCCGGCAGGTATTCCGGAAAGCTGGTCGACAGCGCCTCCCAGTTCTGGAAGACGTCGCGCCAGTTCCCTTCGTAGTGGAGGATCGGCTGTCCCGCCTCGTCGCGGACCTGGATCGCGAAGGCATTCCACGGGCGGCTTGGATCGCCGTGTCGACGGGAGAATGCAAGTGGCAGGTACTCGTGGCCCAGTCGGGCGAGGTCGGCGTCGTTGGTCGCGCTGATGCGATCCAGGAGGTGGCGTCGTTCGATCGTCGACGGGAGGGCGTGGAGCATCCCTTCATTCCGCTCAGCGACCAGCCGATTGCGAGCACGGACGAAGGCGGCGAAGTCGCGCGCTTCGATGGAGTAGCCGCGCACGGGGACGCCGCCACGCATGACGTTATACGTGACATTGGCGAAGTGATGCGCGGTCGCGATCCCATCGCCGGTCCGCTGCAGAGCGTCCGCCGGCGCCATGATCCGGACGAGCCCGTCGGTGGCTTTGGCGACCGAGGTCGCGATCTGCGAATCGAGGTCGGCTCCGGCATGTAGTTCGCGTCGCAGTCGCGTGACCGCGAGCTGGTCCTGGGCGACGTCGGCGACGATGTGCCACGTGGATCGCTCCTGCGGGGCGAGTTCCATCTCGACGGAGAGCAGGTATGCACCGGGGCGCCCCGTTGCCAGCACCGTGTCGAGAGGAGCCTGACCGTCCTCGAAGGCGGCGATCGCGTTTGGGTCCACGCTGGCCGAGGATCCGCCCAGGCCGCTAGACCACGCGACCGTCGCGCGCAGGATCTCGGTGGGCTCCGTGCGGTCGGCGACCGGCGACTCGAGCGAGTACACCGCGAGCCGCGCTGCCTGATCGATCACCTCGCTCCGCTTGTAGGCGTTCGTGAGATTGCTCATTCTCTGATGGAGCGACGGATCGATGCCGTAGGGGAGGAGCCCCAGCAGGCCGTCGACGAGGTCGATGCGGACAGGCCGATCGCCGGTATTGGTGAGCGTCGCGGAGCGAAGGAAGCCAAGACGATCCGTGCTGGTCCATCGGTACCGAAACAGCAGTTCCAGGTCGGCGCGCCATTCCTCGAAGACGACGGCGGTGCCGACGACGGACTTGTACAGATTCCTGAGCACCCGCCGGTCCTTCCCAAGGAACGGACGCCAGAGTCGCACGCCTACATGCGTGTGCGCCCGCAGTGCCGTCACCGGCCCGGTGATCCCCGCGGCATGGTGCAGGCGATCGTCCGTCTCATACGGGAACAAGGCGCGGGACGCGTCGATCCGTCCCGCGGTAAGGCCCCCGGTGCTCGACACGAACATCCACCGATCGCCATCGCTCACGACGTTCATCAGGAACGGCGGCATGTGGACGATGTCGGGCACCGCGTAGAAGGTCTCGCCCTCGATCTTGATGAGCCCTTCTCGGAGCGGCGGCACGGTCCTCGTCGGTCGCCGAACGCTCATCAGTCGGTCTTGTCCACGCGCCGGCCAGCGGCCCCTTCCGCTCCGGCGAGCCTGGCGCCGCATGACTCCCGAATCACCAGCTCGACTGGAACGATCTCGCTGACTGGCGGGTTCGCCGCTCCGCTCATGAGATCGTTCAGGATGTACACGGCCCGCGCCCCGGTGTGTGCCACTGGCTGGCGGATCGTCGTCAATGGCGGCAGCGAGTGCTCGGAGGCTGCCAGCCCGTCGAACCCGACGACGGCGACATCCTGGGGAACCCGGACGCCCTCCTCGCGGAGGGCCCGCAGCACGCCCATCGCCATCGTGTCGGACCCGGCGAAGACCGCGTCGGGGCGCATCGGGAGCAGCTGGCGCATTGCCCGATAGCCGCTTACCTCGGTGAAGTCGCCGTCGGCCCGAAGCTGGGGATCGAGCGCGAGCCCGCAGGACGCGAGGCCATCGACGAAGCCGTTCAGCCGGTCCAGCCCGGCGATCGTGTTGACCGGTGCGGCCACCAGGGCGATCCGCCGACGGCCCAGCCCACACAGGTGCATCGCGGCTTGTCGCGCGCCACCACGGTTGTCGACGTCGACGTAGCTTATCCCGCCGATCTCTGAACGTCCGATCATCACCACGGGGACATCCGCGACGGCCATCCGGACCATCAGCGGATCGGCCATACGGGTTGCGGTGATGATTAGCCCGTCCACGAAACCCGAACTGATGACCCGCATGTAGCGCTCGGCCTCCTCCACCTCGTCCTGCGACAGGAAGAGCGATACCGTTGTGCCGGACTGGTTGCTCGCCGCGGAGATCCCCTGGATAAGGCGCGGGAAGTACGGATCCTCGAAGATGCTGTGGACCCGGCTCGGGATCAGCAGCCCGATCACGCCGCTACGTCCGGAAACGAGCGACCGGGCGGCGGCGTTCGGCGTATACCCGGTCCGCCGGATGACGTCCTGGACTCGAGCGCGGACGTCGACGCTGACGCTGTTGCTTCCGTTGATCACCCGCGACACGGTCGATCGCGAGACCCCGGCCAGCCGGCCGATGTCCTCGAGTGTCAGGTTCACGCCAGCCTCCGAAGCGATGTCAAACGCCGCCAGCCATGCGGGAGCGCTCTCACACCGTACTCGCGCCGAATACGGTTCGTCAACCTGGATCGCCATCCGCCGAAAAAGGATTGACGGCCGCCAACACCAGGTGTAGGGTTGGTGAGAGCGCTCCCACGCTGTGGCTCTGTCGGTGTCATTCGACGCGAAGGGACACGGTCCAGGGCAGCGACGTCGGCCACGAGGAGAGGGTCGGCCGTGAAGGAGGACGGATCTAGATGAAGAAGCGATGGCTTGGGCCAACGACGCTCGTCGGCTTCGCACTGATGTTCGCCGCCTGTGCGGCGCCGGCCACGCCAGGGCCGACCGCCACGGATGACGCGACCACCCCGCCTGGGCCGACCGCCACACCAGGTGAGGCTACGACTCCCCCGGAAC
>Ga0247717_1000148_pt1 | contig 21471 bp, 22 predicted proteins | sample 24E_NmetaG_FD_189047 | JGI IMG/M metagenome (GOLD analysis project Ga0247717, IMG submission 189047) | Soil microbial communities from hillslope of Landscape Evolution Observatory, University of Arizona, Oracle, AZ, United States - 2-4-E_N | ecosystem: Engineered > Artificial ecosystem >... | reverse complement strand
CCGGCACGCAGGCCCGCCGCAGGACGGTGCCGGTCCGCCGGCTGGCGCTGCGCGACGCCGTCGACGACCTGGTGTGCCTGCCCGCCACCGCCGACGTCTCCGCGTCGGTGCGGGCGTGGGCGGTGGCCGCCCGCCTGGCCGTGGACCTGGTTGCCCGGGGCCGCCTGGTGCCGAGCGTGGCGGCCGACGGCTCCGACGCCTGGATCCTCGGGCCGCTCGACGCCGCCGACGTCGCCCGCCGGGCGGAGCTGGTCGCCGCCCTCCCGCCCGCTGCCCACGCCCTCCCCGTCGCCGGGTCGAAGCCGCTGCGGGTGGCCTCGCCGGAGGCGGCCGTCGCCTCCTTCTCCGACGCCGTCGCCGACCTGTTGCCCCGCACGGCCGCCGCCCCGCTGGCCGCCGGCCATGCCGCTTTCGCCACCCCCGCCGCTCCGAGCACGCCGCCGCGCCGCGGTCCCCGCCCGTCTCCTCGGCGCGGTCGCCCGCCGGTGGGGCCGGTCGGGCCGGTCGGCGACCGCCTCGGCCCGGGCACCGGCCTGGCCGTCGCCGCCGACTGGCTGGCCGCCGTCGCCACCGGCGCGGGCGACGAGGCGGCGGTGTCGCTGCGCCTCGAGCCGCCCGAGCCGGCCGACGCCGACTTCGCCGCCGTGCTCCAGCTCCAGAGCCGGCGGGACCCGAGCCTGGTGATGAGCGCGGCCGACCTGTGGTCGGCGCCGGCGACGGTGGTCGCCCGCTTCGGCGACGAGGCGGAGACGGCGCTGCTGCTCTCGTTGCGCCGGGGCTCGCGGGTGTGGCGGCCGCTCGGGCGCCTGCTGGACGACGCCCGTCCCGAGCGCCTGGTGCTGGACGACGACGAGGCCGCCGACCTGCTCGGCCCCGTGGTGGACGACCTGGCCTCGGCCGGCGTCGAGGTGCTGTGGCCGGCCGACCTCCTGCGCCCGGTGGAGCTGCGCCCCCAGATCGCCACGCCCGCCCCGGCCGCCGTCACCGGGGCCGGGTTCACCCTGGCGTCGCTGTGCGAGCTGCGCTGGCGGGCCACCCTCGACGGCGAGGAGCTCACCGACGAGGAGCTGGCCGTCCTGGCCGAGGCCAAGCGCCCGGTGGTCCGCCTGCGGGGCCGGTGGGTCCGGGCCGACCCGGAGCGCCTCGGCCGCCTCCGCCGGCGGCACCGGATCGGCGCCGGCGCGGCGCTGGCCGCCGCCCTGGGCGGCGGCATCGACGTGGACGGCGAGCGGGTCGAGGCCGACGTGCTGGGCCCGCTGGCCGACCTGGCCGCCCGGCTGCGCACGGTCGCCCTGGACGGGCACGTCCCACCGGTCCCGCCCGACGGGCTCACCGCCACCCTTCGTCCCTACCAGCTGCGGGGCCTGGCTCCAGCCCGGCTGCTCGTGCCCCGACTGGGCCGACCCCTGCAAGCACTCGGCCGCCGTGTGCTACCTGGTGGCCGGCCTGCTCGACGAGGACCCGTTCCGCCTGCTCGAGCTGCGCGGCCGCCGCCGGCCCGACGTGCTGGCTGCCGTGCGCCGGGCCCGGGCCGGCGCGGCCGGCTCCGGTGGCGTCGGCGCCGGCCCCGCCAAGGGCCCGGCGCCGGGCGGCCGGGCGCCCGACGCCGGCGTGCCGGCCGCGGCGGCCTGGCGGCGCCCGCTCGGCGCCCTGCCGGCTGTCCCCCCGGCACCGGCGTCGCCGGGGCGGCCGGCGCCGTGGCACGCCGACCCGCCGCCGGCTGCGCCCTTCACCCCCGAGGGACTGCGCGCCCTGGTCGACGACGCCGCCCGCCGGGCCGCCGCCCTGGCTGCCGGCTCCGGCCGTTCCGGCCTCGACCTCGGCCCGGACGAGGACCTGGCCCGCCGGGCCGATGCCGTGCTCGAGTCAGGCGGCATCGCCGACCTGGCCCGCCGGGCCGGCGTCACGCCGACGTACCTGGTGGCCACTGCGCTGGCCTGGCGCCACGCCGGCGCCGACGGCCTGCGGGTGCTGGAGGAGGACGACTGGCGTCCCCCGACGGCAACGATGGCCGCCGCCCGGGAAGCCGTGCTGGCCGCCGGTCTCCCGGCCACCAAGGTGCGGGTACGCCAGAACCGGGTCGCCCTGGGGGCGGGCGAGGAGGTGCGCCTGTCCCGTGACGGCCGCTGGTACCGCTTCGCCAAGCGAGCCGGCCGCTGGGAGATCGTGGCGCCGCCCGCCGACGCTCCGGACGAGCTCGTCGACGTACCGGGCGCGTAGAAGCGCGTGCCCTTCTCCGGGCTGGGCCGAGCGGTACGGGGCGTTCCGGGCGTTCGGACCAGGAGGCTGCCCAGAGTGTTGTCGGGCGGCTCCATCGCTGCACAACGCCGGATCCTGGCTGTCGACATGCCGAGGAGCGGGCCGTTCATGCGGCAAGAACGGGCGATATTCGCCCATTTTTGCCGCATGAACAACGCCGTCCCATCGGGGAACTCGGCCGGCGAGTGCGACTGACGTGCCGATGTCTGGCGCCGCAGCCGCCGGATCGGCGGGCCGGAACTAGCGGCACGACGACCGGAGGGGTGACTACAATTCTAGTCATGTCGGAAGTCACGTTGCCGCTGGCGGAGATCAAGAAGCGGCTATCGGAGATCGTCGACGGCGTCCAGCAACGGCATGACCGCGTTGTCCTGACTCGCAACGGCCGTCCCGCAGCGGTGATCATGAGCCCTGAGGATCTGGAGGCGCTCGAAGAGACGCTCGACATTCTCTCGAACCCGGCGGCGATGCGTGAGATCCGCCGGGCGGAGCGTGAGGTCGAAGCCGGGAAGGTCGTCACGGGCGAGGAGCTCCGGGCCACCTACCTGAAGCGGTGAGCGAGTGGCGCCTGAGCGTCGCTACGTCGACAGAGCGAACGCTTTCCCGCTTGCCGGAGCGGATCGCCGCTGCCGTCGTGGAGTTCATGGTCGGACCGCTGGTCGAGACCCCAATCGTCGTCGGAAAGCCGCTCCAGCGTGAGCTCGAGGGCTACTGGTCGGCGCGGCGAGGCGCGTACCGGGTCATCTATCGCCTGGACGAAGACGAAGGGCTCGTGGTCGTGGTCCGCATCGAGCACCGAGGTGACGTGTTCCGCTCCCGCTGAGCACACGGAAACCGACGCCGACGTCACGGTCTCCTTCCCGGGACGTGCGTGCCACCCCTTGACCTATTCACGAGAGAAGGGATGGCCATGGCCATATCGTAGAGACCACAGGCGCCATCACGGGCGGAGTCGACGCCCACCTGGACGTCCACGTCACCGCCGCCCTCGATGCCAACGGCGGCGTCCTCGGCGTCGAGTCGTTCCCGACCACCACCCCGGCCTCGTCGACCTGTCGCAGTGGCTCAGCTCGTTCGGCACCCTCGAGCGCGTCGGCGTCGAGGGCACCGGCGGCTACGGGGCCGGACTGGCCCGCCACCCTGCGCAGCCTGGACGTGGCCGTCACCGAAGTCGACCGGCCCAACCGCCAGCTGCGCCGCAGCCAAGGCAAGTCCGACGAGCTCGACGCCGTGGAGGCCGGCCGGGCCGTGCTGTCGGGTCGAGCGAGCGGGATCGCCAAGAGCGCCGACGGCAATACGGAGGCCCCACTGGACCGCGATGTTACATGTAACATGTCCGCGTGACCGCTCCCGGGGAGGAATCGGACGTCAAGAACCGGGTGCGCGAGTACCGTCGCCGGCTTCGCGCCCAGGGACTTCGTCCCGTCCAGATCTGGGTGCCCGACGTGCGATCGCCGGAGTTCGCCAGCGAGGCACATCGACAGGCCGAAGCGGTGGCGGCGAGTGAGCTCGCCGAGGACGATCAGGCCTTCATCGACGCGCTGAGCACCGACGAGGGATGAGGCGCGGCGAGGTGTGGACGGCAGCCGCCGGCAGCGGGTACGCCGGCAAGCCGAGGCCCGTCGTCATCGTGCAGGACGACCGGTTCGACGCCACCGCGTCGGTGACGGTGTGCGCGTTCTCCACCGACCTCACTGAGGCGCCCCTGTTCCGGCTCCGCGTCGAGCCCGACGAGCTGAACGGGCTGCGCGAGCCCAGCAGCTTGATGGTCGACAAGCTCACCACCGTGCCCCGCTCCAAGCTCGGCACGCACGTCGGCCGTCTGAGCGACGAGGAGATGGTTCGCCTCGGTCGAGCCGTCCTGGTGTTCCTCGGGCTCGCTGGCTGACCCGCGCCGACGTGCCGCTCGGCGCTGCCCCGAACCAGCTGGCGGCGATGGTCGAGCGCCGGACAACCCGGCACACCGATCAACCGTTCGCGCTCGCGTCCAGGCTCGGGAGCCGGCAATTGGGCTGCCGCGCCGTCCGCGCCAAGCCCGATCACCGCGCCCGGACCATTCTTGCCGCATGAACAACGCCGCCCATCGGGGAACTCGGCAGGCCAGTGCGATCCGGAGGAGCCGTTGGCCAGCGGTCGGCGGGCGCGCCGACCGACCAGCTCGGTGCACCTTGAGACCTGCGGCGGGCGACCGAGAGCGGACCGACCGATAACGACACGGGAGACGGCTTGGTCGGCCGGGCCGCTGCATGGTCCGGAGGGCCGCCGCACTCCGGCACCGAGGCAGCGCCCGGAATCGAAATCAGGCCACCCGCCACCAGGGAGGTGCCCCGCCCGCCGGACACGGTTCACGCACCACCCGTCCCGTACCCCCTACGGCTGGCCACCCGCAATATCCACGAGAGCCGACACGCAGCCCGGGAGCGCGACCAGGCCGCCGGTGACGAGCGCGCCGCGCCCGGCGACCAGGGCGCGAGATGTTCCGAGGAACGCCGTGAGCGGGTTCACCCCGGCTGAGGCCGACGGCGATCGCGCCCACGATGACAAGGAGAACGACGACGGGCGCGGCGGGCAGCAGTACGGCGAGTGGCGCGCGTGCCGGGCGTCAGCGCGAGTCGCACGCAAAGAAGCCGGTTGAGGCGCTCAAGGGTCCGGTCGCACCGCCCTCGGAGGGACTCCCACCGGGCCCGTTCGGGTGCAGATAGACCGAGCCCTCGGAGCGCCGGAGCGGGCACGGTTTCGGGCATCAGCGCCCACGGGTAGGACGGGCGCGGCTGTCGATCGGGCGGCCCTGACGATGCAGAGAGCAGAGGTCACGATGAACCGGTGGACGGCGAGGGGCGCCTGGGCGCAGGGCGTCGGGCTGATGCTGCTGGCGGGGGCGACCGTCGTCGTCACACCGTCCTCCGCAGCGGCACAGGCGGCTGGCGTGGAGGGTGCGTTCTCGCTGATCCAGATGGTCCACACGACGTCGGCGCCGAGCGGGGGGACGGTGCCCGTTTCTCCCAACGCGTGGGACGGTGCCTCGTCCGGTGGGCCGTTCCGCTACTCGGGCATACCCTGCAACGGCAACGCGCCGGTCAACAACATCGCCACCGACCTCACGACCTACAACACCCGCCTGCCGGGGAGCCGGTCGCCGGCCTCCACCCGTATGCACCCACTCGAGTTCGACGCCACGCCTGAGGGACCGCCCGGGACGTTCAAGCTGGCCGGGCGGACGACGCTCACCGTCTGCCAGCTCCAGGGTGGGCCGACGCCGACGCCCGACCCCGTCCCCGACCCCAGCAAGGACAGGATCACCTTTACCTGGACGGCCATCGCGGAGAAGATCTCGACCGAGGAGGTGCGCTGGAGCGGGAGCTTCACGCTCACCGGCGGGACCGGCGTGTACGAGGACCTCACTGGCCAGGGGCGGATCAGCGGATACTTCTTCTGCTTCGACGCCCAGGGCTGCGCCTCGCTCGGCCAGTACCGCGACGGGCAGCTGGTGATGCAGGGGACCTACCGTGACCCGACCGTCCCCGGCGTCGCCGCCTCCACCGCTCCGCAGCTGCCGAGCCCGGCCCATGGCCGCGACACCTTTTCGCTGATGCAGATGGTCCACACCACCTCCGGGCCGAGCGGCTCGCAGGTCCCCGTCTCACCTGCGCCGTGGAACGGCACGAGCGCCGGCGGCCCCTTCCGTTACGCAGGGATCCCGTGCACGGGCAACGCGCCGGTCAACAACATCGCCACGAACCTCACCACGTACAACTCGCGGCTGCCGGGGAGCCGGTCGCCGGCCTCCACCCGGATGCACCCACTCGAGTTCGACGTGACGCCCCTTCCGGGAGGAACCTTCCGCCTCGACGGCACCGCCACCATGACGGTTTGCAAGCGCACCGGCGGCCCCACGGCGACGCCGGATCCGGTCGGCGACGAAGCCAAGGAGAAGATCTTCCTCACGTGGTCGGCTACGGCAGAGAGAACGTCGCCGGAGGAGATGCGCTGGCACGGTACGTTCACGGTCACCGGCGGCACGGGGACGTATCGCAACCTCTCCGGTCGAGGTGAGATCGGCGGCTACTTCTTCTGCTTCGCCGCCACGGGGTGCCAGGCGGCGGGCAGCTTCCAGGATGGGCAGTTCGCCATGCAGGGGGTGTTCTCGGCACCCAACGTCCCTGGCAACGGCTACTGGATGGTGGCGTCGGACGGCGGCGTGTTCACGTTCGGCGACTACCAGTTCTTCGGTTCGACCGGCGCACTTCGGCTCAACCGGCCGGTGGTCGGGTTGGCGGCGACTCCCGATCGGAGTGGCTACTGGTTGGTCGCCTCCGACGGCGGCGTCTTCGCCTTCGGCGACGCCCGGTTCTTCGGTTCCACGGGCAACCTGGCTCTCAACCGGCCCATCGTCGGGGCCGCCCCTACGCCCACGGGCGGCGGCTACTGGCTGGTCGCGTCCGACGGCGGCGTCTTCGCCTTCGGCGACGCCAGGTTCTTCGGTTCCACCGGAGCGCTGCGGCTCAACCAGCCGATCGTCGGGATGGCTCCGACGCCCACGGGCCGCGGCTACTGGCTGGTGGCGTCCGACGGCGGCGTCTTCGCCTTCGGCGACGCCAGGTTCTTCGGTTCCACCGGAGCGCTGCGGCTCAACCAGCCGATCGTCGGGATGACGGCCACACCGTCCGCCAACGGCTACTGGCTGGTGGCCTCCGACGGCGGCGTCTTCGCCTTCGGCGACGCCAGGTTCTTCGGCTCCACCGGAGCACTGCGGCTCAACCGGCCGGTGCTCGGGACCTCATCATGAGACCCGCGCCAGGCGCGTGGCAGTGCCCACGCGTGGCGGTCCGTTCGTCGGCGCCCGAAGTTCCACCAACCACCGGGGTGAGGCCCGAGGAACGCCGAGCCTGACGGGCAGGTCGACCGGGCGCAGCAGCGGTCCAGCGGGGTGGTGGGGCCCGGCATGTGAGGAATCGGCGCACGTCGACGAGATGGCCACGAAGGCGTAGGCGCTCCCTTCGCCGGGGCGATCGAATTCCGCCTACCTTGTCCTACGCCTGCGAATACGTGCGCTGGTCGGCGGGTCGTGCAAGGGGCGCGAGGTCATGGCTGGGTCCTCCGGGGAACCGAACACCACCGTGAGCTCCACGAGCTACGCCCATCGCGGCGCGTTCCGGGTGGGTATCGCCGCCGTGACCGCCGGTGTGGCGCTGCACCTGCCCATGTACCTCGGGGCCCGTGAAATGGGCTACCGGCTGGAAGGCATGGCCGTCGACGCGCCCATGACCGTGGGGATGGTGCTGATCCTCATCGGGCTTGCCGCCACGGCCAGAGGACTGTTCCCCCGTACGGCCGGGCCAACGGGTCCTCCGGGGACGATCCGGGTCCGGGCCCTCGACGACACCAGGGTGCGTCCCGCGCACGTCGGGCTCCTCCTCGTCATGGCTGCCGCCGTGACGATCGACGTCATGAAGCCGACCACGCTCGCCTTCGTGGTGCCCGGCATGACCAAGGAGTACGGGCTGAAGTCGGCCCTGAACCCCGGTGGCGATGTGCCCGCCGCCCTGCTGCCCCTGGCCGGCATCGTCGGCACGGTGATCGGGTCCTTCGTGTGGGGCTGGCTCGGCGACCGGATCGGCCGGCGGGCCTCCATCCTCCTGGCGGGCGTGCTGTTCATCGCCACCGCGGTGTGCGGCTCCATGCCGTCCTACGCGCTCAACCTGGTGATGTGCCTGGTGATGGGCCTCGGGGTCGGCGGCATGCTGCCGATCACGTTCGCTCTGATGTCCGAGACCATCCCCGCTCGACACCGCGGCTGGGTGATGGTCCTCGTCGGCGGCGACGTGGCCGGTGCCTACGTACTGACCAGCTGGCTGTCCGAGATGCTCGTTCCCGACTACGGCTGGCGAATTCTGTGGCTGCTCGGTCTCCCGACCGGGTTGGCCCTCATCGCGCTCAACCGGTGGATACCGGAGTCGCCGAGGTTCCTCCTGGCCCAGGGGCGAGAGGCCGAGGCACAGGCGGTCATGGAACGCTACGGGGCGGTGGTGGAGCGCGGGGCGTCGTCCGAGCTCGCGGCCGACGCCGATGTCGCCGGCCGCTTCGGCCAGCTTCTCCGGCCCCCGTTGATCGGCCTGACCGCCGTCGTGGTGCTGTTCGGCCTGGGTGTCGGTTTGGTGACCTTCGGGTTCCAGCTGTGGATCCCCTCGAACCTCCAGGCCATCGGGTACACCGAGGCCTCCGCCAGCCGGCTGTTGCGTGACTCGGCGCTGCTGGGGTTCCCACTCAACTTCGTTGTTGCTTGGATGTACGGGGTGTGGAGCAGCAAGAAGACGATCGCGGCCCTCGGCGCCCTCACGGCGGCCGCCCTGGCCGGCTTCGCCGTTCTCGGCGAGTCGGTGGCAGAGAACCCGAGCGTGCTCCAGGCCCTGCTCGTCGTCCCCATCTGGGGCATCAGCTCCATCGTGGCCGTGCTGTTCGCCTACAGCGCCGAGGTGTTCCCCACCAAGGTGCGGTCTCGCGGAACCGGGCTGGCGGCGGCGGCGAGCAAGGCGGGCGGCGTGGTCGTGATCGCCCTGGTGGCTGCCGCGGTGGCGACGCCGAGCATCGCCGCCACCGCGCTCATCGGAGCGGTCCCCATGGCGGCTGCCGCACTGGCCGTCGCCGTCTTCGGCGTCGAGACGAAGCGCCGGCGGCTGGAGGAGATCACCGCCGAGGAGTTCGGCGTGGTGGCACAGGGATGAGCGCGGCGCAGGCGCGATGGCGCGGCGGCGACACCCTCCCCGCCGGCCCTGTCGCCCACGTCACCGGGCGGCGCCCCCACGGGCCGGCTCCCCGGCCCGAGCGGCGGCCATGAAGTCGCCGCCCGCCTCCGTGCGATCGGAGCAGCCGGCGGGGCACGGTGACGAGCCGGCGCGCACCGGCGATCGGCCGTCGTTGGCCAAGCGGCTGGCGACCGCCATGGCCCTCGGCGCGCTCGGGTTCTCCGCCCTCGTCGGCGGCAACGCCTTCGGAACCCGTGATCGGCTCTTCGGCGTCGACGTACGCGAGGCGAGGCCACCGGCGGCGGGTCGGGTCGTCGGCGGGACGACGGTGACCACCGCTCCCGATTCGACCACGCTGGTGCGTTCGTACCCGTGGTGGCAGGGCGTGACGTCGCTGGAAGGGGCGGGAACGACGCAGGTGCCCACCTTCGAGGTCGGCGACGACGCCATCCAGTGGCGGGTGAGAGCGACCTGCACCACGGGGCGGGTCGTCGTCGTCGATCCGTCGGGCCGCCGTCCCGTGCTGGACGCCCCGTGCCGTGGCGAGCCGAGCGACTACGGCATCTCGTCCCGGACCGGTCCGAAGAACCTGCGGGTCGTCGCCGAGGGACCGTGGCGGCTGGAGGTCGACCAGCAGGTCGACGTGCCGCTCGAGGAGCCCCCGCTGCCCGAGATGACCGCCCCCGGCACGACGGTGGTGGCCACCGGCGACTTCTACCGGATGGACCAGCACGGCGAGGGCACCATCACCGTCTACCGCCTCGGCGACGGCCGTCACGCGCTGCGACTCGACAAGTTCTTCGTGACGGCGAACATCGACCTGGAGATCCGACTGCACCCGCTGGAGGCGCCGCGCACCACGGCCGACTACCTCAGCGCCCCCGCCGCTCTGGCCGCCCCGCTTCCCATCACCGCCGGTTCGCTCAACTTCGTCCTCCCCGAGGACCTCGCTCCGACCGCGTACCGCTCGGTCGTCATCTGGTGCCCGATCATCGCCAGCGCGTACGCAGGCGCCACCCTGCGGCCGGTGGCCTGATGGCCCTCATCCAGACGCCGGTCCCGCCCGGCGATGCTGCGCCCGCCCTCCCCACCTTGTCGTTCCGTGGGCGGCGCATCCCCGTGGTACTGCCCAAACGGGGCGATCCGCGCCTGAAGCTCTCCGCCGTCATCATGACCCTCCAGGTGCTGGGCCAGACGCTGCTCGACTTCAAGGTGTCGATCGCCCAGATCCTGGTCACCATCGGGTTCTGTGCGCTCGTCGAGGTGGTGGCCACCTTCCGGCGCACCTCGGTCCTGGTGTGGCCGGCCAGCGCCATGCTGACGGGCAACAGCGTGGCGTTCATCCTCCGGGCGGCGGGCACCCGCCACGGCGACTGGTGGTCGCTCCACGGCATCGAGTGGTTCCTCCTCGCCGCCACCTTGTCGCTGCTGTCGAAGTACCTGATCCGCTTCGGCGCCAGGCACCTGTTCAACCCGTCGAACGTCGGGATCGTGTGGTGCCTCCTGGTGGTGGGGGCGCATCACGTCTTCCCCCAGTACCTGTGGTGGGGACCGAACCGCGTGGGCGTGGCGCTCGCCTATGCCGTGTGCCTGCTCGGCGGGGCGTGGATCCTCCGACCGATCCGGATGGTCCCCATGGCCGCCGCCTTCCTCGCCACCTTCGCGACCCTCGTCGGTGTGCTGGCGCTGGGCGGGCGCAGCTTCGTGGCCATCTGGCACGACGGTCCGATCGATGGGCTGTCCTACTGGACGAACATCGCGCTGTCGCCGGAGCTGCTCGTCTTCGTGTTCTTCATGATCTCCGATCCGCAGACGGCGCCGAAGTCGTCCCGGGGCCGTGTCGTGTACGGCGCCGGGACCGCCGCCATCGCCGCCGGACTGCTGTCGTTCCAGTCGACCGAGTTCGCCGTCAAGCTCGCCATCCTGTCGAGCCTGACCGTCGTGTGCGCGCTGGTGCCGCTCATCGAGAAGATGACGGAGCGCTCCCGCGTGCGCGTCCGCCGGTCGGAGTTGGAGTGGCGTCGCCTGGCGACCGCCGTCCGCAACCCGGTCGTGGTCGCCGTCCTCATCATCGCGGTGGCCGCCCCCGTCAACACCGCCGCACTGGCCGACGACGAGGACGTCCTGCTCATCGAGAGGGGCCTGGCGGGAAAGAACGCCCAGTAGGCCACGGAGGCGCCGTCGCTCCGAGCGGCGTCCGCCGGCCGTTCCCGTGGCGTCCACGTCGTCGGGCGCTCAGCGCCCCGCCGTGTGCTCCGGTGGGACAACGGCCGGGAGCGACGCGAGCCGACGCACGAGCGCCGTCCCGTTCCACCTTCGGCGGGCATCCCCGTGCGCGCACGCAGGACCGGCGCCGGTTTCGTGACCGATGAAGGTGTCGCGCCGATCCCGGTCCGTCATGGTCGACGCACCACGCCCAGCAACGGCCCCTCGGGCGTGGTGACGGCGATCTCGTGGACGTCTCGATCGGTCATGCGTTCGAGCACGCGTCGAGTGGTTCGTGGGCGCGTACCGTCGCCGGTCCGGGCTGCATGACCTGCTCCGCCCGGTTGGTCGGCGGGTGGTCGCCGGGCGGGATACGGCCGAGGAGTACGCGCTGGTCGTTGACCACCAGCACCGTGGCGGAGATCGTTCCGACGGCGGCTTCCGGCCCGCACGTGGGCGGATCGCGATCGGCCTCCTCCAGTGCCCGGCGCCGGCCCGGTTCGGGGCGCACGGTGGGCATCCCCGCTGCCAGCCAGTCCACCTTGCCCGCGGCGTAGTCGTACGCCTCGAAGCCGAATCGCTCGAGCCGCCACGCGGCCCGGGGGCTCATGTCTCACAGGGCTCCCAGCAGTAGACGACGGCCGGCCGGGTGCGGTCGAGCCCCTCGATGCGGTCGGCGCTCAGGGTCTTGAGCGGCAGGTGGATGGCATCGGGCAGATGCTCCTCGTCGGTCCTGCGGCAGCACCTCGACGAGCTGGGCACCGCGCCTCAGGAGGTGGACGACGGGGGTGGCGGCGGGTCGCATGGTGGGCTCGACCGCGCCGGCAACAGCCGCCTCGTGCCTCGGGCGGCAGCCGCCTACGTCAAGGCTCGGTGAGGGGGACGGCGTCCATGGCCGGCGTGGCGGCCTCGGTCGGTTCTCGCCAGTCCGTCGTCCGGACGAGCCAGAAGGCCAACGACAGCAGCACCACGGCGGCGGCCGAGCCGAGGGCCATGCGTTTCGCGTCGTAGGAGGCGCTCGCCCCGGCAGAGAAGCGGACCGGCATGAACGCCGACCGGACGAGGGCGCCGTCGCTCACCAGGCCGATGCCACAGCGGTTCCCGCGACGGCACGGGTGGCGCCCGGTGCCGACCTCTCCTGCGCTCACGGTGAAGGTGGTGGAGCCTCGCCCGTCGGGACCGACGACGAGCGGTGACTCCCGGGGCGATGTGTCGCAACGCTCGGCGACGGGAAGCCCGGGCGGCGCGCACTGGACCACGTCGAGGCGCGAACGAGGCGACACCCCGGCGACCGACACCCGCACCGTCTGGCCGTCCTCCAGTCCACCGTCGGGAGCGACGGTGAGCGTCGCCGCCTCCGGTGCCCGAGCGCCGAACACCAGGGCAACGGCGACCCGACGGTCGTCTTCGCCCCGGACCCACAGGAGGCACGGCGCGCCTCGATCGCAGCGATCCGCCGAGACGAGGTACTGGAAGCGCGCCGTCCCCCTCCCGTCGAAGCGCACCGGGAAGCGGTCTCGGCACGCTTCTCGTCCGGCCCGAGCGGCCGTGCACTGAGCCGCCTCGCCCGTGGTGTCGGCGACGAAGCCGCTGGCGCTGACGCGCAGCACGGTGGCGTCGGCGAGCTCGTCCACCACCTCGGCGGCGGGGACGAACTCGTCCTCTGCCCAAGCCGCCACCCGCACGTCGGGCCCGTAAGCCGGCGCCCCGCCGCGCCGCCCCGGCACCGTTGCCGGCGCACCGTCGGATGCCGGGGGGGCCGCGGTGGTCGTCGACGACGAGGTCGGCGTTCCCCCTCGGGGCTCGCCCGACGCCGCGCCGGGGTCTTCCCCACCGCCGCGCACGCCGAAGAGCACCACCGCGGCGAGGACGGTGAGACCGATGACCACGAACACGCCGAGCAGGGCGAGGCCCGGCAGGATCGACGCCAAGCCGCCGCGCCGCCTCCCGTCACCCATGCCGAGGGCGGCACCTCCCCCGAGCGCGACGACGGCCACGACCACCGCCACCAGCGCCACCAGGACGATCAGCATCGCCGCGCCGACAGCTCCTCAGGCCTCCGCCGGGCCGGGAGGCGTCGGCGGCGGCGGTGGCACGGGGGCGGGCGCCGCCTGCGGGCCGGGCGACGCCGGTGGCGGCGGGGGACCTCCCGGCCATGCCGGCGGCGTGCCCTCGTCCAGGCGACGGTTCAGGGTCAGCAGCCGGCCCATGATGGGCAGGGCGAGCAGGTTGATGCCGTGCAACAGCCCGATGATGAGCAGGATGCCGCCGAGGCGGGCCGTCTCGTGCTGGAGCTGCTGGGCGTTCACCGTCTGCTCCCACGTGCCCTTGGGCTCGAAGCTGACGGTGAACAGGATGTAGGCGAAGAAGATCAGGTAGTAGGCGAAGTCGGTCAGGGCGATGAAACTCTTCCCCGTCCTCGGGTTCGCCCTGAACACGTCGGCCGCGTAGCTCTTGCCGAAGCGCTTGATGAGCGGGCCGAGCCACAGGGCGATGCCGACCAGCCCCGCGGTGGCGATCAACTCCAGGATCCACCAGTCCATCAGAACCTCTCCTTGTCGTATGTCGGTGACGGCGGCGACCACGGCGCCGAGGGCGCCGAGGAGGCAGGCGACCACGCCGAGGCGTCGCCGTCGTTGGCGCCGGAGACGGCGGTCGTCCTCGATGCTCAGCTGCACCCGGGCGAACAGGTCGGCACTCTCGTCGACCGCGCCTGCGCCTTCGACGAGCGCCTCGCGCAGGCGTTCCTCGACGGCGCTCACCGGGCGACCCCCTCCAGCTCGTCGTCGGCCTCGTCGGGTGCGGCGAGGCGGCGCTCGAGGCCGGCCAACCCCCTTTGCAGATGGGTCTTCACGGAGTTTGGCGACAGCGAAAGGGTGTCGGCGATGGCCTCGATGCCGAGCTCGTGGTAGTAGCGCAGGACCAGGCAGTCGCGCTGGCGGTGGGGCAGGTCACGGAGGGCGTCGAGGACGCGGCGCTGGTCGTCGCGCACGGCGATCTCGTCCTCCACCGAGGCGCGGCGGTCGTCGAAGGGCAGGTGGTGGCGGAGCGACACCAGTCCTCGCCGGTTGTGGTCGCGGGCCAGGTTCAACACGATGGAGCGCAGGTAGGCGGCGGCCCGGCTGGGGTCCCGGATGTCGCCGGCCGAGCGGGCCAGGCGGATGAACGCCTCCTGCACGAGGTCCTCGGCCGCGTTGCGGTCGTCGACGAACAGCCGGGCCAGGCGGACCAGCGACGACCCCTCCTGGCGGAAGAGCCGCACCACCAGCTCGTCGGGGTCGACGGCCACCGCCGCCCCGGTGGCGACCGCCATGGGGCGGAGGGCGCCCGACGGCACGGCGATCCCGTCGGCCCCGCTCGTGGCCAGGACGACCGGGACGCGGCAGGCGGCGACCAGCGCGTCGGCGAGGGCGGCCCCTACCGCCTCGAGTCGACGCCCGGGAGGGTCCCTCGGCCTCAGTGCGCGCACCGCCGCCGATTCTGGTGCACGTCAGGCGCCGGCGATGTCATGGCGTCGGAACCGGGCCCCGCTCACCACGGCCAGGGCGGCGGCGTAGGCGGTCACGGTGGCCAGCGCGACCAACGGCGCCCGGGAGAAGCCGGAGTCCTCCAGCTGCGCCCACGTCAACAGCACGCTCGTGTTCTCCCCGATCAGCAGTGGGCGGAGATCCGGCGCGAAGTTGCGGACCAGGTTCTCGCCCACCGCCATCCAACCCCATCCGGCGACCAGGGCGGCCGTGGTGTTGCGCCCCAGGGTCGCCAGCGACGCGCCCACCACCGTGGCCACCCCGCTCAGCAGGGAGATCCGGGCCATGGCGGCCGCCAGCGACGCCCACCACGCGCCGTCGACGCCCGAGGCGGTGCCGTGAGCGATAACGGCCGGCACGAACGAGGCGAGGAACAGCGCCTGGAGAACGAACGAGACCACCACGGCGAGCACGGCGCAGGCGGCCAGGCGGGCAGCATGCAGTCGTACCCGCCGTGGCTCCCAGGTCAGGACGGTGGTGACGGTGCCGGCACGCCACTCCGCACCCGTCACCGAGGCACCCCCGATGAGACCGCCCATGGCGAGGAAGAAGGCGGCGACGAGCAGGAGCCCGTTGCCGGATCCGGCCACCCACCACTGGCGCATGACGGCCGGGCTCTCCTGGCCTTCGGCCTGCATCCGCGCCAGGTCGACCCCGGCGCTGCTGGTGAAGGCGATGACGCCCGCCGCCACCACGCCCACCAGGCCGAGGCCGATCAGCGCCCAGGTGACGCGGCGGTGCAACGCCCGTCGCATCTCGATCCAGACCAGCCTCATGCCGCCTCCTCGCGCGTCTCGGCGGTGAGCCGGAGGAACAGCTCCTCCAGGGTCACCTCGTCACAGCGCAGCTCACTGGCCCACACCCCGGATTCCGCCAGCGCACGGTTGATCGCCGCACCACGCCCGGTCGGCGCGTCGACCCGGAGATGGTCGCCGACCCGCTCGGCGGTGAAGCCGGCCCGGGCCAGGATGCGGCGCCCGGCATCGAGGTCGTCCATCCGGACCACCACGGCCGCTGGCCCGGCGCCGGCCAGCACCTGGCGGACGGGGCCGGCGGCGACGCAGCGGCCGGCCCGCAGGATCGCCACCGAGTCGCAGGTCTGTTCGACCTCGCTCAGCAGGTGGCTCGAGACGAACACCGTGCGGCCCTCTGCTCCGAGGCGGCGCAGCAGCACGCGGATCTCCCGAATGCCGGCAGGGTCGAGCCCGTTGGCCGGCTCGTCGAGCACCAGCAGCTCGGGGTCCTTGAGCAGGGCGGCGGCCAGGCCGAGGCGCTGGCGCATTCCGAGCGAGTAGCGCTTGACCGCGTCCCCGGCCCGGTGCTCGAGCCCCACCTCGGCCAGCACGTCGTCCACCCGGCGTCGCCCGATCCCGTCCAGGGCGGCGAGCAGCCGGAGGTTCTCCCGTCCCGTCATGGTGGGGAACAGGGCGGGTGCCTCCACGATGGCGCCCACCCGGCCCATGGTGCCGGCCAGGCCCTCCGGCACCGGGCGACCCAGGAGCGAGACGCCCCCGGCGGTGGGGCGGACCAGTCCGAGCAGGCAGCGGATGGTGGTGGTCTTCCCCGAACCGTTCGGCCCGAGGAAGCCGAACACGCCTCCTGACGGTACGGCCAGATCGAGGCCGTCGAGGGCCACCGAGGGTCGGCCCCGGAGGCGCCGGTAGACCTTGCGGAGTCCTTCGATCTCGATCACGTCCACGCTCACAGCCCTCGTCCTTTCGCAGGTTTCCCGGAGCCGGAGGCCGGGGCCGGAGCTGCTCCGGCCCCGCCCCCGGGTCCCGTCACGGCTGGGCGTTGACGTACTGGCCCGTGGCCCCCGGGCCCCGGCAGGGATCAGCGGCGCTGCCCATGACCTCGAGGCGCTGCACATCGCCGGCGGCGCCCTTGTGCACCAGCACGTGCAGCGGATGGTTGCGGTCCGTGGCCGGGTTCACGTCCACGTTGGGGTTGTGTTCGAAGATCCCCGTCCCGCTCAGGTCGAGCTCGCTCTCCGCTCCGTTGGCGGCGAGGATCACGCAATCCCCGTTCGCCAGAACTCGCACGTGGGTGTGCGACGCCGACGCCGGGCCTCCCCACAGCACCACCGCGCCCAGTGCGATCCCCGCCCCTACGACGAACCTGCGTCTCATGTGACCCGCTCCCCTTCGGTTGGTGGACAGCCCGTTGGCCGTCCGATGCGCTGACTGACGAGCGACTCGTCCTCGCGGGTGACAGCGACGAAGGGAAACTTCCGCTGAGGACCTCGTCGAACGGGCCACGGCCTCCACGACGCCTGGAGGTGGCGGAGGTCGTGGAGCCGAGCTCACGCCACGGCGTGGGCGCCCCCGGCAGGACTCGAACCTGCGACGCACGGTTTAGGAAACCGACGCTCTATCCTCTGAGCTACGGGGGCCGACTCGTCCGCGTCACGGAGCGCCCGGAGCGGCGGACCACCCAGGGTACCGACCCCCACCCGCGGCATTCCGCCCGTTCCGCGCACGCAGGCCCGGAAAGGGATGCGATGCTTGGGGCGACGACGCCGCCCCCAGGGAGAGGATCGTGGAGAAGCCCCCGGCCCCAACCCGACCGGAGCCGCCGCCCGGGCGGCCCTACCTGCCGCCGCCAGACATCTTCGTCCTCCCGCCCCGGCCCGGCTCCTACCCCCTGTCCCGCGGCGCCAAGGAGCGCAAGCTCGAGCGCAGCGACCAGTACGACCGGCGGGCGGTCGTCACCGCCTACGAGGAGCTCACGTCCACGGGCACCGTCCGCCTCACCTTCGAGGTCGTCGACGAGTTCGCCTTCGCCCACAAGCCCGGCTACTTCGTGGGCATCCGCACCGAGATCCCGGGCAAGGGCGTGCGCCGCAGCCCGTACTGCATCGTCTCCCCGCCCGACGGCGGGCGCACCTTCCGCCTCCTCGTCCGGCTCGTCCCGGAGGGCCCGGTGTCGGTGTACCTTTCCGGGCTGAAGGCCGGCGACGAGATCACCTTCCGGGGACCGAGCGGGTCCTCCATGCTGCCCAAGGACGACGGCACCGAGCTGGTTCTGCTGGCCACGGGGGTGGGCATCGGCCCCCTCCTCGGCCTCTCGCAATACCTCCTGCCCCAGGGGTTCGACCGCCGGATCCGGCTCTACTGGGGGCTGCGGCTGGCCGAGGACGTGTGCCTGCTGCCCGAGCTCGACGAGCTGGCCGCCGCGTACCCCAACTTCTCCTACGACATCTCGCTCTCCCAGCCGCCCGACGGCTGGACGGGCCTGCGGGGGCGCATCACCGAGACGGTGCCCCCCCTGCTGCCCACCCTGGGCGACAAGCACTTCTACCTGGTGGGCAACGGGGAGATGATCGAGGACATGGGCTGCGCCCTGTCGGACATGGGCGTCGACGAGCTGCGCATCCAGACCGAGACGTACTTCAACGTCCGCTACCGCCCCGCCCCCGCCACGGTGGCCGCCGTGCGCGATCGTTTCGTCGCCGGTGACCTGTTCACGCCCTACGCCCACCGGGCGGCGGACGGGTTCCTCCCCGAGCGCCCGGCGTCCCGGCGCCGCCGGCGGGCCGGCCGCTGACCACCGGCTGAACCCGCCGCCGAACCAACCCGGCGAACCAACCCGGCGAACCACCCGCGGGACCGGTCAGGCGGGCCCGGGCAGCCTCCCCGAATCAGTCCCCGCGACACCTTTGGGATCGGCGCCACGCGTCGACTGAAGCGGCATGGGCCGTCACACCGGGCACCGTAGCGCCGCCCTCACCCTCGTCCCGACGGAGGGGCCCCCACTCCCGCCGTTCGCGCCTCTGGACGACGCCGGCGACCTGTTCGTCGTCCTGCTCGACTCGGCGCCCGACGCCGCCGTGGTCGCCGATGCCGGCGGGCGCATGGTCCTGGTCAACAGCCAGACCGAGCGCCTCTTCGGCTACCGCCGCGAGGAGCTCGAAGGCCAGCCGGTCGAAGTGCTCGTCCCGGTGCGGTTCCGGAGCGGGCACGTCGACCACCGCCAGGGCTTTCTGGGTGGGACCGGGGCGCCGATGAACGGCCCGAGCGGGAGATCACCGCGATGCGCCGGGACGGCTCGGAGTCCCGGTCGAAGCCTCCCTCAGCGTCATCGAGACGCCCTCGGGCACCCTGGCCATGGCCTTTCTCCGCGACGTCACCGCCCGCCAGGCGAGCGAGGCCCGGGTCCGCCGCAGCGAGGCCCGCTTCCGGGCCCTCCTCGATCGGCGCCCGACGCGGCGGTGATCGCCGACGCCGACGGCGTCACGGTGCTGGTTAACGGCCAGACCGAGCGGCTGTTCGGCACTCCCGGGACGAGCTGGTCGGCCAGCTCGTGGAGATCCTGCTCCCCGGGCATCTGCGCCGAGCCCACGTCGGCCACCGGGAGCGCTACCTGCGGGAGCCGACGTCGCGCGTCATGGGCGCCGGGCTGGAGTTGTCCGGCCGCCGCGAGGACGTCACCGAGCTCCCCGTCGACATCCCCCTCAGCGGCCTCGAGACGGCCGAGGGCCTGCTGTCCATGACCTTCATCCGCGACGTCACCTCCCGCACGGAGAACGAGGACGCCCTCACCTACCAGGCCATGCACGACGCCTCACCGGCCTCCCCAACCGGGCTCTGCTGGTCGACCGGCTGGACCAGGCCCTCCAGCGGGGCCGGCGCACGGGGTCGATGCTGGGCGTGCTGTTCCTCGACGTCGGCCACTTCAAGGTCGTCAACGACGGCCGCGGCCACGCCGCCGGCGACCAGCTGCTGGTGGCGCTGGCCCGCCGCCTGCGGTCGGTGGTCCGCCCGAGCGACACCGTCGCCCGCTTCGGCGGCGACGAGTTCGTGGTGATGGGCGAGGACCTCTCCGGGGAGGATGCCGTCCGGCTGAGCGAGCGCCTTCTCGGGTGCATCGCCGAGCCGATCGAGCTGGACGGCCTCGAGCTGTCGGTCACCGTGAGCCTCGGCGTGGCCGTGGCCGGTTCCGAGGCGACGGCCGACTGCCTCCTGCGCGACACCGACACCGCCATGTACCGCGCCAAGGAGACCGGGCGGGGGCACGTCGAGATGTTCGACCAGATCCTGCGCCACCGGGCCGACCACCGCCTGGAGGTCGCCGGCGCTCTGCGAGCGCGACGAGACGTCGGTCGTCGACCAGCCGGTGGTCTCGCTCCGGGACGGCGCCGTGGCCCTCCTCCGCTGGCGCCACCCGGTATGGGGTGAGGCCCCGCCGAGCCGCTTCGTGCGCACGGCCGAGGAGACGGGCCAGATCGTCCCCATCGGCTCGTGGGTCATCGAGCAGGCCTGCCGCCAGGCAGCCCGGTGGCGCGCCGCCAGGCCGGGGGGCCCGCCGCTGTGGGTCTCGGTGACCTGTCGGCCCGCCAGATGCTGGTGCCGTCGCTGGTCGGCACCGTGGCCGACGTCCTCCGACGCACCGGCGTCGACGCCTCGATGCTCCAGCTCGAGGTGACCGAGACGGTCGTGATGGACGACGTGGACCACTTCCACGAGGTGCTGTCCCGGCTGCGGGCGCTCGGCATCCACCTGTCGATGGACGACTTCGGGACCGGCTACTCCTCGATCCGCCACCTGCGGGAGTCCCGCTCGACGCCTTGAAGGTGGACCGCGCCTTCGTGGCGGGGCTGAACGGCCCCGGCCACGACGCCTCCATCGTGGCCGCCGCCGCCGGCATGGCGCCGGCCCTGGGCCTGGCCGTGCTGGCCGAGGGCGTGGAGACGCCCGACCAGCTGCCCGAGGTCCGCCGGCTCGGGTGCGACTTGGCCCAGGGGTTCTTCATCACCCCGCCGCTTCCGTCCGGTCCCATGCTCGCCCTGGTGGCCGACGCCGGCTGACCGAGCCCGCCGCCCCGGCTGGACGGGGCGGACGGTGGGTACGACACCGCCATGACCGTGGCGTCGCTGGTGTTCGCCGTCGCCGTGGCCGCCGTCGGGCCGCTGCTCGACCAGGCGGCCGGTGAGCTGCGCCGGGACCCGGTGTACGTCTCCCCCGACGCCGAGCCGGCCCGGTCGCTGTCCGAGGGTGACGCCTCCGAGCTGCGCCGGCGCATAGGGTCCGCCGGGCGGCCGGTGTTCGTGGCCGTGCTCCCCGACGCCGCCGCCGACGAGGCGGGAGGGCTGGACCGGCTGCCCTCGTCGCTGGGGGAGGCGACCGGCCTGCGGGGCACCTACGCCGTGGTGACCGGGCAGGGCTTCCGCGCCGCCAGCAACGACCTGCCCGCCGGCGTCGCCGGCTCGCTGGCCACGTCGGCGTTCCAGGCCGAGCGCGACAACGGCACGGCGGCGGTGCTCGAGGCGTTCGTGGCCCGGGTCGACGCCTTCGCCGGGGACCCCGCCGGGTCGGAGGCGCCGGCGACCGAGTCGCCCTCGTCGGGCGAAGGCGGGTCGTCCGTCCTGCCCCTGCTGCTGGTGGGCGGCGCCGTCGGAGGGGGGCTGTGGGCGATGAGCAGGCGGCGCAGGGAGGTGTCGGCGACCCTGGCCGCCATGGAGGGCGACCGGGAGGACCTGCGGGCCGAGCTGGCCGTCCTGGCCGACGACGTGATGCGGCTCGAGGACGACGTCGCCATCTCCCCCGACTCCCGCGAAGACTACGAGGCGGGCGTGGCCCGCTACCGCTGGGCCCAGGTGGCGATCGACGCCGTCGACTCGCCCGACGACATCCCCCGCGTGCGCCGGGCCCTGGCCGAGGGGGCATACGCCGTGGCCCGGGCCCGGGCCACGGCGTATGCCCCCTCGGCCAGGGCCCGGCGCACGCGGGGGATGTCGT
>Ga0247717_1000147_pt1 | contig 21504 bp, 10 predicted proteins | sample 24E_NmetaG_FD_189047 | JGI IMG/M metagenome (GOLD analysis project Ga0247717, IMG submission 189047) | Soil microbial communities from hillslope of Landscape Evolution Observatory, University of Arizona, Oracle, AZ, United States - 2-4-E_N | ecosystem: Engineered > Artificial ecosystem >... | reverse complement strand
TACCTCGCCCGACCCCGCCGCCCGCCGGGACGCGGACGATGGCCACGTCGATCTCGAGGAGCGGATCGCGCGGGGGCGGCGCGTCCCTCGCGCCATCGGGCGGCGTCGAGGCGGGCGGCGGGGTCGGGCGAGGTAGCTCCTCGCGGGCCGCTCCGTCGCCCTCGGCGCTCGCGCCTTCCGCGCCGTGGCCCTCCGGCGCGCGCGGGCCGTCGACCACGAGGTCCGCGAGCGCGGTCGCGTTCGCGAGGCGTCCGTCGTCCGAGAGGCCCCGCGCCGCGAGCGAGATCCGGTAAGATCCGCTCGCGTCGTCCGGCACGCTCACCCAGAGGACGATCGTGTCGCGCCCCCCTTCGCCGAGGGCGAGCGACGCCGGCCGCGGATCGATGATCCATCCGGTCGGCCCGCGCGCGGATGCCGTCACGGTCAGCGGCGCCGCGCCTGCGTTCTCGATCGCGAACGGAATCGCGACGCGGGCGCCCGGGTCGGCGTTCCTCACGGCGCGCGGGCCCTCGAGGCGAAGGGCGAGCGCGGGCGGCTCGGGGGGCTCTGGCGCCCGAGGAAGCGCGATGAGGTCGAACAACGCCGTGTCGTTGCCCGGGAACGGCGCGCCTTCGGCGCTGACCCGGAGCGTGGCGTTCCCGCCCGTCGCGTTTTCAGCGCGCTCGACGACGAGCGTCACGTTCGCGAAACCTCCGGGGGCGAGCGCGAAGGATCGCGGAGCGGCCTCGGCCCGCCATTCGACCGGGTTCGAGAGGAGGAGCTCGAGGTTCACGGTCTCCTCGAAAGGATACTCGTTGCGGACCTCGACGACGAAGGCGGCGCGGCCTCCGGGCTCGAGCGCGACGCCGTCCGCGTTGCTCGCGAGCCGGATCGCGCCCGCGGGCGTCGGGCCCACGGCGGAGGCGAGGGGCGCAAGCAGGAGGAGGGCGGCGAGCAGAGCCACGTGCGGCGGGGGTCGGAGCACGGCTGTCACGGCGGTCCCTGTCGGGGGAGGTCTTCAACTCATTTGTACGATCTTGACGCGCGTCGGTCCATGACCCGCGCATGGCCGGGGGTGGGGGGAGTCCGACCTCCCGCCTGAGGCGACGCCGCGCGCGGCCGCATCAATCGTCTGGAACGACTTTGACAACGTATCCGGCAAACAACCGTCGCCATTATTGCTTGCTACGTCGTCGTCGCCCCGCATGCCGAACGTCGAGCCAACCCGCGCAGGGGGCGCGCCGCCGTGAACGGTCTTTTCCTCTACGTCGGCGACCGCGTGCGCGACGTCTCGAGCGTCCACGCCGAAGCCTTCCGCCTCACGCCGTCCATCCTGCAGGCCTCGTGGGCGGGCTCGCGCGCGCTCGTCTCCGTCTTCCACCACGAAGAAGGGCTGAACGCGGGCGCCGCCGTTCACGCTGCGCGCGACGAGGTGCGGTTCATCCAGGGGTACTTCGCCGACCACATCGGCCGCGTCGACCGGGCCTCGGACCCGCTCTTCGACCGCGTCCTCGGACCCGGGACGCCGCCGCACGGATCGTTCAACGCGGGGCGTCTCGACCTCAGGGCCCGGACGATCGAGATCCGGAGCGACGCGGTCGGGACGCTTCCGCTCTACGTGTATCGGGGCTCGCGGGAGCTGTTCGTCTCCACCCGTGTCGACGCGATCGCGAGCGCGGCCCTCGAACCCCTCACCCCGAATGCGCGCGCGGCGCTGGACATCCTGACGGTGGGGTGCGCGCTCGCGGGCGAGACGCGCTACGAGGAGGTCACGCTCCTGCCTCACGCGCTCGACGCCGTCGTCGACGTCGATTCCGCCCGGGTCGAAGTTTCCTCGACCTGGTCCCCGGCATGCGGCGCCGCTTCCGAGTCGGGCCTCGGCGAACGCGCCGACGTCATCCACCGCGTCCTGGGAGCGGCGGTCGCGCACGGCGCGCTCGCGCCGCCCGAGCGCGTCTTCCTCGGCCTGAGCGGCGGCATGGATTCGCGGACGGTGTACGCCCTCGCGCCTCCCGGCCTGCGCGTCTACACGATGGGCTTCGGGGGATCGCCCGAGCGCCGCTTCGCCGCAAAGGTCCTCGCCGCCGCGCCGAAGGCGTCGCGATCGGACGCCCTCGAGATCACGCCCGATCTCGTCGCGCGCGGCTTCGACGACGGGATGCGGCAGATGGACGGTCACGGGACGACGCGCATCGGATACGCGCCCGTCCTCTTCGCGCGCTTCCGCGCGGAGGGGGCGCGGGCCATGTACGACACGCTCCCGGCCGACGCGACGCTCGGGGGAAGCTACATCTCGAAACCCTACGGGCGGCCCTCGACGTTCCTCCGGGATCTCGCCACGGGCGCGCGCGAGACGCCCTTCGGCCCCGGCTCGAACGCCCGGCTCGCCGCGCGCGTCGCCGAAGCGATCCTGTACGAGACCCCCGCCGAGGTCCGCTCGCGGCTCGGCGACGTCGTCGACCGACATGCCCGGGCGCGCGGGAAGCGTCTCGTCGACCTTGCGCTCCGAGTCGCGCCGCGACCGGTCTACGAGGAGAATCTCTCGGACGTGCTGAACCTCTTCGTCGGCGCGTGGCGCGGGGCCCTGCGAAGCGCCGCGAACGTCAACCGGGCCTACGTCGATACGAGCTTTCCTTTCCTCGATCGCGCGGTCGTCGACGCCTGCCTCGCGACGAGGCCATCGCAACGGAGCTGGCGTCGCGTGTATCGCGCCCTGTATCGTCGGCACCTGCCCGCGTTCGCGCGCATTCCCGCCACGAGCACGGGCCACGCCCGGCCGAGCGCCTCGACGGCGCGCATCGTCGCGCGCACCTACGCGGAGGCCGCCCTGCGGCGCTTCGGAGCCTGGCCCGCGCGGCGCAGTTACGTGGACTACGCGGGGTGGTTCGAACGCGAGACCCGTTTCAGGGAAGCCGTATCGGGAGGCGACGGCGCCTGGAGCACCTGGAGCGCGGCCCTGCGCCAGGCGACGCTGAACCGGTGGGCCTTCGAGCCGAAGCATCTCGAGTCGGTGACACCGTGAAAATCACCTTCCTCGGCCACGCCGGATTCCTCGTGGAGACCCGCCGCGCCGTCCTCGCGATCGATCCGTGGCTTTCGCCGGGGGGCGCGTTCGACGGGGCCTGGTTCCAATTCCCCCGCAATCATCATCTCGCGCCCGTCGTGGCCGAAGCCCTCGAGGATTCCGGGCGGGAAAGGGTCCTGTACCTCAGCCACGAGCACAAGGATCACTTCGACGAGCCTTTCCTCAGGAGCCTTCCGGTGCGCGATCTCACGCTGCTGCTGCCGAGGTTCCGGCGAAACGCGCTCGTGGAATCCCTCGAGGACCTGGGCGCGCGCGAGCTGATCGTTGCGGGCGATCGCGAGCGCGCGACGATCGGCGACCTCGAGATGAGGCTCTTCATCGAGGACAGCGAGCTCAGCAGGGATTCCGCCCTTCTCGTCCGCGCGCCCGGGGGAACCTTCCTGGACCTCAACGACTGCAAGATCTTCGACGCCCTGCCCGGGATCGCCCGCGAGGAAGGCGCGATCGACGCCTTCGCCTGCCAGTTCTCGGGGGCCACGTGGCATCCGACATGCTACGAATATCCTCCCGAGCGCTACAGAGCCATCTCGCGGAGCAAGAACCGGTCCAAGTTCGAGACCGTGGCGCGCGCGCTTGAATCCCTGAAGCCGCGCGTCTACATTCCCTCCGCCGGGCCGGCCTGTTTCCTCGATCCCGACCTTTTCCACCTCAATTTCGAGGAGGATTCGCCCTTCCCCAGATCCGATGCGCTGCGGGCCTACCTCGAGGACCGGCTTCCCTCGTCGATCGCGGCCTGGCGGGAGATGATGCCGGGCGACGTGCTCGACGTCGAGACCGCGTCCGTGGAACCCCTGGGGTCGGAAAGGGTCGACGCATTGAACGTGCGGGCCTATCTCGAACGCTACGCGGAGGATTATCGCCCGTGGTGGGCCCTGCGACGGCGCATCACGGAGGCCGGGGCGCGGGAGGTCCTCGAGGCGCTGAGGTCCGAGCTCGCCCTGAAGCTGGAGACGTTCGAGCTTGCGGCGCGCGTCCCCGTTCCGCTCATCTTCGGGCTCTCCGATCATCCGGCCGAGGTCGTGCGGGTGGACTTCGCCCGCGGAAGCGTCGACGTCACGGATGCGCGGCTCCCGCCCGAGCACTATCGCATCTCGGCGCCCTCGCGGGAGGTGGCCCGGGTCCTCGCGGGCAGGATCACCTGGGAGGATTTCTCCCTCACCTTCCGCATGAGGCTCGGCCGCGCGCCGGACGTGTACCATACCTTGCTGCAGGGCTTCCTCATCCTCGAGCGCGAGGACCTCGCCCATTTCTGCGCCCGCGTCCTCGACCTCGAGTCGAAGAAGGAGCGGCTCGTGGTCGAAGGCGGAGGCCGCCGCTACGTCGTCGACCGCTATTGCCCCCACAGCGGGGCCGACCTGTCGACCGCGTGGATCGAGGAGGGACGGTTCCTCACGTGTCCCCGCCACCGATGGCAGTTCGACCTCCAATCGGGCGGCGGCTGCCTCACGAACAAGACGAGCATCCGCGCCTGCGCGCTCGACGACGACTGATCACGCCGCGGCGCCGAGCATGCGCTCGAGGTCCGCGCGCAGCGGCTTGACGTCGAGCCCGTCGCCGAGGTCGAGGTCGCGCGCGAGGTCCTCGCACTTCGGCGCGGAGCCGCGCTTGAAGAGGTCCTTGAGGAGCCGACCCGCGCCGGGGTCGTGCCACCAGCGGTCGCCGAACTTCTCCTTCAGGCTCGCGCGGAGCATCGCCTCGAAGAGCCAAGCTCGGAGGTAGGCGGTGCCGTAGAGGCCGTCCGTCTCGAGGTAGTCGATGTCGCGCGCCTTGTAGAGGAGCGCGCTCGTCATCGAGCGCACGTACTTCTCCTTCGCGCCCTCGAGGCCGCGGCGCTTCGCGAGCCAGTGGTCGTAGGCGAGCGCCCCCGAGTAGTAGCGGAGCGAGCGCAGCTCGAACGTGCCGATGTGGTCGAGGAGCTCGGGCACCTTGTCCTTCGGCACGCGGGCGTTCTCCTCGAGCCAGGCGGGGTCGCGAAGGAGGTTCTCGAACAGGAACGCGTACGTCTCGGTGACGCCGTACTCTCCCATCGTGCGGTCCTCGTACGGAAGGCTCGCGTCCGTGTACGCGAAGTGCACGGCGTGGCCGGACTCGTGCATGAGGCTCCGCCAGTCGTCGAAGCCGCCCATGGGGTAGGTCACGAGGCGGATGTCGCTCGGCACGCGGACCGGATAGAGGAACGCGCGCGTCTGCTTGCCGGGACGCGCCTCGAGGTCGAGCGTCACGTTGGGCAGGGTGTCGAGGTTGAGGCCGAGCGCCTTGTGCGTGCGGAAGCACGCCTTCACGAGCTCGTCGCGCGGGAACCAGCCGTCGAAGTGCGGCGCGCGGCGGATCGGGGCGAAATCGTGGCCTTCGGCTTCGGCAAGCGGGATGCCGAACGCCTTCCGGAGGCGGTCGTCGAAGGCGTCGCGGTAGAGCGACTTCGTCGTGCGGAGGAGATCCCTCGTGACCGTCTCGAGTTCCTTGAGGCTGAAGCCCTTGACGCTCTCGAACTGCTTCGCCTCGCTCGGCTGGCCCAGGTCGTCGCGGACGTACGCCTCCGTCTCGTGGATGAGGCGCTCGCGACGCGGGATGAGCTCTTTCACGCGCACCGCGTCCTCGGCGGCGCGCCACGCGCGGCGGCGCTCGCGGTCCGGCTCGTTCAGGACCAGCGCCGGATAGTCGCGGTACGGCTTCGTCGCGCCGTTCGCGGTGATGGTCGCGCTGGATTCGATGTTCGAGAGCTCGTCGCTCGCCTTCTGGAAGCGCTCCCCGACGACGGTCCCGAGGAGGTCGTATTCGAGGTAGCGGAGAAGCCGCGCGTCCTCGCCGCGGCCTTCGCGCTCGGCGCGCTTGCGCTCCGCCGTCACGTCCGTGAGCGCCTTCTCGGTCGCGAGCCCGGCGTGCTCGGCGAACACGGGTCCCGTGTCGAGCTGCTTGAGCTCCCCGACGAGGTTCCGGTAATAGAGATCCGCCAGGCTGCAGCCCAGCTCTTCGAGCCCCCGCCGGGTGCGGGTGAGGTCCGTCCGCGCCGCGCTCATCGGGGGGCCGATGGGGGGTTAGGCTTCTTACGCCTTTCGAGAAGGGGTACCTTGGGGTCCGGGGCGTTCAGCGGTGCACTCCGTGACACGCGTTGGACTCCTCCCCCGGCGCCATGGGGCTGCCGCCCCCTGGACCCCCGTCCGGACCCGCGTTCGATTGTCGAACCCACGTGACTTTACGCGCGCCCTTCGCGTGCGGCGCGGGGGTCCCCTCGCGGCTGCCTCTCGCAACGGCCTGACGTGTGACCGAGCGCGAATACCCGCTGCGGACCCGGACCCGGACCCGGTCCCGGTCCCGACGCCCGGACCCGGTCCCGACGCCCGGACCCGGTCCCGACGCCCGGTTCCCGGCACCCGGTCCCGTGTCCCGGCCCCGGTTCCCGACGCCCGGTCCCGGCACCCGGCTCCCGGTTCCCGACGCCCGGTCCCGGCACCCGGCTCCCGGTTCCCGACGCCCGGTCCCGGCACCCGGCTCCCGGTTCCCGGCGCCCGGTCCCGACGCCCGGTTCCCGGCGCCCGGTCGCGGTTCCCGGCCCGGAAGGATGGGGATGTCAGGGGCGCGGCCGCTGAGGCCGCGAAAGGAGGTGTAAAAGGCAGCAGCCCATCCGTCCCGGGTGTTGCTGGAGAGAGCCCGCGTGGAGAGCGCGGGGCTCGGTGTGGTGTTGCCGTGTCGGGGACGGATGGGCCGTGTGTGCAAGCCTTGTGTGGCCTTGGGGGCTTTAAATGGAGTTTCGTGAACGCCTGTCTGCATTGCGGGACCCTTCAGGGTCCGGGGCGCGGGCGGGCGGCCTCGGCCGAGGGCTGCGCCGCCCCCGTCGCGAGCCACGCGCGCCCGTCGGCCTCGCCGCGCGCGAGGGCGCGGGCGACGGCGTCGGGGTCGCGCGTGAAGCGCGAGAGGCCGAGGGGGGTCGCGGGGCGCACGATTGAGACCGCGACGCCCGCGGGCGGGCGCTCGGCGAGCGCCACGGCGCGGGCGTGGTTCTCGTGGTGGCGGGCGACGAACGGCGCGAGGGCGGGATAGCGGCGCGCGATCAGCTTGACGGCGAAGCGCGGCTCGGGCTTGCGCGACCCCGCCGGCCGGTTGAGGACGCACACGACGCGGTCGTGCCTGTCCGCGATCGCGCGCGCGATCGGGATCGGGTCCGTGACGCCGCCGTCCACCCAGCGGCGGCCGTCGATCTCGACGGCAGGCCCGGAGGCGAGCGGCATGCGGCCGGTGGCACGCAGCCACGCGAGGACGGGGCCCGCGCGCAGGTCGACGTAGCGCGTCTCCCCCGTCTCGGCGTCGGTCGCGGTCACGACGACGGGGTGCGGGGCCTTCGCGAGGGCGGCGATGTCGAGCGGATGCTCGCGGGCGTACACGATGTCGAAGAGAGCGTCGTGGTCGAGGAGCGGGCCGCGCCCGAGAAGCCACCGCCGGTAGGAGAGGATGCGCCGGTCCGCGACGTAGCGCCAGCTCGCGGCCGCGAAGCGCGCCTGGCCCGCGCTCCACCATGCGGCGAGGGCGCCCCCGGCGCTCGTGCCGTACACGGCGTCGAACGCGAGTCCGGCGTCCTCGAAGGCCGCGAGGACGCCGTTCGCGTAGGCGGCGCGCATGCTGCCCCCCTCGATCACAAGCGCCCGGGTCACGGGGGGCGATCGGCCGGCTTCCGCATAAGGCGCGCGGAAAGCCTGATGCGGGAAGCGCGCGTCGGGGATCGCGTGACCGTTCCCCAGGTCCGTCCGCGCGACGTCGCCGACCGCCGCGCCCGAGGCGAGGCGTTCGTCCTCCTCGACGTGCGCGAGCCGTTCGAGCTCGAGCTCGCCCGCGTCGGGGGCACGCTCGACATTCCCATGAATACGATTCCCGAGCGCCTGGCGGAGATCCCGAAGGACCGCGACGTCGTGGTCATGTGCCACCACGGGGGCCGGAGCGGCGTCGTCGCCGCGTGGCTCGCGAAGCAGGGCTACCGCGCCTCGAACCTCGCGGGCGGCATCGCCGCGTGGGCGCGCGACGTGGACCCTGACGTGGGAAGCTACTGAAAGGACGGGAAAAGAGGTGGGGGTCGCGGCGGCCTCGCCGCCGCGACCTTGATCGTTCTACCGCGGAAGCGGCTTCGGGTGCTCGAGGCCGAGCGTCGAGAGGACGCCCTTGTCCGCGAACAGGCTCAGACCCGAGTCCATGATCGCGACGCCGATCTCCATGTCGCGGCTCTGGAAGTCCGTCTGGAAGGGCTGCGCCGTGCAGCCGTTCCTCGGGGTGCATCCGTCCGTGAAGGCCACGTAGAAGCGGCCATCCTGGTCGCGCGTCATGTCCATGAAGTCGAGCAGGTTGCGGCACCGCTTCGGTCCGCCGCCGCCCCCGTTCAGCCACACGCAGCCGACCTGGATGGGGTCCTCCTCGGGCGACACCATCTGCGTCACGAACGTCGGGTTCTCCGCGTCCGCGTCGTAGCTCGTCGTCACGTAGAGGTGCCAGTTCGTGCCGGGCCAGACGGTGCCCGGGTGCGAGGGGATCTCGGGGTCCTGCGGGTCGCGGCTCGCGAGGTAGGCCATCGCGATGCGGCCGTTGTCGCCGCTCGTGATGACGGTGAACACGCTCTTCACGTGGTCCTGCGGGCTGATCCGGAAGACGTCGCACGTCTGGAACTTGTCCTTGGTGCGGAGCAGGTGGATGTGCTCGTCGTCGCGGAAGAGCATGTACGCGGTGCCGTCGGGCGTGACCGTGATGTCGGGGTCGATCTCGGTCTGCGAGTAGCCCGGGGCGCAGCGGCGCGTGCTCCACGTGAAGCCGTTGTCCTCGGTGACCGCGACTTCGACCTCGCGCTTGCAGTTGCCGAAGCTCCCGCCCGGCACGACGACCGTGCCGTCGGGGAACGCCGCGGGGTGACCGTTGATCGATCCGCATCGCGACTCGGCGAGCACCAAGCGGGACCACGTGAACGTGAGGCCGCCGTCGAAGCTGACGTCGCACCAGGTGCCTTCCTTGAGGATCGCGTTGTAGCAGAGGTAGAACACCGTCGGATAGACGGGCGCGGGGATCGGCAGCGCCTTCGGCCCGTGCTTCGCCGTCATGATCTTCTGGTGGTCGAACGTGTAGGGCACGGGGGCCGTGCAGGCGAAGGGCCGCTCGGTCCACGTGTCGCCATCGTTGTCGCTCCACGCGAGGTATTGGCAGGCGACGGCCGGGTGCATGTGGCTCACGAACACGCGGTCCGTGATCGGGTCGACCCAGAGCATGGGATCCGCGGTGTCCCAGCGGTCCTCGGTGACCGGGACGCGGGGCGTCGTGAACTCGTGGACGATCTGCCACGTCTTGCCGTGGTCGCGCGAGCGGCGGACCTCGTCGAACGTGGTGACGAACACGCTGTTCTTCTTCGTGACGCCGATGTTGGGCTCGGCGCCGCCGCCGTTCACGAGCTGCTCGACCGCGCGCGGGAGCACGCTCGGATCCGAGAGGGCCGCGGGGGCGACCGTCTCGTTCGCCGTCGCGTTCAGGATGACGTGCGGACGGAACGTGAGCTGGAATTCGTTCTCCGTCGCCTCGACCTGGGTCGAAAGCTGCGAGAGCGGCAGGGGTTCGTTGGTCAGGCAGCCGCTCAGCACGGCCACGCTCACGAGCGCGCCGACGAGCGCGAGGCTCATCTTAGATGTCAAGGTCGGGCACCTCCTCCTTTTCGATCTGCTTGCGACGTTTCATGCGGGACGCGCCGGCCGAGACGCCGACGACGACCACGAAGGCGAGCGCGAAGACGGCGATCACGGGCCACGCCGCGGTCAGGGACTCCCAGGCCCGCGTGCCCGCGCCCGCCGTCGAGGCCGCCTGGAGCGTCTCGAACGTGGCGGTGCCCGGCGACGCGCCGAGCACGAGCGGGGGCTCGATGCCTTCGTCGACCGAGGGGAAGCCCCAGTCGAGCGTGCCGTTCGTCCCCTTGAGGCGGAGGATCTGCGGCGTCGTCGTCTCGGTGATCCCGTAATACTCGAAGACGCCGTCGCCGGACGGGTACGAGTAGCGGGAGACGGACCAGACCGTGAAGTGGAAGTTCACGAGCAGGTCTTCCGCCGTCGCGTTCGCCGAGGCGAGTCCGTGGAATCGCAGGTTCGGGAACGCGCCCGCCGAGCTCGACGACTGGATGGCGAGGAGGCGGCGCGACCAGAGGCTCTGCGCCGTCTGCGCGTCGTACACCGTCATCCAGAGGTCGTTCATGTCCCCGCTCACGATCACGAGGTCCTCCTTGCCGTCGCCCGTGACGTCGTCGACGCGCGCGGGCACCGCGAAGGCGCCCACGTTCTCGACCACGTTCATGGACTGGCCGGTCCGGCCGCTCACGACGTGCTGGCGGTGGATGATCGTCTGGTCGCCGAGGAAGAGCGGGTCGTCGACGATGATGTCGGCGACGCCGTCCCCATCGAAGTCCGGAAGGCCGTTCTTCCGGAGGACGTCGAGGTAGTGGATGGCGTCCGTCGGGGCCTCGAACGAGAACACGCGCCAGATCATCGTGCCGTCCGCGCCGCTGTAGAGCGTGTACGGGAGCTTCTGGGGCGTGTAGTAGTCCTCGCCGAAGAACGCCGTCGTCCGGCGCTCGACCGCGTACCAGTCGAGCAGCAGGAAGTCGTTCCCGCCGTCGCCGTTCGCGTCGCCGAGCACGACGACCTCGAGCTGGCGGGGGCTCGTGAGGTTCCAGATGGGCGAGCCGTCCTTGCCGCTCACGCCCGAGTAGACGTGGCGGTAGTCCCACTCGAAGAAGTGCTCGTGCATGACGAAGTCGCCCACCCCGTCGCCGTCGAGGTCGCCCGTCGGCGTCGTCTCGACGCCGTAGGCGAAGTGCGGGATGTCCTTCTGCACGTAGCGGTCGAACGCGACCTCGCCGGTCGCGCCGTCGAGGAGCACGAGACGCGCGTCGAGAAGGTGGGGACCGTTCACGTTCAGGTTGGGGTACTGCGCCCACTCGTAGACCTTGTAGAGGAGGTCCGGCTTGCCGTCGCCCGTGAGGTCGTAGCAGCACACGTGGGGACGCCAGTAGTTCTCCGTCACCGCGCCCGGGATGCCCCAGTAGGTCGGCGAGACGGGGTCGCGCTCGAGCACGATCGGATACACGTTCCGCTCGGTGCTCGGCTTGAACGTCTCGCGCCGCCAGACGGTCTGTCCCGTCTCGATGTCGAGGCTCGCAGCCCACTCGTCAGGCAGGTAGTACGTGAAGACGACCGGCGCGCCGCTCCAGCCCGGCGGGGTGAGGAGGGTGGTCATTCCGGCGGCCGTCCAGCCGACGCCCTGGAGGAGCAGCCCGGCGGAGAGGTTCGCCGCGCGGCCGTGCTCGAACTTCGCGGCCGTGGGGTCCTGGATCATCACGTTGATGAGGACGTTGCGCGCGACCTCGGGCGTCGCGAGGACGGCCGGGACGTACTGCCCCTGTTCGCGGAAGCGCCAGATGTCCTTGCCCGTCGCGGCGTCCACGACGTACACGTCGTGGTAGATGACCGCCGCGATGATGCCGCGGATGACCATCTGGTAGACGACGATGCCCGTCGTGTTCGCGAGCGGGATCGTGCCCATCACGAACGCCTGGCCGAGGCCCGGCGACGGGACGCGCACGTCGAGGCTGCGGTTCCAGATGTGGCCGCCCGTCACGCCGTTGATGCCGAACAGCATGTGCGGGGGGCCCGACGGGTTGCCGCGCACATAGGACTGATAGAGGGTGTCGGGGATGCGGCCATAGCGGTAGGTGGGGCAGGCGTCGCGGTCGATGCAGTACTCGTCGAGGACGAGGTCGGTGCCGCCGTCGCCGTCGATGTCGCCGACCTCGTAGGTGTACGAGAGCGTGACGTTCTCCTCGAACTTGTCCTCCTTGTTCGGACCCTGCGAGAGCCCGGATTCGGACATGTAGGCGGAGACGAGCGAGAGGTGCGCTTCGGGCGTCCAGTCCTCGCCGAGCGCCTGGAGGCCGCGGACGAAGCGGCCGTAGGCGCCGCCTTCGGGTCCGTTCTTCGACGTCGGGGGTCCGCGCGGGAGCGCGTCGCCCAGGTTCGTGAAGACGGGGGCCGTCGCGTCTCCATTCGTCGCGGCGTCCACGACATCGCGGGAGGACGGGGCGCCGCCGGCCGCGGGCGCGGCCGCGCGCGGGCCGGGCGCGTCGGCGAGCGCGGCGAGCGCGTCGCCGGTCGCGCCGAGGTTCAGGGCCGCCGAGACGGGCGTCACCGGGAGGGCGACGAGGAGCAGCACCATCGCGACGGGGAAGAGCCGCGATCCGCGTCGGCGCAGCACGACGACCGTCGCGACGCCGAGGAGGGTTCCGAGGATCCCCGCGACGATGAAGGGCGCCCACGCCACGAGGGCGTGGTTGTCATCGTGGTCCTTGCCGTGCGGCTCGAAGATCGACGACGTCGCGGGGTTGCCGCGAAGTCCCGGCTTGTGCCAGACGAGGTCGCCCGCCTCTCCGAGATATCCGAAGAGGGCGACGACCTCGGTCGAGCGGTCGAACGAGTACAGCTGCGAGTTCACGCTGAACAGCGTGCGGTTCGCGCTGTCCTCGGAGCAGCCGGCGCCGAGGCCGATGAAGTCGATGTTGCTCGTCGCCGCGCGCGGCGCCGGGTCGTTGAAGACGGGCTGCCGCCAGACCTGCTCGCCCGTCTTCGGATCGAAGCGGGTGAGATCGAGGCGGCGGGAGTGCCCGCTCACGATGGTCACGTACTCGTCGGCGCCCGCGCACCGCACGACGCGGCCGTCGGGACCCCAGGCCTTGAGGACCGAGACGACCGAGCCGTCCGCGCCGCTGCGGACCTCGTACGAGTGGTTCGAGAGCGCGAGGAGCACCTGGTTGGTGCCCGTCGGAGCCGAGTACTGCGAGGGCGTGATGATCTCCTTGACGCCGTCGCCGTCCCAGTCGAAGGGCGCGAGCGTCGAGAGGTACTGCTTCGCGGCGAGCTGCGCGGTCAGGTACGAGTTCTGCGCGAAGCGCTTCTCGAAGCTCCACGCGGTCGACCCGTCGCGCACATCGACGGCGCCGACGCGGACGAACTTGGGCGGGAATCGGCTTCCCGGCGGAACGGGGGTCGGGAGGTCGATCGTGCCGAAGCCCATGAGCGGCACCGTCGCGTTCGGGCCCGTGAGGGTGGACATGAAGCCCCATCCCTGGAACCGGACGTCCCACAGCTTCGTGCCGTTCTGGCCCGCGAGGGGAACGAAGTGCGTGCGGAACGCGCCGTTCACGGTCGTTCCGAAGTTCTCCTCGACCGCGAGGTACTGCGCCACGACGTCGGCCTTGCCGTCCGCCGTCGCGTCGTCCGTGATCGTCGCGTGCGTCCACACGAGCTGCTCGAAGTTCTCCTCGACGGGCGGGTTCGCGCGCGGGAGGCGGGGATCGATGATGACCGTGGCCCAGAGCGATTCGCCCTTGGCCTCGACCTCGCCCTTGAGGGCGTGCACGCTCATGCCGCGGGCATACCGGTAGACGGGCGCGCCCGTCATGGGGTTGCGCGCCTCGGAGCTGCGCGGATTCGTGATCGTGAGCGAGTCGAGGACGATCTCGGGCTCGCCGTCGCCCGCGATGTCGCCGACGCCGGTGATCCACGTGATGTTGGTCGTGTTCGCGCTCCGCTCCCAACCGAGGTCGCGCTGCCAGAGCTTCGCCCCGTTCATGCCGTCGTGGAGCATGACGTGGTCGCTCGTGCGGATGTCCATGTAGTAGAAGCGGTACGGCAGGATGGGGCTGCGCGTCCAGCCGAGACGGTCGTAGACGAAGAAGAACGACACGTCGGTCGTCTTCAGCAGGACCTTCGGCCCGGACTGCGTGACGTAGGCGGTGAAGCCCGTCGGGAAGTTCCGGATCGTGAGGTCGGTGACGTAACCGTAGGGATCGTTGACCTGGGTGATGTCGCCCTCGATCACCTGCTTCCAGATGTCGGACCCGTCGACGCCGCTCACGACGCGCATTGTGGTGTAGATCGGGCGCGTGTAGGCGACGAAGGGCACCGAGATGGCGCGTCCCGCGGCGAAGTCGACGACCGCGAAGTCGCACACGCCGTCGCCGTTCGCGTCGTTGACGGCGCCCATGCTCGGCGACGTGCGGGGAAGCGGCTCTCCCTTGCGGTCGTACGAGACGCCTGTGAAGAAGCTCGCGATGCTCAGCGTCGTCCAGTAGAGGCCGTCGCTGATCCAGAGCGTCTTCCCGTCGGCGCCCGACGTCGCCCGAACGAACGTCTCGGCCGACGAGGTGAAGGCGGGGTTCGAGAGGCGGAGGTCCGTCGCGATGACGTCGTCGACGCCGTCGCCGTTCAGGTCGCACGTCGCCTTCGCGTCGCGGAAGATGTTCGACGGCGGGAGAGGCTGGTTCGCGCGGGCCGCGAGGGGCGCGGCGCCGAGCTCGCCCTGCTCGTAGAGCTGGAGCAGGAAGGCGCGCTCGAGCGCGCCCTCCTCGTTCAGGTTCTCGGGCAGGCGGTAGATGGCCTCGGCGCCGAGCATCGCGGGGGCCTCGTCGTCGTCGAAGAGGCGCGCGAGATTCACGGCGTCGGGCTTGAGCACGGCGCCCGTGCCCGTCGTCGCCGAAGCGAGGGGGATAAGCAGCATGCTCGCCGCGAGGGCGAGCGCGAGCAGCCGGAACGTCCGGCCGCGCGAAACCCAGATCCCCACTTCAGCCACCCCGGACGTTCGTCCGGACGCTCGTGGGCGACGACGCCGTCGCATCCGAGAGCCGGCCGGTGAGCTTCTTCTTCACGTCGCCGTGCGCGTCCAGCATGAACCCGAGCACCTCCGCGAGCGTGTCGCAGTAGATGACCTCGATGCGGTTCAGGATGTAGTCGTCCACGAGGAGCGACTCGCGGATCGAGGCGGGCACGATGACCTTCTTGTAGCCGAGGTTCGCGGCGGCCTCGATGCGCTGGAGCGTCGCGCGCACGGGGCGCAGCATGCCGCTCACGGCGACCTCGCCGATGGCCGCGTACTCCTGCTTGACGGGGATCGCCTCGAGCGCGCTGATCGCGGCGACGCCGGCGGCGATGCCGATGCCTTCCGCGGTCGCTTCCTTGTGGGAGAAGCTCGCGTCCACGTGGATATCGTGGCCCGCGATGTCCTCGCCCTTGAGGATCTTGAGCACCGCGCCGACGTTCTCGACCGTCGAGCCGTGGACGGCCTTGAGGCCGGGGCCGACGACGATGGCGCCGCTGTGGCGCGAGAGCGCGGGCACGACGGCGGCTTCGACGGGCACCACGAGGCCGGCGGGCTCGCCGACTTCGCCGGTACCGACGATGGAAACGCCGTTCGCGACGCCGACGATCTCGCCGATCGTCTCGTGGCGCATGTCGGTCGCGAGGTTGTTCTCGATCTCCTTCTCCATCATCTGCTGCTCGAGCGAGCGCGAGGACCACTTCGCCTCGCGGACGTGCTCGAGCGTCACGACGTCGGAGCCCGCCGAGCGAGCGTAGTCGCCGGACGTGCGGACGAGACCGCCGAGCTCACGAAGACGGAGGGTGAGCTTGCCCGTCCGGCCGCTCCGGCGCTGGGCCTCGCGGATGATCTCCGCGACGGCGCGGGCCTCGAAGTGCGGGATCTTGCCGTCGCGCACGACTTCCTGCGCGACGAACTGGACGAGCTTGCGGCGGTTCTCCGCCGTGTCGTCCATGAGGCTGTTCACGTAGACCTCGTAACCGTAGCCGCGGATACGGCTGCGGAGAGCGGGGTGCATGCCGACGCCCACCACGGGGTCGGGCTCCTGCACCGCGTCGAGGTTGCCGGCCGCGACGAGGATGAAGTCGCACGGCACGGGCTCGGTGCGGATGAGCGCGCCCGACGAGGACTGCGACTGACCCGAGATCGAGTACTTGCGGTCCTGCATCGCGGTGAGCAGGGCCTGCTGCGACTGCAGGCGCAGCACGTTGATTTCGTCGATGAAGAGAACGCCCTTGTGCGCGCGGTGGATGGCGCCGTCCTCGACCCGGAGGTGCGAGGGGGTTTCGAGGCCGCCCGACTGGAACGGGTCGTGGCGGACGTCGCCGAGGAGCGCGCCGGCCTGCGAGCCGGTGCCGTCGACGTACGGGGCCTGCTTGGACTCGGCGCCGTTCTCGATGAGGAGTTTCGGCACGAGGAACTCCTTCTTCGGGCGGTTCTGCCCGGCGAAGTAGACGAAGATGAGCGCGAGGAGCGTCATGAACGCGAACACGAGGATGCTCTCGTTCATCACGACCCAGAAGTAGAGACCGAACGCGAGGAAGAAGCCCGCGAGCGTGTACTCGAAGATCCGCCAGTTGCGGATCGTCTTGTTCGCCTTCGTCTCGTACTTCTCGATGATCTTGCGCCCCTTGCCGCCGTCGATCTGGAGGACCTTCGGGTTGTTGGGGCTCTTCTTGTTGTGGTAGACGATGATGTCCTTCTGGACCTCGCTCGGGAGGATCTCCGCCATCGCCTTCGCGAGCATCGACTTGCCCGTACCGGGGTCGCCGATGAGGAGGATGTTGCGCTTCTGCTCCGCCGCCTTCTTGACGATGGCGACGGCCGTCTCCTGGCCGAGGACCTGGTCGATGAGCTTCGTCGGAACCTCGACGTCGGCGGTCGTCTTGATGCCCTCGCCCTGGATCCACACGTGGGGATCCGGGTGGACCTTCGTGGCGCTTGCGGCCGCGGGGGCCGTGGACTTCTCGGTGACGTTGCTCATAGGGTCGGGGCCTCCGTGGTGGTCTTCTTGCGGCTGGAAAGGAGTCTGAGGACGGCGGCGCCGGAGAGGAGACCGGCGCCGAGCGCGGCGTAGTTGGCGCCGGCGGTCGCGAGGGGGACGGGGGGAACGGGCGCGCCCGCGATGATGGGCGGCGGGATGAAGTTCTCCTCGATGACCTCGCCGAAGCGGACGTATCCGAAGTCGCCGAAGGCCACGAATTCGCGGTCCTGCTGCGTGTTCGGGTCGCGCCACACGACGATGCTGTCGTGCAGGTCGTCGAAGACGCCGGTCCCGACGCCCGTGAGGGTCGTCGAGAACTCGACGCGCCGGACCTGGCCGACGCCGAGGTCCGAGGAGCCCTGGAACGAGCCCTCCGCGCGGAAGGACGCGAAGATCTTCACGTAGGAGGGCTGCGCGGCCTGCGACTGCTCGGCCTGGCCGGGGTCGTGGCGCTCCATGTAGATCATGTGGATGTTGCCGCTCACGGGCGCGAACGCGACCGCGGTCACGCGGACGCCGATGACGCGTTCGAGGTTCTTGCTCGCGATCTTGTCCCCCACTTCGTCGGGCGACGACCAGCGCGCGCCCGATTCCCCGTAGGTGATCTTCACGACGGGGTTGTTCTTCGGACCGAGTTCGGAGCCGACGAGGATCATGAGGCCGGCGTCGCCGCGCTTCGCGAGGATCGCCTCGGCCGTGTCCATCGGCGTGGGGCTCACGTGCTTCGTGGTCCACGTCGTCGTGTCGATCGCGTGGATCTGGAAGGTCGGCGTCGTCGCGTTCGAGGCGTACTCGTAGCCCTCGTCGGGCAGACACCCGAGGTAGACGAGGTGGCCGTAGGCGAGCGGGTTCGTGATGGTCCGGCAGGGGCCGATGCGCTCGCTCTCGGGGATCGCTTCCCACATGGCGCCCGTCTCGGGCTCCGTGTAGACGACCTGGACGTAGGATTTCTTGCCCTCGAGGCCGACGTCGAGCGCCTTGCCCGCGGCCTCTTCGCGCCAGAGCGCGGCGACGACGTTCGTGCCGGGGACGAAGATCGCGTGGGCGCTGTCGATCTTGTTCGCGCCCTCGTTGCCCGAGGGGATGATCTTCGTGTTCGCGTAGTAGTCGATCTCGCGGTTCAGGCGGTGGGCCTTCCAGAGGGCGACCGCGTACTTGGGGTCGCTCGTCGCGCCGAAGCCGGCGGAGTCGCGGTACGAGTAGGCGCTCGCGATGTAGAGACGGCCCGTCCCGTCGAGGACGGCGGCGTTGTCCTCGCCGAAGATGTCGCGGCGGTCCTTCACCATCGCGTCCGGCGGGTGGTAGGGGTTGTCGAACCAGAGCGCCCCGCCATCCGTCGTCCGGAACGTCGTGTGAGGCTGGTGCACGATGTGGTGACGGCTGCGCTCGGTGGGGGGCTCGTTCAGCGGGTGGAGCCCGCGACCGCCGTGGAGCGCGTTGAACCCGATGAGGTTCGCGTCCTTCGGGTCGATGAGAAGGATGGGCTGGGAGATGATGTCCTCCACGTCGAGGACGTAGAGCGGGCAGCCCTGGACGCCCGCGGGCGTGTCCTCGAGCGAGGGGCACCGGAACCGGAGGCCGTAGGGGGCTTGACCCGTCGAGGCCTCGCCGGCGGGGTTCGTCGCGGGGGCGGCGCCGCTCAGACCGACACGGTCGCGGAGGGGTCCGGGAAGGTCGAGGTCGGGCGCGGCGGGGGCGAGCGCGACGGAGCTGGGGGCGGCGGCGATGAGCAGCACGCCGAGGACAGCCAAAATCCGCCAGGATTCGTGGGGCAATCTCATGCAGAGCCTCGCGTTCGAGTCCGCAAAGCCCACTTTAGCCTTTGTGGTAAACACGATGAATGCCCCCAGCGGGGACCCCGGAGGGAGCGGGCCTCCTCAGACGGTCGCGAGGCGGCCGACGACGTCGCAGTCGTGAACGGCGGTGACGGTGGGGCCGCCCGCGTCGACGTGGCTGACGTACGCGGCGTCGATGCACGCCGTGAAGCCTCCGTACGCCGTCCCTTCCGGGAAGAGGACGGCGAGCGTCGTGAGGTAGAGGCCGCGGGTCGTGGGGTCGCCGGTCGCCGACATCGTGATCGGCGTCGCGCCCGTGTAATGGCTGGACGGGGCGTTGAGGCAGGTGGCGACCTGGACGCTGAGCGGGCAGAGGTAGACGCCGCGGGGTCCCCAGTCCTCGACCGGCGCGAGGCGGATCGTGAGCCGGGGGGCCGTCTTGCCCGCGGCGTCCACGGCGTCGGCGCCGAAGTACTCGCCGCCGGGGCGGTCGTACCGGTCGCCGCGGGGGCGGCTCCCGTGCTCGTAGGCGTCCGGCGTCGTGGCGACGCCGACGAAGCCGTCGCCGTTGATGTCCATCCAAACGCCGATCCTCGCTTCGAATCCGAGAAGCCCCGGTGCCATCGCCTGGCCACCGTCGGCGTCGCGGCCGCGCAGCGGGCCCGGGCCGAACGGGATCGCGGACCCCTTGGTGTGGCGCTCGACGTAGAGGCTGTCGTGGTGGCCCGGGAGCAGGTCGAGCCATGGCGTGTAGCGCGCGAGGTGATCCCCGTGGCGGCCCGAGGACGAAGAGCCCTCGCCCGGACGGGTCTCCTGCGGATACGGCGCCCAGACGAGCCCCTCGACGGGGCCCGCAACGGGCGCAAGCGGCGTGTCGCCGAGCGGCACAGGGCCCGTGCGGCACGCGTTCGGGCAGTAGCTGAGCCCCGGACTCCCGACGGCGTTGATCGTGGGCGAGGCGAGGCCGTAGAGGGACGCGACGGGTCCCGGAGCCATCGCGGCGTAGACGTCGATGTCCACGAGGGAGGAGGCCGTGGGCGTGAAGGGGAGCCGCTCCCCGGGCGCGAGGATGGCGTCGGAGACGCTCAGGACCTCGTAGCGCTGGAGAAGCGAGCCGTCGACGAAGATGGGGCCGATCTCGATCGCCTTCAGTTCGCCCGGCGTCGCGACGCTCCCGCGCCAGACGACGCCCGCGACCTCGTAGTCGAAGTCCGGCACGCTCGCGTCCGGCCGCTCGAGGTCCGCGGGACTCGGGTGGCTCCCGGGTTCGACGTACGCGACGAGACTCGTCGTCGCCGCGCTCGCGACGGCCCACTCGTTGCCCGCGCCGCGCGCGAAGCCATGCGCGTCGTAGACGACGTCGATCACGAAGTCGCCGTCGAGGTCGACCCAGTCGCCGAACCACGCGCGGAACGCGGCGGGACCGGGGTGGATCACGTCGGGGCCGGACGGGAGGAACGTGCGCTGCACGCTCGTCGAACGGGGGTTCGCGCGCGTGAAGTCGCTCGAAGTCGCGGTGCCGGGATCGTCAAGCGACACGGCGCGCGGGTCGCTCACGCCGAGCGGCAGGGACGCGTAGCCGTCGAGGATGCGCACGCCGAGCGCCGGGGAAGGCGAGGACGTGGCGACCACGGGGCACCCGGCGGCCGCATGGCCGCCCGCGTGGGCCTCCGCGATGCAGGTGCGCTGCCCGCGGGCCGCGTTCTCGAGCGCGGTCGGCTCGTCGAGCTCGAACCGGAGGTCCTCGACCGCGGCGAGCGCGGTCGGGGCGACGAGAAGCAGGACGAGGACGATGGCGTGCGGGCGCATGGGCGGGCCTCCCGTCCGCGACTTGGCCGGGGGCCCGATAAGGGTTTGGTCATCCGGTCGCCGGTCATGAGCTACATGCGCGCCCACGTCCGAACGGCGGGTCATGTCGGACCTCGCTCGCGCCCTCCGGGCGGAAGCGCCCGGAAAGCCCGCACGTCCCGTGGTGCTCCTCACCGGCGCGACCGGATACGTGGGCGGTCAGCTGCTCCCCGCGCTCGAGGCCGTCGCGGACGTGCGATGCCTCGCGCGGCGGCCCGACGCGATGCGCGGTCGCGCGGGGGCCGGAACCGAGGTCGTCGCGGGAGACCTCCTCGACCCCGCGACCCTCCCGCGCGCGCTCGACGGCGTCGACGTCGCGTACTATCTCGTGCATTCGATGGGCGAGCGGGGCTCGTTTGTCGAGAAGGACCGAGAAGCCGCGCGGAACTTCGCCGCGGCCGCGCGCGACGCGGGCGTCCGGCGCATCGTGTATCTCGGCGGCCTCGGCCCCGACGACGCGAGCCTCTCGCCGCACCTCGCGAGCCGCCACGAGACGGGCGGCATCCTTCGTTCCTCCGGCGTGCCCGTCGTCGAGTTCCGCGCCTCGATCGTCCTCGGCGCGGGAAGCAAGAGCTTCGAGATGATGCGCGCGCTCGTCGAGCGTCTGCCGATCCTGGTCACGCCGCGCTGGGTCGCGACGCCCGCCCAGCCGATCGCGGTCCACGACGTGGTGCGCTACCTCGCGGGCGCGCTCGCGCTCGAACTCGACGAGAGCGTCGTGTTCGAGATCGGCGGCCGCGACCGGACGTCGTACGGCGGCCTCATGCGCGCCTACGCCCGGCGCCGCGGTCTCGCGCGCCTCATGGTGCCGGTCCCCGTCCTCACGCCGGGTCTTTCGAGCCTCTGGCTGGGCCTCGTGACGCCCTTCTACGCGCGCGCCGGCCGCGCGCTCATCGAGAGCGTGCGCCATGCGACGATCGCCCGCGACGACGCGCCGCGCCGGCTTTTCGACGTCGATCCCATGGGCCTCGACGCGTCGCTCGACCGCGCCCTCGCGGACGAGGACGCGGACTTCGAGACGCGGCGGTGGAGCGCGCGCCTTGGTCCCGACGCGGCCTTCGAAGGCCGGGAGAATTCCCGCCTCGTCGAGAGCCGCGCCGCGCGCGTCGCCGCGCCCCCCGAACGCGCGCTCGCGGCCGCCCGCGCGCGCTTCGAGGGCGAGCCCCTCGCGCGCTTCG
>Ga0247717_1000146_pt1 | contig 21552 bp, 26 predicted proteins | sample 24E_NmetaG_FD_189047 | JGI IMG/M metagenome (GOLD analysis project Ga0247717, IMG submission 189047) | Soil microbial communities from hillslope of Landscape Evolution Observatory, University of Arizona, Oracle, AZ, United States - 2-4-E_N | ecosystem: Engineered > Artificial ecosystem >... | reverse complement strand
CGCGTGCTGTGGTCGATCTCGGTCATGCTGCACCCCTTCCCCGGAAGGCGCGGCCGCCATCGTCCGGCCGCACCTGGCGCGCCGCAGCGACGCCTACGACGGCGGGGCGATGTTGCGGTTCACCCGGAACAGGTTGTCGGGGTCGTACTCCGCCTTCACCTTGCGGAGCCGCTCGAAGTTGTTGCGGTAGGCGGCCTCCGTGCGGTCGGCGTCGTCGTCCGCCAGCTGGAAGTTGACGTAGTTGCCTCCCGTCGAGAAGGGCCGGATCGTCTCCCACGAGCTGCGCACCCAGTCGAGGTGGTCGCCCGACCGCGGGTCCCCGGGCGGCCACGACCCGGCGAAGCCGGTGACGTAGGCGGCGTCGCGGTTGCCCACCGCGCCGTCGTCCTCCGGCCGCTCGTTCAGGGCACCCGCCAAATGGAAGATCATCGACTGAGACATCGGCGACGTCACCTTCTCGGCGGCGGTCCGGAAGGTGTCGAGGAACTCGTCGGGCAGCGACGGGACGAACTCGGTCTTCCAGTAGTAGTGCGGGCCCTTGGGTTGGGTGGCGTCGAGCATCTGCTGCTGGGCCGCGTACGGCTTCTCCATGACGAGGTCGAAGATCGGGTCGCCGAGGGCCCGCACCGGTGCGAGGTCGGTCCCGGCGTCGGCGCCCGTGTAGCAGAGGACCATGGCCACGATCGGCTTCCCGTGCCACTCGGGCGGCACGAACGGGGCGGGCGGAGCGAGACGGACGCTGCACACCGCCGTGAGCTCGCGGGGTGCCGAGCCCGTCAGCTGCCGGTACGCGCGGAGGACCTCGTCGGCCCGGGCGCCCGGCCAGGCGATGAGCCCTCCGGTGACCGTCGGCCCGACGTCGAAGAGCGAGAACGTGAAGCGGGTGGCGATCCCGTAGTTGCCGCCGCCGCCCCGCAGCGCCCAGAACAGCTCCGGCTCGCGGTCGTGGTCGGCCGCGAGGACCTGTCCGTCGGCAGTGACCACCTCCACCTCCCGCAGGGTGTCGACGGTCCAGCCGTACCGGCGGGTGAGGTACCCGAAGCCACCGCCGAGCGTGAGGCCGGCCACGCCCGTCTCGGACACGAAGCCCAGGATGGCGGCCAGGCCGTGCTCCTGGGTCACGGTGTCGACGTCGCGCAGGATGCAGCCGGGACCGACGTGGACGACGCGGCCTTCGACGTCCACGTCCACCTGGCGCATCAGCGACATGTCGAGGGTGAGCCCACCGGGCGCGATGGACGTGCCGGCGATGTTGTGGCCACCGCCCTTCACGCTCGTCAGCAGGCGGTGGCCGGCGGCGAAGCGGACCACGGCGGCGACGTCGGCCGCGCTCGTCGGCCGCACGACGACCGCGGGCACCCGGGCCACCATGCCGTTCCAGATGCGGACGGCGTCGTCCCACCCGTCGTCGCCGGCGCGCAGCACCGGCCCGTCCAGCCCGCCCGCCAACGCGTCCAGGTCCGCAGCCGACAACGAGACCGTCCCGCCGTCCAGACCGGTGACGTCGATCGCCTCCGTGCTCATGGCATCCCTCCCCTGTAGCCCCCCCAGACTGTACCGACGACCGGTCGGCCGGAACAGGCCCACCCGGTCCGGTCCCGCAGGCTCTCGACGAGGATCACGGCGGTGACACGGCGGTGACGGGCTCCGTCGCACGCGAGCGCGCCTCCTCCTCCCCCTCCCTCGTCGTCGCCAGCGCCCCTCCGACCGCCACGGCAGCGACGAGCCCGGCGGCGGCCGCCCCCCGCAGGATCGACGCCCTCGTCGCCGGTTCGCGGAGCATCACGGCGCCGACCAGGGCGCCGCCCGCCAACCCGCCCAGATGGCCGCCGATCGAGATGCCAGGAAGGGCGAACGTCATCAGCACGTTCACCACGACCAGGGTGCCGATGGGCGTGCGCCACACGTTGGCGCCCCTCAGGTGCAGCCCCACGGCGGCCGCGCCGAGGAGCCCGAAGACGGCGCCCGACGCTCCCGCCGTGTGGGCTTCGGGCCGGAGCAGGACGGCGCCGAACGACCCCGACAGCAGGGCAGCGGTGTAGAGGGCGGCCAGGCGGACCCGGCCCAGCACGGGCTCGAGCAGGCCTCCCAGCTGGTGCAGCACCACCATGTTGAGCCCGAGGTGGAGGAGCCCGTAGTGGACGAAGCCCGAGGTGACGAGCCGGTACCAGTCCCCGCCCTCGACGGCCGGCCCGTACAGCGCCAGCCTGCGGTGGATGCTCTCGACGCCACCGAACAGCGACCCCCCGCGGTCGCCTACGGCCGACGCCCCGTCGAGCAGGCCGAGCACGAACACGGTGAGGTTGGCGGCGATCACGAGGTGCGTGACGAAGAGGTTCGTCCGGGCGTTCCAGCGCCGGGCCCGCTCGCGCACCGGCGGCCGAGCCGCCTTCAGGCACTGCCAGCAGTGGGAGCCGACGGGCGCCGGCGTCAGGCAGTCCGCGCACGCAGGGCGGTCGCATCGGGTGCACGACCGCCCCGTCTCACGGTCGGCGTGGTGGAAGCACCGGCCCTCCATGATCGCGACGATACGGGCCGCCCCCGGACGGCGGGGAGCGCCCGACAGCCTCGGCCGGCCCGGGCCGACGTCAACCGCCGTCAATCTCGGTTGACAGCTCGGCGGCGTCAACGTAGGATGACGCCGTGAGCGAGGCGACGGAGCTGGCGGCCGAGGCGGGCAGCCCCGACCCGGTGGTGGGCCTGCGGGCGGTCGCCGCGCTGCGCCGGCTGCTGGACACGCTCGAGGATCTGCAGGTGGCCAACGCCCGGTCGATGGGCTGGTCGTGGCAGGACATCGCCGAGGTCCTCGGCGTCAGCCGCCAGGCGGTGCACAAGAAGCACGCCGGCTCCCGGAGGAGGAGGTAGGCGATCGTGTTCGAGCGGTTCGAAGCCCGGCGCCGTCGTGGTCTCGGCCCGGGACCTCGGCCACCGGCTCGTCGCCGCCCCGTGCCGCACGCCCTTCACGCCCGGGCCCACCAAGGCGCTGGAGCCGGCGCTGCGCCACGCGGTACGGCGGCGGTCCGGCCGGACACCCCGGACCACGTCGTGCTCCGCGTGCTCACCGAATGACGGGGCGGGCCGTGCAGGTCCTCGTCGAGAGCGGCGTGGAGACGAGCCGGCTCCCGGCCCATATCGAGGCGGGCAAGAAGGCAGCCTGACCCCGACACGCCCTCGGCGCGGCTGGCAGCGGGAGCGGCCGGCTGGCCGCCGGGTCAGCTCTTGCAGATGCTCCCCTGGCCCCGCGAGCGGCACCCGTTGGGGGCCGTCGTGGTGGTCGTCGGGTCGGGCCGCGTCGTGGTCGTCGTCGTCGTGGTGGTGGCCGGCGGTCGGGTGGTCGTCGTGGTGGCGGGCGGTACCGCGGTCGTGGGGGCCGCGGTCGGTGGCACAGGCGTCGGCGTGGTCGGCGGCGGCGGCGCAGGCGGCGCAGGCGGCGCTGGCGGCGGCGGCGCCGTGGTCGGCGGCGGCGGTGCAACCGCCGCGGCGGGCGGGCGCCGGGGACCGGCGGTCGTCGACGGCGTGGGACGGGGGGGCACCGTCGCGACGGGCGGGATGGTGAGGTCGGGATCGGTGATGGCCGGCGCCACCGTCTCCGGCACCGGCACCACGACGGGCGCCGGGCGCGGCGGCGGCTCGACCGGGGACGGGCCGGTGCGGCGGGCGGCGGCGGCGATGCGCCGCAGCAGCTCCACGCCGCTCCAGTCCTGCACCTCGAGCCGGCGCAGACCGAGGCGGTCGTCCTGCGGCGTCGCCAGCGGGATCGACTCCTGCTCGTCCTGGTGGAACGCGATCGCGAACCGCCGGTCGACCTCGTCGCGGAGGACCCGACGGACCTCCGGGGAGTTCGTCCGCTCCGCCCCGTAGGCGCCGAAGGGGTAGGCGAACGCCACGGCCCGGCGGTCGGTGTGGTCTTCGATGGCGGTGCTGGAGCTGGCCAGGTCGGCCCGGACCCGGGCCCGGTACTCCTCGAGGGTCTCGCCCTCGTACAGGCTCGTCAGTGCCGGCAGCTTCCCGCCGCCGGCGGCCTCGTGCTCGCGATGCAGCTCGGCGGTGTGGGCCTGGAGGTCCCACCGCCCGGAACGGGCGTAGGACTCGAGCCTGTCCCAGGACGCGTAGTAGATGCCGGGCTCGGAGGCGGCGCCGGTGATGACGAACATGGTCGCCGACATCTCCGCCTCCTTCAGGAGCGGGTCGGCGAACATCATGGCGTCGGTGCGGCCGTCGTCGAACGAGAGCATCACCGCCTTCTCCGGCAGGGGAGCACCCCCGTCGAACGCCGCGGCGACCTCGGCGGCGGTGACCGTCCGCATCCCCGCCGCCTTCAGGGTGGCCAGGTGCTCGGCGAAGCGCCCCGGCGGGATGACGAACCCGCCTTCGCCGTCCGAGGCCGACCCGATCCCGTGGTAGGCGAGCGCCATGACGGCGCCCTCGTAGCGCGGCGCAGCCCTGACCGCGGCGGCCTGCTGCGCGGCGGTCAGGTCGGGCAACGAGGGCGGGGCCAGGGCGACCAGCGCCCGGTCGCGCACCAGGCGGCCCTCGGGCGTCAGGTTCAGGTAGGCGGCGAATGGCAGCGCCGACAGCGGGAGGGCGACCAGGCCGGTCACCAACTGGCGGATCCCGGCGGTGCGCAGCCAGCCGGTGCGGGGCCGGAGGTGCCGCGGCCGACTCATCGCTCGAGGACCGGCGCGTGGTCGGCGGCGGCCGATTCGCCCTCCCGCCGACCGTGCTGGTAGTCGTCGGGCCGGCCGAAGCGGGCCCCCATCGCCTGGGGAGGCCGGCGGACGTCGGGTGGCAGGGCGACCACCAGGCCCTGGTCGATGCGGGCGTGCTCGACGGTCGACGCCCGTGTGCCCCACCTCGTGTCCCGCATGGTGAGGATGCCCCAGTAGGTCTGGAACACCAGGACGCTCATGTAGAGCGCCACGAACGTCATGCCGTGGAACCACAGCCCGTCCTGGCGCTTGAAAGCGTAGAAGAGCGAGTACAGCAGCGCCATGGCGTAGGTGCCGACGACGTAGAACCACAGCCCGCCCGGCTCCCCGCCGAGAAGCCGGCCCGCCACCGCGTGCAGGACGACCCATGGCGCCATGAACGGGAACGCGATGGAGGCGTAGGTGAAGACGGCGGCGGCGGGGTTCTTGCGCCAGAAGTAGCGCAGCACCTGCATGGACTCCCGCAGCCACGACTTCTTCCATCGCAGCTGCTGGCGGAAGAAGACGCGCAGCCGCTCGGGGGCGACCGTCTCCGCGCGAGCCGACGCCTGGTACACCACCCGGTGGCCGGTGAGGATGCGGTTGGTCAGGGCCCGGTCGTCGCCGAAGGTGGCGGGCCGGCCGAGGAACGTCTGGAACTCCCAGCCCTCGAGGAGCGGGAGCACGACCCTGCGCCGGTACGCGGCGCAGCACCCCGACGCGCACGTGACGGTGCCCGACAGCAGGGACTCGGTCCCCTTGATGACCCGGAACGCCGAGAAGTACCGGACCTGCTGCATCTTGGTCAGCCAGTTGACGCCGCTGTTGCGCACGTCGGCGTGACCGACCACGGCCCCCACCCGGCGGTCGGCGAAGGGCTGCACGAGGTTGACGACGGCGTCGGCGTCGAGGTAGGAGTCGGAGTCGACGAACACGAGGATCTCGCCTGTCGCCCGCCGGATCCCCTCCGCCATGGCGCCCCGCTTGCCGTAGTTGCGCCCGAGCGTCACCGCGTACAGCTGTGGCCAGCGCTGCTTGGCCTCCTGGATCCGCTCCCAGGTGCGGTCCGACGACCCGTCGTCGACGGCGATCACCTGGAGGCGGCTGGCCGGGTAGTCCACGGCGAGGCACGAGGCGATCGTCCCGATGATCCCGTCCTCCTCGTTGAACGCGGGGATGATGATCGACACCGTGGGGCGAAAGCCGCGGTCGGGCACGGACCGGTAGAACAGCGCCACGACGAAGCGCCCGAGGACGTACAGGACGACGGCGATGGAGTAGGTCGCGAACAGCGGGTCGCGGGCCAGCGTGGCGAAGGTCAGGTCCTTGGTGAGCCAGACGAACCCGAGGATGACGGCGGCGTAGGCGACGATGGCGAGCTTGAGGGCGCCGCGCAGCACGGCGCGAGCGGCGGCGAGGGCCCGCTGTCCCGCAGAACGGGGGGCCGGGCGTGCGACGTCGGGTTCGCCGGCCGGCGAGCCCGAGGGCAAGGAGCTCGGAGCGTTCGACGCCAGGATGACGACCCTCCTCCGTAGAGGCCACCGTTGGGACCCGGAGTCCATCGGCGTCCGGCGGCCGCCCCTTGAGCGCTGGGGTGGCCCGGCGGCCGGCCGGCCGAATGCGGCCACCGTGCTGGGCGCCCACGGGCCGGCGGCGTCGAGCGAGCGTCCATCGGTCCGGCGTGGTGGAATCGCGCCTGATGGACGTCTCTGCGCTGCTCGTCGAGTTGTACGGCCGCATCCCGCCTCTGGCCCGGGCGGCGGTGGACGGCCTCGACCCCGCCCGCCTGACAGAAGCGCCCGGTGTCGGCGCGAACCCCGTCGGCTGGCTGGTGTGGCACGTCGCCCGGGTGGCCGACGACCACGTCGCCGAGATCCTGGGGGCCGACCAGCTGTGGGTGGGCGGCGACTGGGCGGGGCGGTTCGGCCTCGAGCCCGACCCCGCCAACAACGGTTACGGCCACACGGCCGAGCAGGTGGCGGCGGTCCGGCCGGAGTCCTCGGAGGCGCTCCTCGAGTACCTCGGCGCCGTCCACGAGCGCACCGTCGCCATGCTGGAGGACCTGTCCCCCGCCGACCTCGACCGCATCGTGGACCGCCGCTGGGACCCACCCGTCACCCTCGGCGTGCGCCTGGTGAGCATCGCCGACGACGCCCTCCAGCACGTCGGCCAGGCCGCCTACGTCCGGGGCCTCCTCGGCGCCTGAGGACGGGCGGAGCGCCGCCACGGCCGGCGAGGGGCTCGGCGCCGGCAGCTCCGGTGCCGGTGTTCCGGCGGCAAACTCGGGCGCATAGCGCCCCTTCCTGCCGCCGGAACCGGTCGCCCCGACGGTCAGCGGTCGGCGCAGGGCTCGGCGCCGGGCAGCTCCGGTGCCGGTGTTCCGGCGGCAAACTCGGGCGCATAGCGCCCCTTCCTGCCGCCGGAACCGGTCGCCCCGACGGTCAGCGGTCGGCGCAGGGCTCGGCGCCGGGAAGCTCGGGACGGAAGGCGAGCCACCAGAACGTCGCTCCCGAGCGCCAGCGGGCGTCGGCCCGCGCGTCGGCGGCGGCGGACAGGACCCGCTCGGCGTCGTCGCCGGTGAAGCCGAGGCAGCGCCCGCCGAACTGCTCGCGCCCACCGTTGGCCACGTCGGCGAGGGGCCATTCCACCTCGGCGGGCGCCGGCTCGCCCGGCAGCCCGCTCCGGTCCACCTCGGCGTAGGGCCGCACCAGCACCGACACGGCCGTCGCCCGGTACGGCCCGGCGGCGGTGTCGCCCAGGCGCCCGGTCTCGGCCACCAGGTCGAGGAGCCGGCGGCGGGCGTCCAGCTGGGTGGCTGACAGGCCGGGGCCGTCGTCGATGTCGAGCGCGTAGACGTCGGTGCGGTGGGTCCCTTCGCCGTCGACGAGCACGAACGTCGTGGTCGGCGCGTCGGCCACCGGGGGCCGGCCGAGGTCGAGGGACTTCCCGACGCCGGCCGCCTCGGCCGCCTGGACCACGTGGCGGACCTCGTCGGCGCCGACCGAGCCCGTCCGCAGGTTGGGCAGGGCCCGGCCGGGATACTCGAGCGTGGTCGGGCCGGGGACGACGACCCGGCCGTCGGCGTAGATCGTGAACTGCGGGAGGTTGGCGAAGTGGATCTCGGCGGGGACGAACCCCCCGCCGGTCGTGATCTGGAGCACCGCTCCGGCGCCCGCCGGCGGGACGGTCGCCGCCGGCCCGGACGTGGTGGTGGGCCCGGTGCCCGCCCCTTCGTCGCCCGCCTCGACGGTCGTCGGATCGTCGCTGCACCCGGCGAGGACGGCGGCGAGCACGGCGAGGAGGAGGGCGACCGAACGACGCATGATCGTTGGACGGTAGGCGGCGGCACCCGGTTCCCCCCGTCGCTACCGTTGCCGCGTGTCCGGGAACGGCGTCCTCGGCGCACGCGCCCTGAACCGGGCGCTGCTGTCGCGCCAGCTCCTCCTCGATCGGGCCGACCTGGCCGTGCCCGACGCCCTCCGGGCCATGGGCTTCCTCCAGGCCCAGTACGCACCGTCGATGTACGTGGGCCTGTGGTCCCGGCTGGCCGGGCTCCGGCGGGCGGACGTCACGCGGGCCCTCGAGGACCGGACGGCGGTCCAGGGCACGCTGCTGCGGGCCACGATCCACCTGGTGGCGGCCGACGACTGGTGGTTCGCCTCGGCCGCCGTGCGCGCCCATCGCCGCCGCTGGTACCTCCGTGCCCACCGCGGCGGCCCGGAGATGGAGGCCCGGGTCGAGACGGCGGCCGAACGGGTCCGGGATGCACTCGCCGGCGGGCCTCGGCGGCGGCGCGACCTGGTGGCCGGGCTGGGGCTCGAGAGCGCGGTGTGGAACGGCGTGAATTTGTGGCTCGACCTCGTGCGGGTGCCGCCGTCGGGGACGTGGGAGCGGCGCAGCGCCGACCTCTACGCGCTGGCCGAGGATTGGATCGGGCCGCCGCCGCCGGAGGCGACCGACGGCGCCGGCCTCGAGCTGCTCCTGCGCCGTTACCTGGGCGCCTTCGGGCCGGCGCCGCTGCGCGACGCGGCCGACTGGGCGGGCGTGCCCGTCAGGGCGTTCGCCGCCGTGGCCGCCACGATCGAGCTGCGGCGCTTCCGCGACGCCTCGCGCCGCCAGCTGCTGGACCTTCCCGGCGCCCCGCTCCCCGCTCCCGAGACCGAGGCGCCGGTCCGGTTCCTGCCCACCTGGGACGCCGTCCTGCTGGCCCACGCCCGCCGGGCCGAGGTCCTGGCCGACCAGCACCGGCCCTTCCTGTTCTCGACCAGGAGCCCCCAGTCGTCGCCCAGCTTCCTGGTGGACGGGCGGGTGGCGGGGACCTGGCGCTTCGACGGCGACACCGTCCGCACCGAACCGTTCGAGCCGCTGCCGAGGGGCGTCCGGCGCCGGGTCGACGACGAGGCCGAGCGGGTCGCCGCCTTCCACCGCTGACCCCCGAGCGAGTCGCTGCCGGGGCGGCCCTGCGGCCGATCAGATGTCAGGCGCCGGGGGACCAGGTCACGATCCCGTGCCCGCGTGGTCGGCCATCGCCTTGCGCACCTCGTCCATGTCGACGGAGCGCACCTGCTCGACCAGGTCCTCGAGGGCGGCGGCCGGCACGGCGCCGGGCTGGGAGAACAGCAGCACCTGCTCTCGGAAGACCATCAGCGTCGGGATCGACCGGATGCCGGCCGAGCTGGACAGCGCCGGATTGGCGTCGGTGTCGACCTTGGCGAACACGAGGTCGGGATTCTGCTCGGCGACGTGCTCGAAGACCGGGGCGAACACACGGCACGGCCCGCACCACTCCGCCCACCAGTCGACGAAGACGATCTCGTTCTCGGCGAGGACGTCGGCGAACGTCGACTCGGTCAGCTCGGTGACTGCCACGGGGCCTCCTGTGGGGGAGATTGCGTCACTGTGGGAACGTCGATACCCGGCAGGGTATTCCGGCGCCACGGTTCAGGGCCGGGTTCACGGCTTGCGGGCCGGATGGGTCCGGGCTCTCCGGTCCGAGTGGAGGATCGATGCCATGAGGGCGATGCCGCCACCGGCGGCCGCCAGGAAGCAGATGATCGCCACGGCGGGGTACCCGAGCAGCGTGGAGTCGGTCTCCACGCGCATCAGCATGGCCGCACCGAGGACGAGGGAGGCGAGAAGCATCCCCATGGTGAGCCGGTTGGCGAGCTTCTGGAACCCGCGCATCAGCTCGGCCTCGTCGATGGCGTGGACCTTCAGCTCGAAGTTGCCGTCGGCGACGGCGTCCATGACCTTGTTGACCCGCCCCGGCAGCTGCTCGACGAAGTCACGGGCCTCGAGGAGCGACGAGAACATGCTCCCCGACGAGGTCCGCATCTCGCTCTGCATGATCTCGTTGGTGTGCTCCTCGATGGCCTCCATGGGCTCGAACGCGGGATCGAGCGTGTGGGCGACCTGGTCGAGGTTGAGCAGGGCCTTGCCCAGCATCGACAGCTCCGGAGGCAATCGCAGCCCGTTGTCGCCCGAGATGCGCATCAGCTCCATGACGAGCGAGCCCGTGTCGATCTGGTCGATGCTGAGGCCCTCGGCGTTCTCGACCAGCTCCGTGGCCCGGGAGCAGAAGCCCTCCGGGTCGAACCAGTCGAGCGGGCGGCCCAGGGCGATGGCCGCCTCGGCCACTCCCTTGCCGTTCCCGTCGCTCATGGCCAGGAGCAGCTTCACCAGCTGGTGCCGCATGGTGCGCGGCACCCGGGCGACCATCCCCACGTCCACCAGGGCCAGCCGGCCGTCCGTGGTGAGGAGGACGTTGCCGGGATGGGGGTCGGCGTGGAAGAACCCCTCGACCAGGATCTGGTCGAGGTACGCCTGGAACAGCTGCTCGGCCAGCACCGAGCCGTCCATCTCCATGCGGGCGAGCGGCCCCAGCTCGGTGACCTTGCGCCCGGGCACGTACTCCATCGTCAGGACGACCGACGTGGTGTAGTCGTCCACCGGCTCGGGCACCACCAGGCGGTCGTAGGTGCGCAGGATGCGCCCCAGCGTGGTGAGGTTGGCGGCCTCCCGCCGGTAGTCCAGCTCCCGGCTCAGCGAGCGGCGGAACTGCTGGAGCAGGTCCGAGAAGCCGTAGCGCTGGCCGGCGGAGAGGTGGGCGTCGGCGAAGGTGGCGACCTCGGACAGCGCCTCCATGTCGGCCGCGATCCGCTCCCGGATCCCCGGCCGCTGGACCTTGACCACCACCTCGCGCCCGTCGCGCATCCGGGCCCGGTGCACCTGGCCGAGCGAGGCCGAGGCCAGCGGCTCGTGGTCGAAGAAGGAGAAGCCCTTCGAGATGCGGAACCCGAGCTCGGACGAGACGATCCGCTCGACGTCCTCGTACGGGAAGGGCTCGACCGAGTCCTGGAGCCGGGTCAGTGCGGCGGCGTACGCCGGGGGGATCAGGTCGGCCCGGGTGGACAGCAGCTGGCCGAGCTTGATGTACGTGGGCCCGAGCGCCTCGAGGTCCTCGGCCAGCTCCTCGGCCCGGGCGGGCGGCTGTCCGTCGGCCGAACCGTCCGTCTCGGCGAGGTCGTCGAGGCCGGCCTCGCGCACGAGGTCCGATCGGCCGTACTTGACCAGGAGCCGGACGATGTCCCGGTACCGCCCCACGTGTTGGGGGCGCAATGAGAGCGCCACGCCCCTCGTGTACCCGGCGCCGGCCGGGTCAACCCCCGGCGGACCGGCCTCGGCGGGCCCGATCCGGCGCCGCGCCGGGCGGGCCGGGGCGGCGGGTGTGGCGGAGCGCCCAGGCGACGAGGGGCGCCTGGAGGGGCAGGCGCAACCACAGGGCCACCGTCACGGGGGTCGTCGGCGCACCGGCGTCGACCGCCATCTGGACGTTCCCGGGGAACACGACGACGAGCGTGGCGGCGGCGGCCCACGCCCCGGCCCGCCGTGTCGCCGCCGGCACGAGGGCGGCTCCGGAGGCGATCTCGGCGAGGCCGGTGGCGACCACCCACGCCCGGGGCGAGCCGAGCCAGCGCGGCACCAGGCGCTCGAAGGGCGCCGGCGTCACGAGGTGCAGCGTCCCCATCCCCGCCAGGAGGACGGCCAGGGCACGGGCGCTCACCTCCGAGGGAGTCACCCCCGTCCTACGGCACGGGTCGGCGTCGCGTATCACCGCCACCCGGCGGCGGGTGGCCGGCGCTCGTACCGTTCGGGCCTGTTCCCCTTCGAGGGCGTCGCTCACGACCGCCGATGAGTTCGCGCCATGCCGCCCGTCGAAGCGGTGACGGGTTCACGAGACCACACGAGGGAGAGCACATGCCGACACGAGACACCGCCCCCATCGGTGCGCCCTGCTGGGTCGATCTCGCCAGCTCGGACGTCGAGCGCAGTCGTGCCTTCTACTGCGAGCTGTTCGGCTGGGAGGCCGAGGAGCCGGCGCCGGAGTTCGGCGGCTACTTCAACTTCACCCGCAACGGCGTTCGGGTGGCGGGCGGCATGGCCGCCCAGCCGGGGATGGGCGTGCAGGACGTCTGGAGCGTGTACCTCGCCACCGACGACGCCCGCAAGACGCTCGAGGCGGCCACGGCCAACGGCGGCACCGTGCAGGTCGACGCCATGGAGGTCGGCGACCTGGGCACGATGGCCGGGGTGACCGACGCCGGCGGAGCCTTCGTCGGCATCTGGCAGCCGAACCGGTACCAGGGTTTCGGTGTCCTGGCCGAGACGGGCGCGCCCGCCTGGTTCGAGCTGCACACGCGCGACTACGACAGGTCCGTCGCCTTCTACCGTGACGTTTTCCACTGGGACACCGCCACCCTCAGCGACACCGAGGAGATGCGGTACACCACGCTCGGGTCGGGTGACGCCGCCACGGCCGGGATCTTCGACGCCACCGCGTTCCTGCCGGAGGGAGTCCCCGCCCACTGGTCCGTCTACTTCGGCGTGGACGACACGGACGCCGCCCTGGCCAGGATCGAGCAGCTCGGCGGCACCACCGTCGAGGCGGCCATGGACACGCCGTACGGCCGCCTGGCGGCCGCCACCGACCCTCTCGGCGCCCGGTTCAAGCTCGTCGCGCCCAACGAGCAGATGCCCGCCAAGTGAGGTGGAGGCTCGGTGGGCGTTCGCCCGCCGGCCGCCGCCGACGCCTGTCGCTCACGGTGTGGGGACGTCAAAGCTGACGTCGGGCGGGTCGGGGACCACGACCTGGGTCGGCTGCGGCAGGCGGTCCGGGTCGGTCTGGCGGAGCATGTCGAACGCGTACCACGCCACCGCCGCCAGCAGGCCGATCACGACGAGCGCTTTGAACACGCCCGGAGGGTACGGCATGGCGGGGCTTTCGCCACCGCGGCCGCCGGCCTGACGTCAGTCGACCAGGGCGTCCTCGTCGTGGCGGGCGGCCGAGCGCCGGCCGAGGTAGGCCAGCCCGGCGATCAGGACGACGCCGACACCGACGTCGACCACCGCGAGCACCCGTCGTTCCCCGTGCTCCTCGCAGGGGCGGCCGTCGAGCGGCAGGTCGGACGGGGGCGTCCGCTCGGTGACGGTGTTCGAGCCGAGCGGCGCGCCGCACACGAAGGTCCGGGACTGGGCCGAAGCTCCGACCGGCGTCACCACCGGGACCGTCTCGGTCCACGACCGGTTCGCCCACATGACGACGGCAACCAGCCAGGCAACCACGCCGAGGATCGCCACCCGCTGCCACCGCACCACGTCGGCGACCCTAGCGCCGCGAGCAGCACCAGCGGCTCGCCATCGGGGCCGAGCAGCGCTGCCACCGCACCACGCCGGCGACCCTAGTGCCGCACGTGGCCGGCTACGGCGGCGGTCGCCGGCCGGCGTCACCGCCCGGGTCGCCTCGTCGACGCGGCGCTACGTCTGGAACCGCAGCGTCTCGGCCGACTCCGACGAGGCGTGCCACGCCAGCAGGCGGGCGGTTCGCGGTGCCCCTTCGCGGGCGGCCGTCAGGTGGACGAAGGTGGGGCGGATCGTGCGCAGCGTCTCCGCCGCCGGTGGGGCCAGGCACGCCCACGTGCCGGTGTTCAGGTACTGCGGCGCGCCGGGCCCGAAGCGGAGCGGGAGGTGCTGGGCGGCGTGGGTGTGCCCGAAGACGTACGCCGGCACCGCCCTGCCCTCGGCCGCCAGCAGCGCGTCGATCCGCGCCGCCGCCCGCTGGAGGTACATCACGTGCCGGCCGGTGGGTGACAGCGGCAGGCCCTTGCGCACGAACGACAGCGAGCCGGCTGCCGCCCCTCCCATGATGACGCTGCGCATGCTGCCGCGCCGGATGGCCAGGTAGGCCAGTGACAACAGCGCCACCGCCGGGCCCGAGCGGCGGGTGTTGATCTTCACCGCCTCCTTCGCCAGCAGCGCGATGGGGCTCTCCGACGCCGACGACATCTCGTCGATGGTGGCGACCGCCGCCGGCGACAGGCCGATCTCCTCGGCGTAGGGCTCCAGCGCGCCCTCCCTGTACGCCGCCCGCCGCGCCGCCCATCGCGGGCCGGAGATCGAGCGGGCGTGGTGGACCAGATCGGTGAACAGGCGCGCCTGGCGCACGAGGGCGCCCACGGCCGGCCCGGGCTCGCGACGGGCCGCCAGCCGGTAGTAGCGCAGCGGCGAGCTGACATGGTCCGGGCACGGGTCGATGTCGTAGACGAGGCGCTCGACGGCCTCGAACAGGTAGGTCCCGATGGGGCGCTCCAACGGCCCGGGCGCCCCCTCGGCGTAGGGGTGGAGGACGGTGCTGAAGCAGTTGAACCCGTCGTGCTGGCTCCCGTGCTCGGCATAGACGACGCCCGGCAGGTAGTAGATCCACGGATGGAAGCGCACGTGGTCGGTCGCCGCCGCGCCGGCGCCGGCGTCGGCCAGCACGCGCCGCACGCGCTCTTGGAGCGCCGGGCGGACCAGCTCCGCATCATGGTTGCCGAGCACGATCTCCACCGGGAACCCGGCGGCGAGGAACCGGGCCAGGCCCCGGAACACGTCGCCGTGGTGCTCGACGATGCGGTCGAGCGTCGCCAGGGCGACCTCCTCGGTCGGCGCCCCGCCGTCGGGATGGGTGACCAGCTCGCAGCGCAGGAAGTCCAGGAAGTCACCCAGGATCACCAGTCGCCATCGGCGGCCCTCGCGGTCCGATCGGACGATCAGCGAGTCGAGGAAGCGGCACAGCTCGGCGTCGTGGAAGAACGTCTCGACGCAATGGAGGGCGCCGGGACCGAGGTGGAGGTCGCTGATGAGGACGACGTCCTCCGCGGTGTGGTCGATCATCGACGCCGGCCGGCCGCGGTCGTCACACGGGCGGGCGGGACCGGGCCGGCGATCACGGCCGAGCCCTACCCACGCACCGTCGGTTCGATACGCCGGCCCGGGCGGGACCCGCCCCACCGGGAACGATCACATGGCCCCGACCCTGCCTCGCCCGGCTCCGCCCTCCGGCGATGCCAACATGGCGGGATGACTCGCTTCAAGAAGGGTGACAAGGTCATCATCACCGAGGGCGACTTCGACGGCCGGTGGGGCGTCATCGTCGACAAGGACATCATCGGTGACGAGCTCACCGTCGCGCTGGGCGAGAACGGTCGGGAGATCCGGACGCACGAAGCGCACGTGAACAAGGTCGAGGACGACTGACCAGCGACGGGCGACGGGCCGCACCCGTCGCGGCTCACCGACGGGCGTCGATCCGGCGGCCGACCAACGGAGGCGTCGCCGTGACTACGGCCTCGGGGCCTCGCCGGGGCGCTCGGGCGCGTCGGGCGCGTCGGGCGCGTCCGGCGCGTCGGATGCGTCGGGCCCCGCCGCCGGGCGGTCCTTCGTCTTGTCCAGCTTCTCGACCAGCTCGTCCACCTTCTGGAGCTTGTCGTGGTACCTGCCCTTGGTCTTCTTGTCCACCAGATCGGTGGCCCTGTCGATGCCGGAGGCGATCTTGTCGCCCTTCGTGCCGACGACCGCCTTCGCCTTCTTGGCGAGCTTCCCGAGATCCATCGTGGCCTCCTGTCAGGATGAGATGCCTCCATGGTGATGCAGGCCGGGCGACTACGGGGCGCAGGGGCGGACGATCATCGTCGCCCGCCGGCGGTGGCGCCCACGGCCCGGCAACCTCCGGGCGGCGCTCGCCCTCGCCGGCTCGGGAGGCGTGGAGGGCCCGTCGTCCTCCTCGGGCGCGCCACGCACCATGCCCGGTGGGCCACGAAGACCGACACCACGGCCGACGACGCCTTCCGCTCCGTCGGCGGCTCGGCCGTCCCGCCGGAGCCACCGCGGGCGGGCGACCGGCCGTGACGGCCGTGGCCGAGGTGCGTTCCCACGTCGGCGTGGACGGCGGCGTCATCGGATGGCACTTCGACGCCGGCGCCCGGGGCAGGTGCCGTCAGAGGCGACGGGCGCCGGCAACGTTCACCGCGACCTCGTGCCCGGCATCCGGCGCGCCCTCGGCGAGGGCGTCCCAGTCGTCGTCACCACCCGCTGCGCCACCGGCTCCGTGTCGCCCACCTACGGCGGGCCCGGCGGCGGCCACGAGGTCGCCGCCCTCGGGTGCATCCTCGGCGGCGACCTGAGCCCCCACAAGGCGCGGCTCGCCCTCTGGGTCGCCCTCGGTCAGGCGACCGAGCTCGACGGCGTCCGTCGGTGGTCCGGGGCGTTCCTCCGGTGACGGGCGACCGGGCTGGTCGACCGAGGCCGGGTGGGCCGCCGGAGCGGTCGCCGTGAAGGCGCGGGGACCGACGATCACCGCTTCTTCGCCGGCAACGACCCTGCGTAGGCCGCACCGAGCCCGACCCACTGGAAGAGGTCGCCGTCCGTGCGGACGTCGTCTGCATCGACCCGCAGCCAACCCGCCATCTCGCGGCCCCTCATCTCCATCCGTCGGGCTTTCCCGCTGGCGACCAGGGCCTCGGATTCCTCGGGGTCGACCCGGACCAACAGGCCACCCTGGCCGCTCGCCGCCACCGCCATGTTCCCCGAGATCAAGAACGCGAGCCCACCGAACATCTTCATCTCGGTGACACCCGGCCGCCCGGCGAGCTCGTCACGGATGCGTCGGGCGAGCTTCTCGTCGTATGCCATCGTGGTGATGGTCTCACTTCCCCGACCGAGCAGGTGCAAGGGGGCTCCACAGCGGCACGGTCGTCGGGGACCCGAGATCGGCGGGCGGCACCGCCCTTCGGACCGGCGGTGCCCCCGGTCGGCGCCTGTACCGGTCGCTGGTCGGCGACCGCCGGCTACCGGCGACCCGGCACGCGGCCACGGCGGTCGCCCCGGCCCGCTGTGGCCGTCACACCCCATAGCCCGCCTCGCCCTCCAGCGGCACGCGCAACCAGGCCACCATCTGCCGCAGCTCGGCGTAGGCCGCCAACCGGGCCTCGTCGTCGCCGGCCGCCTCGGCCTCCGCGCAGGTCGCCCACATGCGATTGACGACGGACGGCCCGGCGGCAAGGAGGCCCTCCGAACCGGCCGACGCCCAGCGGGCCAGCACGTAGCGCACGACGGCGCCGACCGGGACGTCGACGGAGGCGGCCAGGTTGCCCACCGTGGCCAGCGGGTCGACGTTGCTGTACAAGGCGATGTCCGCCTTCAGGTTGGCGTCGGGGTCGGTCTCGCTCCACGGACCGGCCCACCTGACGAGCCGCACCTCGGGTTCGTCGTCCATCGCGCGATCGTGCCACGACGCGCGACGCGCGACGCGCGACGGAGCCTCGTACGGAAGGACCTGTTGTCGGGGGTGGGCGTAGGCAGGCTCATGCCGAAGGAGGATTTCGGCTGCGGCCCCGCTGGGATGAGCGGTTGCGCATGATCTCCTCGTCGCGCCGAGGTGGCCCGCGAAGACGGCGCTCGACCATGCGTGCGTTCAAAGACGGTCGCGGACCTCGACGAGGGGGTGCTCGTGGCGCCCATCGAGGAGACCGCGACGATGGGCCTTGTCACCGTGTGGCGCTCGTGCTTCTGAGCGCCTCTCGGGGCGCCGTCAGACCTCGACGACCTCGAGCTGTGGATCGAGGCGGCGGAGCTCGCTCGCATCCGATGTCAGCACTCTCTGGTCTGCCCGACGGGCGCAGATGACGACATGAGCGTCGACCACGTCGGCCGTACCGGAGGCCGACAGCAGGCGCCCGACGTTCGTCGCGTCCACCCGGTCGAGCGCCACGACGTCCGCGTTCGGTTGGCGGATCAAGCGGGCAAGCCGGACCTGGCGCTCGGGCCGGCGGATCGCCTGGGCCAGCGCTGCTGCTGGCAGTGTGAGCCGAGCCCCGACCTCGGTGGCCCGGGCGAGGATCACGACAACCGACCGATCGTCCCGGTCGACGGCGATCAGGGTTCCGGCGTCGAGGGTGATCCCCTGAGTCATGCGGCCGTCGACCCTGCCTTCGTGCCCGTCCCGAGCATCCGGTCCGCCCACGCCCGCTCCTCGTCGGTCAGGTCGCCGCCCGTCTGGGCCAGGGCCTCGGCGAGCATCGCCCCCCACCCGGCGACATCGTCGAGTGAGACGGCTACGGCGTGCTGGACGAAACCCGACACGGTCGCCACCTTGCCCGCTCCCACGAGCCGCCGGATCCTCTCGACCTGTTGTTCATCGAGAGTCACGGTGACCTTCTTCGTCGCCATACCACTCACCATACACTCTGCACCGCTGAGGCGACCGTCGCCCCCGGGCGTCGCCGCGGACGGTGAGAGCGTTCCACGCCATGACCCGCCCCGGTGCGACCTTGCGCCCGGACCGCCGTTCGTACACCCTGGCGGTGCGAGGAGCAGGTCCAGGGTGCGGGCGTTGCCGGGGAGGTAACGGACGTCGAAGTGGAAGTCCGCCGCAACGCTCTCCTCGAAGTCGACCACCGCGGCGAGGACCATGGCGTTTCGCTCCCACAAGTGGTTCGTAGCCGTGAAGCCCCCCAGAGGGACTCGTTGCACGAGGCGGTCGCCACGAGCGCCGGATGCCGGGTGACGGCCACGACGTCGGGCACAGCGAGGGACGGCCTCGTCCTCCGCAGACCGGCCGAGCGCCCTCGCGCAGAGTCGGAGGCCCGGCCAGTTCGGGCATGGCTTCGGCCCGCGCCGACCCGAGCGACTCCTCGGATGCATCGGCGAGCCAACCGACAGAGGCCATCGCCGGCATCCTTCGCCGGCTGCGTCCGCCTCGCAGCGGCGAGTGGTGCCGCCGACGTGCGGTCTGGCCGTTTGTCCACGCCGCGGTGCGCACGCTCGTGGCATGGAGCCACCTACGGTTCGCTGACGGCTACGGCGGCTTTGCCGAAGCCCAGGGGGGCCTGCGACATGGCACTCGAGGGCCGGTCATGCACCACGCGCCGTCTCCGCTCCTTCCCGCACCGGACCGAGACCGTCGGTCCGACGTCATCGCCGCGTCGCCCCGGGCGGGTCACTCGCCGCCCGGCGGGCCGAGAGGGCCCCTCGGGGGGTGGCCCTGACGGGCGTGAGCCCGGTACTGGTGCGGGCTGATGCCACGCGCCCGTTTGAAGGCGGTGCTCAGAGCGAAGGGGCTGCCGTACCCGACGTGGCGGGCGACCGAGGCGACGGTTTCCCCCGGCTCTCGCAGCAGGTCGGCGGCAAGCGCCATCCGCCACGCGGTGAGGAATGTCATGGGCGGCTCCCCCACCAGCAGGGTGAACCGACGGGCCAGGGCCGCCCGCGAGACCCCGGCGTGGCGCGCCAACGCGGCCACGGTCCACGGTTGCGCCGGGTTGTTGAGCAGCATGCGGAGTGCCCGGCCGACCACGGGATCGCCGTGGGCCCGGTACCAGGCCGGCGCCTCGGCACCGAGGCCGGCGAACCACCGCCGCAGCGCGGCGATCAGGAACAGATCGAGCAGCCGGTCGAGGATGGCCTCCTGGCCCGGCTCGTCCTTCACGATCTCCGGCCATAGGCACCACGCTGTACGTGAACACGCTGCGTACGAGCCGCAAGGCGGTGAACATCGCCGCCAACCCGCGGGTCGGCGTGAACATCCGGTCCGGAGGCTCCCGGTCGGGCCGCCGTCGTCGGTGTTCTTCCAGGCGCGAGCAGCGATCCTCGACAACGACGACCCCGTGATCGTCGGGCTGCTCGCGAACGGCCAACTGCGTTCGATCACCGGTCACGGCGAGCTCGACAATGCCCGTGGCTGCTTCCTGCGCATCACCCCGACCAGGGGGATCAACACGTACGGCCTCGGCATGTCGCTCCGCCGACTGCTGCGCGACCCTCTCAACGCCGGCGGCAGCATCGAACTCCCGGTCTGACAACGTTGCGCATGATCGGACCTCCCCGCCACCTGGATCTCATCGCCGCACGGCGCACGGTGATCGAACCATCACCTCAACGACCGTCGCGATCCCCCGCCACGGGAGCACAGAGGAGTTCGTCGGCAACAGCTGCGTCACCGGAGACCGCGACAGTCGAGCGCTGCAGTGTCACGGCGCCGGCGGCCATCGCCAAGAGCGCGGGCAGCGGTGCGGCGACGGTGGCGTCCGGAAGCCCGTGATGCCCCGGTGTCACCCGGCGTCGCCCATTCGAGGCGCTGACCGTCACCTCGATGCCGTCGACGTCGAGGTGCACGCGGCCGCGACCAGCTGGTTGGTCCTCGAGCAGCGCCCGGAGGGCGAGGGGCGCCCACCTCGGGTCGACCAGGTCGTCACCGGGCACGCCCAGCATCCACCTGGTACCCCAGCGGATCAGGTCGATGATGACGGGTTCGAGAGACCGGCCGGCGTCGGTGAGGTGGTACTCGACGCTCTTGGAACGGGGAGGAGCGTCGTTGCGAACGACGAGTCCGTCGTCCATGAGTGCGGTGAGGCGCTTGGCGAGAAGCGACGGGCTGATCCCGCTGAGGGCGCTCTCCAGTGCTCGGAAGGTGCGGTCTCCGATCAGCAGCTCGCGCACGATGAGCAGGCTCCAACGGTCCCCGACCCGGTCGAGAGCGCGAGCCAGCCCACAGAACTGACCGTAGGACTTGCGTTCGCCCACCCGGTGGAGTCTACTACACTATATGGAGTAGATGAGGAGGGCGGCATGCGTGCAGGCGAGGGGCTGGCCTATCGACGAAGCGGCAGCGGGCCCACGGTCGTGTTGCTGCACGGCATTCCCGGGCAGGGCCGGGCGTGGGCGCGGGTGGAGGCTGCGCTCGACGGTTCGTTCGACGTCGTCACGCCCGACCTCGTCGGGTTCGGCGCGAGCGACGGCCCGACGAGCCCCACCATCGACGCCGTCGGCCCCGCGGCGCAGGCGGCCGGCGTCGCGGCCCTGCTCGACGACGTCGGGGTGCGTGGGGCAACCGTCGTCGGACATGACTTCGGTGCCCCCGTGAGCGCCCTTCTCGCGGCAGGCCGCCCAGATCTCGTCGCCGCCTTGTCGTTGCTCTCGGGCAACATGTTCCCCGACACACCGATCCCGTTCCCGTTGTCGCTGGCCAACGCCCCGATGCTGGGTGGGCTGTTCTCGCGACTGCTCTTCACGGCTCCCTCGCTCCGGCTCATGCTCCGTCAAGGAACCGGGCCGGGATCGCCGCCACCCGATGCCGACGTCTACGTCGGCGACAGGCCCCAGCGGCGAACCATCGCGGCAATCTTCTCCGAAGCGCTCTCGAGCCTGCCCGAGCTGTACGCGCCGGTCGCCGCGGCGCTGGAGTCCGTCGAGGTCCCGGTGCTCGTCGGGTGGGGCGACCGAGATCCCTTCTTCCCGGTGGAACAGGCCGAGCGCACCGCCGCTGCCGCGAACGGCCGCCTGCGCATCTTCGAGGGCGTGGGCCACTTCCTTCCACACGAGTGCCCGACCGAGCTCGCTGACGAGATCGCCGGGTTGGCCACCGCAGTCAGCCGATGATCGCCCTCGCTGCGCTCGACCTCGCACGCGAAGTGGCCGACGCGCACGGCGCTGCGTCCATGGCCTGGGACCGTCGGCGGTGAGGGCAATCTCTTGGCGGACCGGGCTCAGG